>JAEEGH010004189.1_pt1 | contig 37223 bp, 33 predicted proteins | sample 9134181 | NCBI WGS metagenome assembly JAEEGH01 (sample SAMN16246544, study PRJNA631951) | gut metagenome | biome: gut microbiome; feature: rumen; material: DP-attached | host: Bos | place: Iran: Karaj | collected 2018-10
CTGCGTCTAACTTGAAGAAGGAAATCACTAAGATCCTCTTCGAGAAGGGTTACATCCTGAACTACAAGTTCGTTGAGGATGGCCCTCAGGGCACTATCAAGGTGGCTTTGAAGTACGACCCCGCCACCAAGGCTAGCGCCATCAAGTGCCTGAAGCGCGTGTCTACCCCCGGTCTCCGCAAGTACACCGGTTACAAGGACATGCCGAGAGTTATTAACGGATTAGGTATAGCCATTTTATCTACATCCCAAGGTGTAATGACAGACAAGGAGGCTTCTCAGCTGAAGATTGGCGGTGAGGTCCTTTGCTACGTTTATTAATTGGAGGACCTGAATTATGTCAAGAATAGGAAAATTGCCAATTAGTATCCCCGCAGGTGTTACCATCCAGCAGGGTCAGGACGGAGTCGTTACAGTAAAGGGTCCGAAGGGTGAGCTTTCTCAGAAAGTCGATGCCAGCATCAAGATGACTGTCGAGGACGGTCACGTGACATTCGCCATCGATGAGAACAGCCCCGTGAATATCAAGCAGAAGCAGGCTTTCCACGGCCTCTATCGCGCACTGGTCAACAATATGGTTGTTGGCGTGAGCGAGGGCTACAAGAAGCATCTCGAACTTGTCGGTGTCGGTTACCGCGTGTCGAACCAGGGCAACATCATTGAGTTCTCGCTGGGTTACACGCACCCCATCTTCATCGAACTTCCCAAGGAGGTTAAGGTGGAGACCAAGATGGAGCGTAACCAGAACCCCCAGATTATCCTGGAGTCTTGTGATAAGCAGCTGCTCGGAATGATTTGTGCGAAGATTCGTTCTTTCCGTATGCCGGAGCCTTACAAGGGCAAGGGTATCTTGTTCAAGGGCGAGGTTATCCGTCGTAAGTCGGGTAAGTCAGCCGCAGCTAAGTAATCTTTCAAGTTAAATGTTTCAAGTTAAAAGTTAAAAGATTATGACAACAAAGAAAGTAGAAAGACGAATTAAGATCAAATATAGAATTCGTAAGAACGTATTCGGCACAGCCGAGCGTCCCCGCTTGAGCGTTTTCCGCAGCAACAAGCAGATCTATGCTCAGGTGATTAACGATTTGGAAGGTAAAACACTTGCATGTGCATCTTCTCTCGGTCTTGAGGCTATGCCTAAGATCCAGCAGGCTGAGAAGGTCGGTGAGTTGGTAGCCCAGAAGGCTCAGGAGGCTGGTATCAGCGCCGTAGTCTTCGACCGTAACGGTTATCTGTATCACGGCCGCGTAAAGTCTTTGGCAGATGCAGCACGTAAAGGTGGACTTAAATTTTAAACGATTATGGCAATGAACAAAGTTAAAGTAAATAGTGACGTAGAGTTGAAAGACAGACTGGTTGCCATCAACCGTGTTACCAAGGTAACAAAGGGAGGTCGCACCTTTACATTCGCAGCTATTGTTGTTGTCGGTGACGGCAACGGTATCATTGGCTGGGGACTTGGTAAGGCTGGCGAAGTTACCGCCGCCATCGCCAAGGGCGTTGAGTCTGCTAAGAAGAATCTTGTGAAGGTTCCTGTGTTGAAGGGAACGATTCCTCATGAGATGGAAGCACGCTTTGGTGGTGCTCAGGTATTCCTGAAGCCTGCCGCAGCCGGTACCGGACTGGTAGCCGGTGGTGCTATGCGTGCTGTTCTGGAGAGTGTTGGTATCAAGGACGTACTTGCTAAGTCAAAGGGTTCTTCTAACCCCCACAACTTGGTGAAGGCTACCATCGCTGCCTTGAGCGAGATGCGCGATGCCTATACCATTGCAGGTACCCGTGGAATCAGTATGGAAAAAGTATTTAGAGGATAAAGGAGGCGAAGACTATGGCAACAATTAAGATTAAGCAGATTAAGAGCAAGATCGGTTATCCCGTAGATCAGAAGCGTACCCTCGAGGCCCTGGGTCTTCACAAGATCTCTCAGGTTGTTGAGAAGGAGGACACTCCCGTTATCCGCGGCATGATCCGCAAGGTACATCACCTGGTGGAAGTGATCGATTAATTTATTGACAATTTAAAACAGATAGAATTATGAAACTACATACTTTAAAACCAGCTGAGGGTTCAACCCACTCACGTCGTAGAATCGGTCGTGGACCAGGTTCTGGTCTGGGCGGTACTTCTACCCGTGGTCACAAGGGTGCCAAGGCTCGTTCAGGTTATAAGAAGAAGATTGGTTTCGAAGGTGGTCAGATGCCGTTGCAGCGTCGTGTTCCGAAGTCTGGTTTCAAGAACATCAACCACAAGGAATACTTCGCAGTCAACCTGTCTACTCTCCAGAAGCTTGCTGAGGAGAAGAACCTCACCAAGATTGGAATCGCAGAGCTTGTAGCCGCTGGCCTGACCAATGGCAAGGAACTCGTGAAGGTTCTTGGTAATGGAGAACTGAAGGCAAAGGTTGATGTAGAGGCTAACGCCTTCTCTAAGACTGCCGAGGAAGCTATCAAGGCAGTAGGTGGTAACGCAACTATAATCTAAACAAGACAATGAAGAAGTTAATAGAGACACTGAAGAACATTTGGAAGATTGAGGACCTGCGTCAGCGCATCCTTATCACGATGCTGTTCGTAGCCATTTACCGCTTCGGCTCATTCGTAGTACTTCCTGGTATCAATCCCGCACTGTTGGACAAGCTGCAGTCACAGACTGCCGGTGGTCTGATGTCGCTGTTGGATATGTTCTCCGGTGGTGCATTCTCCAACGCATCTATCTTTGCGCTCGGAATCATGCCCTACATCTCTGCTTCTATCGTTATGCAGCTCCTCGCTGTCGCTGTACCTTATTTCCAGAAGATGCAGCGTGAGGGTGAGAGCGGCCGCAAGAAGATTATGACTTATACTCGGTACCTGACAGTAGCCATCCTGCTGTTCCAGGCACCGAGCTACCTCATCAATCTGAAGATGCAGGCCGGTGCTGCCTTGGCATCAGGTATCAGCTGGTCAGTATTCGTATTCCCAGCAACGATTATCCTGGCTGCCGGCAGTATGTTCATCCTTTGGCTGGGTGAGCGCATTACGGATAAGGGTATAGGAAATGGTATCTCACTGATCATTATGATCGGTATCATTGCACGCCTGCCTCAGGCGTTCATTCAGGAAGTTACCTCTCGTTTCACTGCCATCACAGGTGGTGGACTGGTGATGTTCCTCGTTGAGATCATCATTCTCTATGCAGTTGTATGTGCATCTATCGTTTTGGTACAGGGTGTCCGTAAGATTCCCGTACAATATGCTAAGCGTCTTGTAGGTAACCAGCAGTATGGCGGTGCACGTCAGTACATCCCCCTGAAGCTGTTCGCTGCGAACGTGATGCCTATCATCTTTGCCCAGGCTCTGATGTTCATCCCGTTGGCTTTCGTTCAGTATGCTGCTCCTGAGAATGCAAACTGGTTTGTCCGTTCACTGTTGAATCATCACAGCTGGACCTACAATATCATCTTTGCCATTCTGATTATCGCGTTCACCTACTTCTACACTGCCATTACACTCAATCCCACCCAGATGGCTGAGGATATGAAGCGTAACAACGGATTCATTCCGGGCATCAAGCCAGGAAAACCGACAGCAGACTATATTGACACCATCATGTCACGTATCACGCTGCCCGGTTCGCTGTTCATCGCCTTCATTGCCGTCATGCCGGCTCTGGCAGGACTCCTGAATGTGCAGGACGCTTTCTCACAGTTCTTCGGCGGTACCTCTCTGCTGATTCTCGTTGGTGTTGTGCTTGACACACTCCAGCAGATCGAGAGTCACCTGCTGATGCGTCATTATGACGGTCTGCTGAACTCTGGCCGCATCCACGGACGTGGCGGAGTGACTGCATACTAAGTCTGTATGAAGATATTTCTGAAGACAGAAGACGAGATTGAGCTGATGCGCGAGGCCAACCAACTCGTTGGTAAGACCCTCGGTGAATTAGCAAGACATATCAAGCCTGGTATAACGACCCTCCAGTTGGATCAGATCGCCGATGCGTTCATCCGTGACCACGGAGCCGTTCCGACTTTCAAGGGATTCCCCAATCCATATGGAGGGCCGTTTCCTGCCAGCATCTGCACATCGGTCAACGATGTTGTGGTGCACGGCGTTCCCAATGCACAGACGGTGCTTCATGAGGGAGACATCATCTCCATCGACTGCGGCACCCTGTTGAATGGCTTCTGCGGCGACTCCTGTTACACATTCTGTGTCGGAGAGATCAGCGAGGAGAAGAAACAGCTCCTTCGCACCACCAAGGAGGCACTCTACAAAGGAATAGAGAATGCAGTGGCAGGAAGACATCTGGGGGATATCGGCAGTGCGGTTCAGGAACACTGTGAGGCTCAAGGCTACGGTATCGTACGCGAGCTGACAGGACACGGAATCGGACACGAGATGCACGAAGACCCGCAGGTGCCTAATTACGGTCGCCGGGGAAATGGCGTGATGCTGAAAGCCAGCATGTGTATCGCCATCGAACCGATGATTACGATGGGGGCACGGGACATCTACCTGGATGGCACAGACCGTTGGACCATCCGTACCCGCGACGGCAAGCCGGCAGCCCATTTCGAGCATACCGTAGTCGTCAGGAAGGGAAAGGCGGAAATCCTCTCTTCGTTCGAGGAGATAGAAAATATAGAAGGAAAAAAATATTAGTATGGCAAAGCAGGGAGCTATTGAGCAAGACGGAACAATTGTAGAGGCATTGTCGAACGCCATGTTCCGGGTGGAGTTGGAGAACGGTGTGCCCATCATCGCACACATCTCTGGTAAGATGCGCATGCATTACATCAAGATCCTTCCGGGCGACAAGGTAAAGGTAGAGATGAGCCCCTATGACTTGACAAAGGGACGAATCGTGTTTAGATACAAATAATTTAAGGAGACAATATCACATGAAGACAAGAGCATCGTTGAAGAAGCGTACTCCAGACTGCAAGATTGTACGTCGTAAGGGTCGCCTGTTCGTTATCAACAAGAAGAACCCTAAGTACAAGATGCGTCAGGGTTAATGTTAAATAAGCATAATGAGGTAGCGGAATATCAAATATTTTGCGTACCTTTGCATGCTTTTTAGCGAAAATTCGAATTTTTATTTATTTTTATTTTTAGTTTTAACAAATGGCAATAAGAATTGTTGGAGTAGATTTGCCCCAGGAGAAGCGTGGCGAAATCGCATTGACCTATATCTATGGTATTGGTCGAAGTAGTTCAGCAAAGATATTGGACAAGGCCGGCGTGAGCCGTGACCTGAAAGTCAACGAGTGGAGTGACGATCAGGCAGCCAAGATCCGTGAAATTATCGGCGCTGAATTCAAAGTAGAAGGTGATCTCCGCAGTGAGATCCAGTTGAATATCAAGCGACTGATGGATATTGGTTGCTATCGTGGTGTACGTCATCGCCACGGTCTTCCCGTTCGTGGTCAGAGCACCAAGAACAATGCCCGTACACGTAAGGGTAAGAAGAAGACTGTAGCTAACAAGAAGAAGGCCACGAAGTAATTCTAAGTTGAACAATTAAGAAATTAAGAATTATGGCAAAGAAAACAGTCACTTCCAAGAAGAGAAACGTGAAGGTCAATGCCCTTGGCCAGCTTCACGTACACAGTTCTTTTAATAATATCATCGTTACTTTGGCAAACGACGAGGGTCAGGTGATCTCTTGGTCTTCTGCCGGTAAGATGGGTTTCCGCGGTTCTAAGAAGAACACTCCGTACGCAGCTCAGATGGCTGCCGAGGATTGCGCTAAGGTTGCTTTCGACCTTGGTCTCCGCAAGGTGAAGGCCTATGTGAAGGGTCCCGGCAATGGCCGTGAGTCAGCTATCCGTGCCGTCCACGGAGCAGGTATTGAAGTTATCGAGATCATCGATGCTACGCCACTGCCCCACAACGGATGTCGTCCTCCGAAGCGTCGTCGCGTATAATAACTAGAATGACTAGTATGACTAGTATTACTAGTTAGACTAGAATAGAAGAAAACGAAATTTTTTTAAGAATTATGGCAAGATATATTGGACCGAAATCAAAAATTGCACGCCGATTTGGAGAAGCCATCTTCGGCGCAGACAAAGTTTTGTCTAGGAGAAACTTCCCTCCTGGACAGCATGGCAACAACCGTCGCCGCAAGCAGTCGGAGTATGCTGTCATGTTGGCAGAGAAGCAAAAGGCCAAGTACACCTATGGTGTTCTTGAGCGCCAGTTCCGTAACCTGTTTGAGAAGGCAGCAAAGGCAGAGGGTATCACCGGTGAGGTGCTGCTCCAGCTGTTAGAGAGCCGTCTTGACAACGTTGTATTCCGTCTGGGTATTGCTCCCACACGTGCCGCTGCTCGTCAGTTGGTAGGTCACAAGCACATTACCGTTGATGGCAAGGTTGTCAACATTCCTTCTTTCCAGGTAAAGCCTGGTATGATTGTTGCCGTTCGCGAGAAGTCTAAGTCACTCGAGGTCATCGAGGCTGCACTGGCTGGCTTCAACCACTCCAAGTATCCTTGGATTGAGTGGGACGAGGCTCAGAAGGGTGGTAAGTTCCTCCACATGCCTGAGCGCGCCGACATTCCCGAGAACATTAAGGAGCAGTCTATCGTTGAGTTGTACTCTAAGAACTAAAATCAATTAAATCAATGGCGATATTAGCATTTCAAAAACCTGATAAAGTCGTAATGTTGGAGGCTGACGACAAGTTCGGCAAGTTCGAATTCCGTCCTCTTGAGCCTGGCTTCGGTGTAACCATCGGTAACGCCCTGCGCCGCATTCTTCTTTCATCGCTCGAGGGTTATGCTATCAACACCATCCGTATCAGCGGTGTCGAGCATGAATTCTCATCAGTACCTGGTGTAAAGGAAGACGTGACCAACATTATCTTGAACCTGAAGCAAGTTCGGTTCAAGCAAGTAGTGGAAGAATTCGAGAACGAGAAAGTCTCCATCACTGTTGAGAATTCCACCGAGTTTAAAGCCGGTGATATAGGCAAGTATCTGACTGGATTTGAAGTGTTAAATCCCGATTTGGTGATTTGTCATTTAGATTCCAAAGCTTCGATGCAGATAGATCTTACTATTAACAAAGGTCGCGGATATGTACCCGCTGATGAAAATCGCGAGTTCTGCACCGATGTGAACGTAATCGCCATCGACTCTATCTACACCCCGATCCGTAACGTCAAGTACAGCGTTGAGCCGTATCGTGTCGAGCAGAAGACCGACTACGACAAGCTGGTTCTTGAAATTACGACGGATGGTTCCATTCACCCGAAAGACGCGCTGAAGGAAGCCGCCAAGATCCTCATCTATCACTTCATGCTCTTCTCCGACGAGAAGATCACCCTCGAGAATACCGAGGCTGAGGCTAACCAGGAGTTTGATGAGGAAGTACTGCACATGCGTCAGCTGCTCAAGACCAAGTTGGTCGACATGAACCTCTCCGTTCGTGCCCTCAACTGTCTGAAGGCCGCCGATGTCGAGACCCTTGGTGATCTCGTACAGTACAACAAGACCGACCTCCTGAAGTTCCGCAATTTCGGTAAGAAATCGCTCACTGAGCTTGATGATTTGCTCGAGAGTCTGAATCTGTCGTTTGGAACCGATATTTCAAAATACAAACTGGACCGTGAGTAATGCATAATTCATAATGCATAATTCATAATTGTCCACAAAAAGAAAAAACGTAAAAATGAGACACGGAAAGAAATTCAATCATCTGGGCCGTACTGCAGATCATCGTCGCGCCATGCTTGCCAACCTGGCCATCTCACTGATCATGCACAAAAGAATCACTACGACCCTCGCCAAGGCAAAGGCACTTAAGAAGTATGTTGAGCCACTGATCACACGCTCAAAAGACGATAGTACCAATTCACGTCGTGTAGTATTCAGCTACCTGCAGAACAAAGAGGCCCTGAAAGAGCTCTTCGGCGTTGTTGCACAGAAGGTAGGCGACCGTCCCGGCGGCTACACTCGCATCATCAAGTTGGGCGCTCGTCAGGGTGACGGTGCTGATATAGCTTTCATCGAGCTCGTAGACTTCGATGAGAACATGGCTAAGGCTCCTAAGGCAGAGAAGAAGACTCGTCGTTCACGCAAGGCTGCAGCTCCTAAGGCTGAGGCTCCTGCTGCTGAAGAGGCTCCTAAGGCAGAAGAGGCTCCTAAGGCAGAAGAGGCTCCCGTCGAGGAGGCTCCCAAGGCTGAGGCACCTGCTGAAGAGGCAAAGGCTGAGTAAAAGACCAACACACATTAAAATAGAGTGGGGTACTGCCATTAAGGCAAGTGCCCCACTTTTTCTTTCAGATTATTTGTATGATTACATAAAATGATGTATCTTTGCAGATAGAAAAACGACTAAATTTGATGAGACTAAAGACCACCATCCTCTTGATTGCTGTTCTTCTTGGCGTGAATGTCTGCGCAGAGAAGACACAAAGCCCTTTTGTCAAGATAGAGCCGACGCTATTGCCTAGTCTGAACATTCCCCGTTTCGGACACGGTGTGGCATACCTCAATGGCGAGCTGACGGTTTTTGGCGGTCATACCTCCGGTTTCGTACTCACCCGTACCGCAGAGTATCTTAAGGACGGTAAGTGGCATCTGCTCCAGATGGTTTACAACCACGACGGTGGGCTTTCCCTGCCCTTGAAGTCGGGCGAGGTGCTGTTGGCAGGCGGCTATGAGAAGAACCTCGGTATCGGACAGACCTATGAGGTGGAGATGTACAATCCCACCACACATTCCTTCAACGGCTTCGGTTGTCTCGCCACAAAGCGCACCCACCATTCCGGTGTTGAGGTAGATAGTGGCAAGGTGATTATCTCCGGCAACTGGTATCACAGAGACAGTATAGAGCTGTATAAAGGCGAGATGCTCTTAACCGGCCTCAAGGATGTCTCTGTCTCCAAGTCCGTTCCCTATCTGTTCCGCACCTCCGACAATAATGTCCTGATAGTCGGTCGCATCGATAACCGTGGCCACCTTATCGACGGCGGTATTGTCGACCGCCTGAACGGAGAACCGCTTCATATCCCCCTGCTTGACGAATGGCATCCCCTCCTTCCCAGTATGTCGCCTCGTACTGACGAATACCTGATTAGCGACGCTGACAAGGGCGACTACACCTATCTCCTTCCCGTCAGCAACAAGAGCGGACAGATGGCTATTGTCCAGGTTCACGACACCATCTTCTCGCTCCTGCCTACCGTCTGTCCCATACCGATGGAGAGCCGTTGGGGACCCATCAGCTATTTTACTCCCGTGATCGTCGACCGTCAGTCACAGCGTGGTTATATCATGGGCATCAACTCCGCCACGCGGCGGCAGTTCATCCTTTGTGTGGAGTATGCCAAGCGTCCTGCGCCGCTGACTTTATACTATACGGAGCCGCTGAACAATGCCTCAGGCAGCATCCCTGTCTTGTTGCCCGATGGCGACCTGGTGATAGCGGGTGGTGCCGACAGCATTTCCACCAATTTCTCCCCCTCTGCAGCCGTCTGGCTGTTGCATTTCGGCAACCACGACCCTTCGGAATGTGTCCTCTTGGATAGCTGTACTGCCAGCCGTTCGTGGCTGTGGTGGCTCATGGGCGCAGCACTCGTCGGGGGAGGTGTTGTTATGTACTTGCTGATCCGCAGACGCTCGTCCTCGCGGCTTTCCGCAGAACAACAAAGCGAAAAACCATCCACAACGGACTCCGCTCCCCAGCGACTTTCCGCTGCACAGGAACAACTTATGCAGCGTCTGGTACAGCTCATGGAGGAAGAGCGGTTCTACCTGCGTTCCGGTCAGACGCTCACCGACCTTGCCAATGCCCTCAATACCAACAGCCGCTATATCTCCGACTGCGTCAATACTTCTCGCGGCTGTTCCGTATCGCAGTTCGTCAACGAATACCGCGTCCGTCATGCCCAGCAGCTCATGCGAGAGAATCCCGATATGAAGCTCGCCGCCATTGCTGTCGATTCCGGCTTCGCCAACGACAAAGCCCTTGTCCGTTCCTTCCGCGAGTTCACCGGCATGACTCCTACCGAATGGAAGTCGAACGCCGCTCAAATTTGACGCCTAGCTCACTTAGTTTGATATAGATTTGAAGGGACATTTTGTTCAAAACACGGACAAATACCGCATTTGTCCGTTATATACCCCTCCCCATCACCTAATTATTCCACAGGTTTTCTTAACTTTACCCCAAATTAAACTAAAACCTATAAATATAATGAAGAAAACTATTATTACTTTAGCAATGATGTGCTGCGCTATCGTGGCCAACGCACAAGTGACTGACGAACAGAGTGCCATCCTGCAGGTTGGCGACAACGCCCAGGTTTTCTATGGTGCCGATGCATTGAAGGAAGCTTTGGAGGCAGCACCTGACCGTGGTGCCACCATCACCCTCTCCGCTGGTACGTTCAATGCCTGCGAAATCACCAAGTGTGTGAATATCTATGGAGCAGGGTGGGTGACAGAGAATCCCCCACTGAACAACGAATCGTCTATCCAGAACAGTATCCTGCCCACTAATATCGTAAATCAAATGGTTATTAATCTGCCAGAGGGGTTGGCGGCTCCACACAACATCCATATTGAAGGAGTTAGATTCCCAGATAACTCATATCATTGGATAAAAGTTTCCTCTACCATCGACGGTTTGGAGTTTATGAAATGCTGGATGCCTCAGGCCATTAGGTTCGAGCAACAGAATGACCATGTAACGATTACACAATGCTATATAGCAGGTGGATGTACTGGTGGCCATGATCTGCTAATTCAAAACAGTTATACAAGGCTCTCACAGCTTACTGTTTTAAAAGCGGAGAGTAACATCGTTGTTAATCATTGTATTGTTACTAATGGATACAACTTTGATCATACTGAAAACAGGTTTCTTTGCCTAAATAGCATGTTCAGCTGTAGTTGGTTATGCAAAGCTCAAACTTTCAGATATTGTACGCTGAATAGAGCCGGTCTGGATGGATATGTAGGCAGTACAAACAACATTTTTAATGTAAATTATGCTACAATCTTCAAAGACCAAGCCAACATGGATTACTCTGACGCCCGCACTTTTGAGCTGAAGGATGACCTAAAAGCCACCTACATTGGCGATGACGGTACAGAAATCGGTATCAATGGCGGCAACTACCCCTGGAACAAGGCACCTCATACTCCTATCGTGAAGGATTTGCAGTTGACCATCAGTGGCACAAACCTGAAAGTGACCTATAATGCAGAGACGCGATAAGCAAAACATCACTCCATAAATACGCTAACAGATGAAAGCAATCAAAGGAATGCTGTTAGCCGTAGTGATGATTTTCAGCACTGCTGCTGCAGCACAAACAACCATCGCAGGAGGCGAATACTGGATAGATGGTGCCATCAATGCACGACAGGCGTTATCGTCGGGTGCTTCCATTGACATCAGTTCCCTCCAGCCCGGTCTTCACACACTCACCGTGCGCGTGAAAGACAGCAACGGACTATGGAGCAACCAGATGGCGCGCATTTTCTTCGTGTCGCCTCCGGGTCATACCGATGCCACCAGTGTGACAGCCTGCGAATACTGGATTGACGGTGTGAAGAAGTCGGAGTACTCCACGCTTAACTCCCAAGTCATCGATATCAGCGACCTCAAGCCCGGTCTTCATAAGGTGATGGTACGCGTGAAGGACAACCTTGGCGTCTGGAGCAACCAGATGACACGCATCTTCTTCGTGTCGCCCTCAGGACGCACCGATGCCACCAGCGTGACAGCCTGCGAATACTGGATTGACGGTGTGAAGAAGTCGGGGGCTTCCACGCTTAACACACAGGTCATCGACATCAGCGATCTCACGCCCGGTCTTCATAAGGTGATGATACGCGTGAAGGACAACCTCGGCGTCTGGAACAACCAGATAATCCGTACCTTCTTCGTAGCTCCCACGCCACAGCCTTCGACGGTTACCCTCGCCAAGTATATGTACTGGATTGACAACGACGTAGCCAATGCTGTGACGGGTGACATCACGGACGACAGCGGACAACTCTTCATCGACATGACGGCTCTGCAACTAGGAGACGGTGACCATACACTGACATGGCTGGTCAGGGACTCCAAGGGCGTGTGGAGCGAGAAAGTCACAGTACCCATCCCCAACTATCTCCCTGGCGATGCCAACAGAGACGGTTATGTGAACGTGACCGACATCGTGGCTACGGTGAACTACATCATGGAGAAACCGTCTGAAGGCTTCAACGAGAAGGCTGCCGACCTGACAGGCGATGGCGAAATCAATGTAACAGATATCGTCAAGATGGTCAACATCATCATGGCCAGCGAAGCAAGAAAAATGGAATAAAACAACACAGAAACAATCAAGAATAAAACAATAATATGATGCACAGAACCAAACGACTACTCATATCAATACTCACCCTGCTCTGCTGCTGTACGGGGGCATGGGCAACGGGTGAACTAAATGGTTTATTTACCATCAATGCCAGTGGCGACAAGGTGCAGTTCTCGCAGGGCAACCTGCAGTATTTCTGCAGCACGTCCGCCCCTGAGTGGCGATTCGCTGAACACCAGTATGACTATGTAGCGTTCGACGGCAGCGCATACGCAGAGAATTCTGAAAAATGGATTGATCTTTTCGGCTATGGCACCAGTGGATATAACAATGGTCAGACTAGTTATCAGCCATACAGCACTAGCGTATCTTATGGCGATTATTATACCAACAATCTTACAGGAAATGCCGATTGGGGATATAATGCCATCAGCAATGGCGGCAACACTGAAAACAGTGGTTGGCGCACGCTGACCAGCGCTGAGTGGGGTTACCTTTTCAACACCCGTGCCAGTGGCTCTACCGTCAACGGCACGAGCAATGCCCGCTACACCCACGCCACGATTCGCACTGATGTCAGCGGCGGTGTGAATGGCATGATTCTGTTCCCCGACGGCGTGACCATCGCCAACAGCGAGGCTACCTCTTGGGGCACTGTCAACGGCAATAGCGCTTATGCCACCAAGTGTACATCTGCCCAGTGGTCAGCCCTTGAGGGTAAAGGTTGTGTATTCCTGCCGGCTGCTTGCGACCGGTATGGTTCCACGGTCCGCTTTGTCGGGGAAGGCTACTACTGGTCGTCGTCGCCTTATGATAAGGATCGCGCCTGGCGCGTATACTTCTACAGTGGCTTTCTGTTTCCACAGAACTACTACTACCGCAACGACGGGCACTCCGTCCGCCTGGTGAAGGATTATCAGTTGGAGCAGGACGCAAGCGGCAATTACCTCATCGGTTCAGCGGTGGATTGGAAGGAATTTGCTGCTATCGTCAACAACGGAACGAATCCTGCTGCCAATGCCAAATTGACGGCAGACATCGACCTCGGCGATGAACAGACAATAATCGGTAGTTCTGCTCATCCATATGCTGGAGTGTTTGATGGGCATGGATATACACTTACAGTCCACTTAAACAGTACGTCAGATGGCGTAGCTCCATTCCGCTCAATTGATGGCGCAACAATCAAGAATCTCGCCGTGGCAGGTTCTGTCACAGGAGCGATTCATTGTGCGGGACTTGTTGGTGGAATGCCTGAGCATAGCGCATTCAATCTGATTAGCAATGTAATGGTTTCTGCCACCATCACGACCACAGGAACACATTGTGGCGGTATTCTTGGTCATGGTGGAAGCACCACCAATACAACGATACAAGATTGTCTGTTTAATGGCACAATTAACGGAAAAGATGGAGGCAGTACGGTTGGAGTGATTTGGGGATGGCAAACCTATGGTTCTGTAAACATCATTAGGTGCTTGGAAAATGGAACCTATACGAACTGTTCTACGTTTGATCCTTTGTTTAAGGGATGGGGTCCTTCTGTAGGTTCCTGTTCTAACAATTATTATGTAAATGGCTCTTCCGAATACGGCACACAGGCAAATGCTACGACACTCAGTGATGGTACCGTAACGGAAGGCTTGAATGCTGGCCGCACGGGCGATGAGGCTGCATGGGTGCAAAACCCCGTCACCAACCAGCCGATGCTGAAGCCGTTTGCCTTGAATACAGATGCAAGCGGCAATTACCTCATCGGCTCCGTACGGGACTGGAAAGATTTTGCTGCTATCGTCAACAACGGTACAAATCCTGCTGCCAATGCCAAGATGACGGCAGATATTGACCTGGGAGATGACCAGACGAGGATAGGTTCCACGTCGGACAGTAATACCGCCCTTCATTACAAAGGCATTTTCGACGGGCAAGGACATACATTAAAAATTGCTTTTGTTGAAACAGGAGGTAGTAATTTATGTGCACCGTTTAACAAACTCGATGGTGCAACTATCAAAAACCTTCATATTAAGGGTACAATCACTACCGCAGGAATTCATGGTGCTGGCGTTGCCTCTGATGCAAGAGGAACGACAACCATTATGAAAGTATGGAGTGAGGTAGATGTGACATCGACTCATTCTGGTTGGGATGAATGCTCAGGTATAGTTGGTTGTATGAAAGCTAATAGTCTGACTATTTCTGATTGTCTGTTTTCTGGTTCCGTAACAGCAAGTAGTTCTTATAACGGTGGATTCATTGGTTATAAAGATAGCGGAAGTGCATCAATAGTGAACAGCCTTTCCACAGGAACATTTAATTACACCAACAATCAAAACTTTGCAAGAGGAGCTTCCGTTTCCAACAGTTACTACACACAATTCGTTGGGTCTACAACGGGAATGACTCTTGCTACATCCGAACAACTCTCCAATGGCACGATAACAACCGCGTTGAATAATGGTCGCACAGGCGATGAGGCTGTATGGGTGCAAGACATCGTGGCCAACCAGCCGATGCTGAAAATCTTCTATCAGCACAGTTTCATCCCTGGTGATGCCAATGGTGACGGCCTCGTGAACGTGACCGACATCGTGGCAACGGTGAACTACATCATGGAGAAGCCGTCGGAAGGCTTCAACAAGGCAGCAGCCGACCTGACTGGCGATGGCGAGATCAATGTGACGGACATCGTCAAGATGGTGTCTATCATCATGGCCAGCGGAGCCAGGATAATGGAATAAGCGCAAAACATAAACTATCTTTTTATTTTTTGTGATTATGAGACGAAAAATTGTGAATATGGGAAGCCACATTGGGGATTTTTTCCTATTTTTGCCGAAAATATTACTGATAAAACCTAAACTGATATGAAGAAATTACTAATTACAATGGTTGCACTGATGGCGTGCTCGACAGCCACCTTTGCACAATGGTACGTGAACAAGAAGACCAACGGTATGATTCACGTGACGAAGACGAAGTCGTTCCAGCAGATGGCTCAGAAAGGCTCTTGCGAGATTGTGAAGTTCGACCAGGGGGGAAGCTCGGAGAAGATTACCATTCCCATTGAATTTATCGAGCTGGCTAACAACACCATGACCGTACTGGAGAAAATCGGAAGCTACACCGTCTACGTCGACTGTCCCAACAACACGCTGGTATTCACCAACAACACCAACAAGCGGCTGACGATTGACATACAGACGACGGGCGCTGGTTTGACGGAGCAATTCCCTGTTGAGGCGGCTCCCGGCCAGACCGTCAAACGCACTATGCATGCCAACTATCGCGGCAAGAAGGCCACGTTCTACAAATGTCGCCTGAACACGTGCAATGGATACAAGAGAGAGAATAATTCACAAGTGTATAAATGATTAAAGCAACCATGATTATGAAGAAGTTTTTATTGACAGCATTGGCTTTCGTAGCCTTCGCAGTGAGTGTGAATGCCCAGAGCTACTACGGTGGTCCCACCAAGAGCTATGTAGACCGTAAGACCTTGTACGACAGGGCAGCGAACTATGTAAACATCATCAACGACAAGAACTCCGACGTGAAGCTTTCGACCAAGAACGGCAAGAAGGCCTGGTTCGGTCTCGGCGGCAGTTTCCTGGGCTGGTATGACGAGTCCATCACCGAGTCAGAGAAGAAGATTCTCGACAAGGAGGGCTACAAGAAAAAGAATTCTGGAAGCGACCCCATGAACGTTTCCACGAAAAAAGACAAGAAAAAGGACAAAAACAAGAATAAGAAGGACAAGAAAAAGAAGAAGTAACAAAAGTTAATCAAACAGTTTTTTGTGGGTGTCGCCCATTTGTGAGAATCAAGCGACACAAATTATAGAATGATCGATTTATGTTAGGAAATCACTGCATCGCGCGAGGTGCAGTGATTTTTGTGAAAAACAACACAGAGGCTCAGGAAATCTCCGAACCTCTGTGTTTTCGTTTATTACTGGCAAAGCCAGATTCTTACATCAGCCATCTTACATCTGACATCAGACTTCGTCCACTGGCAAAGCCAGATTCTTACATCAGCCATCTTACATCTGACATCAGACTTCGTCCACTGGCAAAGCCAGATTCTTACTTCTTACCTCTTACCTCTTACCTCTCACCTCTAACTTGTCAGAACGGTCCCCGTCCCATGCAACTAGTCGTTGTGATGGCGGTCAGAAAGGCTGTGAGGGCGGCTACTACAACCTTCACCGCTACCTCAATGAAACGCTTTTTCATGATTCTTAATGCTTAATGCTTAATTCTTAATGCTTAATGCTTAATGCTTAATTCTTAATGCTTAATGCTTAATGCATAATTTTTCACTATTCACTATTCACTTTTCCCTTAATTAGGATCGCTTCCTCCTCCGGTGTTACCACCTCCGTTGTCACCACCTTGGTTCGTGCCACCATTGTTGTCACCACCGGTGTTAGTGTTAGTACCCTCCCCATTGGGGGAGTTAGGAGAGGGGTTACTGGTCTCGTTGTCCTCCACCGTACCGTCATCGGCGCTGGTCACGCGGCGCACCTCTTCGCCGTTGCGGTCGTAGCAGGTGATGACGATGCTGGTGTTCTTCAGCTCGTCCTTCAGGTCCACGTCGGGAGTGAAGATGATGCGACGGCTGGTAATCAGCGAGGTCTTCACCTTGTTCACGTCCTCCACCGACTTCGAGCGCAGTCCGAATCGCATGGTACCCAGTCCGGGCAGTGCCACGCTGTGGCCCTCGGTAGCCCATGCCTTAATCACCTCACCGGCGGCATCCCAGCAGGCCTGCATCACACCCTGACTCACGCCGCTGCGCAGGGCAGCCTCCTTGATCACCTTCTTCTGGTTCAGGCTCGAATACTGTTCGGGCGACATCACGTAGCGATAAACGCCAGGATCATTCTCATCCTTCGTGAACTTCAGCTTCTTCTCAATTGCTTTAACTTTCATTGTCATAGTTTTAATCTCCTCTTAGTTTAGTTTTTAATTGGTTTGTAAATAATTTTCTTTGTCATTCCCTTATCTCCCTCCCTTGGGAGGGTTGGGGTAGGGTCGTCGGATTTTTACGCTCTGGGCAGGCAGAAAATTTTGCCAGGCCTGAAAGCAAATTTTGGGTGCCCTGCGCTCAAATTCCATCGTTCCTATTGACAATGCAAAGGTAAGAATATTTCATAACTCTTGCAAATTAAATGCCAATAATCCGACTTTTTTGAACCCTATTTTTCGTGTTAATTTTGCAAGAAAATCATTCAACTCTTTTTAGGGTTAAAATGTGACTTTGTGACTTGTGACTTTGAGACTTTTTGGTGTTTTTAATTTTCCAAACACCAAAACAACTATTATATATTATTATAATAATATATAATAGTTAAATATATTAACATTTATTATCTTCTCCTTTCTCCGTTTTTCTCCGGAATCCCTTTTACCCCTTCTGTACCAAAAAAAATTGGGAAAACGGCTCAAAGTCACAAGTCACAAAGTCACAATCAAAAAGTCTGGTGCACAAACAAAGAAAAACGGTTTTTCCTTTGGTTCTTTGCTCACTTATTTGTAGCTTTGAGACTACGTCTCGAAAGTACTTTCGCTCGACAAAACAAATAAATCAAGTTTTATTTGGTTTTGTTCTCGCTTATTCGTACCTTTGTACCGATGTTTGAGCAAGAAATCGGCGAATACGAGAACATCCGACAGGAATATCAGGAGAAGATAGCCGACAGGATGGGACATGAGCAGTGGATGGAATATAACGAAATTCTGTTTTCTGCACATTCCTGTGCCATTGAGGGTAATTCATTTACTGTGGATGATACAAGGATTCTTCGTGAACAGGGAATGGCAATGATACCTGTGGGACGTTCGCTGTTGGAGTGTACAGAGATGGCTGACCACTTCCGTGCATTCGATTATATGGTGAGTCATCTGGACAGTCCGTTTGATGAGGTTTTGCTGAAAGAGATCAACCGATTGGTAACAGAGCATACGCTTGCCTATCGTGCACCTGATGCGGTTGCTGGCGAATATACCACAGAGGATATGGCTGCAGGTGATACTGTTTTTGGTAATCACGAGGAGCTGATTGCTCGTGTTCCGAATCTAATGGAGTCCACGCAAAGGGCTATCAACGAAGGTCAGCATCCTTTGATTGTTGCAGCGAAATGGCACGGCTATTATGAATACCTGCATCCTTTCCGTGATGGTAACGGCAGGACAGGACGGCTGCTCTCGAACTTTATCCTTTTACGTGCTGGACATCCATTATTAATCATCAAGTTGGAAGACCGCTCTGAATATATCTCGGCTCTCAAACAGATTCGGACAGAGGGCTCTGATGAGTTCCTGATTGCATTCTTCTTGAGGACAGCCATCAGCCGCATGAAGAGTGAACTGGCACAGAAGAGAAAGAATTCTCTTCCCACCATGTTCTTCTAATCAAAAACAAAATAGCATTTCCACAAGCCTTGTGGAGCAACGAGAATCGCTGGGGCGGTTCCTTAATCATTCTTATCAGAAGCAAAACAGTAACCACTGACATTCCATTTTTGTTAATAATACAAAGGTTTTTTAATTAAACTTCCCCTCCACCCGTCGTGAGATTCGTGGAGGTTTTTTGAAAAGAACATGTGTCAAGGTATATGATATGTAACCCAAATCCACGCCACTCGCAATGCCGCTGCACGCTGGTGGTACGAGTATGGAAAGCAACTTTTTTGAAAAAAATGCCATAAGAAATCGATAATTGAAAGATTTTTACTATCTTTGCAATCAAGTACTGGCAAAATGGCCTCAGAGGAGGTCGCTGGTATTACTTTTGAGGGTAAACAATAGCATCAGCTATTTATTCAGAGAAGAGCCATGCTTCGCGCTTCTTTTGTGTCCTGAGGTCTCTTAGTGAATATACCTGTAAGCAAGCCTGAAGATATAGTCTGATTGCTCCTAAAACAATCGTGTGGTAACAGGTGGAACTGATTAACAATATCAACAAGACATTGCGCGACGACCTTACAGCGCAGATAAAGAATGGAAGCCGGCTGTCTATAGCGGCCTCCTGTTTCTCCATTTATGCCTTTCAAGAACTGAAAGAGGCGCTGAAGGACATCAAGGAACTGCGGTTTATCTTCACCTCACCCACCTTTACCACAGAGAAGACTCCCAAGCAGCAACGTGAATTCTATATCCCTCGCTTGGATCGTGAACGTACATTGTATGGTTCTGAGTTTGAGGTAAAACTTCGCAACGAACTGACTCAAAAAGCCATCGCTCGTGAATGTGCAGAATGGATTCGTGAGAAAGCTTGCTTCAAGTCTAACAAGACTAATGAGAAAATGAATGGCATCATTAATCTTGATGATGTCAGTTATTATCCAATAGAAGGCTTTACTACCGTAGAGCTTGGTTGTGAAAAAGGCAATAATGCCTATACGATGATTAACAAGTTTGAGGCTCCAACATCGAAAGGTTTTATCGATCTCTTCAACCAACTCTGGAATGACAACAGTCGCCTACAGATTGTGACAGATGAAGTCATTGACAGCATCAGCAATGCCTATAAAGAGAATGCTCCAGATTTCCTTTATTTCGTAGCACTCTACAATATATTTAATGAGTTCTTAGAGGATATCAGCGAGGATGAACTACCTAACGAAGCTACTGGCTTCAAGAACTCTGCCATCTGGAACAAACTTTATAATTTCCAACGTGATGCAGCCTTGGCTGTCATCAACAAATTGGAAAAATATAATGGTTGCATACTTGCTGATAGCGTAGGTTTGGGTAAGACATTCTCTGCCCTTGCTGTTATCAAATATTTCGAAAGTCGTAATAGAACAGTCTTGGTGCTCTGTCCTAAGAAACTCTATGAGAACTGGAATACTTATCGACAGAACTATGTCAATAACCCATTGGCAAAAGACCGTTTGAACTATGACATCCTTTATCACACAGACCTCAGTAGAGAACACGGATATAGTAATGACCTGGACTTAGACCGAGTTAACTGGGGTAACTATGATTTGGTGGTGATTGACGAGAGTCACAACTTCCGTAATGGTGGCAAGGTTTCAACAGATGAGAATGGTGAGAATCCCAAGGAGAATCGTTATCTTCGACTGATGAATAAAGTTATCAAAGCAGGTGTTAAGACAAAAGTTCTGATGCTTTCTGCTACACCTGTCAACAATCGTTTTGGTGACTTAAAGAACCAGTTGCAGTTGGCATACGAGGGTAAGGCTAAGGCTTTCGATGAGCTATTGCCTACCAACAAAGGCATCGATGACATTTTCCGTCAGGCACAAGCAGCCTATAACCTGTGGGCCAACTTTACTCCCGAAGAACGTACTACAGAGCGATTGCTTCGGATGCTCGATTTCGATTTCTTCAAACTGCTCGATGCAGTCACTATTGCCCGTAGTCGCAAACATATTCAGCAATACTACGACACATCGGATATTGGCACTTTCCCTGAGCGATTGAAACCTATCTCACGTCAGCCACATCTGACAGACCTTGATACAGCCATCAATTACAATGAGATATTCGAGCAGTTGCAAATGCTCCGTTTGGCCATCTATGCACCTTCTGCATTTATCCTGCCCAGTCAACTCTATAAGTATAAAGAGGAAGAGAGTACCACAGGCCATCGTCTGAGCATTGAAGAACGAGAGCAAGGTATTCAGCGATTGATGAACATCCAATTGCTGAAGCGCTTGGAGTCTTCTGTCAATTCTTTCCGTCTGACATTGGGACGTATTCGTGACTATATGCAGGAAACGCTCGATGCTATTGCACGATTCCAGAATGGCGAACGTCGTATATCAGTAGATGACTACGAAAGTGCCGATGTAGATGAAGACGAGCAGGACTTCACCATTGGTAAGAAGAAAAATCGTATTCTCCTGGAAGATATGGACTACATATCTTGGCAACAGGAAATCAAAGGTGACTTGGAAATCATTCGCCTCTTGCTTACCATGTTGGAAAGCATCACACCTGAGCATGACTCAAAATTGCAGCAACTTGTTGCAGATTTGCAGCATAAGATTACTCATCCTATTAACGGAAATAATAAGAAGGTTCTCATCTTTACAGCCTTCTCCGATACCGCCCTTTATCTTTACGATTGTTTGGCAGATAAAATTAAGAGCAAGTACGGACTGAATGTCGCATTGGTTACTGGTGATGTAGAAGCTCGTAGCACTATGAAACTGAAAGAAAGGCTTGACTTCAACAAAGTGCTTACACTCTTCTCGCCTATATCCAAAGAACGCGACGCCATCTATCCCCATCTGCATGAGAATATTGATGTACTCATAGCCACAGACTGTATCAGTGAAGGTCAAAACTTGCAGGACTGCGACTATCTCATCAATTACGACATCCACTGGAACCCCGTTCGCATCATCCAGCGCTTTGGACGAATAGACAGAATAGGCTCTCTTAATGCCCAAATCCAACTTGTCAACTACTGGCCAGATATGACACTCGACGAGTATATCAATTTGAAGGGTAGAGTCGAGGCTCGTATGAAAGTTACTGTGATGACAGCTACTGGTGATGATAACCTGATTTCGCCAGAAGAGAAAGACGATTTGGAATATCGTCGCCAACAACTTAAACGCCTACAGGATGAAGTTGTTGATTTGGAGGAAATGAATAGTGGTGTCAGCATCATGGACTTAGGTCTGAATGAGTTCCGTCTAGATTTGTTGGAATATATCAACAGTAATCATGATGTAGAGCACACTCCTTTCGGACTTCATGCTGTTGTGCCAGCCTCAGCACAAGCACCAGCAGGAACAGTCTTCGTACTGAAGAACCGTACGGCAGGCGTGAATATTGACCACAAGAATCAGTTGCATCCCTTCTATATGGTTTATATCTCTGATGAAGGTGAAGTGGTGGTTGATCATTTGCATCCCAAAGACCTGTTGGATAAGATGCGCTTGCTCTGCAAGCCTATGACCAAGCCTGATGTCAAGCTTTGCGCTCAGTTCAACAAAGAAACGCGCGATGGTTTGCGTATGGGTAAATACTCTGACTTGCTCAGCAAAGCCATCAACTCTATCATATCCGTCAAGGAGCAATCAAGCATAGACAGCTTCTTGGAGGGTTATGCTGGAGAACTTTTCGAAGAGCGCTATGTAGGTCTTGATGATTTCGAACTCATTTGTTTCTTAGTAATAAAATAATTATCAATTATCCATTGTCAATTATCAATTAGAATAAATGTACGGATTGCCTGCATCCACTCTCGTCAATAGGCCACTATACAAAAAGGCTGTCTTTGAGAAATTCAATCTCAAAGCTGCTGAGCGTGACCGTTTCGACGCTGATGTCAGTCGTATGGCTATTGTTGCCTACCTCTCTCCAGCGAAGATTCCAGCCCTACATCCTGGGCAAGAAGTAAAGGAGTTCTATGTATTGCAGGTGCAACTCAAGCTGAGGAATTATGATACGAAGAACATTCTTCTACTCCAGAAACTAATCCCTCAGAAGATTGTCTTTGCTTTGGAATATGACGAGGACGTTCAGTTCTGTATTTTCCACACGCGACTACAGCAATCAGAATGGAAACATGTTTCCGATGCAGAGATACCTTTGACAGGGTTAACGCTCGATGAAGTGTGGGAGAATATCGTTGCTGTTATTGGTGGGTTGGATACACAAGCAGAAGAATCTATCGAGGAACAGATTATCAATCGCGAACAGCGAGAAAAGTTGCTTCGTCAGATTGAGGTATTAGAAAAGCGAGCCCGTACAGAAAAGCAAACACGCAAGAAATACGAGTTGCATCAGGAAATTATGAAACTTAAAAAGGAATTAGCAGAATGAACAACTATATACTATTGCTATTCAACCCAATCCACACATTGAATACCAGGTATTTGGCTAAAGTGTTTGGTGTTGTGCGTGACAACGGTCAAGCCATATTGGCGGGCAGTGACAGCAATGAGAATGTCAAAATCGCCTATTCTCAAACCCTTTTTGGTGAGGCTCTGACGGATTTCAGCGTAATCACGTATCCAATCTCCAAGTGGCAATACCGTAAATGTCGATTCTATCTCTTTAGGCTCTTGCAGATGCTTTTCTACAGCGGAACTATGAAGAGCACCATAAGTAAGTTCGGCAAGGCTTACTTCAGATGCAAAAATCTGTTCAGCAGGTGTTTCTGCAATATGTTTATCTACACCACCACGATGTCGGAAAAATTCAATCCATGTATCGGAGTCAAGAATAAACCCTTTCATAAGTTCTTAATCATCAAGGTTGATTTCACGGTTAAGAGGACGCCCATCATTACGATGCTTCATCATCTGATAGTACTCTTCTCCTTCTTCTGTTTCCGACCAAATACCTGCCAATTTAAGAAATTCAGCCTTACGTTCTTCTGCAGAAAGTGTTGCTGTCTTTTCTTTGGGCATAATCAGTTTGTTGGCCAGCCACTCACGATCGTCCTGCGAGAGCGAGAGCCCCTGTAGATATGTCCACAAATTGTTCAATGCAAATGATGTCATAAGCCAAATATCTTTGATTACGCTGCAAAAATAGAAATAAAAACTGAAAATACAAAATAATATATGGAAAAACTGAAAATGCAAACCACGAATGTGGTAGATGAGAATATCAAGCGAATAGGGGAATTGTTTCCCAATTGTTTGACAGAGATATTGGATGAGAATGGTCGTCCTCAAAGGGCAATTGACTTTGACCAGCTGCGTCAGGAGTTGTCAAAGGATATTGTGGAAGGCCCTGAAGAACGCTATCAATTTACATGGCCCGATAAGCGCAATGCCATCCGACTGGCTAATGCGCCAACTACTGATACGCTGCGCCCTTGTCGTGAAGAGAGCGTGGACTTCGACAATACCCAGAACCTCTATATTGAGGGCGATAACCTTGAAGTATTGAAACTCTTGCGTCAGAACTACTTGGGTAAGGTGAAGATGATATATATTGACCCGCCATATAATACTGGCAATGATTTTGTGTATAACGATGAGTTTGACCAAGATTCAGAATACTATAAGCACAATAGTGGACAGTTTGATGAATTAGGTAATCGTCTTGTTACGAACACGGAGAGCAATGGCCGTTTCCATACGGATTGGCTCAACATGATTTATCCTCGATTAAAGGTTGCAAAAGATTTACTATCTGAGGATGGCGTGATATTTATTTCGATAGATGATAATGAAGATTGTAATCTCCTGAAGATATGTAATGAGGTTTTCGGAATAGAGAATTTCATAGGACAGTTAATCCACCAAAGAGCTAAAGGAGGCGGTCAGGCAAAACATATAGTTAAAGGTCATGACTATATACTTGTGTACTGCTCAAATTCTAAAGAACTGGAGCTGGCTCGAAGAAAAGTAATCCAAAAAAAAGTAGAAAAAATCAACGGCGAGGATTATATCATTAATGATGATGTTGTCCGCAAGGTTTTTGGTAAATATGACAAGAGTATGGGGGATCGCAGATGTTACTACGAAGAACTTGTTCAATATAAGGGAGAGGCCAAGAAAAAACAAATTGACGATGATATAAAAAATGGGAAATTATTTCTTCGCTTAAATGAACATGGTATGCATACAATATGCCGGTACGAGAAAATAGGTGAGGCGACCTCTAAAATGTATTCAATCTTGAAATTAGCCGATGACGAATCGATTATTAAGGTTCTATCAGAAGAAGGAAAAAAAGACATTGAAAAACTTGGCATAACAGGCTTTTCATATCCCAAACCTGTTGATATCATTCGACAATTGGTGGATGCAGGAAGTTCTAAAGACTCTCTCATACTCGATTTTTTCTCAGGCTCTGCTACCACTGCTCATGCTGTAATGCGACTTAACGAGGAAGATAATGGAAACCGCAAGTTTATTATGGTGCAACTACCAGAGAAAACAGAAGAGGGAAGCGAAGCATATAGAGAAGGTTATAGAACAATCTGTGATATTGGCAAAGAGCGTATTCGTCGTGCAGGCAAGAAAATAAAAGAGGACAACCCTTTGACGACAAAGAATCTTGATACAGGTTTCCGCGTGCTGAAGTTGGATTCGTCAAACATGAACGATGTGTTCTATACTCCTGAAGCATTTACAGAGCGAGACCTATTTGAAGACAACATTAAGGTCGACCGTACTGATGAAGATTTGTTGTTCCAAACGATGATAGAACTGGGAATAGAACTATCGGCAAAGATAGAGAAGAAGAGCATTGCAGGCAAGACGGTATGGAGCGTGAGTGATGGCTATCTGATGGCTTGCTTCGACAAGGATGTGAACGAAACGACCATCAAGGAGATTGCCAAAGCACAGCCTTTCTACTTCGTAATGCGCGACGCAAGTATGGCCACAGACAATGTGGCTGACAATTTCGAACAGATTTGGAGTGAGTATAGCAAGGATACAGTACGCAGAATTTTATAAAATTGACAGTTGATAATTGACAATTGACAATTAGGTGTATGAAGTTTAAGTTTAAGATACAACAATATCAGACGGATGCTGTTGAGGCAACTGTAAACGTGTTTGCAGGTCAGCCCTCGAAGACAAGTGCCCAGTATCGTCGTGACTTGGGTAAAACGAAAGGACGTATAGTCTTTGATGAGGAATATGTGGGCTATAAGAATGCTGACGTAGAACTGCAAAGTCCTCAGTTGCTGTCCAATATCCAACAGCAACAGGCTATCTACAATATTCCTAAGTCAACGAAGCTAAGTCAGCCAGTCGGGTTAGGTGCATGCTCACTCGATATCGAAATGGAGACGGGTACTGGTAAGACATACGTCTATATCAAAACCATGTTTGAACTGAACAAACGATATGGATGGAGTAAGTTTATCGTGGTGGTGCCTAGCATCGCCATTCGTGAGGGTGTTGCCAAGAGCTTTGCGATGTTGGCAGAACACTTCCAGGAGCATTATGGCAAACAGGCTATACCTTTTGTATATAATAGTAGCAACCTGAATGCTATTGATGATTTCTCGAGTAGTGCCGACATCCGTGTGATGATTATCAATACGCAGGCTTTCAACTCGTCGTTTAATGAGGCGAAGAATGTAGAAGGTCGTAAGGGTGACGCAGCAGCACGTATCATCTATACCCGTCGTGACGATTTCCAAAGTCGCCGTCCTATTGATGTGATAGCAGCCAACAGACCTATTATCATTATGGATGAACCTCAGAAGATGGAAGGTGTGGCTACACAAAAGGCCTTGAAGAACTTCAAACCGCTGTTTGTGCTGAACTACTCGGCCACTCATAAAACTTCGCACAATTGCGTATATGCCCTTGATGCCCTTGATGCTTACCGCCAGCGATTGGTGAAGAAGATACAAGTGAAGGGTATCACACTTCAGAACCTGTTGGGTAATCAGAGCTATATCTACTTTGACAGCATCGTACTCTCAAAGAACAAGGCTCCTGAGGTAAAACTGGAGATTGAGGTAAAAGGAGCAAGCAGTACTCGCAGACAGATCTGTAAATTCGGCCAGAACGATTCGCTTTTCGATGCGAGTCATTTGCAGGCCTATAAAGACTTTGTAATTACAGACATCAACCCACTTACCAACATGATTTACTTCATGAATGGTGACTCGCTGCATAAGGGTGAGGTGATGGGTGATGTATCAGAGAAACAACTTCAGCGCATACAGGTGAGAGAGACCATTAAGTCGCACTTTGAGAAAGAAGCGATGCTTTTCAAACAGGGCATCAAAACGCTGTCGCTCTTCTTCATCGACGAGGTGGCTAACTACAAAGGCTATGACGAGCAAGGAGAAGTAGTAAAGGGTGACCTGTGGAAGATATTCGAGGAAGAGTATATGCTCTATCTGAATGAGCATCTGTCGCTCTTTGAGGATAACTACCAGCGCTATCTGAAACGATTCTCTGCCAGCGATGTGCATAATGGCTATTTCTCTATCGATAAGAAAGGTAAGGCACAGAATAGTAAGGAGAAGGATAGTGAGGAGAATAGACCTGCGTATGACCTGATTCTGAAAGATAAGGAGCGACTGTTGAGCTTCGAGGAGCCTACAAGATTTATCTTCTCGCACTCTGCATTACGCGAAGGTTGGGATAATCCTAACGTATTCCAGATATGTACCCTTCGTCATGCAAATAGCAATACTGCCAAGCGCCAAGAGGTGGGACGAGGATTGCGTATCTGTGTGGACCAGCAAGGCGTGAGAATGGATAAGGAACTGTTGGGCGATGCAGTTCATGACATCAATCGTCTGACAGTGATAGCCAACGAGAGCTATAGCACCTTTGCAGATGCGTTGCAGAAAGAGACACGTGATGCTTTGCGTGAACGTCCGTCTGTGGCTACAGTTGCATATTTTGAAGGACGTAAGTTCAAGATAGGCGAAGAGGAGCATAAAATCTCACAGATGGAAGCTTCTGCAATCATCAACTATCTCTATGAGAATGACTATGTGGATGACAACGGCAATATCCAGCAGTCTTATCATGAGGATTTACGCAATGGTACGTTGGCACCACTGAGTAAGAAATTGGAGCCTATGGGTGAACAGATTCACAAACTCGTGCAGAGCATCTTTGACCCGTCTGCCTTTGACGATATGATAGAGGATGCCAACAAGAAGGCAGAGGTTGTGAATGACCATCTGAATGAGAATGCCGCAAAAGAAGAATTCAAACGGCTATGGGAGCAAATCAATCATCGCTATGTCTATACCGTTCACTATGACAGCGATGAACTGATTAAAAAGGCAATCGCCTCGATAGATAAGAACCTGATAGTAACGAAACTGAAATATATCGTTACAACTGGAGAACAAGGTGAGGAGGATGTAGACTTTACAGGTAAGCAGCAAACACGAACAAAGGAACTGCGTGAGGTGTCAACTAGCGATGTGGCATACGACTTGGTTGGGGATATTGCACGTGGAGCTACGTTGACTCGTAAGACTGTGGTTCGTATTTTAAAGGGCATCAATCAAGCAAAGCTATATTTGTTCAAGAACAACCCTGAGGAGTTTATTCGTAATGTCATTCGACTGATTAAGGATGAAAAGGCGACAATGATAGTAGAGCATATTTCGTATAACCAAACAGAACAACAATACGATACGAGCATCTTTACGAATGAGAAGAGCCGTCAAAGCGTAGATAATGCATACGAGGCTAAGAAGCATATTCTTGACTATGTATTCACAGATAGTAAGGGAGAACGGAAGTTTGCAGAAGACTTAGACTCTGCCAATGAAGTGTGTGTCTATGCTCGTCTGCCTCGCACATTTAAGATTCCTACGCCTGTCGGACATTATGCACCAGACTGGGCTATCGCTTTCCACGACAATATGGGAGTGAAGCATATCTTCTTTGTGGCAGAAACAAAAGGCAGTCTTCAGTCAATGGATTTGAAGGGGGCTGAGAAAGCAAAGATAGAATGTGCCAAGAAACTCTTCAACGAACTTTCAACGAGTAAGGTGCGCTATCATGAAGTCACAGACTATCAGAATATGCTGAATGAGATAAATAGTTTGCAGTAAAAATGAACCAATAAAACTATAAGACTATGAAACAGAAGTATTTGATGTCGTGGGACGACAATGACGATGAGCGTGATGACAACATGCGAGGATGGGATCCTGCTTCTGAGGACGATTCTCATGATAACGGCATGAGCCGCTGGTCAGAGAATAACGATGAAAGAGGGTGGGACTGATGATGGATGATGGATGATGGTGAGCCCTTTGCAGAAAAGATGCTGCGTCTCACCTCAGAACTCAGCGACCTCTTCAAGGAGAGCCACCGCTTGGAGGATGAGATCAAGAAGCAGTTAGGAAGTATTGGATTTGCTCTTAAAGAATAGCTGTTCCCTCATAAAATTGGCAAGAAGGTCTAATTATTCCCTCATAAAATTGGCAGAAAAGCACAAATATTCCCTCATAAAATTGGCAGAAAAGCACAAATATCAACAAACAAATTGAGAGTGAAAAGTAAATTCTCATTTATGGAACTATATAAAAAACCTAAATTCCGCAGCACTTTAGTTTGACATTCTTTATAAGTACCTGAGCAACAAAAAGTTGCTCAGGATTTGGTCATGTCAGAAATTTCACTTACCTTAGTGCTGCAAATCAAGACAAGCAAAAATCGTCAATGACATGGCAAAGAAAAATGCTTCTTTTTTTATGTCCTTATGAATTGGTAAAAAAAGTCAGATTGTTTGGCGGCTTGGATTATTCTTCGTAATTTTGCAACCAAATTATAATGGGTTTCTTTTTATAAAGAGGATATAGAAAAAACAAACTAAGTACAAGTCAATGAAGAAGATACTGATGACAATCGCCCTGCTCTGCACACTCGCACAGGGGGCATGGGCAGAGGACGTGAACTACATCTATTATCAGGTGATAGACTTTCAGTCTAACATTAGTTTACAAAAAGCGACTGGCACAGCCACGGACTTTACCGTGCTCACGAGCACGCTGCTGGAAAACAGCTCTGAGGACAACCTCGGCACTGGCTGGTATGTGCTGAACTCAACGTTCTCCTACGGTGAGCGCATCGTCATCAGCGGCGACGTGCACCTGATATTGAAAGACGGCTGTACGCTGACGGCAGAGCAGGGCATCCGTATCAACACCGATGCCACGCTCTCCATCTACGCCCAGAGCGAGACGGTGGGGACGATGGGCAAGCTCGTTGCCATTGAGACGCATCACGACAAGGCTGCCATCGGCGGCAACAAGAACTACGAAGCCGGCAAACTCTACATCCACGGCGGTGAGATAGAGGCAAAATGCAACGATGGCAGCAAATACGCTGCTGGTATCGGCGGTGGCTATGGTGACGGCTCTGGCATGAAGGAGATTACCATCTATGGCGGCGATGTGACGGCACAAGGAGCTTATCTCGGCGCGGGCATCGGCGGCGGCAAGAACAATAACTACCCAGGCACCATCACTATCTATGGCGGCACGGTCAGAGCCACGGGCGGCGAATATGGCGCAGGCATCGGCGGCGGCGAGAACCGCGCAGGATGGGATACCAATGTCTATGGTGGTAATATCACTGCTCAGGGCGGTTACTATGGTGCAGGTATCGGCGGCGGTGAGGAAGGTGCAGGCGGCAACTTGCACTTCTATGGCGGTACGGTCAATGCCACGGGTGGCAACCTGGGCGCAGGCATCGGCGGCGGTGAGGATGAAGACGGCGGCACCATCACTATTGACGGTGGAAATATCACAGCTACGGGTACAGAGGGAGGTCCAGGCATTGGTGCGGGCGGTGCGGCATATCCTCCTCGTTTCGAGAAAAGTGGAACTATCACCATTAATGGCGGTACGGTCATTGCAACAGGAAGCGGCCGAACAGGCGCTGATATGGAAGGAAGTGCAGGCATCGGCACTGGTTCTGATGGAAGTGTCGAGACGATTACCATAACCGGAGGCGATATTAAGGCTTACGGTAAGAGAGGTGCAGCGGGAATAGGCGGCGGTTCTTGTTCTGACGGTTGTGGTGTCATCACAATTAGTGGCGGCACTATTTTCGCCTCAGGTGGAAGTAGTTCGTGGCAATCTGGGAGTTATTGCGGGGCAGGTATCGGCAGTGGCTGTAAAGCCTCTGGCAGCGGCCAAATCTACATCAGTGGCACTGCCGATATAACCGCTGAAAGCAGTAATGGGGCAGCTGCAATAGGTGCCGGTACTGGATCAGAAGATAAAATGAATATTTCCATAACTGGCGGACATATACAGGTAAGTGTGGGCTATTCGTACTTTCTTCAAAACACACCAATGCTCATCGGCATGGGTTCTAATGACAGACTAAAGGATAAAAATGCGACCGTCACCATATCCGATGGGTTGGCTGTATGGGCTGGAGAGGACCGTTGGAACACGCCCATCATGAACTACTCAGACCGTGTTTCTGCCTGCACAGGTAGAAACTATTACTTTGCTGATATTAATACACACACCGAACACAGCGACTATACCTACACGCTGGGCGATTTCCCTGAAGAGCATGTTCCTCACTGCGGTTACTGCGGTAAGACACAACCCGCAGAGAAACACACCAACGACGGAACGGGCAAGTGTGAGAAATGTGGTTACACCACGCACGTACACACCGTCAAGGTTTATCTGATTACCGGTAGTGGCACGGGCTACGGAGAGGGTACCAGTTTAGCTGATGTCATCCCCGGTCAGACCGTAATACTGCCTGACATCGACCAGAGCAGCCTGCCTGCATACATGGTGTTCGAGGGCTGGCTGCAAGACCCCGCCACGGCTCCCACCACCTGGGAGAAACAGGACGGCGAGACACTCTTAGAGCCGGGAACCACCATCACGCCTGCTGCCAACGTCAACCTATATGCCCGCTACAGTTACCAGTATGGCACGGAGTGGACATGGACCGCCAGCAGTACAACGGCATCGGCAACGCTCAAGATTATCAACCTGGAGACTGGCAGCGTGGTGGAAACCATCGCCTCAAGTGATGGTGATGTGCTGATTAACGCTAATGTCATCTCGGCTACTCTTCTGGAACCAGGCTCTGTCCAGTATAATGCTCAGGTCAACTATACTGACGCAAAGGGACGCCAGTTCAACTTTACCGACACCCATACCGTACCTTTGTATGTTGCCGTCAGCCTCGATGAGGACGACAACACCACGACGCTCGCCGACAACGATGGAGGCATTGTTACCGCTACCCTCACCGGCCGCACGCTCTACAAGGACGGTAAATGGAACACGCTCTGCCTGCCCTTCGACGTAGCTGTGGGCGAGGGCTCACCTCTTGAAGGAGCCACCGTGAAGGAGCTTACCGACGCCTCGTTTGCCAACGGTACGCTGACACTCACCTTCGCCGATGCCACCAGCATCAAGGCGGGACAGGCATACCTCATCAAGTGGGGCAACGGCAACAACCTCGGTCCGTCTGACCTCATCTTTAACGGCGTCACCCTCACCAAGGACTTGCGCGACGACGAGATTTCGACCGACGACAACGGCACAGCCACCGTCACCTTCATGGGCACTTACAAGAAACTGTCCTATGATGCTGACGACCGCTCCATCCTCCTCCTCGGTGCCAACAACAAGCTCTACTATCCGAAGAGCGGAGCCGGCCTCGGTGCACAGCGAGCTTACTTCAAGCTCAGCGGCATCACCGCCGGCGACAAGGCAGCTGGTGTCCGTTCCTTCGTGCTTGACTTCGGCGACGGGGAAGAGGCAACGGGCATTGGCAATCTAACTGTCAACTCTCAACTGTCAACTCTCAACTCCGACACATGGTATACCCTTGACGGTCGTCGTCTCAGCGGCAAGCCAGCACAGAAAGGCATATATATAAATAATGGTAAGAAAATAGTAATCAAATAGAATATGAAGAAGATACTAATGACACTCACCCTGCTCTGTGCACTTGCACAGGGGGCATGGGCAGAGAAATTCACTGTGGACGGTCTGAAATACATCACCGACAGCAACAATCCCAGCAACGTGAGTGTGACTGGCGCAGCCGATGAGACCATGGCAGGCGCACTGACCATTCCCTCCACCGTCACGTATGACGGCAAGACCTACAACGTGACAACCATCGGATATGGAGCTTTCGCATGGTGCGAAAACATCACCTCCGTCACCATCTCCGAGGGCGTGACCACCATCGAAAACGATGCTTTCGGCAACTGCGAGAAACTGGAGTCGGTGTCCATCCCAGCCAGCGTGACATCTGTCGGTGAATACCTTTTTCTTCATTCCGATGCCCTAAAGACCATCACCGTGGCTGACGGCAACACGGTGTATGACAGCCGCGAGGGCTGCAACGCCATCATCGAGACCAGCACCAACACGCTGGTGAGAGCCTGCAATACGACCGTCATCCCCAGCAGCGTGACGGCCATCGGCCAACGTGCCTTCTTCAGTTTGGGTGACCTGACAAGCATCACCATTCCTAACCATGTGACCACCATCGACTATGGCGCATTCTATGGTTGCAAAAATCTGGTGTCAGCCACTATAGGCGATAGAGTGACGGACATACCCTGGAGCTGCTTCTCAGAATGTAAGAACCTTGAGACCATCACGCTGGGAAACGGAGTGCAATCCATTGGAAATTCTGCATTTAACAACTGCTCCAAGCTGGAGACCATCAATTTCGCTGTCGACAGCCATCTGACCTTCATCGATGGCTATGCTTTTTACAACTGCGGTTTGAAGAGCGTCACCCTGCCCAACAGCGTGACGACGTTGGGTGAGACCATCTTCTCATGGTGCCGGCAGTTGAAGGAGGTCACCTTTGGCAGTGCCATTACCTCCATACCATTCTATTCGTTTACCGGTTGTCAAGCCCTGAAGAGTCTGTACATCCCCGCTGGCGTCGTCAGTATGGGCGGGTTCTTTGAATATTGTTGCGAACAAATGGAGGATGTCTATTGCTATGCCGACCCGGCCACGATGTATTGGTGGAGCAGCGACGATGATTTCGCCCCCGGCAAGTCCACCCGCTTCCATGTGTTCGACAAGGCAGCATGGGAGGCGAAGTTCCCCGATGCCAACGTCACCTTCGTCCAGGACCTGGTGGGTGGCGGTTCGCTGACCTATTCGGTCAACCAGGGCGTGGCTGCCGTCACGGGCACTATAGAGGAGAACCCCACCGGCGTACTGATGATTCCCGCCACTTATACCGATGCCAAAGGCACCTATCCTGTGACGACCATCGCCGCTAATGCCTTTAAGGACAAGACAGGACTGACCGCCGTCAGCTTCCCCAGCGTCACGGTCATCGGCCCCAGCGCCTTCGAGGGCTGCACGGGGCTGACGACGCTCACCATCCCTGCCACCGTCAGCAGCATCAGTACCGATGCCTTCAAGGGCTGCACGGGGCTGCGCTCGCTGGTCATCAATGCCAACGTCGGCAACGGCAGTGTCTTTGCGGGTTGCACCAACGTGGCGGCTGTCACCTTCGGACAGGGCGTGACCACCATCGGTGCCCAACTCTTCCAAGGCTTCACCCAGCTCACGGCTGTCACCATCCCCTCCAGCGTTACCTCCATCGGCACCGAGGCCTTCGATGGCTGTAGCGCGTTGTCGTCCGTCACCTTCGAGGGTGACACGCCCCCTGCCACAATAGGAACTCCACTTTTCTACGGAACTTCCTCCGACCTGCGCATTGTCGTGCCTGCCGGAAGCGTCGATGCCTACAAGACGGCCTTGGACCACTATGCCAGCCGGGTGGAGTGCAAGTCCTGGACCGGTAACGGCAGCGAGAGCACGCCCTATCTCATCAGCCACAAGGACGAACTGGACCTGCTGGCCAAGCGCGTGAACGAGGGCATCACCTACGATGCCACCTGGTTCAAGGTGACTGCCGACATCACCTACAACTACGTTGGCCTCGGCTCCACCGATAGCAACTACGAGGCCATCGGCTGCCACAATGGCAGCGACCGCTGTTTCAAAGGCACCTTCGACGGTCAAAACCACGTCATCAGCGGCATCCGCATCTATAAGGACGGCTATGATGACGAGTATCAGGCTCTCTTCGGCCTAATCTGCCGGCCTGCCGAAGTAAAGAACGTCATCCTCGCCGATGCCACTATCACCGGCTACGGATCAACTGGTGCCATCGTGGGCTTCAATCCTGGCGGCACAGTAGCTAACTGCCACGCCCTCAGCACCGTCACTGTCCACAATGTTATGAGCTGGGTACATAATCACGGTGGCATCGCAGGCTATAACGGCTCCAGGGGCACCATCACCGGCTGCACCAGCGCCGCCTCCATCACCAACGCCGACGGCACCTTGCTCTATGCTGGTGGCATCGCAGGCCTCAACGGTGATGGCACCATCAGCGACTGCATCTACCTTGGCACCAGCCTCGGCGGCTCGCGTCATGTCGGGGCCATCGTAGGCGACAACTACGACGACGGCATCATCAAAACCAGTTACTTCACCGACACCGCCATTCAGGGCAAGGACGGCAGCGTCAATACGCTCGATAATGCTCACTGCGCTGTCGGCTCCAACGAAGCAACCGTAGACGCCACCGTAGGACCCGCTCTGCGCGACGATGCTGACAACAGCCACTTCCTCTCCCTCATGGCCGCCCGCACCCAGACTCTCACCGCCGTCAGCCGTACCCCCGCGCTAAACACTACCGTCACCCTGGCACTCCACGGCCGCACGCTCTACAAGGACGGCAAGTGGAACACGCTGTGTCTGCCCTTCGACGTGACCATCAGCGGTAGCCCACTTGACGGCGACGGCGTGGACGTGCGGACACTCACGGGCGCATCGTTTGAGGCTGGAACCCTAACTCTCAACTTCACCGCCAGCGGAGCCGTCACCAAACTGGAGGCGGGCAAGCCCTACCTCATCAAGTGGAACAACACGGGCGCGAACCTGACGGAGTCCGAACTCGTATTCAGCAACGTGACTATCAAGAACGGCACGAACGACGTAGCGTGCGACCTCGGCAACGAGAGGTCCGTCACCTTCATGGGCACCTACAAGAAGCTGTCCTACACCGCTGACGACAAGAGCATCCTCTTCCTCGGCGACGGCAACACGCTCTACTATCCGCAGAGCGGAGCCACCATCGGTGCCCAGCGCGGCTTCTTCAAGCTCAGCGGCATCACCGCCGGCGACAACGCAGCTGGTGTCCGTTCCTTCGTCCTTGACTTCGGCGACGGGGAAACGACGGGAATCAAGGATATTAATTTGCCCCCTGGCGGAAGCCAGCCTTCCGTTTGGCGGGGGGCCTCCGGGTACACCCTCGACGGGCGCAAACTCTCGACTCAGCCGGTACAGAAAGGTATATATATATAATGGTAAAAAGGTAATAATCAAATAATAAAAGAATGTGAATATGAAAAGAGACTAGCTGCGTCAATGTCACGGCTGGTGAAATGACTTCGCAAAGATATGCATAATTCTATCAACTTCCATATTTTTAAATGAGGCGTATGCTCCCGTCTGTTGTGGCTGTGATAGATTTGGATATGGGTATTGCCTCTTTTTTGTTGTAAAGTGTGCAAAAATGCTAAATTTGTGGGCAGAATGGCCGATGTTTCACGGGAAATGTGTATCTTTGCAGTCTGTTTTTATAAGTAAAAGGATTGAGAATGGGAAAAATCATTGCATTAGCCAACCAAAAAGGCGGAGTAGGAAAGACCACTACGACCATTAATCTGGCAGCCTCTCTTGCTACATTAGAGAAGACGGTACTGGTGGTCGACGCTGACCCTCAGGCCAACGCATCGAGTGGTTTGGGCGTTGATATTCAGGAAGTGGAATGCTCGTTGTACGAGTGCATTATTAATAAGACGGATGTGCGCGAAGCCATTTATACGACCGACATCGAAGGTCTGGACATCATACCCAGCCACATTGACCTGGTGGGTGCCGAGATAGAAATGCTGAACTTGAACGACCGCGAAAAGGTGATTAAGCGTATGTTAGCTCCTATCCAGAATGAGTACGACTACATTCTGATAGACTGTTCGCCGTCGTTAGGACTGATTACCGTGAATGCGCTGACAGCAGCCGACTCGGTTATCATACCCGTACAATGTGAATATTTCGCGCTTGAAGGTATTTCGAAGTTGCTGAACACCATCAAGATTATCAAGACGAAGCTGAATCCGAAGTTAGAGATTGAAGGTTTCCTGCTGACGATGTACGACTCCCGTCTGCGTCTGGCCAACCAGATTTACGACGAGGTGAAGCGTCATTTCCAGGAACTGGTGTTCAAGACCGTTATTCAGCGTAATGTGAAACTTTCCGAGTGTCCGTCGCACGGTTTGCCCGTCATCCTGTATGATGCAGAATCGACAGGCTCTAAGAACCATTTGGCTTTGGCAAAGGAAATTATCAATAAGAATTCATAATTCACAATTCATAATTCAGAATTCACAATTCAGAATTCATAATTCACAATTCATAATTCGAATTAT
>JAEEGH010004192.1_pt1 | contig 37209 bp, 30 predicted proteins | sample 9134181 | NCBI WGS metagenome assembly JAEEGH01 (sample SAMN16246544, study PRJNA631951) | gut metagenome | biome: gut microbiome; feature: rumen; material: DP-attached | host: Bos | place: Iran: Karaj | collected 2018-10
CAGATTATGCGGCAGATTGGTCCAATCAATTTCTGTAATGTCATCCCAGGGATGCTCACCATAGAGGAGGGTCCAGGCTGGCACTTCGGATGCATCCCATACCGTTCTGTCACCGAAGAACAGGAATCCTCCAGATGCTTCAGGATACACGCTGTCGTTATAAATGTATTCCAGCCCGGCCTTGCGTGAATGGAACAGCTGTACCGTCACGCAGCGCCCGTCGATCCACAGGCTGTCGGTGAAGTTCTGGTATCCCAGCATCGTGCCGGCGGGAAGCGGGCTGCTCTCGATCAGGTTCACGGCCCGGTGGCTCATGTACTCACAGATCACGTACACCCGGGAGCCGTCCGGTTTCTCCATCAGAAAGTGCATAGCGCTGTTCTTCAGCATGCCCTTGATGAAGCTATATTCGGGCATGAGGGCCGCTGCGGCTTCCCGGAAGAAACGCTCGTTCTCGGAAGCGAAATGGTCGTTGGTTTCGGCAAAGAATGTAGGGAAGCGCGAGACGTCGAAGTCCGCCAGCCGGACGCAGTCGGTCATCCAGGTGGCGGGAAGCACCTCCATGAGCTGAATGCCGTGGTCATTGTCGTCTTCACTATACATGCCAAAGGTACGGATGATCTCCCCGCCGTGGGCATCGTCCCACATGGTGCTCCAGACATGGGTGTATTCACCGTACCCGCTGCTCGCGGTATACTGATCCACTAGTCCCCAGGTTCCGTCGGTTCCCCGGCTGCTGTGATAGCGCACGATCTCCGTATCCCACGGCATATACGTCCAGAAGATGGCGTTGTCGCTGTCCAGCAGAAGCTCCGGCCAGTCCCACTCCTGAATCAGCGCGGCGGGATTGTCGATCATGATCTGCCACGCCCCGTCATGCCGCTCCAAAATGACCAGCCTTTTGACGCCGTCCGTCTCGGCGAAGCAGGCAGCGGTGTCGCCCCATTGGGAAAGCTGTACTGGCTGTGAAATACCCGCATTATTAAGAGTTGACTTGATTTTAGCTTCATCATTTGTGCTTGCTAAGGCATATGATACACAGGACATCATAAATACCAGGATCAAAACCATGAATACCAAGATCCGTCTCATTACACCAGACATTGTTTAGACGTCCTCCAGTCAATGATGATTCCGGGCACCTGAACGGCATCGTTCACCGAACAGGAGATCTATTATACCCCCAAGGTGCAATTCGATGCAATCCGCCCAATAATAAAGACGAGTCAGCTCAGTGTTTTGTTTCATCTGACATAGTGTTCCGGGGCATAATGTTTTGGCGATTGCTTTCAGTCAAGATGATAGTGGCAAGCAATGCAATCCGGGCCGAATTGCAAAAAGCTTGTTGGTAGGCTCCGCCCCCAAGCCCCTGAAAACCAGAGCTTGCGCTCTGTGGTTGTGTCGTATTCCTGCGTCATTCGACCTTCTGGCTTCGCCTGAAAAGCAAAAAAGAAAAACCCCTGTGCCAGTTATGCTGCTGCGAACAGCGTCTGACACAGGGGCTCTGTTATCGTTCTGGGTTCTCTTCCCGTCGGAGATCTTTCTCTTCTGGCAGGTAGTCCCGTTCCAGAACATCAAAATTATACTTGATGTGATTCAGTGTTGTAAGCTTCGGTTTCAGTCCTTCGAGAGCGGCATCATCAGCTTCTTTCTCCGATTTAAGCGCCTCGTATTTGGTGGATAGCTCCTTCAGCGTAGGCATCTTTCCTTCAACAGAGGAATAGACGGCCTGTGCTTTCTTGTGATCTTCGATCTCTGCCCGGTGCTCATTGTAGAATTTCGGAGACCAGCTTGAAGCCTTATACTGCGCATAAACGTCCTTTGTACGCCGGTAATCCCGGATCGCTTGACGAAGCTGGTTGATCTCTTTCATGCGATTTTGCTTATGCCGGATCTCGGCATTCAGCTCATTTCGCTCAGCCCGTAACGCGCTGATCTGATCGTCAAGCTCCTCGATAGATCCGATATTATGCTCCTTCAGGAAAATGATCGACTGGGCTTTCGCATCAATATTGTTGCGCTCCGCCCACACAATGTAGCCTCGACCCTTCCTGCCATCTCGGAGCTTTGCTTCAATATCGATCAGCCGTTTGACCTGACTGTAGGTGTACTCACTCCTGGGGATTTTCGGAATGTGCACATGTTGACCGTCGAGCGTTTTCCTCAAAACTGCTTCAGAGTATTCCGCGCCGAGGCTATCCAGACGAATATATCGCTCTCCGCCGGGCGGCTTAATGCTCACATGAGCACCTCGCTTGATCCAACATCCCGCTTCTTCCATCAGCTGCATGAGCGCGTCAAATCCATCTGGCTGCATCCGCAGCGCAGTGTCAATCGTAATTCGCAGAGAATCCCGGCTCGTCAACTTGGATTGATCGCCCTCCCATTTCTCATACGAAACGGTTTTGTTCTGCGGATTCTGAACGACTGAAAGGTGATGTTCACGGCAGAGTTCGTCGCTGATCTCCGCAACAAGCCGGCTGGAGTTCCATACATTTCTGAACTTATGGGAGCAGTCCAGCGTCGTCGCACAGAAGACAATGTGATTATGAATGTGCTTACGATCCGTATGTGTCGCCACAATGAAGGCATGCTCTCCGTGAAGAAGACGCTCCGCCAGCTCATAGCCAATCTGATTTGCTTCCTCCGCCGACACTTCACCTGGCTTAAAAGACTGCCGGAGCTGATACGCAATCACTTCGTTTTTCTTTCCGCTGCCGACGTTCATAAGATACTGATTCCGGGCAAGAACAAACTCCTGATCCGCTGATTCCGGCGCGCAGGCATAAGACGAAATGAATTCTCCTTCTTCCGTCTTATCCGGATTTTTTACATAATCGATTCGTGCTTTCATGCACTGGGCAATCGTTTTGCCTTTATTGATGTGCATCGGAATGATACGTGTTGTCGCCATATGCACCTCCATAAAAAGAAAGACGGCGATCTGTGATTCACACAAACCGCCGTCGTGTTACTGCTGATTGTCAGCAGAGAAGCCCTTCAAAGAATCCAAGGATGTGATCCATTCTGTTCAGCAGGAAGTTCGCAACCGCCGGAAGTCCAAGCGGACTGGCCAGCAATGCGAGCACCATAAAGGCGATACCGTTCTGCCAGTAGCCGATCGCAAACTCGATAGCAGAGAGAACGGCGAACAGTCCAACGGCCAGCCCGATAACCGCTGAGGCAATAGAAGAGATGAACGCAGCCAGGCCAAGCATCAGCCTTGCAATCAGCATGAAGGGAGTCAGTGCGAATCTCAGTGTGCGCTTCATCATTTTCATTTCCTCCTATTTCTCTGACTGATCCAATCTCGAGAGGATTTCTCTGAGAATGTCCCAGGTTTGATCAAGCCTTTGCTTGACATCATCGATCTCCGTCTCGTAAATCGAGCCCTGTTCGTGCAGACTCTTCGCCATTTGATTCACGTTGTTTGTCAGGTTCTTCATCAGTCGGATCAGTTCTCTGATCTCTGGGAGATCCAGCTTCAGCAGATACCCGTTGAGAACCATCGCACGGAACAGCAGCGACTTCTTTCTGATTCCGAAGACTTTCATTTTCTGACGGATGAACTCATCCTCGGCCTCAGTGGTTCTGAATGACTGATGAACAACCCAGTTGTTTTCTTCCGTCATCATCATTATCGCTCCATGCTGTTCTTCCTGCAACTCTGTCGCCGGGACAAATCCACGATTTCAAGCTCAGGTTTCACGATTGGTTTGAGTCCGAAGGCAGCAGAGATTTTCTCTACAGCCTGATCGCGTTTTGCCTCCATGCCGGCAGCAAGTGCATTCGCTTCTTCCTTTGTCAGAAGCGTAAGCCGTTCGTCTTCTGCCCGGACAATCATCACATTCCCGACGATTGCGTCTCCATGACGGTCTGCGCCATATAGATCACTGGCAAGACAGTTGATTGAAACTGGGCCCTTTTTGAGCTTGCCTTCCTCGTCGATCAGCATCAGATATCCATCCTTGGCCAGTGGCTCAGCTTCCACCAGTTCGATCCATTCACAGCCGATGGTGCCGCGGGCAATCTCAAAAAGTTCTTCCTGAGGATCACATTCTAGTGTTTTGATTTCCTGTGTGTCGGTCAGCATGACCGCAAATTTCTTTTCGTCCATTCGGATCCCTCCTCAGCGTTCCATGCTGTGCGTTTTCTTTTTCTGCGGCTTTGCTAATGCGACAGCCTCCGCCACAGGAGTGCTTACTTCCTTACCGGCAGGTTGCTCCAGTTCCCGGATCTTCTGCCGGGCCAGGTTGATGAACCCGTCCAGAATCGCGGGATGGGATGTCACCGCATAGTTGTCTCTGCGATCAAAGCCCAGATCATCTTTGGCTTCCGGGAAGTCAAAGGTGAAGGCCCAATCCTTATTGGCAGAAGAAAAGCGGCCGTCCCAGGATTTCACCTGAACTGTCGCCGCAAGCACAAGGCTGACCCGTTCCGGGCCGTACTTCTCCATCACTTCATCGATGCATTTCCGATCCAGTCGGAAGCCATCAAAGTGACTGGAAATGGCTTTCTCAATATCCTTCTTGCAGTCGATATTCGCCCAGTGGGAAGCCTTGAATTGTTCAAGCTCGCCAAACTTACGGGCATGGCTGCCGGATTCATGATAAATGGGTGTATTGACGATCGGTTCCATCAGGTGGCCCTCCTGTTCGCGTTTTTCTCTGATGAAGTCATCAGCGATCTGTTTCTTATCTTCGTCTGTTCCTTCTTGCAGCACATCCAGCCGATACTCTGTAAGCTCCAGTTGGGCAATAGCATCCAGAAAAACCGGATGCCATTCTTCTTCCGGAGATTTCGGCGCATACTGTTCCCGCTGCATGACCAGCTGGTTTCTGTAATCCGTCAGCTCACGAAAGCAATAAGACAGCCTGTGATCCATGATCTCATCAGAACTGATCTCATAGGATCTTCTGACTGGACGGACCGGCTGATGCTCGTCATACTGAATGCCGAAATCATCCGCCAGCTTCAGCGCCGCTTCTCTGGGAGACAGACTGAAAAGGCGGCCGGTGAAATTGATCACATCACCGTCCGCCTGGCATCCGAAGCAATGGAAGCGTTTATCAACCTTCATGCTCGGATTCCTGTCATTGTGGAAAGGACATTTGCACATGCCTCCGCGTCCCACCTTCAGGCCGTAGCGTTCTGCGGCCTGAAGAGTGGTCATGGTGTTCTTCACCGCTTCATAAAGCGTCATTCACATCACCGTTCCTGTTCCGGCTTTTTCTTTTCAGCCTGCGTTGCGGGACGATCCAGATTCAGCTTCGCGTCCAGCTCAGCCAGACGGGCACTCTTGGTTTTCAGCTCTTCCTCCTGCGGGAAGGGCTTACCCAGCTCTGCCTTTGCGGTGGTCATCTGCTGATTCAGATCATTCAGTTTGTTTTCCACATTCTGAATGCGTCTCGGAATTCCGGCCAGAGCATTATCGATTCTCGTGATGTTGCCGCGCGGGTCAGAACCCAACTCCACCTGATGGGACATCGCCCCCTTCAGGGTCAGCTGGTACATCTGAGACAGAGGATTGTACATGACGCTCATGGAGAAGCCGCGATACTCGCCAAGAGCATGATCCTTCTCATTGCTCACATGCTTACAGGCATCCAGGATCGCCTCGCCGGCATCCTTGGCTTCGGTGAAGGTTTCACCGCCGACTGTCATGCCAATGAATTCTTTTTCCGGCAGCGGATGTGCGGCAGCTGTCGCCAGATCCTGCTCAAAGCCGGACAGGTAGCCCTTGTTGCGTTCAATCTCCTGCGGGAAGTATTTCAGCAACCGGTCTTCCAGACGATACTGCTGGCTCTGATGGTCAGCCTTCATCAGACGAAGACGCGCCACATCCACGTCCAGATCCATCTTTTCCTTGATGGCCGGATCACCGGCGCACAGGGCTTTGATTTCCGCGTAGGACAGAGCAGCTTCATCAATGTCATCGCAGGAGCGCACAGGGCTCTTGCTCGTCATGATCTGCGAAATGAACTTCTGCTTGTTCTCCACCGTCTGCCAGAGATAGGAATCGAAGGTGCCTTCCGTTGCGTACCGATAGATCTGAACATCCGGATTCATGTTGCCCTGACGGACAATACGACCGGAGCGCTGCTCCAGATCCCCGGGACGCCAGGGACAGTCCAGATCGTGAAGGGCAATCAGCCGGTCCTGGCAGTTGGTGCCCGCACCCATCTTGGCAGTGCTGCCGATCAGTACGCGAACCTGCCCGGCACGAACCTTGGCAAAAAGCTCCTTCTTTTTCACTTCGGTATTGGCGTCGTGAATGAACGCGATCTCTTCAGGCGGCACGCCACGGGCGATCAGCTTGCTCCGGATATCTTCATACACATTGAAGTCACTCACGACCGCTTCGCTGGATGCACCGGCCAATTCCGTCAGATCATCGACTGGTTCCAGCGGCGGAAGTTCATCTTCGTCCCTGGGACTATCTGTCTTTTCTGCTGTATCTGTCTGCGGGGATGTTCTCTCCATGCCCTTCGGGGTAGAGATGTCGCAGAATACCAGCTGTGTCAGCCGGTCGTCTGCGCCTTCCTGCCAAATGCGGAAGATGTTTTTGACGCAGGCATTGACCTTGCTCCCCGGGTCATCCGGCAGCAGAGGATTGATCAGTCGCTGATCCAACCCCAGCTTTCTTCCGTCGCTGGTGTCGGGTAGGATACCGGCGAGGTAGCAGAGCTCCTTTTCCGTTATCCCCCCACGGAACCGGACTTGATACTTTCGCATCATCCGGCTCCCCAGTAATTTCATTTCAAGAAAGTGGTTTATTTATTGTCCCATTATGAATCGCTTTATGGCATTCCCGACATACCACAAGCGTCTTTCTGTTACGTGCTGCCATTACTTGTGCCCATGTTGGGGCGTTCGGCAGCCCTTTCTTCTTCACATCAGCAAGTTTCCTGATATGATGTACCTCAATGTTTGTTCTGCTTCCGCATAGTTCGCACGTATCTGCCTTCAGTCTTTTTATCAGTTCCGTGCGTCCACCATATACTTTATATGGCTTATCCTCAATTGCAGCTTTCCGCTTATGCACGAGGGAAATTCCTCCCCATATTGCAATGAGTGGCCTTTTCCCTGGCCGTTCCACAACAACTTTAAGGCACCGCACTGTTTTGCCGTTGGTGTCTGTGACAGTTGTTTTGTACTTTTGCAGCTGTTTATTGATAGATGATCTATGCTTTGCCGCCAGTGTTTTCAGCAGTGAAGTTTCCATTACCCAATAGAGCTTTGAAAACCATGCAAGATTTTGGGCCAATATGTAATATTGAACCAATCCCCTGTATTCCTGTTGATATCGCTGAACGATTGAGAAATCATCATCCTGGAGCAAGAAGTTTCTGTGCGTAACTTTTCCATTCTTCATAAACGAACGACATCGTTCCTCAATGACTTTGGCAGGAACAAACAGCGCGATTGCGCCATTAGCGCCACGCCGTCCCTTCGGGTCAATGTAATCGTTTGCCCGTTGTGCTTTTATTTCATATCCGAGAAATTTTGCTGCTTCACTGCTTGCGTTTGTGATTAGCGTCTTTTCTATGGATAATTCAAGATGAAGTTTTTCTTTGAGAAAAGTATGGATTCTTCCTTTGATTTTCTCCGCATCCGATTTAGAGCCAGTAATGCCAATGATAAAATCGTCAGCATACCGAACATATCTACACCGGCGGTATCCTTCATCTTGCGTATCAACGGATGGAATATTACGCCTTTCCACGATTAGCCGATGAGCATATTCATGGTCTCCGGCCTTTCTTGCTTTGCTGATTTCAGCGTTCATTCTCGCATATTCCGGGTTTGCTCTTTGACGTTTTCCCATCGTATTTTCAGGAATGAGCGTGTTTTCAACCCACTTGTCAAACTCATTCAGGTATATGTTTGCCAATAGTGGACTGATTACACCGCCTTGCGGCGTTCCGCTGATCGTCTGATTGAATTTCCAGTCCTCCAAGTATCCTGCCTTTAGCATATTTGCTATCAGCCTGATAAACCTGCCGTCATGTATATCCCGTTCCAGTATGTGCAACAGCACTTCATGGTCGATTGAATCGAAATATTTGGTTATATCTCCTTCAATAAACCAGCGTGTTCCTTTCCACACCTGTATTTCTTGCAAGGCAGTATGACATCCTCTATTGGGTCGGAATCCATGAGAATGTTCACTAAATTGCGGTTCATAATACGCCTCAAGTATTTGACGCATTACTTCCTGCAATAGTTTATCTTCCCATGTTGGAATACCGAGAGGACGCTTTTTCCCGTTTTTCTTCGGTATATACTGTCTTCTGGCCGGTTTCCATTGATACTTTTCTTGACGGATTGTTTCAATCAGCTTGTCGATTTTCTGGATCGACATACCATCAACCGTTTCATTTGTGACGCCCTTTGTCATTGCTCCGTTATTCGGGTATAACTTTGCATAGGCGTTCAAATAGAATTCCCGGTTGAACAAGAGCTTGTACACTCTTTCAATGGGTTTGTGCTGTTTTCCACGTTCTTGAATGACCGTTAAAACAGTTTGGGCTGTACGCATCTCACGCACCTACTCCTTTCTTAACAATCGAAATTACCTGTCACCCTTTGCCCTGTGCAAGGCTTTCCCTTGCTCTGACTACTACGGTGACTCCGTTGCCTTGGGGGTCGCCCCCTTTAGGCAATCCTGCTATTCGTCAAAAATGTACGTATCGAGCATCCCTTAGGTTCCTCTTTCGTTCCTTTGTTCGCACTCACTGTGCGCTCCTTCACTGCAAAAAGTTGCTCGTCCAAAATCAACAACAACGGGCATACAGTGACGTCGGTCTCAATCGCTTTCCGACGGGCGATGCTTTGCACCAGGTCAGAACTGAGGTTCAGGCAGTATAGCTTTAACCATAGGATGCGGAACTTGCGGAACGTCATATCTTTGCGATTAGATATTTATCCGCTTCTCCAACATGCGATTGTCCCCTTTGGGTTTCCCCGCCAGGTAGGTTGGACGCTCCCACCATGTACTTTTAATGGTGTCTCCCTGCGGGAGAGATACATTTTTGCGCTTAGCAGCGCACAATCTTCAGCATGTTGTCCACCCTCGGATCAACGCTGCCGGAGTGTACCTTCCCGGCACGCTCGGACAGGCTCTGCACCATAGCCTTCTGGATTTCTGTCGGCTGAACGACAACGGTCTCATAGTGCGGCGTCGGCGTAGGCAGCTTCAGCTGATCCGCCGTTTTGATGTCCGCGACCTCCTTGAACATCGACATCAGCTCAGGAAGGTTGAAGAACTTGCTGAAACGGGTTCGTGCCCGGTAACCCGTTCCCTCCGGAGCCAGTTCAATGGCTGTGGAAGTCTCACCGAAGGTAGAAGCCCAGGCATCGAAGTGGGTCATGTTGTTCCTCTTCAGGGTGCCGTACTGCAGATACCGCTGCATGGTGTACATCTCCGTCATGCTGTTGCTGATGGGAGTACCGGTCGCGAAGATCACGCCGCGTCCTCCGGTCAGCTCATCCATATACCGGCATTTCAGGAACATATCCGTGGATTTCTGCGCTTCGGAAGTGGAAAGACCGGCTACGTTCCGCATTTTCGTCGTCAGGAAGAGGTTCTTGTAGGCATGCGCCTCGTCCACAAAGAGTCGATCCACACCCAGCTCCTCAAAGGTGACCACATCGTCCTTCCGTTCTTCCGCCTGTAGCTTCCGCAGACGGCCTTCCAGCTGCTTACGGGTACGCTCCATCTGCTTGATGGAAAACTGCTCACCCCGCATGAACTTCAGCTCCTGGATGCCCTGGGTGATCTCCTCGATCTGCTCCTGCAGAAGGCGTTCCTGCCGTGCCTTTGACATGGGGATCTTCTCAAACTGGCTGTGACCGATAATGATCGCGTCATAGTCGCCGGTGGCGATCCGGGAACAGAAACGACGGCGATTATTCTTTTCAAAATCCTTTTTGGTCGTGACCAGGATCTTGGCAGACGGATACAGGCGCAGGAATTCAGAGGCCCACTGCTCAGTCAGGTGATTGGGCACCACGAACATGGATTTGCTGCACAGGCCAAGGCGCTTGCTCTCCATAGCGGAAGCAACCATCTCATAGGTCTTGCCAGCGCCAACCACATGAGCCAGCAGCGTGTTGCCGCCATAGAGCGTGTGCGCAATCGCGTTCCGCTGATGCTCTCTGAGCACAATCTCCGGGTTCATGCCGGAGAATGTAATGTGCTGTCCGTCATATTCGCGGGGGCGGACGCTGTTGAACAGCTCATTGTATTGGGTAACGAGCGCTTCACGCCGGTCAGGATCCTTCCAGATCCAGTCCCGGAAGGCGTCCTTAATAGCCTGCTGCTTCTGCTGCGCCAGTGTGGTTGCCTTCTGATTCAGCACGCGCTTTTCCTTACCATCGGCATCCTCGATGGTATCGTAGATGCGGACATCACGGAGATTCAGTGTATCTTCCAGGATTCGCAGACCGCTGGCCCGATCCGTACCGTAGGTCAGATTGTTTGGAACGTTGTTGTACGAGAGGACATTTTTTCCGTTGATGCGCCATTCTGAGGTGAAGTTGGAATACTGCACCTGAACCGCACGTCGCTGATAGAACGGGATCTCGAAGAGTTCCTCCATAAACTGCTGGATGTACTTCTTGTCAACCCAGGTCGCGCCAAGGCGTACATCAATCTCGGAGGCATCCAGATCCTTGGGCTGTGCCTTTTCCAGAGCATTGACGTTTGGCTCAAAGATGGGTGAAATCCCTGCTGCCGCACGGGCATCCCGAAGCTTCTGACGCACATTCCCGGACAGGTACTCGTCTGCCGTGACATAACGGGGACTCCCGTTTTCATCTACCGGCGCAGGCAGCCTGAAGATTACCCCGGTCAGCTCAGAGGCGATCTCATCTTCGCTCTTTCCAGTCAGCTCCGCCATGAAGGGCAGATCTACAGCAGCCTTTTCCGCAATGGAAACCGCCAGCGCTTCCACCGATGTGTCCACATGCTCCACGGTCCGTTGCTGACGGATCGTGCGCTTGCTGAACATATCCGCCTTGCGCTCAAGCTCTCCGTTTTCCGTCAGTATTTCCAGCGAGGAGAGCAGATAGTACGAGGAATCATCTGAGAAAGCCTGCGCATTGGGACGGCTGTTGATCAGACCAAACCGGGCCGTAAAGCTGTCATACAGCGTATTCAGCTCTGCCTGAAGCTCATGGATCGTGAAGTCATCCGATTCCTGAAGCTGAGCGTCCATCAGACGGTGTACGCAGTCCCGAAGGCTGACCATGCCCTTGATGCGCGCTTCTGCTGTCGCGTTCAGATCCGGATGCACCATCGCAGAGTTTTCCCGGTAATACACCTTGTCATCGACAACGGTATAGGAATAGTTCCGCACATTGGGATCAGCGGGAATGCTGTCCCGGATGGCTTCGCCCTCTGACAGCTCCGGTGCTTCCTCGGCCCGATATGTGCCGGAGATCTTTGTGACCGCTTCCGCCAGCTGCTGAGACAGGTCTGCGCCTTCCAGTGCCTGACAGGCCGTCTCCTGATGCGCTCCATACATGGAATCGTCCCAGACCATCTTGCCGAGGATCATGTCCGGGTGATCCGCGAAGTAGCTGTTGACAGGTACGCCATCTTCCGTCTGACCCAGATGCACCCAGTCCGGCTCAATGTCGATGGCACGGTCACGCTTCTGCAGGAAGATGATGTCTGAGGTGACTTCCGTGCCGGCATTGGCCTTGAAAGCATTATTGGGCAGGCGGATCGCTCCCAGCAGCTCAGCCCGCTGAGCGATATACTTCCGTACCTCCGACGACTGCTTGTCCATGGTGCCCTTGGAGGTAATGAAAGCAACGATACCGCCAGGCCGCACCTGATCCAGCGCCTTGGCAAAGAAGTAATCGTGAATCAGGAAGTTGTAGCGGTCAAACTGCCGGTCGGCAACCTTGTACGCGCCGAAGGGCACGTTGCCGATGGCCAGGTCGAAGAAATCCTTTCGATCCGTCTTCTCAAAGCCGGTGACGGCGATGTCCGCCTGTGGGTACAGATACTGCGCAATCCTGCCGGTGATGCTGTCCAGCTCTACGCCGTACAGCCTGCTGTTCTGCATGGTTTCCGGCAAAAGACCGAAGAAATTGCCGACACCGCATGACGGCTCCAGAATGTTGCCGGTATGGAAGCCCATCTGCTCCACGGCGGAGTAGATCGCACGAATTACGGTCGGAGAAGTGTAATGCGCGTTCAGCGTGGATGCTCGCGCCATTTCGTATTCTTCCGGGGTAAGCGTATATTTCAGCTCCCGGTATTCATCAGCCCAGGCCGCGTTTCGCTCATCAAACGCCTGCGGAATGCCACCCCAGCCCACATACTGAGAAAGCACCTCCTGATCTTCAGGAGATGCCGGCCGGTTTTCCTTTTCCAGTGTTTTCAGCGTGCGGATCGCGCGCATATTGTTTTCAAACTTGGTCTTCTGACCGCCTTCACCCAGGTGGTCATCCGTAATCCGATAATTGACTGCAGGCTCAGAAGCAGTCTCCTGCACCGGCGGTAGCTCCGTTTCCTGGCCTTCTTCTGTCTGCGCCTGCCCCAGCGGTTCTGTCCTGAAGGGCAAGTTACGCTCATCACGGTCCAAAAGCGGCCCCAGAATGCTTTTGCTTTCTGCGCGGAAAATCGGGTAAACCATTTCCGGATCGCGGAAGGTGACATCATAGAAGCGGACACCGTCCACCGTGAAGGGGCGTCCATCCATATAGATCGTATCGCCTGGATGCAGATCATAGGCAAAGGGCGGCTCCTGCGGCGGTCTCTGGGGATGGCGGGGCGGCGGCAGCGGCTCATCCAGCGTCAAGTCAATGGTGACTTCCCTCATAGCGGGAATGCCATCATGTTCAGGAATGCGGCGTTCACCAGGACGAAGGGGCGGAATATCCGGCTCTGCCTGCGGCTCCTGCTCATCTGCGGACGATTCCTCAGCCGCGATCACAGCCGCATCCGTCTCCACCTGCTGAATGAACGGATTCCGGGAAAGCGCTTCCGGATCGACCACTTCACCGTTCACAATGCCGTTTCGTGCAAGCTCTTCACGGATCGCGGTGGGATCAATATCATCCAGAGGATCCTCTGCTTCTGGCGCTTCCTCCAGTGCATCGGTCGTTTCAGACGCTTCAGGCGCTGTTTCCGCTTCCGGATTTGCTACAGGCTGATATGCAAAACGAGGGACAGGCACAGGCAGCTCCTGTCCGGCCAGAGCGCTGCGCATCTCATCCAGCTGCTGTCTTTCCGCATCATCCAGATAGTTTCCGCTTTCAACCAGCCTGCGAACATGCTGCTCCACAGCAGGCCAGCGCAGCTTCATTTCCTCCTGAAAGCCCCGACGGCTCAGGCGAAGACCCTGACCGTTGTAATCCACAAAGCCGGAGGAGCCATCCAGGTAGGTGTGACTGTGCCCGCCAATTCCGTATTCCTCTTTCAGGAATTCCTGCGCTGCCTTGGGTGAAGGATGGCTGTCGTACAGAGCGGCAATCCGAAGCCTGCCCCCGGAAAAGCCGGAACCTCGGCTCAGTACATGATCAATTTCCTCGTCAGAAAATGAAAATGCAGAGGGCTCAGCCTCTGCATGGGGTGGATTATTGGGGACATTCTGTTCCTGCCGGTCGATCTTTTCAATCTGTTCCGCTTCGGTCGGAAGCTCAAAGGCAATCTGAACGGCTTCCGGTTCCGGATTGCTCAGGCGTAGATCAGTTCCGTCAGGATCATTTCTTCGGCCTGATTCTTCAGGGAGTTCATCGTCCCGACCCATTTCATCTGGTCTCGGGCTTTCAGCTCCTCCGTCACGCCCGCCTGTTTCGTCAGCAGGCTCATCAGGTTCTCCAGACGGCTGTGGGCCATCGTGTCGATCTCCTGGAGATGCTCCATCAGCTTTCCGCTCAGGATCAGCCTCGTGTACAGGCCGGGGCGGTTCTGCTCCAGGTACTGCTGCCTCATGATCCCGTACTTGCCCAGGGGTCTGCGCTCCGCTTCGGTCAATCCCATCTCCGGCAGCAGGTAGTCTCCGTTCCTCTTGTAAATCAGTTCGCTCATGGCTCATGCTCCTTTCAGTCATTCTGACAGTCGTTTCAATCTGACGCAGCACCTGGCCGCTGATCTCACTGACAGCCTTGCCAAGCTCTGCGACTGTGGCTGGGGTGTTCCAGTCCAGCACCTCTGTGAAATCCTCCCGGAACAGCTCCGGATCCAGTCCGCACCGGGTCTGGATGCTGTAGGAGATGCTGGCGGCAGCGGCCTTCCGGAAGGAAGCTCCGATGCTGAAATCATCATACTCGGCCAGTTGGGATCCGTCCACGCTGTCGCGGATGTCACGGGCATGATTCCGCCAGTATTCCAGTGCCTGCTGCTGTGCGATCTGATCGATCTGCTGCTCCAGACCCATCGCGGCATCCGCATAATACTGATCCTCAAGCATCTGCTGAACCGGCTCCCTGGCTGCATCCGACAACGCCCACGGCTCAACGTTTCTGGAGTTCCTGCGCGTGCCGGTATCGGATACATCAAATACATACCGGATATCCATGCCATAGGGTCCGGGCGTCAGAAGCGCAATGCCCTTGGAGCCGCGCCGGATATACCGCCGCATGGTGTCGTTCCAAAGATCATAGGTCGCGCAGGCTGTGGCATCCGGACGCTGAGCATAGATCATCAGCTGATCATGGAATGGATACTTGTACAGCCTTGAAGAAGTGTTCAGAAAAGCTGCCCAGTCCAGATAATCCCCGGTGATTTTTCGGGCGGTATCATCCGCCATCTGTGCATAGAGCTGTGTTTTGTTGGGCATCGGGTATTACCTCCTCTCGGGTTATTCAATCTCCGCGTCCGGATCGATCTCATCCCATGCAGGATTGTCTGTCCACCCGAATGCGGAATCTTCGTCCGAATAGGCCTCATCCTCCAGCGGATAAAATGGATTCAGCGCCTCCGCGACCTCAATGTATTCAGCGTCTGTCATGCGCTCCAGCTTTGCCAGCACACTGCGGGTCAGGGCTTCCAGATCTTCCTCGTCGGGCATCAGATCCTTCTGCATTTCACGCAGCTCATGGATCAGACCTTTCCGGCTGCCAGGATCGTAAAGGCAGATCAGGTTCTGTTCTTCAGTCGTAAACGTAGTCATCGCTATACCTCCATGTTTGATTTACAGAGCCAAATTGAGGCAGGATGACCTCTTGGTCGTCCTGCCTCAAAACCGGGGAATTGGCTATCGAAGAAGTGTTGATATATAAGGCTTTGGGGAATGCGGAGAAGAGGCTAAATCAAACATTTGACTGCCTTCTCACGAGTTATGCCGCTGTTCGTACATGCGTGTTCTTGTCTTTTTCCGATTCGCTGTCTCGGCGCAGCCTTTACAATATTTCTGTTTGGCATGCGTTGGAACAAAGGGATTCTGACAGATTTCACAGCGTTTCATGCCGTGAGGAAGGGGGTCCTCATCCTCCTCGTCATACCAGAGTGCATAGGACACCAGGTCATTCAGATTCCACTCCGCGGGAAGCACACAATCCAGAAAATAGTCGCAGTCAATCGCTCCGTCATGGATGCTTTCATAGTTGGGGTTCACCAGATGACACCTTTCATCTGTCAGGAGACAGTTTCCGCGATCATAGTTTGCACACTCACCCCTGGCCAGTGCCTTGATGCTTTTCAAAATCTGCTTATCAGTCATGGAACCTCGTTTCTTCTGCGGGGAACATCCCCGGCAGAGAAAAAGGCATCAGTCATCAGGGCTGATGTCTTCCTCGGTCATGAAGATATTGAAAGCGGCAAGCTCAGGAATGGCATGTACTTCCGCGTAAGCCTTGGCGTTTTCCAGTTCTTTGGGATCGTCATACTCCTCGAGCGTGCTCAGAGAATAAACCGGATTATCAAGACGATATACCCGATAAGCATCAAAACGGGGATCCGTCTTCATCCCAAGCTTCCTGTTCAGGTAATCGGCAAGGCCCAGAAGAAAGAAGGCTTCCCGATAAAACCCTTTATCAAAGAAGTAATCGATAAAGGCTTCACTGTTGAAGCTGGACGCCAGAAGGGAATCTTCCGCAAACTGGCGCAGCTGTACCAGCTTGTCCACCGTGGAATAGAAGAGCAGCAGCGTATGCCCATCATGGAGAGGCTGCTTCTCCCGGACTTCCTCATCGTCATCTTCCAGGCATTCATCCCAGTAGTGATCAAGGACGTCCTCGACAGTCGTGTCCAGGGCATCGGCAATGCCGTAAATCGTTGCAGCTTCGCAGTGATCGATCTGCGCCTTTCCGCTGAGAATATCCCGGAGAGTGGAATCAGGCACGCCGCTCATCATGCTCAGGTCAGCGCGGGTCATGCACTTCTTATTCATCAGATTCATCAGATACATATTCTTATCGCTCCATTTCATTTCTTTTGATTTTGGGTTTCGCCATCTGCTGCTGTTCGGGCTCTTTCCGCCCCTTCAGCATCGCATGCTCACACTGAGCGTCCTTGTCATAGGCATACAGGTAGAAGTTGTAATCGCCTCTGCGCGGGGTACAGCGCAGGCAGTAGGTGTAATGGGGAGATTCAGCCTTAAAGCCAAAGCTGTCCTCGCAGGCAAGCCCGTCGCGGCACCCTCTGCTCATACTGGCAAAGTTACGGAGCAGACCATCCTGCTTCCGAAGTGCGTTCACCACATTCTGAAGCTCCTCATGGAAGGCGGTGCTCTTCAGGTCCGGCTGGTGATCAAACCAGCTCGTCCAGAACTCGCCACCGCTTTTTCCGAAGTCGCCGCGCAGGTGCCCCACACAGCCGCGTTCCAGATCCTGCTCACTGCTGCCGGAATAAAGCCAATCGGTTTTTTCCGGTTCGATAGGCCTCCAGGTCAGTTCGCCCTGAAGCTCCTTTTCTGTTTCACCAAGGATGGCCTCAAAGGCATACAGCGCAGTTCGGGAATACTCACCGTAGGTATCTGATGCTTCCGCAGGCAGTCCCTGCTGTTCATAGAAGGAAGAGGAGTCAACAGCATCCAGATAACCGGTGATCTCATCTTTCAGATCAGAAACAAGCTCCGCCATGCTCTCCCGGTTCTCGCCGCCGTAGATCATCTCTTCAACGCCCATGTCAGGATCCTCAGAACTGAAGGAAAGCGTCAGCTCCGCCCGGTCTCCCTGCCGGTTGTATTCCAGGGTGGTGTCCGCCGTATAGTCATGAGAATAAAATCTCACCTGATGCTCATCCGCTTCCGGCATGGGATTGTCATGCAGACTGTCGCGCCAGGATTCATAATCGTGGGTAGATTCAATCATTCTGTACCTCCTTGCTTATCGCTCAGGATCGTTCCGGTGTTTGGGACGGGGCAGGTGCTCAGGAGCATTGGAAGCCTTAAGCGTTTTCTCTTCCTTCGGTCCGTTGTTGATGATCCCGTCAATCATGTTCAGATCGTCTTCCATCGCCATCTCCGCATTGCGAAGCGCGTTTGCCGGCGGAATGAAATCCGGCAGTCTCTGAAAGCCGAAGCTGTCCGTGTAATAGCAAGACAGCCGTCCGTTTTGCTTCAGCGCAATCACATCGCTGACGCTCAGGCTGTGCCCATGGAAGTCCTCAGGACGATCCAGATTGAACCGGGCGTAAAGGCCTTCCAGAATAGCAGCCTGGTCACGCACATCCGTTGGAGGAAGAGCGGCTGAATAAACCAGCTCATAGTTTTCAGACTTCACGGTCTGATCAACATTCCGTGTATCACAGCCTTCCAGCCAGCAGCACCCGTCTCCAAGGCTCAGATACAGGATCGCTTCCTGCTTCGTCATGTTCCTGACCGTAATCATCTGCGGATCATCATTGTGAATCACAAGGAAGCCCTCATCCCGAAGAAACTGTTCAGCAGCGGCTTTATCAGGAAAGACCGTGCTTTCGGCAGCGTCCAGAACCTTATGGACATCCCTCCGCAGGCGTTGTCCATCCCGTCTCAGCTCATCCATGCTGGCGAACCGAAGCAGGTGATAATCCTGGCCATCCTTCACCTGATAAATCGCATAACTGTTATCTTGCAAAATCGTCACCTCCATAAGAGATCAGGCTGGACGCCAATCAAAGCATCCAGCCTGTAAGGGTTATTCCGTCAGCACCATGCCGCTGGTCTTTGTTCCATCCGAAAGCACCAGCGCGTATTTGATCTTCCCATTTTCAGCCGACTGCCTGCAGATGCGCAGACCATACAGCTCCAACGATGTGCCACGGGAAAGGGTCAGCTCAAACTCGGAGTCATTCCAGTAGCGGCTGCGGTTGCTGTCGTAATAGTCCAGCTGCCAGGAACCGTTCCATTCCACCTCGCGTCCGCTTTCCAGCGTGGATCTGCCGGTCACGGAGCCATCCTCGTGGAACACGATCCGGCTGGCATCAATCGAGGTGCCGGCGTACAGCTTCCAGCTGCCCACAATGGCTTTTTCCGCTTCACGCAGGGTGGTGACTGTGCCGGAAAGACATTCGGTCGGCACAAAACCCCGGAAGAGGACATCCTTTTCGGTGCCCTCAATGTATGTCCAGGCACCCATGGTGCCGAGGCAGGTCACCTTGGTGTTTTCGGTCAGTTTGGCCAGCGGAGTCTTGCTGACCAGCGGATCATCCGTGACCTCCACATCATAGTTGACCACGGCAGCCGCGCGTTTCAGGTTCAGATCCGGCACGGTGACATCTTTGGGCAGCGCGTTGATGTAGATATAGCCGATACGGTTCTGCTTATCGGAAATATCATATTGCACGAGGATCCAGTCGTCCTCCGCACCGAAGACCTGAATCCAGCCATTGGTGCTCACTCGGGCACGGCCCTTCGCGCCGCGGATACTCTTCTTGGTCGGAGCGGAGAACACGGCGTAGGTCTGATTGCCCGTAAAGGGAATCACCTCGGCAGACAGCGTGCCCTCGGGGATTTCCGGCACATTGGAAGTGTCCATGGTGATAACCGTTCCGTTATCTGCCATGGCCGTCCCGCACAGAAGCATCAGAATCAGGAAGAGCGATACAAACCTTTTCATCTATTTCCCTCCTTGTTTGTCAAAGGTCGGACGGAGAAAGGGTTTCCCGTCCTTGTAATCCAGGTGCAGTGTTGCCTCATAACGGATATGCGACTTGGCTGACAGCAGCCCGGTTTTATGAACAGAGCCCTTTTCCACCAGTGCCTTTACATCACTGGAGGTCAGCGGATGCTCCGCTCCGGTCAGAATGCCGCCCGTCTTCCAGAGTGCAAAGCCACAGATCCTGTTTTCACACATAAAGCCCTTAGGCCGGTCCGTGATGGCTGCGCCGCACTTCGGGCATTTGCAGATCACCTGCCGCATGGGCTGGAAGAGCTGATCCGCGTTCTCCGCACGGGTGGTATCCTTGGTCAGATCCCGGACAAAGGCACGGACATCCTCCATAAAGGCTTCCGGCTTCTCTTCGCCCTTTTCAATCCGCTTCAGGCGCTGCTCCCACTCAGCTGTCAGCTGAGCAGACATCAGCTTTTCCGGTAGCACAGACGCCAGGGCTTTGCCCTTGGCTGTCGGTGTCAGAATCCGCTTTCTCCGGTCACCAGTGCGCTCAACCAGCTTGGTTTCCAGCAGCTTTTCGAGGATCGCTGCACGGGTAGCAGGTGTACCGATACCCTTGTGCTCTGCGTCATCCGGCATATCGTCAGCGCCGGCTGTCTCCATGGCATGCAGAATGGTGTCCTCGGTATGATGCGCAGGCGGGGTGGTCTTGCCTTCGGCCAGCTCAGCCCGGGGCAGAGCGATTTCATCGCCCTCCTTCAGGTCATCCGGAAGCGAAGCAGTTTTCTCATCGTCCTCTTCCGGAGCCCGACCGCCGATGCTGCCACGGAAGGCCTGCCAGATCCGCTGCCAGCCCATTTGCAGGATCTTCTTTCCCTTGAGCTTGAACTCACGCCCTGCACAGGCGACAGTAACGGTTGTTTCGTCAACCACAAACGGCTCATCCATGGCGCAGAGGAGCCGTGTGCTGACCAGCGTCAGCAGATCCCGCACGCCGGAGGCCAGCGAATTGATCACCTGCTCCTGACCCGGCATGGAATCCGTAGGGATAATGGCATGGTGATCGCTTACCTTTTTGTCATTCACCACAGTCTCTGCGTGACCGCCCAGCTCCAGTCCGGCAGCAAAGGGAAGCGTGCCGCTGACGCGGGAGGCCAGCTCCGGCATTTTCCCCTCCATGTCATGGGTCAGGAACCGGCTGTCTGTGCGAGGATAGGTCAGCAGTTTTTTCTCATAGAGAGCCTGCGCGTATTCCAGCGTCTGCTGGGCTGTATAGCCGAAGATGCGGTTGGCATCCCTCTGGAGCGTGGTCAGGTCATAGAGCAGCGGAGGATTCTCTTTCTTTTCCTTGTGCTCGACCTGTCTGACCACAGCACTGTCCCTGTTGCAGGCCTCCGTCAGGCTGCGGGCCTCGCTCAGGTCATGAATGCGTTCGGAGTGCCCGATCAGGCCGTTGCCCAGATCCAGCTTGACGGTGTAGAAGGTCTCCGGCTCAAAATGCTCGATGGCGTCCTCGCGCTCACTGAGCATTGCCAGGGTCGGTGTCATAACCCGACCAATGGGCAGCGTAGGCCCATACAGGAGCGAATACAGCCGTGTTGCGTTCATCCCGATGAGCCAGTCAGCCTGCGCCCGGCACAACGCCGCCTGATAGAGATTGTCATAGGCGGACTGGTTCTTCATGAAGTGAATGCCTTCCCGGATCGCACTTTCTTCCATGGAGGAAATCCATAAGCGCCGAACCGGCTTCCGGCAGCCTGCCTTTTCGTAGACCAGACGGAAGATCAGCTCACCCTCACGCCCTGCATCTGTCGCGCAGATGATGCCATTTACCTTGTCATCGTTCATCAGGGAGCAGACAATGTTGAACTGCTTCGCGCCATCAGCGGATACGTTGTATTTCCACTTGTCCGGGATAATGGGCAGATCCTTATAGCGCCAGGTGGCAAAATCCTTGTTGTAGTCCTCGGGCATGGCCAGCTCGACCAGATGTCCCAGGCACCAGGTGACCATGAACCCATGGCCTTCCATGTAGCCGTTCTTCGATTCCGTCGCGCCAATCGCAGCAGCGATGGCTTTGCCGACGCTCGGCTTTTCAGCAATGAATAATTCCATGTTTCCCTCCATGCAAACGGCCCTGCGGGTTCAGTCCGCAGGGCTCGTGTTATTACTCCTGATTCGGTTCTTCCTCGTCCGATTCGTCGTCATCATCATCCAGAACAAAGTCATTGTCAGCGCGGCTCTTACCGCCCTTGCCCTTGTTCTTCAGCATGAAGATCGCACCGCCGCCGCCCAGCAGCACAATGGCCGCCAGCGCGATGATCGCTGTCATCTGATCAGGCTTTTTCTCCGGCTCCGGCTCAGTCACCGCCGGTGTAGGCGCGGGAACCGCAGTCGGTTCGGGCGTGACATAGATGATTTCCGGCGTAGGCGTCGGAACCTCTTCCTTCTCCTCGTCGGACATCAGGGCCAGCAGATCCCGCTCGTCCACCAGGTTCAGGAAGTAGGTCTCATACATCTCTGCTTCCTCGTCAATCGGCTTGTCATAGTCAATGACGAGGTAGAAGGTGTTGCCGGCCTTGGACTGAAGGGTGATGAACTGCTTGTTGGTAGCCGCACTGTACAACACATCCAGCGTATGGGAATTGCCATCCGCCTGATACGGCATGCCCGGACCGATGGTGATGTACTCGGTCTGGATGATGGGTTCCGGTGTCGGAGCAGCGGTCGGCTCTGCCGTGGGCACTGCAGTCGGAGCCTGCGTGGGCTCCATCCAGTCATCGTCGGAAACATAGATCAGAGAGCTGCCCAGACCGTGCGGCTTCTCCGTGACTGCCGGAACAACCACAGCGGCAGGTGTCGGATCGGACGCGGGCTCCTCAGATGCCGGGGCCTCTGTCGCGGAAGTGCTGCCGCCCGGCTTTTTGCTGGGCTTCGGCGTCGCGGTCGGTTCCGGAGTCGGGTCAACCGGCTTCACATAGTCCGGATTATCCAGCGTAATCGGATCAGAGAAGTTTCCGGCAAAGTCGAAGGCGCGGACAGCCAGCTTTTCAAACTTGTTCATGTTGTCATCCAGCTCAACGTCCAGCTTATTGCCTTCCACAGTCGTAAACAGCATGCTGTTGATCTGAACACCGGCAATCCCGGAAAGCTCGTCCCGCACCTCAATGTGCAGGACAGAGTTGGCGATGTTCGCGCTCACCAGCGGAGCGGCCAGGTCAATGGTGCTGACCTGCGCCGTTTCATCAAACGTCCGGTCATAGGGATCGGTCACGCGGAGCATGAAGGTACCGTTCTCATGAACGGTGATTTCGGCCCTGCCCTGGTCGAACAGATCCTCACAGTCCGTCCAGGCACCGCCATTCATGCGGTACTCGATCTTCTGCCAGCCAATGTTTTCCTTGTCGGTCACCGTCGCCTTGATTTCAGCTCCGTTATTGTTTGTCCAGCCGCCAGGCGCGATCAGCACAATCCTGTACGGATTGCCCGGCAGGACAGGCGCTTCTGTTGCGACTTCCTCCGGGTCGCTCACGGTTTCCGCCATGCCGGGGCAGATACCCACCAGCATGGAAGCGATCAGGAGCAGCAGAATCAGCCGCAGCCCGCGCTTATGCGTTCTCATCATCAATGGATTCCTCCTTTTCAGCGGGCTGCCTGCCCGCGTCCTTCACACTTTGGGGAAGCTCCGGCACGGGTTTGGTTTTGTCGCCGTACAGCTTCTTCATGATCTCAGCCAGCTGCTCAGGCGTAACGTTGTACTGCGCCGCCGTTGCGTTGATCGCCGAGGCATCCGCCTGCTGAACAAGCTTCCGGATCTCTTCGACCTCTTCCCGAAGGTCGGCAAGCTCCTTTTCCTTTTTCTTCAGCAGCGCGTGCAGCTTCAGCCGGTCCGTGGGATACCTTTTCTGTTTCTTTTCGGTCATACTCTTCACCTCAGTCAATCGGCAGCCGGCCGAAAGCGTAAATCTTCTTTGCCCACTGCGCGTTTTTCAGATCCGCAAAGCCGATGGGATCCCCGGCATGGATCATCATATTGTTGCCCACGTAGATCCCCACATGGGTAATTCCCTTGACATCGGCTCCCATGGTCTTTTCAAAGAACACCAGATCACCGGGCCGTGCTTCCTCACAGGGAATATCCGTACACAGGGAATACAGCCCCTGCGCTCCCAGACGCCTGGTTTTATATACGCCGGACTGGTTGAGTACCCAGCAGACAAACCCGGAGCAGTCAAAGCTGGTTTCGGGACTGGAGCCGCCGTACACATAAGGGTATCCAATATACTTTTCTGCTTCGACCATCATATCCAGAAAGTTTGGATCAAGGATCAGAAGCATTTCCGGGATCGTGTACTTAACCAGCTTGTTTTTGGACTTCACGCCGTTGACCTTGACGTTTGTCTTGCCCGCGGAAGTAATCACGGGCACCTCCATGTCTTCGTCTCCCATGAAGTAGATGGGATCGTCCAGGATGACAAAGGCATTCTCATCCCACTCGATATCCTCGATCTCGATGAAGGGCTCATCCTCCGCGACGGCTGCCCGTGACGGCAGGAAGGCCGACATCAGGATCAGAGCGATGATGACTGCCAGCACCTGCCTGGCGGTAAAAGCGGACTGCTTTTCATACATGCGAATCATTTTCTGCATCTCCTTTATTGTTTTCGGTATGGAAAGCGGAGCCCTGACCATGCAAGGCTCCGCTCCCGGAATCAGTTCGGGACACGCCCGAAGGAATGGAAGTGCTGTCTCCAGTAGGAATCGTTCAGGTTGGCATAGCCCAGGGGCGATCCGCAGTGGATCATCATGTTGTTGCCCACATAGATGCCGCAGTGGGTAATGCCGGCAACGCCTTCGCCCATGGTGCCATCAAAGAACACAATGTCACCGGGCTTAGCCTGATCCACCGGAACATCCCGGCAAAGGCTCCGCAGCCCCTTGGCTCCCAGCCGACCGGTGTTGTAGACGCCGCTGGCCGTGAACACATAGCTGACAAAGCCGGAGCAGTCAAAGCTGGTTTCCGGACTCGCGCCGCCCCACACATAGGGATAGCCGACATACTTGTTGGCTTCCTCCATGAGCTTCGCGAAGGTCGGATCCGCGTCCAGTGTTTCCTGCGGAATGTCATACAGCATGGGATCCTTCAGCGGAACCGCGTGCGGCCCGTGGAAGATCCCTTCCATGTTGCCGTGGCTTGCCATGTACAGGGCGTACATGCCCATGGTGTGATGGCTCATGCTGACGACCGGCAGATGGCTCAGATCCTTGTTCTCCAGCTTCACGTTGCAGATCGTGTAGGTATAGGGTACATCCGCGTCGTAGGTGTAGGATTCCGTATAGGTCCGTCCGGTATCCGGATCGGTCACAAGGCGCGTTCCGGTCTGACGCTCCGTCCGGTATCGGGTTTCGGTGGTGACCGTTTCCGTGACCACGTACTGGAGGGCGAAATACTTCTCAATGACCGGCATAGCCGAATCAATGTCCCATTCCTGGCCGTCGTAATAGGCCGAGATAATGGCGATCAGCACATACGGGTTATGCCAGATCTCATCTGCCTCGACATGATACTCATCGTACCCGGGATGGTAGCGCTCATAGTGATCCATCTCGTCCTTCAGCTGCCGCTCCTTTTCCGCGTAGACACGTTCAGCGGCCCGGACATCCTCTTCCTCAGCGGGATAGGTGCCGATCACGACGGATTCCAGTACGGACTGCGCCAGCGGCGTGCAGGCCTGGAGGCTGCTCATGACGATCAGGAGCATGCCGCCCAGGGCGAGAAGCAGCAGGATGGTCGGATGACGGCGGATGACCTCAACGGCTTTCCCGGCGGCATCGCTGACCTTTTCTGTAGCCTTCTCAGCGTTCTTCGCTGTGTTCTGTACGGTTCTGCCGCCTTTCCCGCGCTTGGCTGCGGCGTATTCCCGGCGAATGGCACGCTTCTGCTGCCAGCGGGAATAGGGATTGCTGGTGAACTGCGGATGCTCCTCCCGGTACTGCTTTTCCAGCACGCGGATATTGGCCTGATCCAGACGCTTTTCCGCTTTCTCCAGCCGCTTATAGGGCCGCATTTTGTGGGCGTGATAGGCGTGTTCACCCATCTGAAGCGCGGTTTCCGCCTTCTCATCCGTCTGCAGAGCAGCGGTCACGGCTACGTTGTCATCCTCGTTCGCATTCTTCGCTTGTCGGTGAAGCTGGTCACCAGCTGTTCTGACAGCCTTCTGCACAGGATGCGTAAGCTGTGATGGCTTCTTTTTCTGCGTTTCCTCAAACTTCAGCCGCAGCGCCTTTTTCTTTGCGCCGGTGGCTGTGGAGTCAGGGGGAATCGCTTCCGGCCCAGTGGCAGAAATGGAAGGCTCGATGCCTGGCTTACTGCCAGACAGCGATGCTTTGCCCGTACTGGCCTTTTCAGGCTTTGGCTTCTGCCGTGTGTTCTGAACAGCCGGCGCACTGGGATCTGACTGAATCTCAGTGTTTTCCCCGGCATGAGGAGCGGAATGCGCATCACCAGAAACGTCTTCCTGCGAGGCAACAGAGGACGCGGCGTCAGTTTCCTTATTCTCCAGTGTCAGCCTGACCCGATAGCGCTTCAGCTTCTTCTGGGCGGCTTCATATTTGTCAGCTGCTTTCTCCGCTTTTTGGATTGGCCGGCTCAGCGCGTCATTCTCCAGCTCTTCCTTGGAGAACTGGAGCCGAGGAGAGCCCCGGCTGCGGTTTTCATCCATCAGTTCTGTCCCTCCTCAAGCGTTTTTTCTGCCTGCTCAGCGAAATACTTTTCCTCCTGCCGGTCTGCATGCGCAGCCACCTGAAGCATTGCACAAAGGGTAAAGCCAAGCATAGCGGCCACCGGGATCATGATGATCAGGAAAATGGTCATTGTCGTCCTCCTTTTCCCAGCGATCAGGACGCATGAACCTCGGTAGGCTTGGTCGTCATGATGCTGTAGAGCTTGGTATTCTTCGGGAAACGATCCTGGAACGGCAGAATCACATTGCCGTAGAACAGCAGACCTTCGCCTTCGCCACTCTGCGTCACATACGACAGCTGATGCGGCGAAATGCCCAGCTTCTTTGCCAGGATTTCACGGTCGCCGGCAGCCTGGTTGAGCATGTAGATGTAGTCGCTGTTCTCAAAGATGTTTTCGATCTCCTGACTGGCCAGCAGATCCTTCACGTTCTGCGTGATGCCGGTCGGGATGCCGCCCCATTTGCGGAAGCGCTTCCAGATTTCGACCGAATACGCAGCAGTCTGTTCTTCCTTCAGCAGCAGATGGAACTCGTCCATGTAGTACCGGGTGGATCTGCCCTCGGCGCGGTTTTCGGTCACCCGGCCCCAGACCTGATCCTGCACGATCAGCATACCCAGCTTTTTCAGCTGCTTGCCCAGCTCCTTGATGTCGTAGCAGACCAGCCGGTTGTTCACGTCCACGTTCGTCCGGTGATTGAACACGTTCAGAGAACCAGTGACGTAGATTTCAAGAGCCGTCGCCAGGGACTGCGCTTCCTTTTCCTCCTGCTGCCGCAGCGCGTTGTACAGATCCTCCAGAATCGGCACGTTCTCCGGGCAGGGATTGGCCAGATACGGCTGATAGATGATGTGCACGGCGCGGTCAATGATGGTTTTCTCAATCGGCTGCAGGCCATCCCGGCCACCAACGATCAGCTCGCACAGGGACAGGATGAAGTCCGATTTCAGGGAAAGCGGATTCTCATCGTCGCTGTAGTTGAGGTTGATATCCATGGGGTTGATGTAGGAATCGCTGGTGGGTGAAATCCGGATCACCTGACCGTGGAACATATTGACCAGCGGGTAATACTCGCCCTCAGGGTCGCAGATGATAACATCATCGTCAGTCAGCAGGATCACGTTGGCGATTTCGCGCTTGGCGGCGAAGGACTTACCGGAACCAGGCGTACCGAGGATCAGGCCGTTGGGGTTCTTCAGCCACTTCCTGTCCACCATGATCAGGTTATTGGACAGGGCGTTGAGGCCGCAGTACAGCGCTTCCTTGCTGGTCTGGAACAGCTCCTGCGTGGTGAAGGGCACAAAAATAGCGGTCGACGATGTCGTCAGACCGCGCTGAATCCGAATGGCGTTGTGCCCAAGGGGCAGGCAGGAAACCATGCCGCTTTCCTGCTGGAAATCCAGCGGGATCAGCTGGCAGTTATGCTGCTGAGCAAGGCTCTGCGCCTGCTTCACGTTCAGAGAAAGCTGCTTGGCATTGTCCGCCGTGTTCATCACCAGAAAGGTGATCAGGAACATGCGCTCGTTCCGGCTCTGCAGATCCTCCAGCAGCTTTTTGGCCTCGCCGCCGTAGGTGGCCAGGTCGCTCGGGATGATGTCCATGTCATACCCGGCGCGTACAGCCTTTTTCTGTTCCTCGATCTTCATCTTGTCCAGGTCTGTGATTTTCCGCTTCACATCCTTGATGGCCGCCACCTGATCGATGGCCTGAATGTGCAGGGAAACGATCAGGCTGGATTCCATGGCGAGAAAGTCTGCCAGACACCGGTCGTTCAGGTCGGCGGCCAGGATAGAGAAGAAGCTGACCTCGCCCTGCTTGCTTCCCATGCCGAAGGTGTTCTTGGCCCGGAAGTCAAAGCTTGCCGGAGCGATGAAATCCTTGGTGGAAAGCCCGGTCGGGGCCAGCCATTTCCAGTCGAACTGGAACGGAGCCTGCGTGTCCATGTGGAACATGTCATGCATCAGCTTCAGCCGCTCCCGTCCGTCCAGTGGAGAGGCGGCTACCCCCAGACGCTTGAAATTGTTCAGCAGATCAATCTCGATGCGCTCCAGGCGGGGCTTGGCCGCCTTGAAGTTTTCCGCCTCGATGCCATAGGTGATGAACTTGGTCTTGGTCAGACCGTTGTTGCCCTTGGCCAGCTGGTTCTGGAGCATTTCGGCATATTCATGCCGCACATCGTTGAACCCGTCATCCTTATCCGGGATGATAATGCTCTGCTCGAAGGATTCCGCGCTGGCAGTCAGGTTGAGGAAGGAAAACTGAAGGTGAATGGATGCGTCAAAGTAGTTGAGGAAATCACACCAGCCCTCGAAGATGCTGGTCTTGTCATCGTTCTGAGCCAGCTGGTAGTTGATATCCTGAAACTGAATGGTTTTGGTATAGTAGTTATCCGTGACGCGGCAGATCCCGTCAGGCCACATCCGCTGATATGGGATGGTGGCCTGCGCTGTCCGCGGGACTTTCTTTGCGTTCTGCTGCTGGCTGCGCGTCATCAGCTCCTGCAGCTGCTTCTTTTCAGCCCGCGTCAGCTTAAGCTTTTCCTTTTTCTTTGCCATGAAGGATCTTTCTGACCTCCCGTCTGTTTCTCGTATTCTGTTCAAGGGTGGCGTAGAAATTCTCCGTTTCAAATACGCGCGTCCTTGGCCGGATGAACCGGGCCTGAATGTAATGCTTCAGCAGAACCTCCAGAGGCTGGCCGTTGCGCTCAAACATGGCGAACAGAAAAAACGGCAGCATGATGACAATCATGAGCGCCGCCGCCATGCTCACGCCGATGGCTCCCTTTGTCAGGAAGAACACCGGCAGACCAACCAATGCGCCCAGACCGAAGCAGACAACCTGCCGCTTGGTCAGGTTGAACAGAAACTTGGATTTGACGCGGGTCAGATCCTTAGGGACAGGTACATAAGCCATCGATTATCCTCCTTTTCTGCGAAGCACGTACCAGACAGGAAGCCGTTTCCCGGTCTGACTCCGGCTTCCCTGACGCCGGGGCTTCCGCTTGCGCAGCGTCCGGTACTTCTTTCGTGGTTTTGCTTTCCAGCTTGTGTTTTTCTTTTTCATTGCCGTCACGTCCGTTCCTGATTAATGCGCGTTGAAAATGGACTTGGCGACGGAGCTGGACTTGAACAGGGTGAAGCACAGCAGCACTGTGTACCCGATACATGTCCAGAGCGCGGCGCTTACATCGCTGCCAACGCTGATGTTCTGCACCAGCACGGCGTAGATTCCAACGCAGACCATAATGAGGAACGCCTGAAAGCCCAGGGCAAAGAGTGACCGCAGGTAGTTCTGTCCCATCTGACCCCATTCCCGGTTCACCATGGTCGCCATGGGGATCGGAGCGACGGAAGTCACCATATAGATCTCGATCATGCGGCCATACACGATGATGAAGATGCAGATGCTCAGCACCCAGGCGATAATGCCCATGAGGGAGGACTGGAACCACAGCCCGAACAGCGGGCCGATATCCATCTCCATGAGCCTTGCCTCCATATCTCCGATCAAAGTGCTTACATCCAGCGCGGTTTCTCCGATGATCACGCCGGCTGCCTGGCTGACCACATGCTGGGCAACGTCAAAAACGCCCATGACAATGTTCCAGGTGTTGGTGACGATCAGCACAGCCGCAAAGGTTTTGAAAATCCATTTGAAGAAAATGAAGGTTTCAAAATCATGCATGTTGTTCCGGTCGATCAGAAGCTGAATCAGCTCAAGGCACATGACAAAGGTCAGGATGATTCCGGCGATGGGCACCACCACATTTTCAGACAGGCTTTTGATCATGCTGAAGATGCTGCCGTTCCATGCCTGGGGTGTCTTACCCACGGTGGAAGCCACATCGGCCACACGGGTATTGATGCTGTCAAACAGCCCGGACAGATTGCTGACGATGCCGCCGACCAGCAGCCCTTTAAGCCACTCGGTAATCTTGTCCCAAATGAAATTCAAGGACATCCCTCCTTAAAGGCCCCCTCCCGCGGGCGCGGGAGAGGGCGGAAGAGTGGTCGGATGCGCATCAGCCAAAGAGGCCGCTGAGCAGAGGAACGAGGGTGGTGCCGATCAGGGCGACACCGCCACCGGCCATCAGCTGCTTGATGCCCTGGGACTTCGCGCCGGGGTTATCGTTGCCGTAGCCCTCAAGCAGGTTGATGACGCCCCAGATACCGAGACCGGCGCCGATGGCAATCACCAGAGTCTGAAGGACCGTTACCGCAGAAGAGAAAAAAGCCATATACATACCTCCGTATCATAAAAGGCTGCCATATCCGGCAGCCGTCAGTTGGGTTTCATCCGTCAGTTCCTCCAGGAGCGCTTCCTCCTCGTCCGGGTTATCGCTCACGTCGATTTCCCAGACCTGGCTTTCTTCCTCCAGCCGAAGCCTCAGCTGGTGGGAAAGATACTTTTCAATGTGGAAGGCGTTCTTTGGATCAGAGTCTGACAGATACTTGTAGTTGGGATGCGATGTGATGTCATACTTGTCCGAGAGAAAGGGCCTGACACCCCGCACCTGCAGGATGCATTTTCCGCCGTCCATGACAGCGATCTCGTCCACCGACATCAGGGATTTGCCGAGCTTCTGATAGTTCAATGAGTGACTGGTTTCCCGGCCCCGGCTCTCACCGGTATTGAACGTATCAATTGTTTCCTTGCCCAGGAGTTCCTCCATCTCCTTGAGCGTTGTCTTTTCCTTGCCGCCGAGAAACAGCAGCGTGTCGCAGTTGCCGACAATGGTATCCGCGTTATCCTTGTAGATCGCCTTGAGCTGGGACTGCGCCTGCAGGACAATACAGGCGGAAATCTCACGGCTGCGGATGGTGGCGATCAGCTTTTCAAAGTTGGGGATCTGCCCGATGTTGGCAAACTCGTCGATCAGGCAGCGGACATGAACCGGCAGGCGGCCTCCGTGCACATCATCCGCCCTTTCGCAGAGCAGGTTGAACATCTGAGAATACGCCATGCTGATGAGAAAGTTGAAGCTGGCATCCGTGTCCGACATGATGAGGAACAGGGCGGTCCGCTTTTCTCCAATGGTGTCCAGATGCAGCTCATCGTAGGCCGTGATTTCCCGAAGCTCTTCGATATCGAATACCGCGAGGCGCGCGCCGCAGCTGACCAGGATGCTCTTCGCCGTCTTGCCGGCAGCCATTTTGTATTTGGCATACTGGCGGACAGCGAAGTGTCCCGGCTTCCGCTTGCCCAGATCCGCAAACTTCAGATCCACTTCGTTCTGGTAATCTTCATCGTCCTCACGGGCATCCATCTTGTTGAGCATGTCGATCAGAGTCGCAAAGTTCTGCTCCTCGGGCGGCAGCTCATAGTGGATATATCCGATCAGGGCAATGTAGAGCAGCGTTTCCGCCTTCACCCAGAAGTCGTCGCCGCCTTTTCCTTCACCCTTGGTGTTGGATATCAGGACCGTGACAAGCTTCAGGATGTCCTTTTCGCTGTGAATGTAAGCGAACGGATTGTAGTGCATTGACTTCTGGAAGTTGATCGTATTGAAGGCACGGACATCATATCCGGCGGCGACCAGCATCTTGCCGGTCTCAACGATCAGGGTGCCCTTCGGATCGGTGACCACGATGGACGTTCCCTTTGTTTTGGTGCACTGCATGATATTGGGCTTGATGAAAAACCGGGTTTTACCGGAACCGGAGCCGCCGACCACCAACACGTTTTTATTGCGTGCGTTGCGCGGATCCTTCGGACGGCTGCTCATGGTCAGGCTTTCCGTTTTCGTCAGGATCACATTGTTCCATGGATCCGGATCAATGAACGGCGCAATGTCCGCGTGCGTACCCCAGCGGGCGGAGCCGTACTCTTCATTGCGCCGATACTTTTTGGCATTCCGGCTTTTCTCATAAACCAGCAGCCGCAGAACACAGCCGATCACCAGACCAACCAGGAGATCCGAGAGATGAAAGCTGGGAAGCGCGGACTGAAAGGCGGCGGTGAAGCCGTCCATCAGGTGGAGGAATTTCTGGGAAGCGTCAGTGCCCTCGGCTAAGCGCCAGGCTTCTCCCAGTTTGGTCGCGTAAAGGCCGATCAGGATATACGGGAGATTCAGGATCAGCTGCTTTTTCAGCTTATCGCCGTTCATCGCTGCATCCCCTTATCCCGCACACGGTCTTTCTTGCGGCCCGGCAGCATCTCTTTGAGCGGATCCACGACCTGCTCGATAGGCGGATGCGCCCGTCTGTGCTTCTTCATATAGCTGGCGGCATAGGCCGACATGGCCTGATCAATGGCACTCCGGTCACGGGCTTTGAAGAACAGCATATAGCGCTGCTTGCCCTCTGGGGACACGCCCTTTTTGATGGCATAGTCCACGCCGTACTGCTTGGCAATGTGATCGAAGGTTCTGACCTCTGCCTTGTCAGCCAGTTCCGTCTTTTCGACGCCCTGGTTCTGGGAAATCAGCTCCTTGACCGTCTGCTTGCCCTGTGGCTTCACATCATGGTGTTCCTTCAGCTTTCCCTTGGAATACCGCAGGAATTTCATGAAGGCCGTCGCCAGTGTACGGGCCGTCAGCTTGCTGGTATTGATGATCAGGGTAACCGATTTGTTTTCGATCTCTTCCTGCATGGGAATCTCCCTTCTCTGTCAGAATGGAAAAGGAGATGCCAGGGAGGCACCTCCAATCGGTGAAGGAAATACAGACGCTTCATGCAAGCATCTCTCCTTGCTTATTTCGTTTTGCGCCGCCTGCGGATCAGACCCACTGTGCCGCTGATCGCCATCAGGCCAAGGCCCGCCCACATGACACCGGTGACCGCGATGTGCACGCCGGTCTGGATGGTGGTGTAGTTGACGAACTGCTTCAGCTTTTCAGGCACCGTATAGTATTCATCCAGCTTCAGCTTGATGACTTCGCCCGAAACGCTGTAGCCCTCCAGGGTTTCAATCTCCCGGATGAGATAGGTGCCGGGCTTCAGATCTTTGATCTGCACCATACCGTCCTTACCGGATTCATAGGTACCCAGATCCTTGCCGTTTTCATCCTCAAGCCGGAACTTCACGCCCGCCAGAGGATTGCCGGAGCTGTCGGTTTTCCTGAACTCATAGTGGTTCGGGATATTGACGCACAGGATGGGCTTGGGCTCCTTCCAGCCGTCGTGCACCTGGAATCGGATATCCTCCATTTTCGAGTAGCCTTCCGGAGCAGCGCTCTCCCGGATGATCCATTCGCCGTAATCGAAATTGCGGAAGATGACCACGCCGTCCTTGTCGCTGACCGCGGTTTCCACCTTTTCCATGGTGGCTGCGTTGTAGAGGGAGAACTCTACGCCGGGAATGGGCTTGCCGGAGGTGTCCGCCTTGATGCACATGATCTTCTTTTCAGGGTCGATCACAGTCGCGGCGGGCTTGTCCGTGTTGGTGTAGCCCTCGTCAATGGTGACGGAGATCACATCACGGCTGACCAGATAACCTTCCGGAGCGGACAGTTCGCGAATGGTATATTTCCCATAATCCGCGCCAACGAACCTCGCCATGCCTTCGATATCGGAGACGGCGGTCATGATGAGCTTACCGCTCTCGTCGTACAGTCCAAACTCAGCGCCCTGCAGCGCGGTGTTGTTCTGATCTACCTTCTGGATCAGGATCACGGACTGACAGTTTTCCAGCGTGGCAATCGGTTCCTTGGGATTGACGAATGTACCGTCAATCTTGATGGGCACCTTTGTGAAGTTCTTCAGATAGCCGGTCAGGGTTTTCGTTTCCTGAATGGTGTATGTGCCATACGGGATCTTTTCAAAGGTCACAAGGCCCTTTTCATCCGATACCGCCGAAGCCTGCTGCGTGCCGTCCTCACGGAAGAGGCCGAACTCTACGCCGGCAAGGGGCTTATGGTATTCATCCACCTTCAGGAGGCTGAAGCGTGTGTAGTCATCCGCCACGGTCGCTTTGCCCTCAATCTGACCCTCGGAATTGATCTCAAAGGCCAGCTCGGTCACGCACAGCTCATAGCCCTCCGGAGCCAGCACCTCGCGGTAGGTATACTTGCCAGGAACCGCCGGGAAGGCAGGCAGATAGCCGTCATCTCCGGTGTAATCCTTCAGCACGGTCTGACCGTCCGCGCTCTTTACCTCGATCAGGGTGTGCGGCAGATAATCCGAGCCGGTCAGATCCGTCTTGGACACGCGCACATCATTGTGAATGGCAGCTATTGGATGGAAGTTGTGATTCTGATCACATTGGATGGCTCGCTGGATAAGGCAAAGATCAAATACCTCGAGAATCGTTTCCATCATATCGTTGTAGAGACAAGTCGCTATATCGTCAAAAACGGCAACACTCCTCCACAGTCGCCGGTCCAAAAGAAGATTCAGGATATGCTGGAAGAGTTTATTCTGAACACTCAACTGATCATGCCTGCACTTGGCCATAAGGTGTTTGAACCCCAACCATCAGAAAACAATGATGATTCCACTGAAAACAATCTCTTTATTTTCCGCGATAAAGGCAAGAACATCGTGGCTACTGGAAAAGTTGCAGATGATGGTTTCTGGGTGCTTAAAGGTAGCCAAATCAACCCCAAAATCGCGCCTTCGCTGCCTGCAGGCGTCAAAAAATCGCGACAACTGTTTGCTACTCAGATTGATCAGGAAAACATACTTCAGGTAGATGTTTCTTTCGGCAGTCCATCCTATGCCGCTTCTTTTGTCATCGGAAGGAATTCCAATGGACTGACTGAGTGGAAGAACAAGGAAGGTGTTTCTCTGAAGGAAATGAATGAAGGCACAAGCGCAGGAAAGAAGAAACCTCCGAATACGAGAGGAACCTATTCCAAGCCGACTTCTTCATTTGAGCCCGTAGTTCAACCGGCCAATTTGCTGTACCTTGCTTCAAAAAAAGTGACAGCCACTGCCTATATCTCCGGTGATCAAATTGTGGTGGTAAAAGGTTCTCAAATCAGCCCCGTTGAAAGAAAAACATGCCGTCCATGGGTTAGAAACATGCGTGATGCTCTGGTTAAAGAGGGTAAGGTCGTCAATTATGTGTTTACTGTCGATACGCCGTTTTCTAGCCCCTCTGCTGCCGCAGCTGCAATTCTTGGCGGTGAGTCCAACGGGCAAACTCTTTGGCGCAACGAAAACGGAAAAACGTTGAAGGAATTGAGCACAAAATAGCTTTTACGAGAATTCAGAGGAACTAAAAGAGCTGTTTATTAATCTTAGCCCTTATTACCGGGCAAAGATGAACTTGGCCGACGATCAGACACAGAGTGTTTAAACTCGCACTGTAAAAAAACGAGGGTAATCGGAGGTTAATATGAAATCTGAATGTGAAGGCATTTCCCAAGCGATAGACCTTGGAAACCTTGGGGTCATTGCGCCTCATAAAGTAAAGTATTATAACCGTTACAATATTGATTGGTTGATCGATATCGTAAAAACGGGAACACAACTGAAATACATTACCTTCTGGCACGAAGGAAAAGAGTATCCAAATTATTACTTCTCACAATGGTATCAGGGGAAGCCGTTTTCTGTAAATGGACGGTCATATCTATCGGCGGAGCAGTATATGATGTCTGAAAAGGCTCTCCTGTTCAAGGATCTGTATCATTACGGCTTGATCATGGAGGAGCCTTCTCCGAAGAAATGCAAAGACCTTGGCCGTTTGGTATCAGGATTTGAATCCACAACCTGGGATAATGCGTTGAGAGAAATCATTTTCCACGGGAATCTTGGAAAATTCCAGAGTGATATTGTGCTCGTGAATGCGCTTCTGGAAACGGAGAACGCTGTTCTAATTGAAGCCAGTCCTTACGATGGAATCTATGGTGCAGGGTTGACTGAAAGCGATTTGTTGAACTCTGATGGCTCGCTTAAAGTGCAGCCAGAGAACTGGAAGAATCCGAAGAATGGCACTCAGGCAACCAATCATCTTGGTTTTGTGCTGATGGGAATTCGCGACTTGTTCCGGCAGCTGATGGGCCACTCCTGGCGTCCTGGAGAAGAGAACAAATCCTTCTAACATCCTCCTTGCTAAGTATTCCGGTAGGCATTAGCAGAGCCAATAAACCTCATTAATCTTGCTAATCAACTACCTTCCACATTTAGCAGACAATTGTCCTCACAGAGATCAAAAGCATCTTGATGTTCGTCTGGTTTTTCTTTACCGAGCTCTCAAAACACTAGGGCTTACGAGCGCTTTTTTCAGATTCAGGAAAGATGCCGTTCGCGTCGTCCGCCAAAATTAGCACGATCGTCCGAAAAAATTAGACGCTGAAGCAAGGGCTTCCATGAAGGTTGATTAGAAATCGGGCTTAAAAATTAGAAATCTGCTAACAGGGGGCATCTTCTGTTAGCAGATTTTTATGCATTCCGTAGTGTCCCGTAAAAGAAAAATCCTACCAGCTTCACAGTTGCCTTTTTGAGGGCAAGTCTGTCGAATCTGGTAGGCAAAATGGCGATCCCGGCGCGATTCGAACGCGCGACGTTCCGCTTAGGAGGCGGACCCTCTATCCTGCTGAGGTACGGGACCCTATGCTCGAAAGCCCTTGTTTTTCAAGGCTTTCTGGCTTGACCGGCCTTCCTGACCGGTAGAAAAAAGGGTTTGCCGCGTTGCAGTCTGATTGCGGGCGGCGTGTTCGATCATCACCGGCTCTGGACATTCCGCCGCGCATCCGCTGTTTCACGGCAGATACAGGAGGGAAAACCGAACGGATTTCAGGTAATTAAATGCGCCTCATTGCTCATTTCAGGCGGAAGCACGCTTTTTCTTAAGGGGTAAATCCTTTTATCCCACTGAGGTCGCAGGCGCAAAGCGAGATTTGACCCGCGTCAGGGATGGATGGCGGCCTTACAGACACCGCCGCCCCTGCGCTGCGAAAACCATTATAGCATATTATCTGAATGGACGCAAGTGCCGTATGATTTTTTATCCGCAGAATCTGGGCGCCCTAAAGTCAGAATATCGAAATCAGATGGCAAAAAATAAAAAACCGCGAGATCGCTGTCTCGCGGTTTTTTCGGTGCTCAGGACGTCAGATGGTGAAGGGCTGGATGTCGGCGATCAGGTCGTCGCAGTTGTCGTCGTACACATCCATGGTGATGGGCTTGCTCAGATCCAGGGAGAAAATGCCCAGAATGGACTTGGCGTCCACCACATGGCGGCCTGCACGCAGATCTACTTCATAAGGGTAACGGTTCACAGTGTTCACGAAGGATTTTACTTCCTCGGCAAAGCTCAGTTTGATGGGCACAGAACGCATCGAAAACGCACCTCCTCGTTAATCTTTTTTCATTATAACGCATTTCTTTGCAAATTGCAATCCGAAAAATGATTTAAATTCCCAACTTTTCCATAGAAGCATGGAGCCGCTTGAGCGTTTCATCCTTTCCCAGCAGATAGGCGATTTCAAACGCGCCGCCGGGGGTGGATTCCTGGCCGGAAATGGCGATGCGCAGGGGCCAGAGCACCGCGCCGTTCTTTTTGCCCCATTCGGCGATTTTAGCCAT
>JAEEGH010004193.1_pt1 | contig 37186 bp, 39 predicted proteins | sample 9134181 | NCBI WGS metagenome assembly JAEEGH01 (sample SAMN16246544, study PRJNA631951) | gut metagenome | biome: gut microbiome; feature: rumen; material: DP-attached | host: Bos | place: Iran: Karaj | collected 2018-10
CCGCGACTAGCCCTTCTCTCGTGTCTTCCGAAGACACCTTTTCGTCGCCCTTAAAGGCGTTTATCTTCTTGCCCGCGTCGTTGATGATTCTCGTCAGCGCGGTCTTAAAGCCTTCCAAATGCGTGCCGCCTTCTTCGGTATTTATGTTGTTTGCAAAGGCATACAACGTTTCGTTGTAAGTATCGGTGTACTGTAACGCTATCTCTACTTCGGTATCGCCGTAAAACACGTCGAAATACACCGGTTCGTCAAAAATAGCGCCCTTATTCTTGCTTAAATCCTGTACGAAATGCGCGATACCGCCTTCGTAGCAGAAAGAATCTTCCTTCTCCCGCTCCGCGCGTGCGTCGCGAAGTTTTATGGTAAGCCCTTTATTGAGATACGCGAGCTCGCGAAGACGCGTCTTTACAGTGTCGTAATTGAAGTCCGTAGTCTCGAATATCTCCCTGTCGGGCATAAAGGTAACCCAAGTGCCCGTAAAGTCCGCGTCGCCGACTTCTTTGAGCCTGTCCTTAGGAATACCCCTTTCGTATTTCTGGAAGAACTTCTTGCCTTTCTGATAGACTTCCACAGTCAGCCACTCGGAAAGCGCGTTGACGACCGAAAGCCCGACGCCGTGAAGCCCGCCGGATATCTTGTAGCCGCCTCCGCCGAATTTGCCGCCGGCGTGAAGTTTGGTCAAAACCACTTCCACCGCGGAAATCCCTTCCGTGTGGTGTATGTCGGTGGGGATTCCCCTGCCGTTATCGGTTACCGTACAGGACCCGTCGCCGTTTAACGTAACGGTTATGGTGTTGCAGAATCCCGAAAGCGCTTCGTCTATCGAGTTGTCCACTATTTCCTGCACGAGATGATGCAGTCCCCTTGCGTCGGTAGACCCGATATACATGCCGGGGCGCTTGCGGACGGGGTCCAACCCTTCCAGCACCTGTATCTGTTCCTCGCCGTAGTTTGCGCGAGGTTTAGCGGTTTCTTCCATCGTTACTCCTTATTTAAATAAAGTCTACGTAAATTATACCACGTTTTATTTTTTTTTACAAGCGGAAACGACACATTACTTATACATGTTTTAAACTAATATTAAGATTGCGTGCGCACGCACGCGCGCACGCGAAAGTTTCGGCGTATAATTAGCCGTTTTTTCCGTATACTTAAATTTAGGTAACCGAAAGGAGGAACTTATGACGGAGTGTAAAAACTGCAGAAAAACGTTAGAGGACGGCAATATTCTCGCCTGCCCCAACTGCGGGGCGACGATATGCACCGATTGCGCGCGGGAAACCCGCAAAATTTGCCCTTACTGTTATTCCGATCTGGATTTCTACATCTGAAAAAGGGTCTGCCGTTGCAGACCCTTTCTTTTTCAAGAGAAAATTATTAAAAATCTTTTTTCATTTCTTCGATAAGTTTTCTTTCAAACAGTCCCTGACCGCTTAAATTGCATTTATTCGCCTCTTTTACCGCTTTTCTGTAAAAGTCTTCTACAAGTTCCTTTTCCTTCTTTACGTAGAGAATATAGGCAAGTTTCGCCCGTATTTCCGCGGAGTCGTTGGTTTTGTCTAAATGTTTCTGTATTTCCGTTACCGTATCGTCGGCTTTTTCCGCGTCGAAATCGAAAGTACAGTAATTATACAGCGCGTAAGTTTTGAAAATATCGAGATATTCTTCGTCGGGAAGGCTTTCTATCGACAAAAGCCTGTCGGTGGTCTTTTTGGCGTTTTCGTAATCGTGCTTGTCGAGAAAATAGCAGTACCGCGCCGTCAGAAGCCGCACGAAATTCATATCGTCTTCGGGCAGTTGCGGAAGGTCGAAATAGTACTTTTCGTCTATCTCGGAAAAGGTCTTGCCGTTGAACAGTTCCGACTGCACGTTAAGTAAGGACATTATGACTTTGGCGTCGTCGTTATTCTTCCTTACGTCGGAAAGCACCTTTCCGTCGTTACCTTCCCCGCCGTTCATCATGGGAAGGGCGTTGCCGAACAGATAGTAAAGTCCCATGGGCAGCATAGTCGCGGTAATTATAAATTCCGCGGAAGATATTCTTCCCGCAAAGATAAACGCGATTCCGCCGATCACGATGGGAATAACGGTGAAAAGTATCCCGCCGAGAGTCATGTTCTTAAACCGCTTTTCGAGATTTTCGGTGGTTTTAGGAACCATTTCGGTATAGCCCGCCTCTTCGCCCAAGCGTACCAGACGGAAAACCGTTTTGCCGCGTTCTTTTTTCCACTTAAAAAACCAGACGGTCATGGACAGAAAGGCAAACCCGTTAAGTTTGCCGAAAGTAAGATGCCCCGCTTCGTGCACGAAGGCGGTAATAAAGCCGCCCGCCACCGCGCCGACGGCGATAAATAAAATCACCCTGCCCGTACTCTCTTCGTAAAACCTGTCGGCTACAATAAGTACGGCAAGCACGCCTATCACCGTTACGGCTATATTTATAACGTTGTTGATTATATTTACTTTTCTGCTCATAAATTGCCCGTTATATACCTTAAATAACCTTCGGCGTTATCGCTTTCGCTCACCGTAAACGATTTTACGCCGAGATATTTTATAAGTTCGCAAAAGATAATCGCGCCCGAAACTATCACGTCCGCACGACGCTTGTCCACTCCCGAAACCGTTTCTCTCTCTTCGGGCGTCTGCAAAGATAACGTCCGCGTTATTTCACTTAACCTGTCCGCAAAAATAACGCGCCCGTCGGTCTTTAACGGATCGTATTCTTTAAGCCCCGAGTCCACGACGGCAAGCGTTACCGCCGTGCCGCCTATTACCCTGAAATCCGCAGACGGAACTTCGCCGTATTCTTTTATTTTATCCCCGACGAAAGACGATACCGCGCCGAAACTTTCACCGAATTTTTCGGTAAGGTTCACCGCGCCCATGCCGACGCTTTTCGAATATATTACCTTTCCGCCCTTAACGACGGCTATTTCGGTACTCGCGCCGCCGACGTCGATAACTCCGCCGTCTTTGCCGCAAAGCGCGCCCAAAACCCCTAATTCCGCTTCCTTTTCGCCGGAAACTATATCCACTTTAACGCCGCATTGTTTTTCTATTTCGGCGGCGAATAACCTGCCGTCTTTCGCCGTCCTTACCGCGGCGGTCGCAAAGGCGAATATCCCGTCGGAATTTTCTTTTTTCGCGATATTTACAAAGTTCTTTACGGCGGTTACCGTCTTGTCCTTCGCCGCGGGAAAAAGGTTGCCGTTTGCGTCCTTTTTTTCGCCGAGCCGCGTAAAATCGAGTTTTTTATACAGCGTCTTTCCGTCTCGTACCACCGTGAGCCGCACGGAATTTGAGCCGATATCTATCACCGAGTAAGTCATTTAATTAAGCGGCACGTCCCCTTCGTAAACGTATCCTAATTCCCTTGCCCGTCTTTCTATATAGAGCCGTTTGGAACGCGCTTCCAACGTGTCTTCGCCGCCGGCGTAGAGTTCGTCGTACAGGGCTATTTCGCTTTCGAGTTCCGCTATCTCCCGCCTTTCCTTATTTATCGCGATAAGTTGGTAGACCATGACCGACAACAGCATCACGAGAAGCAGTACCGCCCCTACCGTCACCGCCACGACCAGCCTTTTGAATTTTCCTTCCGTCAAAACGTTTTCTTTTTCCGTGTTTTCCATGTTTTCCATTTGCGGATATCGTCCTTTTTATCTTTAAACGTTCGAAAAATCTTTTTATTGTTATATTATAACACTTTTCCGCCGCCTTTGCAATAACTTGGTGTAAACTTTTACAGTACGCGAACATACCGAGAAACACCCCCGCCGTCATATACAGCCTGTACGACGGAAAGGACAGCGCGAAAGAATACGCCGAATACAGCGCCGCAATAACCGTAAAAGCCGCTATATCCGGTATCCATTTAAGCAGTTTCGGCTTTATAAACGCCTTTATTCCCTGCGCAAGGGAATACATTAGTCCCGCACCGCCGCCGAAGGCGACGCAGGCAATAAAAACGAATATCTGGTTTTTCGTTACCCACATTATTTGAATATCTTCTTAAACAGCGGCGTTTTTTTTGCGTTGTACTTTATTTCGTTGAAAATGCCGTCGGCGGTAAGCGTTCCACTCGCCTTATTGTAGGAAGATATCTTTATCTTATCCCCCGTTATCTTTACCTTTACCCCCGAAACGGTAAGGTTAAGCGTCTGTTCGGTAAACCCGTCCACCCCGTCAACCCCGCTCATGGCGAGCCTGTTTCTGCCGAGAAGTTCTAATTTGTCGGTCACAGCGTCCATATTTTTCCCCCTACATAAAAAATATGCGGCGTTGGCGACAAATACCACTTTAAAAAGAAAATTGCGCCGCTAAAAGCGGCGCAACCGTTTATTCGGGAAGTTTCATATCCCCGAACTTTATCCAGCCTTTCTTTCGGAACAGTTCGGAAATAAGCAAGGTAACAAGGGCGGGAAGTACGATATTCAAAAGGAATATTCCTATTATTCCCAACGCGCCCGAAGTGTTGGTGAGAAGGTCTATTATTCCCACGAACCCGCTGGTTCCCATGCCGCCGCCGTTAAACCCGCAACGCAGCATAAACACGCAGGTGGAAAGGGGTCCCAACACCGCGCTCGATATTATCATAGGCAGCATTATAACGGGCTTTTTCATGATATTCGGTATCTGTAACATAGAAGTGCCTATTCCCTGCGCTACGAGTCCGCCCCAGCCGTTTTCTCTAAAAGACGCCACGGCAAAGCCCACCATGTGGCAGGAACACCCCACGACCGCCGCGCCGCCCGCTATGAACATATATTCCGCGTTGTCGCCGCCGCCTTCTATAACGCCCTTTGCGACCGATATCCATATCGCCGCCGAAGACGTAGGCATAGTCAAAAGAATACCCATAACTACGGCGACTATGATACCCATAAAGAAAGGCATTATTTTCGTCGCCTGCGCGATAAGTATTCCGAGTTTATTTATAAGCCATATAAACGGCGCGGCGAGAAATATGCCCGCAAAAGAAAGTAGAAGCACGCCGAGCGGGATAAGTATTATGTCGAGTTTGGTCTTCCCCGCGTAAAGTTCCGCAATCTCCACGCACAGCATCACGACGACGTACGCGCCGACGGGATTTCCCGGCACTCCCAGAGAAAGCGTCGTAAACGGTTCTGTAACCGTCGGAAACATAGGTGCCATAAAAGACCCGAAAAGCAGTCTGTCGGCAAACGCGCCTACCATACCCGCCACAGCCGCGGCGAAAATCAGAAGTTTGTTCTTTTTTAAGGCGTACGCTATCCCCACACCTATACCCGCGCCCATAAGCGACTTTGCGATATTCGCGACGGTATACAGCGTCGCGCCGAAAAAGTTGTCCTTGCCTATTATATATTCGGCGAAAGTCGCTAATATCGTACCCGCTATAAGGGTAACGAAAAGCCCTTGCGCCATACCCGAAAACGCCGTTATAAAAAAGCGCTTCGGCAAAGTTTTAAAGTAGTTTTTGACCTTGTTTTCTTTGACTTCCGTTTCTTCGCTCATATTTCTATCTCCGTAAGTTTGTTGTCTATCATATCGCAGGAAGTAAGATAATATTTTACGCCGTTCTTTTCCGTAAGCCTGTCCGCTTTTATGAACGCGCCGTGCAGATGCCCGTAAACCACCGCGTTTACGCCGTATTCTTCGAAAATTTCGGTAAACCCCGTGTCTTCGTGCTTTAACGTAAAGGGCGGGTAATGTATCATGGCGATAAGTTTGTCGCCATCTTCCCTTAACTTTGCGGCGGCTTTCAGCGAAAGTTTAAACCTTTCTATTTCCCTTAAATATATCTTCTCGTCGTGCGTCTGAAATTCGGGACTGCCCGGCACGCACCAGCCGCGCGAACCGCATATAACTACGTTCCCGAATTTTATCCCGTCGTTTTGCAAAGCGTAAAACCCGTCTTCAAGCGCGTTTCTTATCCTGCCTATTCCCTGCCACCAGTAATCGTGGTTGCCTTTTATGAACACCTTTTTGCCCTTTAAGTCGCCAAGCGTATTTATGTCTTTAAGGGCGTTTTCCAACGTCATGGCCCAACTTATGTCGCCGCTTATAAGCACGATATCCTCAGCCGATACTTTTTTTTCCCAGTCGGCTTTTATCTTATCGAGATATCCCACCCAGTTGCCGCCGAAAATTTCCATGGATTTTTCGGGATCGCCGGTGATATGCAGGTCGCTTATGGCAAAAATTTTCATAGTATTATTTTAACATAGCCACGCGGTTAAAACAAGCAAATAAAAACGCATTTTAAAAATTAAGATGCGAATAGCGGGTTTTCCCGTTCTTCGCATCTTAAAAGGTTTCTTTTTCGGATCTTTACTGCGGATACATGGGCAGTTCGAAAAATCCTGCGCACACTTCCTGCGTGTATTCCTGACAGGGCGGTATGGGCGTATACCCGTAGGACGGGACGAGCAATTCCACTTCCATAACGATCTTCAATATTATCGACGCGCAGCAGTCGATTGTGAACTGGTTCTCCGCCGTGTAAGTCCCCAACGTAGATACGAGTGAGACTACCGATTCCACGGAATACGGCATTATCGACGCCGCGGGAATATTCAAGATCACGTCCTTGGTCACCGTGACCGACGAAGTCGCCACGCCTTCCACCCCGTTAGCGTCGGTGTATGCCACCGTAACGGGAATAGTTATATCGGCTTTTACCCTTGCGGAATTAGGTCTTTCCGGCAACGGTTCGACGAGTAAATTGCTTATGGTCCCCTGACTTGCGCTGCTCTTTGCCGACACGAAAGTCAACGGGTATGTAACGTCCGACGGGTCAAGATCGGTAATATTCAGTACTATACCGTTTAGTTGGCTCTGCTGCATACACGCGTCGAATACTTTCTTTACCTGCACGCACACTTTTTCGCATAAGCCGTTCAACGGATTGCCGCTTATGGGTCCGGGGCATTTATCCGATTGAAAATTACAGAAAAACGACATTTTCTTCCTCCTTTAATGGTTCTAATTCAATATATGCGCCGCCCACTCGTTTATGATACAAGTAAAAATTATTCCCGCCGAACGCTCGGCGGGAACAAAATCTTTATTTATCCCTGATATTTAACACTGTCTTTTTCGCGTATCTCCGTCCGTCGTATCTTGCCGCTTATCGTCTTAGGCAGGCTTTCCACGAACTCGATAACTCTCGGATACTTGTACGGCGCGGTGTGCGTCTTAACGTAGTTCTGCAATTCCAGCACGAGTTCATCGGAGCCCGTATATCCTTTATTAAGCACTACCGTCGCCTTTACCTTAAAGCCGCGCTTGGGATCGGGCACGCCCGTTACCGCGACTTCCAGCACCGCGGGGTGTTCCATCATAACGCTTTCCACTTCAAAAGGCCCTATACGGTAGCCCGAAGACTTTATTACGTCGTCGTTTCTGCCGATATACTTGATAAAACCGTGTTCGTTTATATACGCCGTATCGCCCGTGTGGAAATACCCGCCGCGGAAACCGTATTCCGTCGCTTCTTCGTCGTTATAATACCCGCACATAAGCCCGCAGGGCTTGTTTTTCAGAGTCGCCTTTATGCAAATCTCCCCCGACTCTCCCGCCGCGCAGTCCTGCCCTTCGGCGTTTAATACGTGCACGTCGTAACCGGGAGTCGGCTTTCCTATGAACCCCGAAAGCGGTTCGCCGTAGCGAAACAGCGTTCCCAGACAACAGGTGGTCTCCGTCTGACCGAAACCTTCGTGAATAGAAAGCCCCGTGTATTCCTTCCACTTGTTGAAAATGTCGGGGTTAAGCGCTTCGCCCGCCGCACAGCAGTGCGTTAAAGACGACAGGTCGTACTTTCCTACGTCGTATTGCAACATAAAGCGGTACATGGTGGGCGGAACGCAGAAGGTAGTAACCTTATATTTTTCCAGAACGCCCAGAATATCTTCGCCGTCGAATTTATCGAAGTCGTACACCAAAACCGCCGATTCGCCGAACCACTGACCGTAAAACTTGCCCCAAAGCGACTTTAACCAACCCGTGTCGGAAATGGTAAAGTGAAGCCCGCCTTTCACTACCCTGTGCCAGAATATACCCGTAACTATGTGTCCCAAAGGATAGGTGTGATTGTGCAGTATCATCTTGGGATAGCCCGTCGTGCCCGAAGAAAACGACATAAGCATTATATCCTTGGCGCAGACGGCGTCCTTGCCGCAGGGGCGTTCCCATTTTTCTTCCGCTTTATCAAGCCCTTCTTCGAAGTCTATCCAGCCGCCGCCTACGGGTTTTTTGTGCTTGGTAACGAATTTGAGCGTTACCGTTTCGCAGTCTTTTGCGACTTCGTCGAAATGTTCGGTGCAGTCGCCGTCGCCGGTGATGATGACCGCCTTTATACCGCCTTTATTGCAGCGGTAAGTGTAATCTTTTCCGACCAGCATGTTGGTCGCCTGAACGGCTATCGCGCCTATCTTGCTTAAAGCAAGCATGGTAAACCAGAAATAGTAACTGCGCTTCAATACGAGCAGTACCCTGTCGCCTTTTACTATTCCCTGACTTTTAAGATAGTTGGCGGTCTTATCCGACCAGTACTTCATGTCCTTAAAGGTGAATATCTTTTCTTCCTTTTCGTTGGACAGCCAGACCATGGCGCGCGCGTTCGGTTGTTCTTCCGCCAGAACGTCCATAACGTCGTAGGCGAAATTGAAAGTTTCCGGATAAGTTATCTTGTAATTATCCCTTAAATCCTGTAAATCTTTATATGAATCCCTTTCTCTTCCTATGAATTTTTCGTAAATAACCATTTTTTACCCACTCAGCGTAAAAAATTATTTCATAACTACCGCCAGGAACTTTACGGGCGCGTTTCCGATAACTTTTATGCCGTGCGGAAGTTCCGAATTGAAATACGCGCTGTCGCCCTTACCGAGAACGTATTTTACCGTTCCGACGGTGAGTTCCATACATCCCGACAACACGAAATTGAATTCCTGTCCCGCGTGGGAGTGAAGTTTGTCGTCTTCTTCCCTCGGCATAGACGTAACGAAAAACGGTTCGCCTTTCTTGTTTTTGAAAGTATAAGCCAAGTGTTTGTAATCGTAAGAACCTTCTTTCTTGATGAAAAATTCCTGTCCCCTTTTCACCACCGCGCAATCGGACAGCGCGGGCGACTCGCCGGACAGAAGGTCTATAACGTCGACTCCTAAAATAGTCGCCACGTTAAGCATAAAACTGAAAGAAAAGTCGTGTTTGCCTTCTTCGTACTCCACGTACTCCGTTACGCTTTTCCCGAGTTTTGCCGCAAGTTCTTCCGCGGACATGCCTTTTATCTCGCGAAGGTCTTGCAGTCTTGCCCCCATTTCCAACAATTGATCTTTCACTTTCTTGCTCCTTTAATAATTATATCCTAATTCTATCGCTCTCAAATTATTTTTCAGAAGTTCCGCTTTCTTTGCGGGAACCATCTGCGATAGACTGCTTTCAATTTCTTCCAAGGTAAGAAGCCCCGTGATTTTAAGCGTCTTACCCAAAATAATCATATTCGCAAGTCCGTTTAAGCCGTTATCACTTGCCATTTTCGTCGCAGGAATACCAACGGTGGTAACGTCGTCTCTGGTATCCTGCAACGTAATCAGCGAACTGTCGAATACGACGTAGCCGCCCTTTTCCGTCGCGCCGTAATACTTTTCCAGCGACGGCAGGTTCATAGCGATAAGAACGTCGGGCATATCCACGATAGGCGATCCTATCTGTTCGTCGGAAAGCGTTACGCTGCAATTAGCCGTACCGCCGCGCATTTCCGGTCCGTAAGAAGGTAGCCACGCCACTTCTTTTCCTGCCTTCAACCCGCTGTACGCCAAAGCTTTCCCCGCAAACAGTATGCCCTGTCCGCCGAAACCCGCTATCAGTATCTTGGTCGTAGCCATTATTTGCCCTCCTCGTATTTGTCTTTATAGACGCCCAAAGGATAATACTTTTCCATATTGTCATTAAGCCACTTTATTGCCTCCGCGGGCGAAAGCCCCCAGTTGGTGGGACAGGTCGACAAAACTTCTATAAGCGAAAATCCTTTGCCTTCTATCTGATTCGTAAACGCCTTCTTTATGGCGCGTTTCGCGTTCCTTATATTCTTTACGTTATTCACGGCTACTCTTTCGAGATACGACGCGCCCGTTACCTGCGAAAGCATTTCGCACACTTTAACGGGATAACCTACCACCGTAACGTCCCTGCCGTAAGGCGAAGTCTGCGTTACTTGGTTGGGAAGCGTGGTCGGCGCCATCTGTCCGCCGGTCATACCGTATATCGCGTTGTTCACGAATATTACCGTGATATTTTCGTTTCTTGCGGCGGCGTGTACCGTTTCCGCCGTGCCTATCGCGGCGAGATCTCCGTCCCCCTGATATGTGAAAACTATATTCTCGGGGTTGGCGCGCTTCGCGCCCGTCGCCACCGCCGGCGCCCTGCCGTGCGCCGCCTGTATCATGTCGCAGTTGAAATAATTGTACGAGAACACCGAACAACCCACGCTCGCAACGCCTACCGTTTTGTCGAGAACTCCGAGTTCCTCTAGCGATTCCGCCACGAGCCTGTGTATTATGCCGTGGGTGCATCCCGGGCAATAATGCAGGGGCGTATCGGTAAGCCCTTTGGTCTTTTCGAATACTACCATTGTTCCGCTTCTCCTTTTTCTATTTTCTCTATCTCGTTAAGAACTTCTTCCGGCGTCATTATAACGCCGCCCGTCCTGCCGTAGAAATAAACGGGCTTTTTGCAGTTTACGGCAAGTTTTACGTCGTCCGCCATCTGCCCCATATTGAGTTCCACCGACAAAAACGCCTTTGCCTTGTCCGCAAGCGCGTTCAACGCTTTTTTGGGGAACGGCCACAGCGTTATGGGTCTTAACATGCCCGCCTTTATACCGCGGCGACGCGCTTCCTTAACGGCGTTCTTAGATACCCTTGCGGCTATCCCAAACGCGACTATTACTATCTCCGCGTCTTCGGTCATATACTCTTCGTACATGACTTCGTTTTCTTCTATCTTCTTATAACGGGCGAACCTTGCTATATTCCAGTCTTCCAGTTGCTTGGGCGATAACGAGAGAGAGTTTATGATATTTCTCCCTTCGTGTTTGCCCGTGCCGACCGTCGCCCACGGTTTGTCGTAATGCTCCACTTCGTTGGCGTCGAGACTAACCGGTTCCATCATCTGCCCCATAGTGCCGTCGGCGAGTATCATCGCGGGAACGCGGTATTTCTCCGAAAGGTTAAAGCCCTTGAACGCCATATCGAACATTTCCTGCACCGACGCCGGCGCAAGCACTATAAGGTGATAGTCGCCGTGTCCGCCGCCTTTTATCGCCTGAAAATAATCCGACTGCGACGGCTGTATCCCGCCGAGTCCCGGACCGCCCCTTTGCACGTTTACGATAAGCGCAGGCAATTCACAACCCGCAAGATAGGATATCCCTTCGCTCTTTAACGATATTCCCGGCGAAGAACTGCTGGTCATGGCTCTCACTCCGCTCGCCGCCGCGCCTATCACCATATTTATCGCGGCTATCTCCGATTCCGCCTGTAAAAACGTCCCGCCTATCTTGGGCATCTTCTTCGCCATATACGCGGCGACTTCCGTCTGCGGCGTTATGGGATACCCGAAATAATGCCTGCAACCCGCCATTATAGCGGCTTCCGCAAGCGCTTCGTTGCCTTTCATCAAAACTTTTTCGCTCATAAAAACCTACCTTTCCACCACGATAACCGTGTCGGGACACATAAGCGCGCAGCTGGCGCAACCTATGCACTTTTCCGTTTCTTTGACTTCCGCGGGATGATACCCCTTGGAATTTATCTTTTCCTCCGCAAGGCTTATTATCTTTACGGGACACGCCGTAACGCAAAGCCCGCAACCTTTGCACCTTTCTTCGTCGAACGTTACTTTCGCCATAATTTCTCCTTTATATCCAGTTTACGTATTTTATAGGTCTTATCGGCAGGACGTCTTTTAATCCAGTTTTGTCCGCAAGATCTTGCCGCACCGCCGAAAACACCACGGGAAGTCCCGTTATTTCCGACAACCCGTCGCAGAACTTTTTGCCGTAAAGCACGGTATCCGCCGTCGTTTCTTCGCCTAAATTCGCACAGTTCACGATACCCGTGAATTTTATCCGCGCCGCGCTTTCTATCTCGTCTTTTATCGAGAGCGCGTCTTTAACGCTACGCGTTTCTATCCTGTACGGATTTACCACCCAGAAAGCGTTATAGTCGTTTTCTTTCAGTATCTCTTCGTAAAACCTGCCGAGTGCCAACGCGCCCCTTTCGTCGCCGCCGATATCAAGCACCGCGTACCGCGTTTTATCGTGTATCATGCGGTAAGATTTCGCGTTCATGGCGGGGATATCCACGTTTGTCTCCGCATAGGGCGAAACCACGAGTTCCACGCCGTTATCGCTTAAAAACTTTTCGGCGTCCACCGTGCGAAAATAAGGGTTTACGATATCCATATCGTATATGCTGACCTTTTTACCCTGCGCCGAAAGATACGTCGCGTAATTCACCGCCGTAAAGGTCTTGCCGCTGCCGTAATGCCCCATAAACAGGGTAACGCGCTTAACTTCCGTCAAATCTTCACCTTGTAGCACCAGCCGTGCCTGTCGGGAAGTCTTCCCCACTGTATGCCCGTGAGTTCGTCGTAAAGTTCCTGCGTGAGTTTGCCTATTTTATTTCCCGACACGACGTAGTCCTTGCCTTCGTAGTAAAGGTGTCCTATCGGGGATACGACCGCCGCCGTACCCGTGCCCCACGCTTCTTCCAGCGCGCCGCTCTCCGCGGCTTTGCCGAGTTCTTCCACCGAAATAAGCCTTTCGGAAACTTTATAGCCCTTTTCTTTAAGAAGTTCTATGCAGGACTTTCTGGTTATACCGGGAAGCACCGAGCCCGTAAGTTCGGGCGTTACTATCTCGCCGTTTATCTTAAACATCACGTTCATGGACCCGACTTCTTCTATATACTTTCTCTCCACGCCGTCGAGCCACAATACCTGCGATATTCCCTTTTCTTCGGCGCGTTTGCCCGCGCGAAGGCTCGCCGCGTAGTTGCCGCCGCACTTGGCGTAACCCGTGCCGCCCCTTACCGCTCTTACGTCGTGGTTTTCTATGCTTATCTTTACGGGGTTGAGCCCTTCCGCGTAATAGTTGCCGACGGGCGAAAGTATTATCGCGAAAGTCGCGTTATGTACGGCGTGAACGCCGAGCGTTTCGTCGTTACCGAACATGAACGGACGGATATACAAAGACGTACCCGGAAGGTCGGGTATCCATTCGTAATCGAGATTGATAAGTTCCGTAAGGGCGTTTATCCACATATCTTCGGGGATAGCGGGAAGGCACAGCCGTTCCGCAGAATTGTTCATCCTCGCAAGGTTTTCGAACGGACGGAACATCTGGTAGCCGTCTTTGGTTCTATACGCCTTCATGCCCTCGAAAATCTCCGCGCCGTAATGCAATACGGTGGACGCGGGGTGTATCGGCATATACCCGAAAGGCGTTATTTTCAGATCGTGCCAGCCGTCCTTTTCGTTGAACTGCGCCGTGAACATATGGTCTGTAAAAAATTTACCGAACCCGAGTTTCGAAAAATCGGGCTTTTCTTTAAGCGTTTTTGCCTTTTCCACTTTTATCTCTGACATATCTTGACTCCTTGAACTTATTTTTTGCCGTTTTTAACTTTATTCGCCGCGTCTTCGCGCATCTTGTACTTCAATATCTTGCCCGCGGCGTTCATCGGGAAACTGTCCACGAAATCGAAATATCTCGGCACTTTGTGCTTGGCTATGTTCTTGACGCAGTAATCCCGTATCTCTTCTTCGGTAAGCGTCGCACCTTTCTTTACTATCACGAAAGCGTACGCTTCTTCGCCGTACTTTTCGTCGGGAACGCCAACTACCTGCACGTCGCTCACCTTTTCGTTGGTGTAAAGGAAATCTTCTATCTCCTTGGGATACAGGTTCTCGCCCCCGCGGATTATCATATCTTTAAGCCTTCCCGTTATTCGGTAATTCCCGTCGGGAAGTTTCATGGCGAGATCGCCCGTGTGCAACCACCCGTCCTTATCTATCGCCTGCGCCGTTTCCTTGGGCATCTTGTAATACCCTTTCATGAGATTGTAGCCCCTCGCGACGAATTCGCCCACCGTGTTGAAAGGCAGTTCTTCGTTGGTTTCGGGATCCACTATCCTGCACTCTATATTCGGAAGGTCGCGTCCCACGGTGTTGACCCTTACTTCTATGCTGTCGTCGGTGCTGGACATAGTGCAACCGGGCGCCGCTTCGGTCTGACCGTAGACTATGGTTATCTCTTTCATGTTCATTTTATCGACGACTTCCCGCATTACCGCGACGGGACAGGGACTTCCCGCCATAATGCCCGTTCTCATACAGGAAAAATCGGTCTTGCCGAAGTCGGGGTGCGACAACATACCTATAAACATGGTGGGAACGCCGTGGAAACACGTTATCCTTTCCCTGTTTATGCACTCCAACGCCTGTTTGGGCGAATAGTACGGCAACGGGCACATGGTTACCCCGTGCGTTACCGACGCCGTCATGGCGAGCACCATTCCGAAACAATGGAACATGGGCACCTGTATCATCATCCTGTCCGCCGTGGAAAGATCCATCCTGTCGCCTATGCACTTGCCGTTGTTTACGACGTTGTGGTGCGTAAGCATAACGCCTTTCGGGAAACCCGTCGTCCCCGAAGTGTACTGCATGTTGCACACGTCGTTGACTCCAACGGCGTTGGCGACTACGTCGAGTTCTTCTTTACTTACGGTCTTTGAAAGTTCCGCAAATTCCGAAAAGGTAAGACACCCCGCCTGCTCGAAACCGACGGTTATAACGTTGCGTAAAAACGGCAGCCGTTTACAGCGCAGTTTTTCGCCTTTTTTATTGTTTTTCAGTTCGGGACAGAGTTCGTTCACTATCCCCTGATAGTCGGAATCCCTGTAACCCTTTATCATCACGAGAGTATGAGTGTCCGACTGCTTTAACAGGTATTCGAGTTCGTGTATTTTATATGCGGTATTCACGGTAACCAGTACCGCGCCTATCTTTATGGTCGCCCAGAAAGTAAGATACCACTCCGGCACGTTGGTCGCCCATACCGCGACGTGATCGCCGGATTTTACGCCCACCGCCATAAGCGCGCGGGCGACTTTATTCACTTCGTCGCGGAATTCGGAATACGTTCTCGTATAGTCGAGCGTAGTGTACTTAAACGCGAACTGGTCGGGAAATTCTTCCGCCACCCTGTCTAAAACCTGCGGGAAGGTAAGGTCTATAAGCGTTTCTTTTTCCCATATGAACTTGCCCGTCTTCGCCTTGTTGTCGTAAAGGCTCGTGCGCCACGAAGGCGCGACTTCGAAAGAAGACATATACCCCGCAAACTGCGGCAGGACTATTTCGAGATCCCCTAAACTGCCCAACGCGTCTTTGGGTATTTCAAGGGAAATAAACCCTTCGTAATTTACCGTCCTTAACGTTTCGCATATATCTTTGACGGGGATTTCCCCTTCGCCCATCAGTTTTATCTTTACGCCGTCCTTTACGCGCTTACCGTCCTTTATATGAACGTGTTTGACGTGCTTGCCGAGATTTTTGACCGTTACGTCGGGATCTTCGCCCGCCGAAAATATCGTCGAAAACGCGTCCCACAGCGCGGAAAAATTATCGCTTGCGAATTCCCCTAAAACGTCGGCGGCAAGCGACGTGTCGGAAAACGCGCCGGAAGTTTCCAACAATACGGTAACGCCCGCGTTTTCCGCCTTTTTTATCAGTACGGGAAACTCTTTTTTTATGGTATTCACCGACGCGTCCTTATCGGCGCAGGTTCTTACGCTTATAAATTCCGAACCTAACTCTTTCGCCGTCTTTATCGCGGTTTCCGCGTCTTTAACAAAGGTTTCGTCGGTGATAAAGGAAGGTACTCCCACGCAGGATACCTTTACGCCGTTTTCAAAGAGTTGCCTTTCGGTAAAGGAAAGCCTGCCTTTTGCGAAAACGTCTTCCGCGCGGTAAACTTCGGCGTTTACGTCCGATATCTCGAAACCGCTTATTTTATTTTCGTTTAAGAGTTTAACGGTCGTATAAAAACTCTCGTTCCAACCCTTGTCTGAAAAGGAAAGTTTCATCAGTCACACTCCGAATACACCGCTTTGTTGATGGCGTTGACGTACGCCCTTATGGACGCTCCTATTATATCGGTGGAAACGCCCCTGCCCGAATATATCGCGCCGTTAAAGCGCAGTTTTACTATCGCCTGACCTATCGCTTCTTTGCCTTCCGTTACCGCGCCGAGTTCGAAATCGTCGAGTTCGAAATGCCTGCCGACCACCGATTCCACGGCGAGAAACGCCGCGTCCACCGGTCCGTTCCCGAAAGAAAGCCCGCTCATCTTCTCGGAATTCTTGCTTAAAACCACGCTCGCCGTGGCGGCTATGACGTTACTGCTGTTTACCGAAAAACTGACGAGAGAGTAGGTCTCCGGCACCTGCATCGCGCTGGTGGCGATTATAACGTCGAGTTCTTTCGTGTTCACCGTCTTTTTGTCGGAAAGCCGTAAAAATTCCGAATACACTTTCTTCAAGTCCGCCGCGCTTAAATCGTAACCGCGCTTTTTTATTATCTTTGAAAGTGCGGCTTGCGTAACGGTTTTTTCTATGTCTTCCGTCTTTTCGTCGGAAAATTTTTCGTCGCCGTTTACGTCGGCCTTATCTCCGCAAAGTTCGGCTATGGCGCGCACCGTTCTCTTTATCGCCGTAACGTTTAAATTAAGCGCGTAATCTTTCTGCGAAGTCGCGACGAGAGCCGACACGAATTTATCCAAAGATACGGCGTTTTCCGTCCTGTACGCCGACACCTTTACCCCGTCCACGCCGAAGGGTAGCGCCGACACCGCCGTAGCCGTGCCCATCGAAAAGGCGTCGCTTACCCCGATACAGAGTTTCACCCCGTCGAGTTCGGGAACGGCGGCTTTCACGCCGCTTATAAAATCTGTAAATTCCGACGGCAGCATACTGCCGGTAGAATCTATTAAGGACACCGTCTTCACCCCGCGGGATATCGCCGCGCGGACGACGGAATACAAAAATTCCGGTTCGGCACGCGTAGCGTCGAGAAGCGATATTTCCACGTCGCCGCAAAGCGATACCGCTTTATCGACGAGAGAAACTATAAGTTCTTCCACCGCTTTCGGCTTTTTGCCGAGAAGATATTCCATCTGCACCGAAGATACCGGCACGCAGACGTTGAGTCTTTTCTTTTTCGCGCCGGAAATAAGCGAAAAATCCCTTTCCACCGTTTCCGCGTCTTTTCCCGTGCGACATGATATGACCGATTTATTTATGCACGAACAGAGCGTCTTTACAAGCAGTTCTTCCGCCTTGTCGTTTTTTAGGGGGGCTACTTCCACGACGTCAACGCAAAGTTCGTTAAGTCGCTTTACTATCTCCATTTTTTCCTTGAACGAAAGATCCCTGCCGTCGTTTTCGGCAAGAACCAGCGACATATCGGAAACCCAAACGCCTTTCATAAAATTACCTCCTTAAAAAAATGCGCCCCGAACTGTAAAGTTCGGGACGAAATGACCGCGGTACCACCCGTATTGTTGTAAAAAAACAACCTCTCTAATCTTGTAACGGAGATCGCCCGAACGTAACTACTAGGCCCAAAAGCCTTTTGAAACGCCTGCCGCAAAGTGAGCGACCCTATTCTCTCCGTCGGCTTACACCCGCCGCCGACTCTCTGTTTCCGAAAAATAGGGAATAGCTTTGCCATCGCATTTATTCCGAGTTTTATACCATTATACCTATGCCGCCGTATTTTGTCAAGCGTTTGACAATCGGCATTACTTTATTTTTAATAAATTTTTAAGGTTTAAGGCGAGTATTTTTTCCTTCTCTCCGTCCGTTATATCAAGCCTGTAAAACCTTTCGAGCTCTTCTTGCGCATCCCACATGGGAAAGTCGGTGCCGAAAAAGAATCGTTCCGCACCGAAACGGCGTATCAGTCCCGTCGCTTTTTCCGCGGAAATAAACGGCAAAGACGAACTCGTGTCGAAATACACGTTACCTATACCTTCGTACACCGAAAGTTCGTCCCAGCAACGGTAACCGCCGAAATGCGCGCCGATAAAATTGACGTTCTTATATTCTTTCGCAACTTTAGCGAGCCTTGCGGGCTTGGAATATTCGTACCTGTCGTCGCCGGTGTGGAAAAGTATCGGCAATTTATCCCCTACCGCCCTGTAAAACTTTCCGACGTTTTCGTCGTCGATATAAAATTTCTGAAAATCGGGGTGGAGTTTTACTCCCATGAACCCGTTTTTAACGCACCACTCCACTTCTTCTTCCGTTTCTTCTTCGGTAAGATCCTGATGCAAGGTCATGAACCCGATAAACTCTTTATGTTCGTCTATTTCGCGCTTGATAAACTCGTTGATGGGTCTTACCTGCGACGCTTTGGTCGCACAGGAATGCACCACGAATTTCGATATCCCCGCTTTTTTACCCGTTTCTATAAGCCTTTCGGGAGTGCCCGCCGGCATAGCCATCTTTATGTCGTAGAATTCTCCTATCGCCACCGTCGCCTTTTCGGCTATCTTCGGGGGGTAAATGTGCGCGTGCGCGTCTATTATCTCCATTTTCGTTCTCCTTTTAAGTCCTATCGCTTTCCCCCGCGAATACCCTTAAGTACGAAATGTCGGCCTTCCACTCCGACACCTTGTTTCTTCTTATATGCTCTTCGTTGGCTTTCTTTAACGCCGCCCTGTACTCGGCGTAGGTCGCCCCGTTGACTTTCATATAATGTTCTTCGGCTCTTTTCTCGTCGCCTTTAAGTTGCGTCCTGCCGATATGTATAACGCTGTGGCAATCCTTGCACACGGCGATAACTTCTTCGAGTTTCTGAACCCCTTTTTTCTCGTCGTAACTCCACCGCTCGTGCGCTTCCAATTTATCCGTCTTCTTTCCGCACACGGCGCATTTTCCGCCCGCACGCCTTTTAACTTCGGCTTTTATGTACTCCCACTGACTCTTATTGAGAATACTCCTTAAATTGAAATACCAGCAGCCGTCGGGCACGAGTTCTATTTTCAGTATCTCTTTATCCATTTTTTACGCTCTCGAACCGTGGCACACGAAATACAAAATCTGGTATTCGTCCGAAAGATTTTTAATAAGCGAAATCGCCGCGATCACCTTTTCGTCGTCCAAATTACAGAACGGATCGTCGAGTATCATAAACGGTTTTTCTCCCGTAAACAACACGTCGGTAAGGGAAAATCGCTTGCATATCTCGAAAAGATTGCGATACCCCTTACTGAAAAACTCCGTGTCGCGCGCCGCGCCGCTTATCTGAACGCTTACTTTCATATCGGTATCTATGACCGCCGAAAGCTCCGCACCCGAAATAAGTTTCAGGTACTTATTAAGGCTGCCCTGCAAAGGCGCGCGGTATTTTATTTTAAGCGATTCGTCGGCGGCTTTCATAAATTCCACGGTTTTAACGAGAATTTTAAGTTCCTTTTCACACGCCGCAAGTTCTTCTTTAAGTTCGTTTTTCGCCGTTTCGGAATAAACGAGAGAATCCGCCGTTTCGTCAAGCGATTCGATCCGAGAATTGACGCGTTCTATCTGCTTTACCTTTTCGCCGTACCACTCTGTCGCCGTTTTGAGTTTATCGTTAAGTTCGGCAACGCTTTCGCCGCCTTCCGTCTCGCCGTCCGTTGCGCCTACCGTCGCGATCGCGTTTATTTCTTCCGTCAATTTCGCGATTCTTTCGGCGCACGCCGCGCTTTCTTTCACCGCGTCCTTAACGATATTAAGCCGCTGTCTGAAATCGGGCGTTTCCCCGCCGAAATCGAATCTCGAGAAAAACTCGTTCAACCCGTTTTCGAGTTGCGTTTTACAGTCTTCGGTAGCAGCGAGTTCCCGCTTTTTACGTTCGTAAACTTCCGTCAGTTCCGCGTTATCGCGTTTGCCCATCGCAAGAAATCCCGCGACTACGCCCGCGCACAGCAATATCAGTCCCCACAAATGTACGGCGACCGAAACGATTATTCCCGCCACGCACATCAGCGCGGCGAAAACTTGTATGAAAATATTAAGCCGTTTCTGCCGTTTAGTGAGTTTTACCGCTTTTTTCGGCGAAAATTCCTCCGTTATATCGGCGATATCGTCTTTAAGCATATCGACTTTCGTCGATACGTCGTAAAAATCGTTTACACATTTTTCGCAGTCGTTTATCTGCGCCGCCGTCAAATTTTTACCGTTAAGCGTGCCGTCAAACGCCGTCTTTTTCTCTTTGACCGCGGCAAGTTCCGCTTTCAACGCCGCCGAACGTTTCGCGCGCTCGGCAAACGCTTCTCTCTTCCCCGCCTTTTCTATTTTTTCGGTAAGCGATTTTATGCCCGCCGCAAGTTCGTCGCGATCGGCAATAAGCGCGTCGCGTTCGCCCGCCAAGGCTTCCGCAGAACTTACTGCGCGGCGGTTTCTCTCGATAACGTCGTCTGTTTCCGTTATCTTGCGTTTCAATTCGTAAATTCTGCCCTTATCGCCCCGCGCTTTCAACGACTTTATTTTTTCGTCGAGTTTGTCAAGCGCCTTGTCGAACGCGTCAGAGTCCTGCACTTCGCACACTTCGTTGAATTTCGCCGTTATACTTGTGTTGCTTTTTATCTCGAAATCTTTCTGCGAAAAATAGGTCGTGGATAAAAATCCTTCTTCGTCGATACCGAAAACGCGCTTGCCGAGATTTTCCGCCCCCGCGCCTTCGGTGAACTCTTTACCGCTCGCAAGATCGTAAAGTTTTACCGTGTCGTCGGACGCTTTCGCGCCGAAAAACCTTTCTATCTTAAATTTCTTGCCGCCCCACTCGAAAGTAAGACTGCCGCCGAATTTTTCGGTGGAATTCCACGGCGCGTATTTTTTGCGCTCGTTATCGTCTACGGTTCTTTTGGCGTCGTCAAGCCCGTAAAACATAGCCTTTATAAAGGTGGCGAAAGTGCTTTTGCCCCAACCGTTTTCTTCTTTAACAGTATTGAGCCCGCCGCCGAAAGTATAAGAAAAATCTTTCAGTTTGCCGAAAGCGGAAACGTAGCAGTCGATAAGTTTCATATCAGAGTTCCCCCTTTAACGCGGCAAGCCCCGTTAAGATTATCCTTTCTTTTTCTTCTTCCGAAACGTCGCTAGAAAGTACTGCCCTGACGAATTCGCCGCGCACGGATTTATCCGCCGCGAAATCTTCCGCCGAAACTTTTAACGTAGTGCAATCGTACACCTTCGCAAAGAAAAATTCTTCGTTAAGGCGGAAAGCGAGATCGTCTTTATCGACGATAAAATCGGCGTCGTGCCCACCCGTAAGAACCACTTTCAGAAGGCTTTTCTCGTCGTAAGCCGAACGCAGTTTTTCCAGAATTTCGTTACGCAGCGCGTAAAAAGACCGTGCGTTTTCCACGGAAAATTCCGCCGTGGCGAGTATTCTGCTGCAAAACGGCACGAAACGGCGGGATAGTTTTTTGCCGTCGGTTTCCAAAAGCACGAAACCTTTTACGCCGGTTTCGTCGAACCCCCTGCCGTCGAGACAACCAGAATATGCGTAAACGCCGCGTTCGTCGATCGTGCCTTCGGCGTAAGAGTGAATATGCCCGAGCGCGAGATAATCTATATTTTTGTTTTTAAGCATCGGCAGACTCACGGTTTCCGCCGCTTCTTCCGATTTGTAACCGAGTATCTGACCGTGCATGCAAACGATATTTATATCGTCCGCGGCGGTTTTCAGTGCGTCGTACACGAACGGCGCGTTATACTTATCGAAAGTTATTCCGCGAACGGAAACGCCGCCGTACCTGTATTCCGTCCAGGTGTTGCCGAAAACTTTGAAATTAGACGGCATTTCGTCGCCCCACACGCTTAAAAACTCCCCGTCGTGATTGCCCGAAAGATATAAAAAATCGGTATCGGGCACACTTTTTACGCTTTCTATAAAACGCAACGCCGTCTTTTTGGAAACGCGGGGCGAATCGAAAGCGTCGCCCGCGATAATGACAGCGCTCACGCCTTCGTCGCGCGCATAATCGCACATACGTTCGAAGGTGTGCAGAATCTCGTCTCGGCGAAGTTTACTTTTTTCGGCGGGCAGACCCTCTATTTTGGAATCTATATGCAGATCCGCACAATGGATTATTTTCATTTTTCTCCCCGTATTACAACACTTATATAGATTATATAGTAAATCCCGAAATAAGTAAAGCGCAGCAAAGCCGTAAAATAAAAAAATCCCCCGAAGAAAAGTTTTTCTTCGGGGCAAAATTATACGTCCTGTGTTATTCGGTAACGGCGGCTTCTTCGTTTTTTTCTTCTTCCGCCGCCTTTCGCTTTTGCCGTTTATCGTTTATTCTTTTCAACGTGTGAAGTTTGGAAAGATTATACCGCAGTATAGCGTAGGACAAAAAGTTTACGAACGCGTTGACGACGGCGACGAACAGCCCTATGCGGAAAAAATACCCCGCGTATGCAAATTCGATAAACACTAGCAAAAAGCCGAATATCATACCCAACGCGTGCCCGCACACGCCGAAATTCGCCTCTTCTATAAACCTGTCGACGTACTCGTTGTTGGTGGGATCGGCTATCTTGTTTTTACGAAAGCCCGTAAGGTGCCCTAATTCGGGCACGAGATCTTTCCACTTTTTTATGCCGATTTTTTCGTAGAACCTGCATTTTTTCTTGCTTGCGGCAAAGCGCGTCTTATCGGCGGTAAACCACTTTTTGGGAAGCATCCACCTTGCTACCGTGGCGAATATTCCGTCTATTATCACCACCGCGACCACAGAAAGCACCACCGCTATTACTATCGACCACGCGTCGAAACCTTTGTCCGGCGCGGCGAACGCGACGTTTACCCCCGCTATCGCCGCCATGCAGAAAAGTATAAATCCCAGGTAAAGCATATCTATCTTTCGTAGGAAAGCGGCGTATCGTACGCCCTTTCGTATATCTCCTTCCAAACCTTATAGTTTTCGTCCCGCATAAAGGCTTCGTTGTCTTTTGCCGAAAGTTCCGCCCGCCCATATATCGGTTCCGAAAACCACAGCGTAAAATCCCGTATCGCGTCGCCGTCCGCGTCTAACCTGTCGGAATCTTCCATCGTGATAAACACGGGAAGGACGGGCACGTCGCTTTTTAACGCAAGCCTGAACGCCCCGCTCTTTAACGGGCGCGGCTTTTCGTAATTTAACCACATAGCCTGTTCGGGGTAAACGAGTATCTTTTCGCCCCGCTTTAAAAGAACGTCCACCGCCTTCATGAACTTTATCATGACGGCGGGACTTTCCGCAAGCGGAAGGGTATTGCAATGCCTGAAAAAAAACCCGAACAGCCCCTTAAAAGCCGTATAATTGCCTTCCTTTATGACCTTGTAGAGTTTCCCGCCCTTGGGAAAATATTCCCTTATCGTCCTGTAAACGGCGTAATGGTCGTAAATGGAAAAATGATTGCAGGTTATTATCGCGCCGCCGTCTTTTACTTTAAGATAGTTTTCTATCCCGTGCACGGCTTTTATGCGGAAATTGCCCTTCTTTATCTCCTTTTCGAAATACCTGACCGCAAGGCGGTTGGCGATCTTCGTCAAAGTTTTCGAAAAAGGCTTTTCGCAAAGATAGTCGACTTTATCCAGAGTAAGCGGAACGGCGGGCGGGTCGTCCGTAACGTCCTTATCCCACAGCCCCCGTTTCTCATAGTCCGCTATTCTTTCCGCGATTTTGCGCTTTATTTCCGAATTGCCGCCGTTACCTGCCATTTCAGGCGTTCTCCGATTGCAGTCTTAAAAAGTTGTTTTCGCTGTCTATCAGTTCACGCGCCATTTTTATGAGCGCGATAAAACCCGTCTCGTCGTTTTTCTTGTCCTGTTCCGTGGTCTTCTTGCGCATTTTTATGAGATCTTTGTAATACGGCGTCGCCTTGGCGTATTTCCAGAAAATATCCTGACATAAAACGTCGTCGTACTTCCACGGACGGAATTTCATTTTGAAATGTATCGCTTTAAGTTCGTTCACGTCGGAAATAAGTTCCGGCATAGGCGTCTTGTTCCAGCACGGATCTATGTATTTTATTCTGCCCTGCAACAGCACGTTAAGACAGTCCTGATCGGGCGCGATCTCGAACTTATACTTCAACATATACTCGATGAACTTTTTCTCCGTCTGCGTCCTTTTATACTCTTCGGTATTGAACAAAAGCAAGCCCGAATTGAAATACTCGTGCTTATCCACGCCGAGAAAATCTTCCACGTACTCGGCAAAACCCGCTATGGCGGGGACTATCTCGTCTTTCGTTACCCCGAGTACGCAACCCGTAAGGTCGGTGTCGAAAAGTTTCGCCACGTCGTCGTTGAACACTATGTCGCTGTCAAGGTACAGTATCTTTTCGTAATTCGGGAAAAGCGAAGGTATGAATATGCGGTAAAATATCGCGTTGGTATAGTAGTCCCGCAAATGAAGTTTACCACTTAAAGATTTCATACGGTCGGCGACGTCCACGAATTCCAAAGAACCGTTACCGCAAAAACCTTCCGCCACTTCCGAAAGAAGTTTCTGGTTCATCTCGCTTATTCCGGTATTGAGAACGTATATCCTGTAAAAACGGCCTGCCGAGGCGTTTTCCATTATCGATTTTATGGACACGCACAGAAACGGCGCGTAGTTGTCGTCCACCGCGAAAACTATCGGAATTTCTTTTTTATTAAAAGTTTTTGTCATTTTTGATCTCCCGTTTTTCGGTTTTTCCGCAAATATTGTATTAAATCGACAGAAAAATATCAAGCGTTTTTCGCCTACTTAGAAGGTTTGGGCGGTGAAAGTTAAGAAAGTCCTCTCTACCGTTAGAGAATACTCTCTCTACTTTTACGAGAGTTTGTTCTATTCACCGAATATTTTTAGAAAAATTGCTTAAAAACTTGCTTTTTTCGGCAAGGTTTGGTAAAATTACAGGTATGAAAGAGGTAAAAGACTGCCTGGCGGAAAATCTTACGCGTTTAAGACAGGCAAGCGGTATAACGCAATCGGAACTCGCAAAAACTCTTAACTACACCGATAAATCGGTATCGAAATGGGAACACGGCGACGCCGTTCCGCCTATCGATGTGCTTAAAAAGCTTGCGGATATCTACGGCGTAACGCTGGACTTTCTCACCGAAGAACACTCGGACAGCGAATACGACAGAAAGTATAACGTAAAGGGAAACAGACCGAATAAGATCATAATTACCCTGCTTGCCGTATCGCTGGTGTGGATAATAGCGACGCTGCTTTTTATTTACGGGCTCACCTTAGCGCAGGGAAATTACTGGCAGGTGTTCGTGTTTTCCGTTCCGGTGTCTATTATCGTGCTTATCGTGTTCAACGGGATATGGGGCAGAAGAAAGTATACTTTCGTACTTATGTCCTTACTCGTGTGGTCGGGACTCGCAAGCATATACATATTGTTTCTCGAAAATAACCCGTGGGCGATATTTATAATAGGACTGCCCGTACAGGTTGCGATAATACTTTGGTCGCAACTTAAAAGGTCGTAAAATAAAGGCGTAAATCAACTTAAATTTTGTTGCAAAATAAAAAATATTGTGCTACAATAATTTAGGTCGTCGGGGTATGGCGCAGTTGGTAGCGCGCTTGTCTGGGGGGCAAGAGGCCGTGAGTTCAAGTCTCGCTACTCCGACCATGAACTAACTCTGTCTTCAATCTTAAAAAAAGATTGACGGCAGAGTTCTTTTATTCCCGCATTGCGGGCATAAAAGCCACGGCCTACGGCCGCGAGACGCGATTGACCGCTTAACGAAAGCGGTAGCAATCGCTGTTCCGTCGCTTTGCTCCTTACAAGTCTCGCTATCTCGCTATAAGGAATAAAAACCCGACGCGATTTAAGAAAATCGCGTCGGGTTGATTTTTAGAATAAATTTCCCGTTTTATTTAATTGCCCTTATACGCCGTGTCAGGACTGTCTTGGATAAAGCCTAACGCGTTGAACTCTTCTTCCGTGTCGAACTCTTCGGCGTTCTCGTAGGCGGCGAGTTTGCTGATGGAAACTTCGTAAGCCGTCATTATCCTTATTTCTTCGTCGGAAATGCGCTTTTGATATTCCCTGCTCTGTATCCTGCCCGCTATGGCTATTTTCTCGCCCACTTCGAGGTTTTTGGCGAACCGCGCGTTTCTGCCCCACGCTATACACGGGATATAGTCGGACTTGTTGTAAGAACGGTTGACCGCGATAAGTATATCCGCTATCTCCCTGTTAAAGGGCGTCGTCCTGTACACGGGCGGCTTACATATATAGCCCGAAAGCACTATGCTGTTGGGGTTTTTCACCGGCGCGTCGTCTAATATTTCTCTCACGAACACCGTAAGCATAAGTTTACTCTTTCCGTCCACCAACTTGTTGTAACTGCGAAACTGCCCCAAAGCGTTGATGATGCTGCCCGTTTTAAGGTCCTTATCGGCGATAAGCCTTTCGGAAACCGTTACCGGCAGTACGTCGCCCTGTCCCGAAAGCCTTTTTACCAGCACGTTCATTTCGTAAAAGCCTTCGCCGTAAACTTCGTGCGAAAACTCCGCTTCGGAAACTATTTCCCCGCTGATAAATACCTTGTTGTTTTTCTCCGTTAAATTGTTCATATATGTTTCCTCCAAATGAATTTCAAACGTTTATCAGCGATCTCTGCGTTCCGTCGGGCAGTATTTTATAATCGCTTTTATATATCAGTTCCCCTATCGGCACGAACTCGTACCCCTTCTCTTTCAGCGCGGTAATTATAGCGGGCAACGCTTCCGCCGTGTGTTTGCCCTGATTGTGAAACAGCACTATCGCGCCGCTTTTTACCCTTTTTATTACCCTTTCGGTGATCTCGCTCGCGGAAAGGTCTTTCCAGTCGAGACTATCAACCGACCATTGTATCGTGTAAAGCCCGAGTTTTTCCGCCGTTTCTATAAGCAGGTCGTCGTAGTCGCCGTACGGCGGGCGGAAAAGCGTTACTTTTTGCCCCGTTATCTTTTCTATCGCGGAAGAAGAATCGGTCAGTTCCTTTTCTATCGCCGCCGCGTCCAACTTGCTCATATACGGGTGCGTAGAAGAGTGCGTGCCTATTTCGTGCCCCGCTTCGCTTATTTTAAGCAAGTATTCGGGATATTTTTCCGACCAGAACCTGACCGCGAAAAAGGTGCATTTTACGTTTTCTTCCGCCATTACGGAAAGTAACTTGTCGGTGTAATCCACGCCCCAGGCGCAGTCGAAAGATATCGCTATTCTGTTATCCTGCCGCTCTACCGCGTATATCGGGAGTTTTCTTAACGTCCCGCCGTAAAAAACGGCGTACGCGCCCGAAAACGACAGCGTAAGCGCGGAAAATATCCCCGTCAAAACAAGCGCGAGCGCGAAGATAAGATTTCTTCTTTTTAAGCAGGTAAAATACATTTTAATTGCTCCGCAAAATAAAAAAACCGCGGTTTGTGTCAAAAAAACTCGTCTTTCGTCGATTATCCCGCGGTTTATCCTATTAAATTGTATTAACTTTCCGCACGGTTTAGAACGCTTTTCATAAACCGCGAATAAAATTAAAGCGGCGAACTTCGTTCGCCGCTTTAATTTTATCTTTTACCTTTACAGTTGGCTTCTTATTATCTTTCCCGAAACCGTCTTGGGAAGCGAATCCCTGAAGACTACCACTCTCGGGTATTTGTAGGGTGCGGTATTGCTCTTTACGTAGGCTTGTATCTCTTTCTTCAATTCTTCCGTGCCTTCCTTGCCCTTTACTAAAACTATGCTCGCTTTTACGACCTGTCCCCTGACTTCGTCGGGTTCGGCGGAAACGCCGCACTCCAAAACGTAAGGCAATTCCATAATGACGCTCTCTATCTCGAAAGGTCCTATGCGGTAACCCGACGACTTGATGACGTCGTCGATTCTTCCGACGTAGTGATAGAACCCGTCTTCGTCCCGCCACGCGGTGTCGCCCGTGTGGTAGAACCCGTCTTTCCATGTGGCGGCGGTCGCTTCGGGATTTTTATAGTATTCCACGGCAAGCCCGCAGGGCAAACCGTTCTTTATGCCGACCACTATTTCGCCCACTTCGCCGATCTTGACGCTCTTGCCGTTTTCGTCCACGATATCTATATCGTATATCGGCGCGGGAACGCCCATAGACCCTATCTTATGCGGCGCGCCGATAAGATTGCCTATAAGCATAGTCGTTTCCGACTGACCGAAACCTTCGTGTATCTTTAAACCCGTGAGTTTTTCGAACTGACGGTAAACTTCGGGGTTTAAGGCTTCGCCCGCCGTGGTCATGTGCTTTACCGAAGACATATCGTATTTGGACAGATCCTGCTTTATCATCATGCGCAGCATCGTCGGCGGCGCACAGAAAGACGTTATATGATATTTGGCGAACATGGGCAGAATATCCGACGCGTCGAATTTATCGAAATCGTAAACGAAAACAGGCGCTTCGCACAGCCATTGACCGTAAAGTTTCCCCCACATGGACTTTGCCCAGCCCGTGTCGGAAATGGTATAATGCAGTCCGTCGGGATCTACGCCGTGCCAGTACTTCGCCGTATGGAAATGCCCGAGCGGGTATTTATAGTTGTGGAGCGCCATTTTGGGATAGCCCGACGTACCCGACGTAAAGAACATTATCATGGGATCGTCGCCGCAGGGCGAATTTTCCGTCCTGTCGAAATGCGTGGAAAACATCTTGTATTCTTCGTCGAAATTGCGCCAGCCTTCCCTTTCGCCGTTGACGATGATTTTTGTTTTCAGCGACGGGCATTTTGCCGCCGCTATATCCGCCTGATGCGCGGTATCGCCGTCCGCGGTACATATTATCGCCGATATGCCCGCCGCCTTGAACCTATACTCGAAATCGTGTTCCTGTAACTGGTTGGTGGCGAGTATCGCTATCGCGCCGAGTTTGTTCAATCCCAGCATCGCGAACCAGAACTGGTAGTGCCGCTTTAATACGAGAAGGACTTTGTCCCCTTTCTTTATTCCCAGAGATTTAAAGTAGTTGGCGCACCTTGCCGACTGCTTTTTTATGTCGGCGAAAGTAAACCTGCGCTCGGTCTTATGCGCCGAAACGTGCAGCATAGCGAGTTTGTCCGGCTCTCTTTCGCCTATTTTATCGACGATATCGAAGGCAAAATTGAACCTTTCGGTGTTTTTGAACTTTATCTTTAAGGGCGTGCCGTTTTCGTCTTCCTTTACGTCGATAAAATTATGATATTCGCGGTAGCCGCGGTCTTTCTTGCCCGCGTCTTTTACGGGCTTTAATATCTTTTCGGGCTGAAGGTCGGGAATAGGTTCGCCCGACGGGTTTAGCACTATCGCGTAAAATATACAGTCCGTACCGCCTACCGCTATCATACCGTGCGGCGTGCCGCTGTCGTAATAAATGCTGTCCCCCGCGCTTAAAATTTCCGTGTGGTTGCCTACCTGCACTTTAAGGTTCCCCGATACCACTATGTCGCATTCCTGCCCCGCGTGCGTCGTGCACTCTATCTCCCTTTCTTCCGCGCCTTCGACGTACTTGGATTCAACGTACAACGGCTCGGCTATCCTGTTCTGGAAGGCGTTTGCAAGGTTGTAATAAGTCATGCCGTGAGCGTTGGCTATTTCTTCGCCCTTGCCGCTCCTCGTTACCGTGTAGGAAGAAAGCAACGGACTCGCGCCTTCTATTATGTCGGTAACGTTGACGCCGAAAACTTTCGCGCAACGGTATATAAAGGCAAAGTTAAGGTCCGTTTCACCCTTTTCGCACAGGATATATTCGTTCAAGGAAACGCCCGTTTCCTTCGCCATATACTCCGCGGTGAAACCTTCTATTTCCCGCAGGTCTTTGATGCGGGACGCCATTTCTTTTATCTTGATATCGAGATTTTTTTCCATATTCTCTCCTTTCGCGGTATTAAAAAAACCCGTCTTAAAAGTAAACTTTACTTTTGAGACGAGTTATTCACCCGCGGTACCACTCAAATTGCAAAAAATTTTGCCACTCTTGGGATCCATCAATCCCTATGCCTTTACGCAGCAATCACGGGAAGGTTCTACCGGCGTTAAACGCTTTCTTCCTTCCGACTCCGAAGTTACGCGAATATTTCCTATCCCAACGGCTTTCACCTGCCCCGTTTCTCTGTGGAGAAGTTCAAAAATACCGCCCCTTCATCGACGCCTTTATTTTGTTTATATAAATATACCACGCACGAAAATTTTTGTCAACGATTTATCGCCGTATTTTTCATCTTTATTTTTTCCGAAGATTTTTACGGTTATTTATATGTAAAATCGTCCTTTCGGCAAAATAACGGACAAACCCCGTCTAACCTTTTGCAAAAACCCGTTATTTGTGGTAGAATAAAGTAAATTGCGGATATGGCGGAACTGGCAGACGCGATAGACTTAGGATCTATTTCGAAAGAGTGGGGGTTCGAGTCCCTTTATCCGCACCAGAAAACTTTTCGCCCTTCTGGGCGGGAAGTTTTTTGTTTTGATTTGCCGTGAAGGGACTCGAACGGGCAGGTATAGGCGGCTTGTTACTCGTGTTTTACGTTAGCCGCCGCAGAAACAGTCCTGTGGACTGTTTCTCCTGCCCCGGCGTGATAGCAAGATGAAATCTTGCGGAGCGAGTCCCTTTATCCGCACCAAGAGAGTCCGACCCGAACCGTTAAGGTTTTGGTCGGACTGTTTATATTAGGTCCGAAAATCATTAAAAAAACAGAGTCGAACCGCTCGCGGTTCGACTCTGTTTTTTTATGAAATTCTTTTTATTTGTGTAGTATTTTCTTCTGAATAATACTGTTCATTACTATTCACAACTTTATCTCTGCACTCTGCCGGAAGCGTTGCCGCCTGCAAGCGTTTCCACTTCCTTTACCGATACCATATTGTAGTCGCCCTCTATACTGTGCTTTAAGCAACTCGCCGCCACCGCAAACTCTATCACCTTTTGCGGTTCATATCTGTTTATCAGCGAGTAGATTAATCCCGCACCAAAACTGTCCCCGCCGCCTACTCTGTCTACTATGTGTATAGCGTATTTTTTACTGAAATACGCTTGTCCGTTGTCATACAGCATTGCCGACCAGTTGTTGTCGCTTGCAGATATGCTTTCCCGTAGCGTTATCGCTACACCCTTAAAATTAAATTTATCCGTAAGTTTCTTCGCTATCGAGATATAGTCTTCCCTGTCGAGTTTCCCCGTATTTATATCCGTGTTGTCCATCTCTATCCCGAATACGTCTTTCGCGTCTTCTTCGTTTGCGATACAGTAATCCACGTATTTACATATTTCCGTCATTACTTTATTTGCCTTTTCTTTGCTCCATAGTTTCTTACGGAAATTAAGATCGCACGATACCGTTATCCCTTTCTCTTTGGCCATCTTAACCGCTTTTAACGTTATATCCGCCATACTGTCGGAAAGCGCCGGCATTATCCCCGTTAAATGAAACCAAGTTGCTCCCTTGAATATTTTATCCCAGTCGAAATCTTCTTCTGTTGCTAACGCTATAGCACTGTTCGCCCTATCGTATATTACCTTTGACGGTCTTTGACTTGCGCCTTTCTCACAGTAATATATTCCTACTCGTTCTCCGCCCCTTGTTATTAAATTTGTATCTACACCGAATTTCCTTAAACTGTTCACGGCGCTTTGACCTATCTCGTGTTCGGGCAGTTTACTTACGAACGCCGTATCTACTCCGTAGTTAGATAGCGACACTGCCACGTTCGCTTCCGCTCCCCCGAAAGTCGCTTCGTATCTGTCGCTTTGTACAAATCTTAAATAATTCTCGGGCGCAAGCCTTAACATCAATTCCCCGAACGTTATTACTTTTGACATTTTTCCAAACTCTCCTTTACGAAACTGCTACCGCCTACCGCATAAATTTTATCCCAGGCAAGGTATTCGTCTATATTGCTACTATCTACCCCACCCGTGGGAATAAACTTTATCTGCGGAAACGGTGCGGCAAGTGCTTTCATCGCCTTTAATCCTCCGTATACGTTAGACGGGAAAAATTTTACTACCGTTATACCTAACGATAACGCCTTCATTATTTCGGTAGGCGTTATTACCCCGGGGTAATACGGTATGCCTTTTTTCTTACAATATTTCGCAACGTCTTCGGATAGCCCCGGTGACATTATAAACTTCGCCCCCGCGTTTATTGCCTTTATCGCTTGCGCTTTGTTTGTTACCGTCCCAGCCCCTATATTCATATCCGGAAAATCTTTCGTCGCAAGAGTTATTGCTTCTTCTGCACAATCCGTTCTGAAACATATTTCAGCGCAGTTTATATTATTCTCTTTTAATGCTGTCAAAACTTCTGTTCTCTCTTCGGTACTCTTTAATATTACGACAGGTATTGTTTTGCTTGCTTTCATTATCTTTTTCCTCCCCTTCTATTAATAAAATTTCGTTATAAAAGCAACTTATACGCCGCTATATGCGGAAAAACCGCAGTCAATAGGAAGAACTACGCCCGTAATGGCGGAAGCCGATTTATTGTCGCAAAGGAATAACGTTGCGCCCAAAAGTTCATACGCATCTACAAAACGTCTTGCGGGGGTGTTATTTAAAATTTTAACCGAACGTGCCGTAGGCGTACCGTCTTCGTTAAAAAGAAGTGTTTCATTTTGTGCCGACACTAAAAATCCGGGAGCAATTGCGTTACAACGAATACCCGTACCCGCGAAATAGGTCGCAAGCCATTGCGTAAAATTCGAAATACCCGCCTTTGCTGCGCTGTATGCGGGAATTTTGGTTAAAGGCGTATACGCGTTCATAGACGAAATATTCAAAATACAGCCTTTCCGTCTCTTCACCATATCTTTGGAAAAAGTTTGGGTGGGCAAAAGCGTGCCCTGAAAGTTGAGTTTAAATACAAAATCCACACCTTCACTATCCAAATCAAAGAAAGATTTCCCGCCTTCTTTTGCTTCATGCTGATATTCGTTATCGGTCGTTGCACGGGGATTATTGCCGCCTGCCCCGTTGACCAGAATATCGCAAGGCCCTAAATCTTTTACTACCGTTTGATGCACTTCTTCAAGCGCTATAGGGTCTAACACGTTCGCTTTATAACCTCTGCAAACAAAACCTTCCGCTTTGAGTTCGTCGGCAAGTTGTTTCACCGTTTCCTCATGCAAATCAAGTGCCGCAACCTTTGCTCCGCTTTGCGCAAACGCCCTAGCCATAGCGCCGCATATTAGTCCGCCCGCACCCGTTATTACCACCACTTTCCCGCTATAATCAATATTTAATGTTAAATTTATCATTTTGTTACTCTCCCTTTTTATCTGTTATTCTATCGAGCGTGTCTAAAACGCCAAACATGTACATAATACCCAACGCCCTGTCGTAAAGACCGTATCCTGGTCGAACCGTACCCGCCTTTTCATCCCAAAGATGTCTGCCGTGATCGGGACGAATATAGCCGTCGAATCCGCAATCGTGATACGCGCGCAGTATTTCCAAAATGCCCGTATCGCCGTCACAATCTCTATGACTTGCTTCTATAAAATCGCCATTTTCAAAATGTTTTACGTTTCTGATGTGCGCAAACGCAATTCTGTCGCAATGCTTTCTGACGATTTCTGCAACGTTGTTTTCGGGATTTGCGTTCAAGCTACCCGAACAAAGCGTCAAACAGTTGCAGGGATGATTAACCGTTTTCAAAAACCTGTCGATATTCTCTTCGTTTACCAGCAGTCTCGGAAGCCCGAAAATATCCCAAGGCGGGTCATCGGTATGTATTGCCATTTTTATTCCCGTTTCTTCGCATGTGGGCATAAGTGCTTCTAAAAAATATTTCAGATTTGCCCAAAGCGTTTCATGGTCGACACCTTTATATTTTTCGAACAGTTCGTCAAGTTTCGTCATACGCTCGGGTTCCCAACCCGGGAATGTCATATTATATTTTTCGGTAAAGTCAAGAATATATTTCGCCATCGCGTTATAGTCGTCCTGAATCATATTTTTCTGATAGAACAATGCGGTAGAACCGTCGCCGACGGAACGGAATAAATCAGACCGAGTCCAGTCGAAAATCGGCATAGAAATTTTTCACCATATAGTAGTAATTACCCGAAGAACCTACCGTAACGTTGACGGTTGCTATCACGCCAACTCTTGCATTCTGCACTATCCCCCCTAAATTCGGAGAAACATCCATACGGAAGCCGTTGACATTGGAGAAATCATACGTCAGTAAGTCGTAACCGGTAGCGTTAAGCGTTACCGATCTAGCAACCGAATAAACCTGCATAACATGATTTTCTCCGCCGCCCGAAGTTTTTATCGAAACACTGCTACTATTGCCCCACATTGCTTGCACTTCGGAATCTTGTGAAATATTTTCAAAATCATCTAATAATGTAATCGGTGTTGCCAAATCGGCTCTGTTATCTTCCGTGTATTCCGTGGCATTGCCTATGGAAATATCGCCTACGTTAATATTCGCGGTACTATAACCGCTTGTGAGATAATAGAAAGAAATTGCGTTAACGTTCTCCAACTCGACGTCACCTTCAAACGCACTAAACGGAATCGTAACATAACATGGGTCGTCAATATTTACGGCAACGTACGCAGAACTATAATCAGTACCATCGTTAAGACGTACTTGCATCCTGACGTTGGCTTCGCGTCCGCGGACGTAGAACCGCAGTCCCGAATAGTCTCTCAAATCTTTTCCGTCAGGGATTGCAAACCCGACTTCGCCCTCTATGCCGCGTGTAAACGTAAGTTGCACCACGTTACGCCCCGAAAGATACGTGTCGGATATTACGGAAGCCGTTGCACCGGTAGTCGAGATCGCCGAAGGCACATCGGTATAATCGTCCATATTATACAGAATGTCTATCGCCTGAGAATTGCCCGCATAGTCTATCAACTTTTGTGTCGTCTGCGCATTAAATCCCATAGGTTCTTTCAATAACGCTTGCGTTGCAACGTAAGAAATGCTTCTTTCTATCGCATCGGTATAGACAACGTTTCCGTTCGTATCGCAAATATAACTGCGTGCAGTAATCGACGTTTCGTAATCAGTTGCGGGAATCCCATACAAAACTGCTCGATATTTATATATTCCGTTATCCGAGAAAGGCACGCACAAAATATCTTGCACCGTTTTAACGGTCTTTGTTTCCAACGTTAATTCTTCATTTTCCTCTAAATGCGACGATGGAATAACCAACGTGCCGCAATACGAAACGTCTTCGAGCGACGTTAAATGCGTTTCGAATCGTATCCCCGAAGGAGCACTGAGACGTACACTTGCACCTATTATCTGATATGTCGATTCCGCCTTTGCTGAAGTAACGGTAAATCCTACCGCCATCAATGCAGACGCCAACAAACATACAACTAATAAGATTTTTTGTAGTTTTATAATAATTTTGTCCGTCATTTCCCCCTCCTTTACCAAATCCAGTCACCGCCGAAATCGTGCGACTCTCCGTCATCGTCGTCAAGTACATTATAACTTAACATCAATACGCACTGATTTACGTTCACAAATTCCATTTTAAACCGTTCATATCTTTTCTTTTCCATATTTTTCCTGCCTTAATTTATTTTATCTTCAGAACGTTTCAGACATTTTAACCGATTAGAAGTTCTACTTTTTCACATTCAATCGTTCCGCCCGAGCCGTCCTCACACGTTGCATAAAATTCAATCATTTGGAATTTCAAGGAAACATGCGGAGTATCCTTGGCTTCTATCATATTATCAAAGTACACGATGTAGTCGTGATACTGACCATCGTTTTCCATAACGATTTCCGTAGCCGATTTCAACCCCTTCCCCGCTAACGCGTCGTTATATAGCCGAACGGAAATACCAGAAACGTTTGTAGTTTTTACACGGAAACGAATCGCATAAGAATTCTGATAATTCGGCCAAGCGCTACTTGCCGTTTTATAAGTCAGACTAAATCCGGAACCGCTCGTTACACTTCTTGTCGCTATACCGTTCGCAATGACTGCCGTGCCCCAATCCTGAGTAGTTTCATCGGTAAAATCCGAAACAAACGACACGCCCATTGCGCCCACTTCCGCCGAATAGAATTCCATATCGTCAAAACGCATCTGGTGCGAAGTAATCTCTTCGTTCAGTCCCGAAACCGTAATCTTTAACGTATCAATTTTTGATTTATCCAAAGTGCCTTCGCTTCCGTCCGCCAAAGTCATTGCATTAAAATCGCAGACTATAACAGTTTTGAACTTTCGTTATCCAAATACAATTTCGCATTATCGTGTGTTCTCAAAACGCTTGCGGGGCAACGCTCGTCAATTATGCCGTTCAGAGTTGCATATACCGCTTTTGCCTTAGATGTCGCCGGCACTATACAGAACAAATAAAGCGCTCGTAAAAGCGCATGTACAGTAAGGGTTATTGCCTGCGTCGTCACTTTATCGATACTGTTAAAGCACCCGTCGTTGACCTGCTGTTGACGACAAACTTCGTCTAATTTCACAGATTTTGCCGTTTTTCCATCCTTAAAGTCGGCAACGGATGGATCGTTAAACGCAATATGACCGTTTTCGCCGATACCCATTATTACTATATCCGCAGGGTTTTCTTCAATCAATTTTCCATATCTTTCCGCCTCTTTTTCAGGGTCGGTTGCCGTACTATCTATGTAATTTACGTTCTTAAAAGTCACAAGCCCAAAAATACGCTCTTTCAGAAAGTTGCCAAAACCTTGCGGGGCGTCTTTATCCAGACCGATATATTCGTCCATATGATAGGCGTTTACTCTGTTCCATTCGACGGATTTGTCGTCTGCAAGTGATTTTAACACATCGTTTTGCGAAGGCGCTGCCGCAAAAATCATGTTGATTTCTTGCTTATATTTCAACAATTCGGAAATTTTCGCCCCAATGTCTCTTGCCGCCGCCTCGCCCATTAACACCCTGCTCTCATAAATTTCCACTTGCAATTTATCTCTTTTGAAAGTTTTCATAACAACTCCTTTAATTTAGATACCGCGTCTGTAAACGCTTTCTTTTTATTGTTATATTTATACGGATTTTCGAACCTTTTCCCCACCAACGCATTAAGTCCGCCAAACGTTTGCAGATGCGGTTCTAACGTAATAAACGCATCTTTCTTTCCCGTTGTTTTATAATCG
>JAEEGH010004194.1_pt1 | contig 37186 bp, 29 predicted proteins | sample 9134181 | NCBI WGS metagenome assembly JAEEGH01 (sample SAMN16246544, study PRJNA631951) | gut metagenome | biome: gut microbiome; feature: rumen; material: DP-attached | host: Bos | place: Iran: Karaj | collected 2018-10
AGAAGGCGATCTTCTGCCCGTCGGGACTCCAGCGCCAGCCGTCGTAGCAGTTCAGTTCCTCCTCATACACCCAGTCGAAGTTGCCGTTGACGATGATGTCGCTGCCGTCTCGGGTGAGCTGGCGGCGTTCACCGGTGGTGACATCCTCCACATACAGGTTGTTATAATAGACATAGGCGAACCTGTCCCCCTTCGGAGACAGTTTCCCGTACATCATCCGGGAAGGCTCCAGCCCCTTTCCGAGCTGGCGGATGGTTCCGGCGGCGATGTCCAGGAGCCAGTAGTCGCCCCGGGTGTTGCGGCGCCATACCCGGCGGGAATTCGTGTATACGACCAGTTTGGTCTTGTCTTCGGACCAGGTGTAGTCCTCGGCCCGGACAGGGCGGTCGGCTCCTTCCGGAATGAAGGCGGACATCGGGACGATGACTTTCTCCGCCAGGGTGGCGGCGTCGACCTGGACCAGGCCCTCTCCGGTCATGGCGGAATAGGAGCGGCCGTCTTCCATCCAGGTGGGCTGGGGGACGCCCCGCATCCGGAACGTGCCTTTCGCGTAGATGTCTTCGAGCGTGAGTTCGGGCTGGGCCTGCAGAGACAAGGCCGCCGTCAACAGCGTGACGGCGGACAGAAGGAATCTAGAGAATGTGTTCATAAGCGGACTATTTCCCGGCGATGTGCTTTTCCCAGGCCCAGGCGGAGGCGAGGGTTTCCTCGACGGTGCGGGTGGCCTTCCAGCCCATCTCCTTGTTCGCGAGGGTCGGATCGGCCCAGATGGCGGTGACGTCGCCGGCACGGCGCGGGGCGAACTTGTGGTTGACTTTCACACCGTTCACTTTCTCGAACGCATTGATCAGTTCCAGCACGGAGACGGGGCGGCCGGTGCCGATGTTGAAGACCTCGCAGTCCTCCTTCATCTTGCCTTCGATCATCCGGGTGACGGCATATACGTGGGCTTTCGCGAGGTCCACGATGTCGATGAAATCACGCAGGCAGGTGCCGTCCTCGGTAGGATAGTCGTTGCCGAACACGGACAGGCACTCGCGCTTTCCGATGGCGGTCTGGGTGATGAACGGAACCAGGTTGTTGGGAACGCCGCGGGGGAGTTCGCCGATGAGGGCCGAGGGATGCGCGCCGATGGGATTGAAGTAGCGCAGCAGGATTCCCTTCAGCTTGCCTTCGGAGGCCTTCACGGTATCGCGCAGGATGTCCTCGCACATCGTCTTGGTGTTGCCGTAGGGCGACATCGCGGGTTTGCGGGGCGTGGCCTCGGTCACAGGGACGGCATCGGGTTCGCCGTACACGGTGGCCGATGAAGAAAACAGCACGTTGCAGCCGCCCTTCTCCTGGGCGGCCTCCAGCACGTTGAGGAAACTCACCAGGTTGTTCTTGTAGTACATCAGGGGTTTGGCCACCGATTCGCCCACGGCCTTGAAGGCGGCGAAATGGATGACGGCGTCGATGGGATACTTGGCGAAGAGGGCCTTCACGGCAGCGGCATCGCAGAAATCCATCACTTCCAGGGGAAGATCCTCCCGGCCCGTGATTTTCTTCACGCCTTCATAGCAGGTGCGGTCGCAGTTGGAGAAATTGTCGGCCACCACTACGTCGTAGCCGGCCTCGATGAGTTCCACGGTCACGTGGCTGCCGATGAACCCGGCACCGCCGGAAACAAGAACAGTCTTTTTCATTTGTTATAACGTTTTAGGTATTTTTCAAAGATGGCCCGGTCCCGCTGGGCGCGTTTCTCGAGCTTCCGCAGCGCCTTGAGTTTGCGGGCCCGCTCCCGTTCCAGTTTACGCTGCTCTTTGGCGGCCTTCCGTTCGGCGTCGCGCTTGTCCTTCTCGGCCCATTTGGCTTCCTTAGCGGCCTGCTTTTCAGCTTTCAGCCGCGCCTTCTCGGCCTTCTTCGCCGCTTTCTCGGCGGCTTTCTTTTCGGCCGGGGTCAGTTCCTTGACGGGGGCCGACAGCGTATCGGCGGGCACAGCCAAAGTATCGGCTGGAGCTGCCAGAGAATCCACAGGAGTCTTCACGGTCAGTGAGTCGGGAACGACCTTCAGGGAGTCGCTCACGGCCAGGGAATCCGGTGCCGGCAGTTTCTTCAGGGAATCGGCCGCGGCCTTTTCCCTTTCGCGCACTACTTTCAGGGAATCCCGGACGGCGATGTCGCGGTACACCTTTTTGATGTAGCCGGGGAAGTAGAAGTTCGTCTGCTTGAACTCCGCGTGCGGGCGGGACAGGTAGGCGGTGCGCTCCGACGGACGGGGCACCAGCGAGGTGATGTCCTTCGGCCCGGAAGGCCGGCGTTCCGGCTCCCAGCGGAAGCCTTTCAGCTTCTGGTCGTCCTTCGGGAGCTGCACGGTGGGGTAGCCGTCGTTCTTCGGGTCTTCGTAGTAGTACATCCGCTCGATGTCTCCGTCCACGAAAGTGGCGTAGATCATCTTGGATTCCACTTTATTGATGGTAGCCAGCACCCCGTTCTCCTCCAGGAAGAACAGCGAAGAGGCCCCGCCCAGGGCGTCGAAACGGGTGAGAGCGGTGGTGGAGTCGAAATAGGCCACCATCTCCGTGCCGCGGATCTGGTCGTAGCTCACGGGGTCCTCCTGGATGGTGATGAAGGCGTTCGAAAGCAGGTGCGCCTTCTGCATCCGTTTGTCCTGGATGACCATATAGATGCTGTCGGAGGCGTACTGACGCCGGCCTTCGTTGAACACCAGCGGGTCCTGATACAGCCGCACCAGGGAGTCGAGGTCGGTGTAGCTGAGGGAGTCGGAGGACATCTGGATGTCTTTGCGGAAGAGCCGCACGCGTTTGGAGCCCCACAGAAAGCCGATTCCGGTGGTATCCGGAGGCGGCGGAAGGGTGTCTTTCGGGGTCGTGAGCGTATCGATCGGGGCCGATACCAACGTATCTCTCACGGCGAGCGTGTCCCGGGCCGCCAGCGTATCGGCCGGGGCGGGCTCTTCTGCGGGCGCAGGTTCTTCCTCCGGCGGCTCCGGAGCCTTCTCTTTGGGCTTTCTCTCCGGACGGCCCTTTTGCGGCACCGGCGGACGGTTGGGGTCGTTCTCCGCCGCTTCCTCCGCGGCCTTGGCAGCCGCTTCGGCCGCCTTCTTCCGGTATTCCATCACCGGATCCCCGGCGATGTCCGTGAGGCGTTTTTCAGAGGCCTTCACCCAGTCGTCGGGAATGTCGCAGCGCTTGACGGTGCGGTACAGGAGGACATCGGCCCCCACATAAAGGGTGTCGCGCGTCCCGTTCTTCTTTTCCTCCACCGACATCACGGCGGGCTCCCGCGTCATCCGCACCTGGTTCAGCGAATCCCGGTACTCGAACTTGCCGGCGAGGGCATACACGTTCTGGGTGGTGTCCATCAGCTCCACGTGGCCCAGCATATCGGTGTCGTTCAGGGCCCGCCAGTAATAGAGGCTGTCGGACCAGCTCTCCTGCTTTTCCGTGAGGAGATGCACCTTGTCGTAGAACAGAAACAGTTCTTCGTCCCGCTTGTACCAGCCGTTGTTGGCGCTGAGCATCTTGTCGTCCTGCCACATATCCGTGGCCCAACCGAACCACGCCGTGGAGAGGTCGCTCCGGTATTCCAGGCGCGAGGTCTTCACGAAGGTGGTGTCCATATACATATTCACGTTCTCGTTGAACACGAACAGATGGGCCTTGCTGTCGTAGGTGCCGTAGAGGCTTTCGATCACCTCGCCGTCCTTGTCCTTCATCGCGGCGCCGTCCTGGAAGACGGCTACCGAATCCTTCGTGTTGTAATCCAGATAGCGGGTGCGGAGGATGTTGCCGTCCTTGTCCTTGAGCTGGACCAGCGAGCCGCGGAATCTGGCCAGGTCCTCGTCCACCACATACTGGAGGGTCTCACTGGAGAGGGTGGTGCGGTCCTGGATGATTTTCACGTGCCCCGTGGCGTCGATGATGCCGGTGTTCACGTTCCAGAGGGCGGTGTCGCAGAGCAGATAGGTGTCGTTGTGGAGGAATTTCGCGGGGCCCACCACCTTGCGGTGCGGCTCCCCGCCGATGTCCAGCAGCTGGGCGCTTTTGGCGCTGATAAGCTCCACCTTGTCGCCCTTTTTCTTCTGGGCGTTCAAAGGCAGCGCCGCCGCTGTCAGAAGCAGCAGCCAGCAGAGCCTATGAAGGGTTTTCAGGCGCACTTATTTCCGCTGGTTCCACGCTTCGCGGGAGAATTCACACTCCCCGAACAACGGGTCGATGACAATGTAGGTGGTCTTGATCTTTTCGTTCAGGAAGCGGTCCACGGCCTCCATCTGTTTCTCCTGCTCCACCTTGTCCAGGATCTGGCTGTAGTCGTTCTCGAAGGTGGCGGTGTGGGCCGGAATGATCTTGTCCACGCGGATGATTTTGTAAATCAGGTTGCCGCCGCGGCCCTGCTGATAACCTTCGTTGTCCTGCGACTCCACGGGCTCGGAGATTTCCCCGGGCTTCAGGTTCTTGATGGCGGCGTAATCGGCCGGCTTCAACTGGTCAATCTCGAAGTAGGACGACCCGGTGGAGGGATCCGCCATCTGCCCGCCGTTGGTGCGGCTGGCGGGGTCCTCGGAGAAGAAGCGGGCGGCCATATCGAAGGCCATTTCTCCGGCCTCGATCTTGGTCTTCAGGCTGTCCAGTCTGGAGAAGGCCTTTTCGCGGTCCTCACCTGTGTACTGTGGTTTGAGGAGGATGTGGCGGGCGTTGAACATATCGCCCTTCTTTTCAATCACCTCGATGATATGGAATCCGTCCGGGGTTTCCACGATCTGGGAGACCGTTCCGGGCCTCAGGGCCATCGCGGCGTCCGAGAAGGCCGGCCAGAAGATGCCCTTGGAAGCCAGGCCCAGTTCGCCGCCGCGGCGGGCGCTGCCAGGGTCTTCCGAGTAGATGCGGGCGAGGGTGGAGAACTTCTCGCCGTTCATAATGCGTTCCCGCAGGCTCAGGAGTTTCTCCTTCACGGCCATCGCCGCCGCCTCGCGGTCCGGATAGAGGCAGATCTGGCTCAACTGGTACTTGACAGGGACCACCGGCAGGTCTTCGGGATCGGTTTTGTCGATGTACTGCTGTACGTCGTACGGGGTTACATCGGCCGTCTTGGAGGCGATCGCATAGCGCGCCTGCTCCGTGAGGCTCTGCTCCTCCAGGGTTTTCTTCCATTCCTCGCGCAGCTTATAGAGCGGCTTGCCGAAGTATTTTTCTACCTCTTCGTCGCCGCCCAGCTGGGTGCGGAACCAGTCCAGGCGCTGGTTGAGGTTGGACGACACCATTTCTCCGTTCACGGTGAGCGAGTCCACGCGGGCCTGCATCAGGAAGAGCTTGCTCTCCATCATTTTCTCCAGCAGCTCGCAGCGGATGTCGCGGTCTCCGGCGCTGCCGTTCATCCGCATCTGCTGAACTTCGGCCTCCAGGTCGCTCAGCAGGATGGTTTCCCCGCCCACGACGGCGATGGTTTTATCGGCCACGCCGCCTTTGTATTTCTGGGCTCCCAGGCTCAGGCAGAGCAGAAGGGCTGCCGCCGAAAGGATGATATGCTTCATAGACTAGTAAATTACAAATTTTTGACTGCGCAGGGCGTCTTCCAGCAAGTCCCGTTCCAAATCGCTCTCGAGCTTGTGTTTCCGGCTGCTCAGAATGAGGTCCCGGATGCGCTCGGTGACATATTCCTGCGGGGCGGGCTTGCCTTCCTGCACCATTTCCACGATATAGGCGATGTGCAGGTTGCCGGCTTCGTCCGGCAGCTGCGCAAACTGTTTGTCGATGCTTCCAACGAGACTCCGCCAGTCCGTTCCCAGCTCCTGGGCCAGGGTGATGGCGTCCATCCAGGTGTCGGACGCATCCACATACTTGAGGGCGGCGTATTTCCCGAGACTGTCGGCCTCCATCACTTCCAGGTCGTCGGCGGAGGACATCTTCTTCTTGAGGGAAGTCAGGCTCCGCGACTTGGCGGGGATGATCATATAACGGGACTTGATAACCGGCCTGTCCAGGCGGAAACGGTCCTTGTTGGCGTTATAGTAGCTCTCGATTTCTTCGTCCGTGATGAGCGTGTCCAGCCGCTGGAGGATGTAGAGTTGCTGGTAGCGGTACTTCAGGAGGGTGCGGCGGTACTCTTCCAGCTCGTCCTTGACGTCTTTATCGGCCTTGGAAAGCTGTTCCTGGGCCATATCCAGCAGGAGCAGGTCCTCCGCCCAGGCGTTGATGAAGCGGGTGGCGAGGGCCGCGCTGTCCTCCGCGCTCACGCCGGCGGGAATGTAGCTCTGCAGCTGGCTCTGGTAGAGTTTATGCTTGCCTACGCGGGCCACCACCTCCCCGCGGAGGAGTTCGTTCGTCCCCTCCCGCAGGCGCTGTACCAGCTGGCAGGAGGCCGCCAGGCACAGGGTGAGCAGTATGATGAGCCCTTTGCGCATAGTAATCTACAAAGATAGCAAAAAATCGAGAAACCCCATCAGAACGGGCCGTACTTCGCGGTTGGTGGCGGTGGCGTTGTTCGTGAGAATGGAGAAGGTGTATTGGGGTTTCCCTTCTTCGTCCAGGATGTAGCCGGAATAGCACAGCGTACCGTTCATCGAGCCGCTTTTCATCCGCACGCGCTGGGCTCCTTCGCCCAGTTTCACCACGTTCAGCGTTCCCTGTCCGGGGGCCGGAAGGCTTCCGAGGAAGGCGGGAAAGGCGGGACTTTTTTTCATCGCGTCCAGGAAGTCCGCCATCCAGCGGGCCGACACATAATTGCTCCGCGAAAGGCCGCTCCCGTCCACCAGCTGGATCGGGTCCTCGCGTAGTCCCAGGCCTTCCAGGACCTCTTTCCGGGCCACGGCGCAGCTGTCATAGACGGCCCAGCCGCTGGCCGATTCGCCCATCGCGCGGAGGAGGGCTTCGGCATAGAAATTATCGCTGCGCCAGTTGGTTTCCCGGGCGATTTCTTCCAGTTTGGGGCCTTGCGTCCGGCCGATTTTCACCGGCTTTCCGGCCACATCCTTCTGGATGAAATCCGGCCCCTGGATGTATCCGCTGCGGTCCACGCGGGCATAGCCGCCCGTCACTTCCCAGCCTGTAGCGAGGAGGTTTTTCCAGAATTCGAAGGCGCAGCTGAGGTCGCCGTATTTGTTCGCGAAATGCTCGGTCTTGGGCGCGCGGTCCGTGGCGAAGGTGCCGCGGAGCTCGGCATACGGCGCCAGGTCGGTCGTGAACAGGTACAGGCTGTTTCCGCTGCCGGCCGGGCCTGTGAGACTGTAGTTTTCCGTGTGCATCCAGGGCGTCTCGGGATAGGTCTGTGTGAAGTTCACCGTTTCCCCTTCGGCCGCGGCGGACACCGCGAAGTCGATGGCGTTTTCGTAGAAGCAGAGGGCGCTCATTCCCGTGCCGTAATAGGTTCCCAGGTCGTCGTAGCTCCAGGAGGCGTGCTCCAGATGACCTTCGTACAGGCGTCCGTCGCCGACGATGCGTCCGTCGATGCGCTCGATGCCCGCCTGCTTCAGCAGGGTTTTCCACTTCCAGAAAAGGGCGTCCGGCGCCAGGCCAATCCCGTCTCCCGTCCCCGTCGTTGGATCTCCGCCGCCGAGGATGTAAAGGTCTCCCTTCAGGGTGCCGTCCTCGATGGCGCCCACGTAGCCCAGTCCGGTCTCGAAGCGGTAATCCGCCCCGAAGGCGTGCAGGGCGCAGCCCGTGGTGATGAGCTTGGCGTTGGAGGCAGGGACCATCCGGACGTCCTGGTTATAGGCCGCCACGGTCTTTCCGTCGGCCGCGCGCACCGTCACGCCCAGCAGGGTTCCCTTCAGGGGGCCTTTGCCGGCCATTCTCTCCAGGTATTTCTGGGCCGATACAGGCTGTTGTCCCGACGCCAGGATTGGCAGCAGAATGGCGACCAGTGTGAGAAGTCGTTTCATAGATGCAAAATTACGCATTATTTCCCAGCATCGCCTCACATCCTTCCAGGATGTCCTGGAACGCCTCTTCGAAATCCCCGGTGTACCAGGGGTCGGCGACGTCCCTTCCGACGCCGGTGTAAGACATCAGCAGATGAATTTTCCCCTCCGGGTCTTCCGGGATGATGCGGCGGATCAGCCGCAGGTTCGAGGCGTCCATACAGACGATGCGGTCGAAGCGGTTGTAATCGTCCGGGGTAACTTTCCGGGCGCGTTTGTCGGGGTCGAAAAGGACGCCGTGCTGGCTCAGGCTGCGTTTTGCCGGCGGATAGATGGGATTGCCGGTTTCTTCCGCAGAAACGGCTGCTGATTCAATATAGTACTGGCTATCCAGCCCCCTGGCTTTCACGAGCGCTTTTAGGATGAACTCCGCCATCGGGCTCCGGCAGATGTTCCCGTGGCAGACAAAAAGAATTCTTCTCATGAACCTATTTTAAATCCCCGTAATCGGCCTCCGTCACGGAAGGGAACCATTCGCGAACCTTTTCTTTCGCGCGGCCTTTGACGGTGGCGGTGATGCTGCCGCTCACATAGGTGACGGCGGCCAGCAGGGCGGCCCAGTCATCGGCCAGGCCGGCGAAGGGCAGGAAATCCGGGATGAGATCCATCGGCAGGATCATATAGCCCAGGGCGCCGGCGATGATGGCCTTGTATTTCATCGGCACGCTTTCGTCCACCATCGTGTAGTAAAGCACGAGGGCGTAGTACACCACCTTCACCCCCACTTTTGAAGCGATGCGGCGGAGTTTTTTCCAGAAGTCTTCCTCGTTGTAATGCCGGCCGTAGGGCTGGAGTTCTTTGGATGTAAGGTTATCCATAACTATTTGTCGTGCGATTCGCCCACGCGGGCCTCAACCACGTTGATGATATAGTCGCCGCTCTTCTCGCATTCGCCGATCAGGTCCATAAACACCGTTCCGTTGTCGTAGCCGTACAGGTGCTGGTCCAGGGCGTCGATGTTCTCCTGCTTCAGGCGGTTGCGGCAGTCGTTGATACTGGCCTCGATATAGGCGCTCTTTCCGAGGCCGACACTGCCGCGGGGGCTGGTGAGCACCAGATTCATCTGGGTGAGGGCGTCCTCCACCAGCTGGACCATCTGCAGGCCGCCGGCAATCTGCGCCTCGGAGAATTCCACCTTGTTTTCGCGCTTGCGCTTGAGGATGCGCACCAGGTTGAAGAAGCTGTCGCCCACCGACTCCAGTTCGCCGATCTGGCGCAGCATCGCGCGGATCTCGCCCTTGGTTTCATCGGAGAGGTGCGCCTGCCCCACGTCGCCCAGGTACTTGCCAATCTCGGCCTCCATCCGGTCGCTGAGGTCCTCGTATTTGTCGATGCGCTCATACAGCTTGGCAAAATCCTCGTCCGAGGCGTGGTAGGCTTCCTTGAGCAGTTCGTACATCTTCTGCATCTTCTCGCCGAAGAGCACAATCTCCTTCTGCGCCTGCAGGACGGAGATTTCCGGCGTCTTCATCAGGCCGCCGCGGATGTACTGCAGACGGAACTCGTCCTCTTCCTCGCTCTTCTTCGGGCGGATAATGATGCACACCACCTTCTCGATCAGCGGGATGAACCAGATGAGAATCAACGTGTTAATCACATTGAAGAAGGTATGGAACGTGGCCAGGGCGAAGGATAGCTGGGTAGGGCTCTGTTCGGGTGCGGTGGGATCCAGGCCCACCACGCCGCAGACCATCCTCACGAACGGGAAGAAGAAGATGAGCACCCAGATGACGCCGAACACGTTGAAGAGCATATGCGCCATAGCTGTTCGCCGCGCCTGTGTATTGGCGCTGAGGGCCGCCAGGTTGGCGGTAACGGTGGTGCCGATGTTCTCACCCATCACCAGCGCAATACCCTGGAAGATGGTGATGGCCCCGGTGGAGCAGAGCACCATCGTGATGGCCATCAGGGCCGCCGAGCTCTGTACCATAGCGGTCAGGATGGTGCCTATCAGCAGGAACAGCAGGATGGTGCCGTAATTGGTCTTGAAGCTGGCGAAGAAGTCCACCACGGCGGGCTTGTTCGCAAGATCCAGTTCAATGCCGCCCTCTTTTAGCATTCCCAGGGCGAAGAGCAGGAACGACAGGCCGAAGAGGAAGTCCCCGATGTAGCGGTGTTTCCCGAGCTGGATGAGGATGATGCCGATCAGGAACGCCGGCCACACCAGCATCGTTACATTGAAGGAGAAACCGGCCGACATAATCCAGGCGCTCATCGTGGTGCCGATGTTGGCGCCCATAATGATGGAAATGGCCTGCGCCAGCGTGAGCAGGGCGGCGTTCACGAAGGACACCGTCATCACGGTGGTTGCGGCCGATGACTGGACGGCCACCGTTACCAGTGCGCCGGTCATTACGCCGGAGAAGCGGTTGGTGGTCATCGCGCCCAGCATATTACGCAGCTGCGGGCCGGCCATCTTCTGGAGCGCCTCGCTCATCACCTTCATGCCGTAGATGAGGAGCGCAATGGAGCCGAGGAGTTTCAGTGCAATGAGAAACATAGCTTACAGGTTAAAGGTGCCGAAAAATTCGGGCCGATGAAAATCCGGCGCGGGCGTTCCCACGGGCGCCCAGCTCAGGAAATGGGGATGCGCGGTTTTGTCGCCGCACTTGTAGATGTTGCCTTTCAGGTGATCGGGAAGGTGTTTCGGGTCCAGGCCGACGGCCTCATAGGGAATGACGATGCCGACACTCCATTCCACGGGTTTATCGGCCACCTCCACGGGTGCCGCCACCCCGCCGAAGCGGATGATGCTCCGCATCGATTCGGGAAGGAGTTCCCGGTCTCCGCGTCCCGTGCCGCAGCCCACCAGCAGGTGTCCGCCGGCATTCACTTCGATATTATAGTAGTTGTCGTTTCCGGGGGCCTGCAGGAAAATCTCGCAGCAGCTGTCTTCCCAGATGGTTCCGCCGTCCTGCAGATTCCGCACGGTAATGCCCAGCCCGTTCACGTGCCAGACCACCCAGAGGGCTTTGTCCGTACGGGCGATGCGGCCCTCCACCTTGGGGGCATAGGGCCATTCGGCCGGCCAATTCACGTGTTTCACTTCAAAACGCGCCCCTTTCTCTTCCAGGATGTCCGGGTCGCAGGCTGCAATTAGCGGGATCGTCAACATAACATACAAAGATAATAAAATCTGCTAACTTTGTAAAAACTATTGCAAGGACTATGGAACAGAGATTCTGCCAAAGCTGTGGAATGCCCCTCACCGACGAACTCCTCGGAACCAATGCCGACGGAAGCAAAAACGAAGACTATTGCCTTTACTGCTATGCCGGCGGAAAGTTCCTGCAGGACTGCACGATGGACGAAATGATTGAGCACTGCGCCCAGTTTGTGGACGAAGTGAACAAAAACCTGCCGCAGCCCCTCACGCGCGAAGAGTACATCGAAATGATGCGCGGCTATTTCCCGCTGCTTAAACGCTGGAAGAAGTAGTCTCTTTCCCGTCCGCGGCGGGGAGGCTGAACAGGCGGGTATAAAACTCCGCCTTCTTCGGAAGGGGAAGCGGATAGGCGCGGGATGTGGAGGGCATCCGCCAGAAACGGATAGGGCGGTCCGCCACCATCAACTCTGTATATGCGCCGATAGGTGGGACTTCACATCCAAACATTTCAGCGATAACATCTGTCGCTTTTTGCCCGGTTGTAACCAGATTGGAACATTCGGGAAGTCGTTTCAATAAGGCGTCTACGTCCGTTGGTTTGACTACTTCCAGAAAAGCATCAGATGCGTTATCCTTCAGACGGCGCACTTCACAGGCCGTGTCATAAAACGCCAGCCCGGCCTTTTCACAAAAGCTGCGGATAGCCGTTTCGTCAAAACGCTTTTCGCTTACGAGACAAAAGCGGTCCTTGTCCCCGAAGTGAATCAGCCCCATAATGCGCCAGAAGTCGTTGATCCAGTTGGGGTAGTAAAACGGCATACACCAGCGGTGGGACTGGGGCGGGAAACTGCCCAGGAACAAGATGCTTGCTTCCGGCGGCAGGAACGGTTCAAACGGATGCTTTTCGACTGGATTCACAGGCGCTGGTTTTTCAGATACAAAAATAGGAAAAACCGTCTATTTGTAAAAAGGGGGTTGCAAACAAACCGCCGATTGTGTATCTTTGGCGTTTAGGATGAACGTCATAAACTATTGTGGTTTATGATGCATATTTATTTAGTCTCAACCAATCATTTGGAGGACCGCATTTGGTTCAAAAATGATGAGGATTTTAAAGTTGGGATGGACTTCGCCGCCATTCAGGCGGCCAGTGACCCGGACGTAAAAGTCCTGGCGTTCATCCTTATGTCCAAATGAACTGTGTCGCAGCCAACATTTGTTCGCATCCGACGCAGTATCCCTGGGGTAGCGGGAGCGTGTTTTTTAATCCTACGCCACAGGGCGGAAGGAAGTTGGGCGCGTTTTCCAAGCGCGTCCTTCGAAAGATGCTTCACACAGATGCCTACACTCTTCCAAAAGACTGGATGATCTGTGAGGAAGGGTACATCCTTCCTTCCAATTATGTGGCGGTAAAAACAGTGGAGGCTGTTTTCCGCACGCCCAAACGGATGAATTTCTTTCTCGCCAACTCTTCAAAAGCCAAAAAGCGCCTGGAGTCCGGCGAAAAGAGCCTCCCTGCTTTCCGGGACCAGGTCATCCTTGCCTGTTTGCCGGATCTTTGCCGGACGCTGTTCGGGAAAGAGTCCTTCAAACAACTCCGTTTCCGTTTTAGCGCCGATGCCAACCAGATGGCCCGCGTCTGCGGCCTCACTTATGAAGAAGCCGCACGACTGTTAGATAGCCTATAAGCGTCCGCGGTGGTCCAAAAGATGGGACACCTCGGACAAAATCGTGCGTTTTCGTCCGTGGTCGGTAAATTTTTGGACCACCACGGACACCCGTCCCGCCGAAAAGCACAAAGATTTCACTATCTTTGGGGTTATGAAACGAATCTTAACCCTTCTCCTTCTGGCGGCCTGTGCCCTGAGCGCACGGGAAGCCTTTGCCTGCACGAACCTCATCGTGGGCAAAAAAGCCTCCGTGGACGGAAGCGTCATCTGCACCTATAACTGCGACGGCTACGGTTTTGCCTCCCCGCTTACTTATTCCGCTCCCGGCGCTCACGCGAAAGACGAGTTGGTCGCCATCCGCGGATGGGGACCCGACGCCACCGTGCATTACATTCCCCAGGCCCCTTACACCTATGCCGTGGCGGGCCTGATGAACGAGAAGCAGGTTTCCATTGTCGAAACCACCTGGACCGGCCGCAAGGAACTCCGTAACAAAGAGGGATGGCTGGGTTATTTCACCCTGATGCACCTCGCGCTGCAGCGGGCGGCGTCGGCCCGGGAGGCCATAGAAGTGATGCATCGGCTGGTGCAGGAGTACGGTTACAACGACACGGGCGAGTCCTTCGCGGTCTGCGACAAGGAGGAGGCCTGGATAATGGAGCTCATCGGCAAGGGTCCCGACCGTAAGGGCGCCGTCTGGGTGGCCCGCCGCGTGCCCGACGACTGCATATCGGCCTATGCCAATTCCAGCCGCATCCGGCAGTTCCCGCAGGTGAAGAAGGCCGATAAAAAGAAGGGCTTCTGCATTACCAGGGACGGCGAGACGATGTATTCGGCCGATGTTATCTCCTTTGCCCGCGAGATGGGTTACTTCGACGGGGCCGACACCGACTTCAGCTTCCGCGAGGCCTACGGGCCGATGGACTGGAGCGCCATCCGCTACTGCGAGGCGCGCGTGTGGAGTTTTTATCGGCACCACTTCTCGGCCGAAATAATGGACGAATACCTGCCTTTCCTGAACGGCGACCTCTCCGTGCACGACGACCTTCCCCTCTGGATCAAGCCCGACAAGCCGGTGAGCTACCGCGACATCCAGAACGATATGCGTGACCACTACGAGGGAACCGCGCTGGATATGACGGCCGATGCGAGCGCCGGCCCCTGGGCCTCGCCCTACCGCAACCAGCGGCTGAACTACGAGGCCCCGGACGGGACGAAGATGTTCAGCGAAAGGCCCATCGGCTGCCAGCAGAGCGGGATGACGATGGTGTGCCGGATGCGTTCCTGGCTCCCGGACGCCCTGGGCGGGGTTACCTATTTCAATATGGACGACGCCTCGATGGTGGCCTACGTCCCCGTGTACTGCGGCATCAACCGTGTGCCGGCACCCTTCGCCCGCGAGAACAACCATATGCGCGAATTCAGCGAGAAAAGCGCCTTCTGGATGTGCAATTTCGTGGCGAATATGATTTATCCGCGTTACAGCGTGATGATCGGCGACCTGCGGGAGGCGCAGAAGGAACTGGAAGACTTCTATGAGGCCGACCAGAGCGAGGTGGAAAAGCACGCCGCCGGCCTTACCGCCGGGGAACTCGCGGACTACCTCAGCGGCAAGACCATCGCCTATACGGAAAAGATGATGCGGCGCTGGGGTGAGTTGGCACGGCTTTTAATTGTTAAATACAACGACAACGGCCCCCGGCCCTTCCCCGCCTACGCCCCGGCCTTCATCGACGCGGTGAAGCACGAGACGGGCGAGCGGTATGTACGGAAAGAAATAAACTAGAATCCATATGAAAAAATTCCTCACAATCGTTACAATGGCAAGTTTGATCTCCGGCGCCTGCGCGCCGAAAGTTCCCGTTACCCGGGAGGACGACACCATAGATGTTTACTTCGGCACGGAGGTGGCCGATCCCTACCGCTGGCTGGAAGACGACCGCTCGGAAGAGACGCTCGCCTGGGTGGAGGCCCAGAACAAGGTGACGGACCACTACCTGAAGGGCATTCCCTTCCGCGGGAAACTCCTTGAACGGCTGAAAGAAGTGAGCAATTACGGGAAGATCGGAATCCCCGGCCGCGAGCGCAACGGGAAATGGTACTTCTACCGCAACGACGGCCTCCAGAACCAGAGCGTCCTGTATGAGGCCGATGCCCCCGACGCCGAGCCCCGCGTGTTCCTGGATCCCAACACCCTCTCCGAGGACGGGACCGTCGCGCTCAAGGGAACCTATTTCAACCATGACTGCAGCCTGATGGCCTACGGCATTTCCCGCAGCGGCAGCGACTGGCAGGAGTTCTATGTGATGGACGTGAAAACCGGCGCCCTGCTGGAGGACCACATCGAGTGGGCCAAATTCTCCGGCGCCGCCTGGCACGGAGACGGCTTCTATTACAGCGCCTACGGCATCCCCGAGGCCGGGCACGAGTTCTCCGTCAAGAATGAAGGTCACAAGGTGTACTACCATAAGATCGGCACCCCGCAGAGCGAGGACAAGGTTTTCTTCGAGAATCCGGCCGAGCCGCTGCGCTTCTACCTGCTGGACACCAACGAGGAGGAGACCCTGGCCTTCCTCTATGAGGACGGGGCCGATGTGGGCAACAACCTCTATGTGAAGGACCTCCGCAAGGCCGGCTCGCCCTTCGTGCAGATTACGGAGGATATGAAAAACAGCTGCTCGCCTGTGGAGACCGACGGTGAGAAGATCTATCTGCTCACCAATAAAAATGCGCCCCTGAACCGGCTGGTAGAGACTACGCTGAAGAACCCGAAGGCGTGGAAGGATGTCCTTCCCGAGGGCGACTGCGTGCTGGAAGGCGTGACCTTTGTGGGCGAGCGCATCATCGGCACGTATATGAAAGACGCTGCCACCCGGGCCTACAGCTTCGCCCTGGACGGCTCCGACCGGAAGGAAATAGCGCTTCCGGGCCTGGGCAGCGCTTCCTTCAACGGCCGCCTGCACGAGCCCTGGTGCTATTATGCCTACACTTCCTTCACGGTGCCCGGCTCCATTTACAAACTGGACATCGCAAGCCTGGAAAGCAGCGTGCACGCCGCGCCTGAAACGGCTTTCGACCTTTCGGACTTCGTCACGGAACAGGTGTTCTTCTCCAGCAAGGACGGCACCCGCATCCCGATGTTCCTCACCTACAGGAAAGGCATCGAGAAGGACGGCTCCAATCCCGTTTACCTTTACGGCTACGGCGGCTTCGACATCTCCCTCAATCCGGGATTCTCGGCCACCCGCATCCCCTTCCTGGAGAAGGGCGGCATCTATGCGCAGGCGAATCTGCGGGGCGGCGGAGAGTACGGCGAGAAGTGGCACCTCGCAGGCACCAGGCTGCAGAAACAGAATGTGTTCGACGATTTCATCGGCGCGGCCGAGTGGCTTATCGCCGAGGGCTATACGTCCCCGGAGAAACTCGCCATCGTGGGCGGCTCCAACGGCGGCCTTCTGGTGGGCGCCTGTATGACGCAGCGGCCGGATCTCTACGCCGTCGCCGTTCCGCAGGTGGGGGTGATGGATATGCTCCGCTACCATAAGTTCACCATCGGCTGGAACTGGGCGCCGGACTACGGCACCAGCGAGGAGAGCGAGGAGATGTTCCGCTGCCTGTGCAGCTATTCCCCGCTGCATAACCTCAAACCCGGCACGGTTTATCCCGCTACGCTCGTCACCACGGCCGACCACGACGACCGCGTGGTTCCCGCCCATTCGTTCAAGTTCGCGGCCACCCTGCAGAAATGCCAGGCCGGCAGCGCGCCCGCCCTCATCCGGATTGACACCAAGGCCGGCCACGGCGGCGGCAAGCCCCTGGCCAAAGTCCTGGAAGAGCAGGCCGATATCTACGGCTTCCTGATGTACAATCTGGGAATGAAGTACTGATTATTCGGCGAACTTCTTCCCGTCGCCCCAGGCCTTCCCGACTTCGTCGCCGATGGCCCGGTAGGACATCGCGGCCGCGTCGAAGACGATGGGCTGGAGTTTCGCGAGGTCAATCCTGCCGTCCGTGAGGATCTTTTCATCGGCCGACATATTCACGACCTCTCCGACCAGGACGCCGTCCTGCCAGCTCACTACCTTGCATTCCAGGGTGAGGGGGTACTCGTTGATGATGGGGGCGTCCACGTTGGGGCTGGGCGTAACCGTGAACCCCACGCGCGCCACCTTGTCCTTTACCTTGTGGCCGCTCACCAGGCCGAAGTAATCGGACTCGGCCACCGTGTGGACATCAGCGAAACTCACCGTGAAAGCGCCCGTGAGCTCCAGGTTCTCGGTGGTCTTGTGCTTGGACATGGATACCACGATGCGTTTGTAATCGTACTGGCCCGCCCAGGCGGCCATCATCACGTCCGGGGTGTGGTCTTTGTCCCAGGTGGCGATCATCACGCAGGGCTGGGGCGTTGTAACAAGGGCGTGGTCCGGGCCGAAGTTCACCCGTCCCTTTACCTGCTTCAGGGGTTCGTTGCTCATTTCGTTGGTGCTTTGTTGGTTGTTGCCGGGATTCCCGCAGGCGGCCATCATAAGGGCCGCCGCCAGGGTAATCAAATATTTGGTATCCCGCCCAGCTTTTGGTCACGATCCCACGACCTCCGGATTATGAATCCGACGCTTGGTAATAAAAAGAATATTCATTCGAATTTATTGAAAATTATTTCGCCGTGAATGATATTTTTTGTATCTTCGTGGCGGAATAATTTTATGTGTCATGAAAGATAAAATCATTGGTCGAGAGCGGGAACGAGCAGTGTTATCTTCCCTGAATCAGTCTCAGAATGCCGAATTCCTTGCAGTTTATGGGCGACGTCGTGTTGGTAAGACGTTCCTCATAAGAGAATTCTTTGAGGACTCATTCGCTTTTTACCATACCGCGCTTTCTCCTTTCGAGTTAAAAGACCAGCCAAAGTTGTTGTATAGAGCCCAACTAGATGAGTTCGCGCATTCCCTATTGAAGTATGGGGGCACCAACGATACGCCATTAAAAAATTGGTTTGAGGCTTTCCATCGTTTGGAAGATTTGCTGGATTCCAAGAGAGGGAGAAAGAAAATGGTTGTATTTATTGACGAGATGCCCTGGCTGGATACTCCGCGTGCAGGATTCCTGTCAGCGTTTGAACATTTTTGGAACGGGTGGGGCGCTGGCAAACATAATCTTCTCCTAATTGTATGTGGCAGTGCGACGACCTGGATGCTGGATAAACTAATTCACAACACAGGTGGGTTATATGGGCGGACAACGAGGGAATTACACTTGAGGCCATTCTCATTGCATCAGGCCGAGAAGTATTGCAAATATTTAGGACTGACAATGGATCGTTATGACATTCTCCAAACATATATGACGCTTGGTGGAGTTCCATACTATTGGTCTTACTTCGAGAAAGGAAAATCACTGGCAGAAAACATTGATAACTTGTTTTTCACCAGCGCCGGGAAACTGTCAGATGAATTTGATAAGCTCTTCTCTTCCCTTTTTGGAGACAAGGAGAAATACCGTACTGTCGTTGAGGCTCTCTCCAAAACTCGCCAAGGACTCACCAGGGAACAAATTTCTGACAAATCGGGCATTGCTTCAGGTGGAGAGCTCTCTGAAATTCTGAAGGCGCTGGAAAAGAGCGATCTGATTGTATCGTATTACAATTTTGGTGAAACTAAGCGCAATAAATACTACAAGTTATCAGACCCATTTTGTCTCTTCTATCTACATTTTGTGAAGAAACATCCGTCTCAGAACAAGCGTTTTTGGCAAGACAATCAGTTCTCTCCTAAAGTAACATCATGGAAAGGTCTGGCTTTCGAGGATGTATGTTTTGTCCATCAGGAAGAAATACGTTTTGCGCTCAGCATTATGGGAGTACAGGCAGAAATCTATCCATGGAGCGCCGATGCGAATGACCAGACTCCCGGCGCCCAGATAGACATGCTTATTGACAGAGCAGATCGTGTGGTGAACCTTTGCGAGATAAAGTTTTGCCAGGGTGACTTTGCCATAGACAAAGATTATGACGCCAAGTTACGGAATAAGATTGATGCTCTTTTGATTGCCACCAAGAACAAGAAAAACATCCAGCCCACGCTGGTTACTACTTATGGCCTAAAAATGAACATGTATAGCAACCGCATCCAACGGGTTGTAACCATGGATGCATTGTTTGAGAAGGCCATTTAAGTGGCTCACAAAGGGCTCACAATTGGCTCATTGAAAACACACAAACCATCCTGCTCTGTTCCGTTCCATAAGTGGAGTGGAACAAAAGAACCAGATGGGAAATGAATAAAAGTTGCGCTATAACGGGCGAAATACCACAATTATTCTTTGTGTTTCGCCCATAATAACGCATTTTGGCAAACAATATTGCCAGGAGTTATGAGTTTATTGTATTGTATAAGAGTGATTGTCCCTGTCGATAACAATCTTGAAGGACTTTTTTTCTCCGCTGTATTCAGTATACGGTAAATCAAATGTATATATGCCGTCTTTTACTGACAACAATTTGGCGTAATCATATACATATTCTTCTTTGCTGTTTGGATTGATTTGTTCAGGAAGGCTCCCGTTCCCATTGGTCTCCACGCCGCTGTTTTCAAGATCATCTATCACAAAGCCGCCACATGCAAAGGAAGGGGAACTGGACTTGGGGTAATACCGGTCGAAATAAACGATGAACATCTGTTTTTCGTCTATAGGGAATAACCAATGGCCGAGTTCCGCGCGATAGACCTTCCATTCATATATTCTGCTCCAATGAGAAATACGGAAGAGTCGTTCTCCACTGGGGGAATAGCAATACAATCCTGCTATTATATTCCCATTATATCCTTCCAGAAGTTGTAAATTATGAAGAGTAAAGCTAATTCTGTATTGATCAAACAAATCCGGATCGGTTTGGACATACTCGTGGGCGACAGTCTTTATTGTCCCACCCCTGTCAATCATCAGCCGATAATTGTCTTTAACGGGAAGGACCTCATTGGATTGGAAATTATCGGCCAGGATTCCATATACCGTATTCCCCGATTTGTCTGATTCTGGCATCAACACTTTGATGAATTGAACACATTCAAAAGGGAGGGTTTCTTTTTCACCATAACCGTGATCAACAATCGTCTCTTTCTTTTCCGGATTCGGGAAAAAGTATGTCTTCACGTACTTAGACGGGTTGCGTTCATCTACAGAAGACCGAAGTAGATGTATAATGGTCTTGTCATCTTTGATTCCGCATACCTGAAGGTAGTTTATCTCATTGCCCGCTTCATCATACTGCGGAATGTTATTATCAGTCATTTCAGCCTTTATAAGGTTGATATCTTTTAAGCTTATTCCCGCTTGTTTCAGCGCATTATAAACTTCTGCCGATATCCCGAGAGATTGCATCTCCTCGGTGAAAACATCATCGGAGTTTTGAGTGTTTGCATTTGGCTTATCACAAGATGGGATAATGAGAAAGCTAAAGGAGAGGAATAGATTTATAAATTTTTTCATGTTTGTGTACTTTTAACGTGACTGTTTCAAGCGATTATTTGCTAATAACCGGACGAATGGATAACCCGTGACATCGCTCCAGTGTGGTATTGGAATTGCCAAGATTTTTACTGAATCGATAATACGAAGCTCGCGTGGGTAAGTTGCCACTAGAGAAGTCCGGGTCGGTTGTATAATGGAGCTCGGATGACCAATAGTAGCCACACTTATTATCATCTTTATTTGTTCCCCCTGATTCGTATCCATCAAATGGTAGAGTTATGCTATTGCCATTGGGACCGGTAATTCTCACGCTATACCCCAAGTACTCAAAACTACACTGACTCTTCAATTCTTGCCATTCCGCCCTTGTAGGAACACGCCATTCGCCGCCAAGAATCTGTCTGGCAGCATCATCCTCATAGTCATAATCCGCAAATGAGAATTTGTTGTCTACTACTCCATAGGACGGAGAATAGTTATATCTTTTCAATGAAAACTTGCTCCCATCACTTAGGCGTGTATAATTGGTCCAGTCAAAGTTGGAACCGGGGTTTATTTCGCCCCAGGCAAAATGATATTTGCCCCCATAGTTGTCGAAACCTGTTGAGGAAAGGTTGTTACGCGCCCACAATACGCTTAGTCCTAAATCGGCCGCTTCATATTTAACTGTTACTGTACAAGACGCTAGTTTATTGCCCGCAGAAGCGTGTATTTTGGTCTCTCCATAACTCACGGCTGTGACCCGGCCGTTGGAAACAGTGGCTACATTTGTATTGTCAGAATACCAGGTCACAGTACCGTCTTCGGCATCTTCCGGAAGAACACTGGCAATGAGATCGAAAGATTCTCCCTCCCACAATGAAATACTCGAGTGATTAAGTGACAACGATTTTACGGCGGTGGGAATCTTAATGCATTCGCTATAATCGAGCCACTCATAATAGTTGAGTTCTTTCTGCCAGACAGTGACTCTAAGCGAACCTATCTTTTTCGCTGTTAATTTCCATCTCCATACTCCAGCACAGTCGGGGGTGTCACGTGTTATCTCCATCATCTCCATCAGACTTTCCGCTGGAGTGTTGAGTTCATCAGCCTTTGAAAATACAAAGTAGACATAGTCAGCTGAACTATAATATTCTCTTGCCCCTTCTGGAAGAAGTGAAGCAGTAATCGTCTGGGTATCTCCCACCTCCATAGAGTGCAGAGGAATATTAAGTTCAACACTCAGGTTTGGTTTCGGAACTGTTATAGAACAGTTTGCCGTCTTATCTTCTGCCTTTGCGGTGATGTAGGCCGAACCAAACTTCTTGGCTGTAACCACACCATTATCCACTGTTGCTACGTTAGCATCAGATGTGCTCCAGGTGACCGTTTTGTCCGCATCATCTGGCTTGACTGTGGCCGTGAGGGTGACTGTTTCGCCAGCTTCAAGGTAAGCGCTGGTCTTATTGAGGGTTACGCTGGACACTGGGGTAGTCACCACGGTGATAGAACAGTTAGCGCTCTTGTCTCCGGCCTGGGCCGTGATGGTGGCCGAACCCACCTTCTTTGCTGTGACAACACCGTTATCTACTGTGGCTGCGCTGGCATTAGAGGTGGTCCAGGTCACAGTCTTATCCGTGGCGTCATCGGGCTTGACTGTGGCGGTAAGTGTCACCGTCTCACCTGCCTTGAGCTGTGCGCTGGTCTTGTTGAGTGTGACGCTGGTCACCGGGGTTGCCACAACGGTGATAGCGCAGGTGGCGCTCTTGTCTCCGGCCTTGGCTGTGATGGTGGCAGAACCCACCTTCTTGGCGGTGACCACACCGTTATCTACTGTGGCTACGCTGGCATCAGAGGTGGTCCAGGTGACTGTCTTGTCTGTGGCGTCATCAGGCTTGACCGTGGCGGTAAGTGTCACCGTCTCACCTGCCTTGAGGGAGGCGCTGGTCTTATTTAATTCAATGGAACTAACCTCTACGACCTTTTTGCTCACGGTTATTGTACAAGTGCCGGATTTTCCTCCGGCGGAAGCTGTAATTATAGATGTGCCCTCGGCGATAGCAGTCACCATACCTGTACTGGATACGGTTGCCACAGATTGTTTGGAAGATGCCCAAGATACTGTTTTATCCGAAGCATTGCTTGGGAGTACTTTTGCACTCAATTGCACAGTCTCTCCAATCAACATCTCGGTAGAGGCTTGACCAATAGTTACTGATGTTACGGGAACATCTTTTTCTTTCTTGCAAGAAACTAATGCGAGGGCCAAGAAACCACATACTACAGCAGAAATACAATTTCTCATATGGTTGGTTATTCGGCAACAATAAATACGGCCGATAGATTCCGGACTCGGCTATTGTGGTTAAAAAAAGGCAGGAACCTTGCCTACTTTACGAGTGCCTCTGGACGGGGCCTACACCAATAGACATTCCTGCCTATATGCACGACACCAAGAATGGTGTCGAAACATACCAAACTGGAATAGTCCATCTGGTGTAAAAAATTGTCCAGATTTTTTGTAAAGATGAACTTACCTTTTACCCTGGGGATTTCTCTTCCCAGTTGCACTGCAAAGATAGAAAAAACATAGGAATATCGTACGCACGCATAAGAATGGGTACGTCGCATTACGAAAAATCGCACAAATAGTCGAATTGCGCCGTCCCGGAGGACGCGGCATTACGAGGACGCCGAGGGATATTCGTAATGGGACGTCCCGGTAACAACAAAAAACCGTCGCTGAATCAGCGCCGGGTATATAGTGAGTATTTCGAAATAGTTCGTTTGGGTAGCGGGAGTGGGTCACGATCCCACGACCTCCGGATTATGAATCCGACGCTCTAACCAGCTGAGCTACCCCGCCATTAATACAGGGGGCTCCGCCCCCTCATACACCCCTGCCGCCTTTTCTCCCTCTACGATTTTGCTGGCGCAAAATCCCGGGTACGGCGGGCCGCCTGCAGGCGGCGTGATAGTTGAGATAGAAGGACTCGAACCCTCACTGACAGAGCCAGAATCTGTAGTGCTACCATTACACCATATCTCAATGTCCCCGTTGCTTCCGGCGGGGCCTTCCGCAAAACGGGACTGCAAATGTACGACTTTTTTCCGAATCCGCAAGGCCCGTCCCGCTTTTTTTGGATGAAAAGCGCTGAATGCGTATCTTTGTGTGCTCAGATGCGCTGATTATGAACCTTTTCCAACTCTTCCGCAACATCCGGCCCTTCGTGCGGCCCTACCGTCTGCTGGTGGTCATCACCCTCATCCTCACGCTGGTGGGATCCCTGATGGCGCAGGTGAACGCCATCGTCCTGGACCGGACGGTGGATGCCATCAATGCGCTCATCGGCACGGATTTTTCCTGGGCGCAGGCGGTCCGGATCCTCACCGTCATCTCGGCGGTGCTGCTGGGGAAGGAGGTCCTGAGCGCCCTCATCACTTTCGCGCAGAACTACTACGGCGAGCGGATGCGCATCTTCGTTTCGCGCGATCTTTCGCAGGCGGTCATCGAAAAGGTCCTTACCTTCCGGATGGCATTTTTCAGTGCCGATGAAAACGCCACCGGAAAGGTCCAGGCGCGTATCGACCAGGGCGTGAGCAGCCTATCGCGCACGGTGCAGAACTTCTTCATCGACCTGCTGCCCCTGTTCACCAGCGCGGCCCTTGCCCTCATCCTGATGTTTGCCGCGAACGTGTATGTGGGGCTGGTGGCCCTGGGCATCGTCCCGGTGTATTTCTGGATCACCATCCGGCAGGCGCGGCGCCTGAAAGGCTGGCGCCGGGAGATGCGCTCCCACCTGGAGACCAAGAGCCAGGGCATCAAGAACATCATCGATTCCATCAACGTCATTAAGTCCTTCAACCGCGAGAAGATTGAGGGCCAGAAGCAGCTGGACATCCAGAACCAGGTGACGGCCAACCAGATGAAAACCCGCCGGGTGGCCTTCTACTATAACGGAATCAAGAGCTTCGTCAAGCAGATCGGAACCGTGCTGGTAATCATCCTCACGGCCTATCTGGTGCTGATTGACTATCCGGGCATGACCATCGGTAAGATTATGTACCACGTGATGCTCTTCTCGAACGTCATCGCCCCCATCACCCAGCTCCAGCGCATCTTCGACGACGTGAACGACGCGCTCATCTACGCCGAGGGCTTTTTCGACATCCTGAATTCGGAGAAGGAGGTGGAGCCCAGCGGGAATTATCGGCCCGAAAAGGTATATGGCCGATTCTGCCTCAAGGACGTGGATTTCACCTACCCCAACGGCACGCAGGCGCTCTTCGGGGTGAATATGGTCATCGAGCCGGGGAAGATCACCGCCCTGGTGGGCCTCTCCGGCGCCGGGAAGAGCACCATCGTGAACCTGCTGGACAAGTTCTTCGTGCCGCAGAAGGGTACCATCACCCTGGACGGGGTGGACCTGCAGGAGTACGATACGCAGTACCTCCGCGAGAACATCGGCCTGGTGCTGCAGAAGAACCACATCTTCGACGGCACCATCGAGGAAAACATCCGCTACGGAAAGCCGGACGCCACCTTCGAGGAAGTGGTGGAGGCCGCGAAAAAGTCCTATATCTATGACCAGATTATGGCCCTCCCGAAGCAGTTCCAGGGGAAGGCCTCAGACCTTTCCGGCGGCCAGCAGCAGCGTATCGCCATCGCGCGGATGTTCCTGAAGAATCCGCCCATCATCTTCCTGGACGAGCCCACGGCCTCGCTGGACGCCGTGGCAACCGAACAGATCAAGAACAGCATCGACGCCATCAAGAAGGACCGCACCGTGATCATCATCTCCCACAACATCTCCCAGATTATCGACAGCGAGATGGTCTTCGCCCTGCAGAAGGGCCGCGTGGAACAGGCCGGCCATCCGGACGAGGTGTATAGGAAGGGCGGGATATACAAGGATATCATCGATGCATCGGCCCGCAGCCTCAACATCGAGAAAATCGCGAAAACCGTTCAGGGTTAAGCTTCCGCGAACAGAGAAACCAGATTCAGAATAACCTGGGAGGCCTTTTCCATACTCTCCAGGGGTACGAACTCCATCTTTCCGTGGAAGTTCAGGCCGCCGGCGAAGAGGTTCGGGCAGGGGAGGCCCTTGAAGGAGAGGTTGGCGCCGTCGGTGCCGCCGCGGATGGGCTGGATCTTCGCCGGAACCCCGGCCATCTCCATCGCCTTCACGGCTTTGTCGATGATGTGGTAGTGCGGCTCCACCTGCTCGCGCATATTGTAATACTGGTCCTTGATGACGGCGGTGGCGGTGCCGGGACCGTATTTCTCGTTGATGAAATCCGTCACCTTCTGCATCATCACTTTGCGGGCCTCGAACTTGGCGCGGTCGTGGTCCCGGATGATATAGGCGAAATCGGCCTCCTCCACCGTCCCCTTGAAGGAAATGAGGTGGAAGAATCCCTCGTAGCCCTCCGTGTATTCGGGCCGGGCCATCACGGGCAGCATCGCACCTAATTCCTGGCCGATGAGAATCGCATTGAGCATCTTCCCCTTCGCATAACCGGGGTGTACGTTCCGGCCCTGGATGTGGATTTTGGCCGATGCGGCGTTGAAGTTCTCGAACTCCAGTTCTCCCACTTCGCCTCCGTCCATCGTGTAGGCGTAATCGGCCCCGAATTTGGCCACGTCGAACTTGACCACGCCGCGGCCGATTTCCTCGTCCGGGGTGAAGCCGATCTTCAGCGGCCCGTGCTTGAACTTCGGATGCGCCATCATGTACTGCACCGCGTCCATAATCTCCGCGACGCCGGCTTTGTCGTCGGCCCCGAGGAGGGTGGTGCCGTCGGTGGTGATGAGGGTCTGACCCTTGTAGTGGAGCATCTCAGGGAACTCCGAAGGCTTTAAATACAGCCCCGGAACGCCCTTCAGCGCAATCTCGCCGCCGTCGTAATTCGGGATAATCTGCGGTTTTACGTTCGCCCCGCTCGCATCCGGCGCCGTATCCACGTGGGCGATGAAGCCCAGCGCGGGCACCTTATACGGGAGATTGGACGGGATGGAAGCCATTACGTACCCGTATTCGTCCAGCGTGGCCTCCACGCCCAGGGCTTTGAGCTCATCCCGCAGCAGGCGCAGCAGGTCCAGCTCCTTGTCTTCCGAGGGCTGGGTCTCGGACTCTTCGTTGCTCTGCGTGTCTATCGATACGTAGCGCAGAAATCTATCAAGCAGTTTTTCCATTTTTCATTGAAGCTATAATCATATAGGCAATAATCCCGAGGAACGGCACGATAGCCACGGCCTCGCCGTAATTCGCGGCCCAGTCGGTGAGGAACAGGTCCACGTTGGCGAATTTCAGGATGGCGCTCACCACGCCCATCAGGGCGCCGCCGGCGATGAAGCCGGAAGCGATGAGGGTCCCCTTCTCCTGCCGGGCGTTGTTGAGCGCGGCATCCTTGGTGCGCGTGCTTACGAACCAGGAGATGGCGCCGCCCACCAGCAGGGGCAGGTTCAGGTCGATGGGAATGAACATGCCCAGTGCGAAGGCCAGGGCGGGAACCTTGCAGAGCGTAAGGACGATGGCGATTACGGCGCCGATTCCGTACAGCAGCCAGGGCGCGCCGCCGCCGGAGAACATCGGCTGGATGACGGCGGCCATCGCATTGGCCTGGGGCGCCACCAGGGCGTTGTCCCCCACGAAGCCGTAGGTCTTGTTGAGGATGAGCATCACCCCGCACACGGTGACGGCCGATACCGCCACGCCCAGGAATTTCCAACCTTCCTGGACTTTGGGCGTGGAGCCGATCCAGTAGCCGATTTTCAGGTCCGTGATAAAGCTTCCCGCCACGGCGAGCGCCGTGCACACCACGCCGCCGATGACCAGCGACGCGGCCATCCCCGCATTCCCTTTCAGGCCCACGGCCACCAGCACCAGCGAGGCGATGATGAGGGTCATCAGCGTCATCCCGCTCACGGGGTTGGAGCCCACGATGGCGATGGCGTTGGCCGCCACGGTGGTGAACAGGAAACTCACTACGGCGACAATCACTAGGCCCACCAGCGCCTGCCAGACATTGTTCACCACCCCGCCGAAAGCGAAGAAGGCGAAAATGGCCAGCAGCGCTATTACAACGCCGAAAACGATGGTCTTCATCGGCATATCCTCCTCCGTGCGGAGGGCCTTCTCATCCAGCGTTCCGGGCTTGCGCTTAAACTCGTTCACCGCCAGGGACGCGGCGCTTTTGATGACGCCGAAACTCTTGATGATGCCGATGACGCCGGCCGTCGCGATGCCGCCGATGCCGATGTGGCGCGCATAGGTCTTGAAGATTTCCTCCGGGGCCATCTGTCCCACGGCGGCGGTGATGCCCGTACCCATCAGGTCGATTACATCGGCCCCCCAGATGAGGTTCATCAGCGGGATGATGACGAGCCACACCAGGAGCGACCCGCAGCAGATGATGAAGGAGTATTTCAGGCCGATGATGTAGCCCAGGCCCAGCACGGCCGCGCCGGTGTTCATTTTCAGCACTACCTTGGCTTTGTCGGCCACATAGGCGCCCCAGCCCGTCACCGTGGTGGAGATGGTCTCCGCCCAGGTGCCGAAGGTGGCGATGGCGAAGTCGTAGAGGCCGCCGATGAGGCCCGCCGTGATGAGGGTTTTCGCACTGGAGCCGCCGCTCTCGCCGCTGATCAGAACCTGCGTGGTGGCGGTGGCTTCCGGGAACGGATACTTCCCGTGCATCTCCTTCACGAAATACTTGCGGAAGGGGATGAGGAAAAGGATGCCCAGCACGCCGCCCAACAGAGATGACAACGCCATCTGCCAGAAACTTACCTCCACGCCCAGGATGTAGATGGCGGGCAGGGTGAAGATGGCTCCGGCCACCACGGCGCCGCTGCAGCCGCCGATGGACTGGATGATGACGTTCTGGCTCAGGCCCTGCTTGAGCCCGAGGGCGCCGGTGAGGCCCACCGCGATGATGGCGATGGGGATGGCGGCCTCGAACACCTGGCCCACCTTGAGGCCCAGGTAGGCGGCCGCGGCGCTGAAGAGGACCACCATCAGGATGCCGATGAACACCGAATAGGGCGTTGCCTCCGCATATTTCTTGGCGGGATCCAGGATGGGTTTGTAGGTTTCTCCGGGTTGCAGCTCCCGCTGCGCGTTCTCCGGAAGGGCGAGGGGTTTCTTTTCTTCCATAGTTACAAATGTAGCCATTTTTTTTCGTATCTTTGCATACACTGAAACTAAGCAATGAAACCAAACGAATTCGACGTTATTATCATCGGCGGCGGCATCACCGGGGCCGGGACGCAGCGCGACTGCGCGATGCGCGGCCTCCGGACGCTCCTGATCGAGCGCTCGGACATCGCCACCGGGGCCACGGGCCGCAACCACGGTCTGCTGCACTCCGGCGCGCGCTATGCCGTGAACGATTCCGAATCGGCCGAAGAATGTATCAGGGAGAATATGATCCTGAGGCGCATCGCCGCGCACTGCATCGACGAGACCGACGGCCTTTTCATCACCCTTCCGGAGGATGACCTAGGCTATCAGCAAACCTTCGTGGATGCCTGCCGGAAGGCGGGGATATCGGCCGAAATCATCGACCCGGACCTCGCCAGAAGGCTGGAACCCTCGGTGAACCCCTCGCTCATCGGCGCGGTGAAAGTGCCCGACGGCAGCGTGGATCCCTTCCGCCTGTGCGCCGCCAATATGCTGGACGCCAAACTCCGCGGCGGCCAGGTGCGCCTGCAGACGGAAGTGACAGGCTTCATCAAGGAAGGCGACACCGTAGTGGGCGTGCATACGCGGAGCCGGCTCACCGGAGAGGAGGCCGATTACTACGCCCCCGTCACGGTGAACGCCTGCGGCATCTGGGGCCAGCATATGGCCGAAATGGCCGGCGTGAAGGTCAATATGTTCCCCGCCAAGGGGGCCCTCCTCATCTTCGCGCACCGCGTGAACAACGTGGTCATCAACCGCTGCCGCAAGCCTTCCAACGCCGATATCCTGGTACCGGGGGACACCGTCTGCATCATCGGCACCACCTCCACGCGCATCCCCTTCGAGGAATGCGACAATGTGGCGGTGACGCCCGACGAAGTGGACCTCCTCATCACGGAAGGCGCCAAGCTCGCTCCGTCGCTGTCGGAGACCCGCATCCTCCGGGCCTATGCCGGCGTGCGTCCGCTGGTGAGCGCCGACGACGATCCTTCCGGCCGCAACATCTCCCGCGGCATCGTCTGCCTGGACCACGAGGTCCGCGACGGGCTGAAGGGCTTTATCACCATCACCGGCGGCAAGTTGATGACCTACCGCCTGATGGCGGAAATTGCGACGGACCTCGTCTGCAAGAAACTCGGCGTGGACAAGGCCTGCGAGACGGCCGAGACCCCGCTCCCCGGCTCCGAGGAGAAATCCTACGAAGCCGTGGCCCAGAAGATCTGGGAAGCGCCCACCACGGCGCAGAAGGCGGCGGCCTCCCGTATGGGCACCCGCGCCGCCCGCATCCGCACCGGCAACAAGCGCGACGACGCCCTCATCTGCGAGTGCGAGGAAGTGTCGGTGGGCGAAATCAACGCAGCCATCGACAGACTGGAGGTAAGCACCTTGACGGACCTCCGCCGCCGCACCCGCGTGGGGATGGGTACCTGCCAGGGCGAGTTCTGCGCCTGCCGCGCGGCGGGACTTCTCGCCAAGGCGCACGGCTGCGTGGAACGGGAACGCCGGGACCTGGAAGACTTCCTACAGGAGCGCTGGAAGGGGAATTTCCCCATCGGCTGGGGCGACACCCTCCGCGAAGCGGAATATACACAGTGGGTCTATAAACACGTGCTGGGCCTATGAAATACGACGTAGTGATCATCGGCGGCGGCCTGAGCGGCCTGGTAGCCGGCATCACCCTGCAGAAAGCGGGGAAGCGCACCGCCATCATCAGCACGGGGCAGAATGCCCTGCATTTCTTCTCCGGCACCTTCGAGTCGCTGCAGGAACCCTCGCAGCGCATCAAGGACCTCTTCTTGGAGGCCGGCGTCCGGGTGCACTATAACCCCGGCGTGCGGCTCACCCCGATGGGAACCTTCAAGGAGGCCGCCCTCTCGCTGGAGGACATCGACCTCTTCCCCTCCGAAAAGATAGGGAAGCGCGTGCTCATCGTCAATTTCCAGGGCTATCACGACTTCTTCTCCTCCTTCCTGGCGGAAGGCCTGGAGAAGCAGGGGATGCAGTGCCGCGTCCGTTTCCTGAACCTGCCGGAGCTGGAACGCCTGCAGCAGAGCCCCAGCGAAATGCGTTCGGTGCAGATTGCCCGCACGGTGGATCCGCTCTGGGAGAAGGTGGTGCAGGAAGTGCGCCTGCTCCTCAAGGACGAGGATACGGTGATTCTGCCGCAGGTATTCGGCCTGGCCGATACCTCCGTCCCCGGCCGCATCCGCCAGGGCATCCCCGCCCGTGTGGTGTTCGCCGGCACGCTCCCGCCTTCGGTGCCGGGCGTGCGGACGCAGATCCTTCTCAGGAAGCGCTATCAGCTCCTGGGCGGCACCTACCTGATGGGCGACGAAGTGGTCCGGGCCCACGTCCACGAAGGCGTGGTGCACTCGGTAGCGACGAAGAACCTGGACAGCCATTACGTGGAGGCATCGGAGGCCTTCATCCTCTCCACCGGCAGCTACTTCTCCAAGGGCCTGGTGGCCAATCCTTTCCGTGTCTATGAGCCGGTCTTCGGGCTGGACGTGGAGTACAAGGAGGACCGCAACGCCTGGTACAACCCTTCCTTCGCCGGGGATCAGCCCTATATGCATTTCGGCGTGAAGGCGTCGGCGGATCTCCTCGCCCTCAAGGACGGCGAGCCGCTGCAGAATCTCTACGTGGCGGGTTCGGTCCTGGGCGATACGCACCCCGAGTTCGGCTCGGCCGCCGGCCAGGCCATTCAGAGCGCCCTTTTTGTGGCCGATAAAATCTTAGGCCTATGAAACTGCAAGAATTCACTTCCAGCAAGCACAACTTCGAAGAGTGTATGAAGTGCACCGTGTGCACGGCCTATTGCCCGGTGCTCCAGGCGAATCCCCTGTACCCCGGCCCCAAGCAGGCCGGTCCGGACGGCGAACGCCTGCGGCTGAAGGACCCCTATTTCTTCAACAAGGCCCTCAAATACTGCCTCAACTGCAAGCGCTGCGAGGTGGCGTGCCCTTCCGGCGTGGCGGTGGCGGACCTCATCCAGGCCGCCCGCATCCGCTACGACCACACGCCCCCGAAGCTCCGCGACCGGATGCTGGCCTCCACCGACTTTATGGGCTCGCTGGCCCGCCCGTTCGCCCCGCTGGTGAACTTCGGCACGGGCCTCGGGATTTCCAAGACCTTGCTGGACGCCACGCTCAAGATCGACCATCGGCGCAGCTTCCCCAAATACAGCGGGCGCAGCTTCGAAGGCTGGCTCAAGCGGCACCGCAAGGAGCAGGCGGCCTTCCCCGAGCAGGTGGCCTATTACCACGGCTGCTACGTCAACTACAACTATCCCCAGCTGGGCAAGGACCTGGTGAAAGTGCTCAATGCGCTGGGCATCGGCGTCCAGCTGCTGGAGAAGGAAAAGTGCTGCGGCATCGCCCTCATCACCAACGGGATGTCGGCCACCGCGAAAAAGCACGCGGACCACAACGTGGCGCAGCTGCGGCAGGCCGTGATGGATAAGGGTCTGAAGGTGGTCACCACCTCCTCCACCTGCACCCTCACCCTCCGCGACGAGTATCCGAACCTCCTGGGTGTGGACAACGCCGACGTACGCGAAAGCATCCTGATGGCGACACGTCTCATCTGCGAAAAGCTGGAACAGGGCGCCCAGTTGAAGTTCAAGGCCGATTATCACAAGAAGATCGCCTACCACGTGCCCTGCCACCTGGAGCGGCTGGGCTGGGGCGTGTTCTCGGAGCGGCTGCTGCGCGGGATTCCCGGCGTGGAGTTCTACCTCCTGGACAGCGCCTGCTGCGGCATCAGCGGCACCTATGGCTTCAAGAAGGAGAATTACGAGACCTCCCAGGCTATCGGCGAGGCCCTCTTCTCCCAGATCCGCGCCTTGTCACCGGATGTGGTGGCCTGCGACTGCGAAACCTGCAAGTGGCAGATAGAAATGTCCACCGGATTCCAGGTAATGAATCCGATATCCATCTTAGCAGAAGCCCTGGAATAAAAAAAATGAGCGCCGCGGTTGAAGCGGCGCTCTTTTTTTAGAAGACCAGCAGGAAGAGTCCTGCGGCGAGGCAGGCCCCCAGCATCGGGCCCGCTACCGGGACCCAGCTGTAGTTCCAGCCGCTGTCGCGCTTGCCCGGGATGGGCAGGATGGCGTGGGCGCAGCGGGGGCTCAGGTCGCGGGCGGGGTTCATCGCATAACCCGTGGTGCCGCCGAGGGACATACCCAGGGCCATAATGAGGCAGGTGACGGGCCAGGCGCCGATGGCTCCGGTGGAGGCCGGCGCACCGCCGATCTGGAAGGCGTTCCCTTCGAAGCCCAGGGCCAGGATGATGAACACCAGCAGGGTGGTGGCGATGAACTCCGAGAGGAAGTTCCGCCAGGGATTCCAGATGGCCGGCATCGTGCAGAAGGTGCCCAGCATCGTATCCGGTTCGTCGGACGTGGCCTTGTAGTGGTCCTTGTAGAAGACATACACCAGGAGGGCTCCCACAAAGCCGCCCAGCATCTGGGCCACGATGTAACCCAGTACCAGGTCCCAGGCGAACTTGCCGGCGATGGCCAGGCCCAGCGTTACGGCCGGGTTCAGGTGGGCGCCGGAAACGGGTCCTGCGATGAGCACGCCCATCATCACGGCGAGGCCCCACGCGAGGGCGATCACCACCCATCCGCCGCCTTTGGCCTTGGATTTATTGAGGGAGGTGGCGGCGCAGACGCCGTCGCCGAAGAGCACCAGTATCAGGGTGCCTAAGAATTCGAAAAGAAAAGCGGGATTCATTGTTTTACGGTTCTTTTGATTGCATCTTTCCAACCGTCGCGGGCGGCGGTCATATCGGCCCCGGAGGGCGTAAACGAGCGTTCGGCCTTCCACTGGCGCTTCACTTCGTCCAGCGAGCCCCAGTAGCCCACGGCGAGGCCCGCCAGATAGCAGGCGCCCATCGCGGTGGTTTCGGTCACTTCCGGACGGATGACGGCGGTGTCCAGGACATCGGCCTGGAACTGCATCATCAGGTTGTTGCGGGAGGCCCCGCCGTCCACCTTCAGCTCGCTCAGCTTCACGCCGGCGTCGCGCTCCATCGCATTCACGATGTCCATCGTCTGGAAGGCGATGCCCTCCAGCGCCGCGCGGGCGATATGCGCCGCCGTGCTGCCGCGGGTGATGCCGCAGATCACCCCGTGCGCGTACTGGTCCCAGTAGGGGGCGCCCATCCCGGTGAGGGCGGGCACGAAGTACACGCCGCCGTTGTCCGGGACGCTCGCGGCCAGGGCTTCCACATCGGCCGATGAACGGATGATTCCCAGGCCGTCGCGCAGCCACTGGACCACGCTGCCGCCCACGAAGATGGAGCCTTCAAGGGCGTAGTTCACCGTGTTGCCGATCTTCCAGGCGATGGTCGTGAGGAGGTTGTTCTTCGAGAGGATGGGCTTCTCCCCGGTGTTCATCAGGAGGAAGCAGCCGGTGCCGTAGGTGTTCTTCACGCTGCCGGGAGCGGTGCACATCTGGCCGAAGAGGGCCGCCTGCTGGTCTCCCGCGATGCCCGCGATGGGCACTTCGTGCGCGAAGAGGGTGGTTTTCGTGTGGCCGTAGACCTCCGAGGAGGACGCCACGCGGGGCATCATGCTTTCGGGAATGTCCAGCAGTTCCAGGAGTTCCTTGTCCCACGCCAGCGTATGGATGTTGAAGACCATCGTCCGGGAGGCGTTGGTGACGTCGGTCACGTGTACCTCGCCGCGGGTGAGCTGCCAGACGAGCCAGCTGTCCACGGTGCCGAAGCGGAGGAGGCCTTTTTCGGCCTTTTCGCGCGCGCCGGGGACGTTGTCCAGGATCCATTTGATCTTGGTGCCGGAGAAATAGGCGTCGATGATGAGGCCGGTCTTCTGCCGGATCTTGTCCACCAGCCCGCGGGCCTTCAGCTCGTCGCAGTAGGCCGATGTGCGGCGGTCCTGCCAGACGATGGCGTTGTAGACGGGAGCGCCTGTCTCGGCGTCCCACACGATGGTGGTCTCACGCTGGTTGGTGATGCCGATGGCGGCGATGTCCAGCCCGTTGATGCCGATCTTGGAGATGGCCTCCGCGATGACGGCGGCCTCGCTGGCCCAGATTTCCATCGGGTCGTGCTCCACCCAGCCGGGCTGCGGGAAATGCTGGGTGAATTCCTGTTGGGCGACCGAACGGATGTGTCCGTCGTGGTCGAAAACAATGGCCCTGGAGGAACTGGTTCCTTGGTCCAGGGCCAAAATGAATTTACTTTGCGGGTTCATAGTAGCATCCGGCGCCGTCGGGGTAGTTGCCCACGGCAATCATGTTATGAACGGTCTTGAGGAAGTTCCCCACCTTATATTTATAGGTGGCGGGATCCTTCTGGAAGGAATTGGCATGAACGGCACCGGGGCACACGTACACTTCCTTGTAGCCCTTGGTCTTGGCGTTGTAGTTGGTCCAGAGCTGCTCGTAAGGGACGAAATCGTCGGCATCGCCATGGATGAACAGTATGGGCTGCGTGCTCTTGGCCACCTGATTGGCCGACGAAGCCTCCTTGAAATCCCAGCCGTAGCGGTTCTTGCACACGATGCTGGCGCTGTTCAGGATGGGGAAAGGAGGAAGATGGAAAGACTGCTTCAGGTTGAAGGCAAACTGGTCCCAGGCGCTGCTGTAGCCGCAGTCTTCCACGAAGCACTTCACATAGTCCGGGAGCGGGTCTCCGCTCATCATCATGGTGGTGGCGGCGCCCATGGACACCCCGTGCACTACCATGAAGTCGTCCTTGAAGATGCCGTGGGCTACCTCGGCCCATTTCTCCACGTCATAGCGGTCGAACCAGCCCATCTGGGCGGCGTCGCCTTCCGAATAGCCGTGGTACTGCAGGTCCGGTACCATGACGTTGTAATTGAACTCGTCCCGGTACATACGCACCAGATACAGGAACACATAGTGGTTGTCCGTGTAGCCGTGCACCACGATGGCGGTGCCGTTTGCCTTGGCCGGGTTGGCCGCAGGGGCGTAGACGGCGTGCACTTTTTTGTCCTGGTAGCCCACGATGGTGGTGTCCTTCAGGATGCCTTTGCCCTTGAGGGCGTCGTACCAGGCGGTACTGCCCGCCAGCAGGGAATCGGCCTTATGGCGCGTACGGTCGATGTCTTCCACGCCATGGGGGTTGGGTTTCAGGGCATAGTTGCACATGAACTTGCCGGCGAGGCAGCTGTTGAGGGATACCGCCATCAGGAGGACGGCGGCAAGTCGCATCATCTTTTTCATAGGCCTAGAACTGATAGTTGATGCCGATACCCAGCCAGAGGCCTGCATCCAGCAGATTGTTGAAGCACTTGGCCAGCTCCACGGAGATGATGAAGTTCTGGTTCATCGCGAGCTTGAGGCCGGCGCCGGCGCTGTAGATGAGGTCTTTGATATGGCTGTCATCGTAGATGGCGGTGGAGATGGGCTTGCCGTCTTTGCCGATGAGGGCGGGATCGGCGGCAAGGGCATTGTCATTGACGATACCGTTCAGGAAATCCGTCCGATAGGGCTTGGTGATGATGCCGGCGTCGAAGAACGGGTTCACGGCCACATAGAAGTACTGGTTGAAGAGCTTGAAGTTCACCAGTTTCACGCGCAGTTCGGCGTTGGCCCAGGCCAGGCCTTCCGCCAGGACGCGGTTCTCGCGGAGACCGCGGATGGTGTTGGAAGAGCCGAAGCCCTCGGAAATCATATTTCGCTGGACCAGCAGGGGAACGTTCTGAATCATATAGAACGGGGTTTCCCCGGCGAGGGTCTGCTGCCAGGCCAGACGATAGGCGAACACGGGATCCCCGGCCTTGAAGATGTGGATGGGGATGGCGATGTAATGGCGGAAGTACACGCAGGCCTTCAGATACTGGTGGCTGAGGACGTTGCCGTTGAGGTAGGCTTCGGCCCAGATACCGTGGTTGGGGGCGGCCTCGATGTCGCGGGTGTCGAACACCACGCCGGCATTGATTTCGAGGGCGCTGCCGCCGGCGGCCTCATCTTCCTTGATGGCGCCCAGGGCCTGATACTTCTTGAACTGAGTCAGGGCGGTATCGTAATACTTGTCGTTCACGCCCCTGTCCCGCATATCGCCGATCTTCCAGTTCCAGAAGTTCATACCGGCGGCCCAGTTCAGGTTGTCCGTGATGCGGCCCTGGACATTGGCCAGGATGCGCAGCATCTGGCGGCTCATGCCGTAGTAGTTGACGTTGTTTCCGTTGGCCAGCGTGATGTCGCGGCTGGACCAGATGTCATAGTTTTGCACGGCGGCCGCTCCGTTGAATCCCCAGAAGCTGTACAGCGGGTCGTTCATATACGTCACGGACGCGTTCACGCGCATGTTGGGAATAAGGTACTTGGAGTCATAGGCCAGATACAGGCGCATCCGGTGGCTCTTGGTGAAGTAGGAAGCTTCCCAGCTGATCTTGTGGAGGGGATCCGGGTAGGTGTTTCCGTCACCATAATAATATACATCACCAAAGGCGCCGGCCTGGAAGCCGTTATCGACGGAATAGGTGGCGGTGGGCAGGACGCCGAAGCTCCAGCCGGTCTTCATTTCCTTTTCCTGTTCCTGGGCGGCGGCAGAAAGCACTGCGGCGGCGCACAGAAGGGTTAAAAAGAGTTTTTTCATGTAGATAAAGTTAGTTATTAGTTATGTTCGGTTTGTCCCGCAAAGCTACGAAAAAAATAGTTCCTAAAAAAATGTAAAAAAAATTTGCCAGGCAGAAAAAAGTTACTACCTTTGCAGTCCCGTTTGAAGCGAGCACCTCAAATGCGGTTTCCAAAACGGGTTTTTAGTTCTTTGAAAATACTGAGAGAATAGATTAGAGGTAAAGCAAAAGATAGAAAGAATTAGTCTGATAAAGAAGTTATCAAACGGAATTTTCGGACTA
>JAEEGH010004196.1_pt1 | contig 37177 bp, 33 predicted proteins | sample 9134181 | NCBI WGS metagenome assembly JAEEGH01 (sample SAMN16246544, study PRJNA631951) | gut metagenome | biome: gut microbiome; feature: rumen; material: DP-attached | host: Bos | place: Iran: Karaj | collected 2018-10
GATTCAGGGTCACAGCCGTCACCGTTAGGACCTTCATTGATAATCTTCACCTTGCGCACGGTGATGTTCTTCGACAGTGTGGGCGTTATCACCCAGAATGGCGAGCGCAGCATAGTAACGCCCTCGATGAGTATGTTCTGACACTCATAGAAGTTCACCAACTGCGGACGCATACCATGGCCTTTGCCGAAGATACGCTCCTCCACCGGCACGCCGTTGTCTGACATCTGCAGCAGCGTGTTGCGGTTGCTCAGCGCATTGCCCAGCGAGTCCTTGCCCCACTTGTCGTTACCGAAGTATGGCATGGACTGCGCCTGCGGTGTATTCTCGTTGAAGCCGAATTTCTTGGCTCCGCACCACTGCCACCATGTTTCGTTCTCGCCGTTACCATCGATTATACCCTCACCGCTGATGGCTATATTCTGTGCCTGATAGGCATAGATACATGGTGAGTAGTTCATCAGGTCGAGTCCTTCCCAGCGTGTCTTCACAAGCGGATAGAGGTCTGGCTCGTATGCGAAGAGTATGGTGGCATCTTTCTCCACCACAAGCATTACGTTTGACTGCATACGAATGGCACCTGTCAGGTATGTGCCTGCAGGCACGATGACCTTGCCGCCGCCCGACTGCGAGCACTTCTCTATGGCCTTGTTGATAGCCTGCTGGTTCTTGGCAGCAGAAGCCTTCTCGGAAGCACCAAACTTCTTGATGTTATAAGTCTTGTTCTTGAATGTGGGTGCCACTATGCGACTCTCTATCTGCTGATAGAGTTCTGCGTCCCAACCTTCAGCGGCATTGACACCCAGCACCGCCAAAAGCATTAAAAAGATAGAAGTTAGTTTTTTCATATTATGTAGGTAGGTTTAAGGCTTATCAAATGAATAATGAATAGTGAATAATACAGAGTATCGCATTGCTATCATTCACTGTTCATTATTCATTTTTAAATATCTACTTCTCGCGAAGCGTAATTATTCTGGCTTCATGTTAGTGTAAACAGTCTGCACGTCGTCAAACTCCTCGAGTTTCTCAACCATCTTGTCGATGGTTGCGCGCTGCTCCTCATCTACATCCTTCAAGTCGTTAGGGATGTATGTGAACTCACCACCGATTTCCTCGAAACCTTTTTCCTCAAGGAATTTCTGGATAGCGGCGTACGACTTCGGATCGCCGTAGATAGAGATTGTTGTCTCATCCTTTTCCTCATCGTAGTTCTCGTCAAACTCATCATCAACGTTAAAGTCAATGAGTTCGAGGATAAGGTCGTCCATATCGAGGTCGGCAGGCTTCTTGAAAGTGAATACGCACTTGTGGTCGAAGAGGAAGCTCAGCGAACCAGTAGTGCCCAGGTTGCCAGAGAACTTGTTGAATACCGAGCGAACGTCAGCCACGGTACGTGTGGTGTTGTCAGTCAGTGTGTCAACGAACACTGCTATTCCATGAGGGCCATATCCCTCGTATGTCACCTCCTTGTAGTCTGACTGGTCTTTACCCATTGCATTCTTGATGGCACGCTCGATGTTATCCTTCGGCATGTTCTCACGCTTACACGTTGCAATGATAGAACGCAGTGTAGGGTTAGTGTCTGGATCAGGACCGCTTGCCTTCACGGCAATGGCTATCTGTTTTCCCAAGCGTGTAAATGTTTTTGCCATGTGGCCCCAACGCTTCATCTTGGTGGCCTTACGATATTCAAATGCTCTTCCCATTTTGTTTTTGTGTAATTTATTTTTATAGTTTTATTTTTATATTATCCTTAAAAATGCAAAGTTACAAAAAAAAAATGAGAAACTTGTGATGTTTCTCATTTTTTTATATTACAAGGTGTAATATTCACTATTATTTTCTCTAAATGCCAAAGGCATGTGTAAACGACTTTTTCTTTGCCGTATGTTATTTTTTCGACATGTTGCTGATTTCTTTAATTGTTCTATTTCTCCACCATTCAGAAAACTCATTTTAAGGAGCACTGAAGGAGGGTGGTGGACAAGAAGTCCAGAATGGGGGTAGAATCGCATAGAGGTACCTTAAAACGATTTTTTCAATGCACAATGCATAATGCACAACGCACAATTATGCCATGCGGGGTAAAAAATGCGAACTATCCGCAATAAACGTATATTGAGCATTATGCATTGTACATTAATCGACGCCTTTTTATGTTATAAAAGCACTGCTTTTACAATATAAAGTGATAGCTATTGCACCGTAAAACGATAGCTTTTACAATGTAATATGATAGCTTTTACTTCACAGACAGAAAACCAAAGCATTTTACATTTGCCTATATGTCGGATTTTCAAGTCCGTCATCAACCCTTTCTGCTGACGCAGATATAGGAAATTATTGTCATCACTCTTGTTGACTTTATTGTTTAGCCATAATATGGCAAAAAAAACGCACACATAACTTTACAGTCATGTGTGCGGAGATTATTTCTGCAAGGAGTTAAGAGGGGGGAACAGGAGTTATCGCGGCTTTCAGCCGCTAAGGAGTTAAAAGACATTACGTTTTCTTATTCATACAGTCAAAAACATATGTCCCTTAACTCCCTCAAACTACCCTTTACTCCCATGAATACTTATCTCAGTTCTGCGTTCAGTTGCTTCTTCAGATTGTTGATGAGCTTGTTCATGATGGCATCGATAGCCTTGTCGTTCATCGTCTTCTCGCTGTCCTGCAGCACGAAGTTGACGGCATACGACTTCTTGCCTTCCGGCAGGTTCTTGCCTTCATAGACATCAAAGAGCTCAACCTTCTTCAGGAGTTTCTTTTCTGTCTGGCGTGCTATCTGCTCTATCTGCGCAAACTCCACATTCTTGTCTATAAGCAGGGCAAGGTCACGGCTTACTGCAGGATACTTTGGTATCTCGGTGAAGTGAACGGCAGCCTTCTTCACGGCATTTGTAACCTGTGTCCAGTTGATGTCGGCGAAGAACACCTCACGGTCAATGTCTGCCTGCTTCTGCAGTTTCTTGCTTACGATGCCCAACTCTATGAATACCTTGCCGCTGCGGTTCATCATCTTGATGCCGGTAGAGAAGATGTCGTTGTCGGTCTTCTCGCTTACGAGCAGTCCCTGCGGCATGCCGATGCGGCGCAGTATGTTGTCAACATGTGCCTTAAGTTCGTAGAAGGTGCTGTCTTCGTCAGCATGAATCCATGAGCCTTCTATGCGCTTACCCGTAATCCACAGTCCGAGATGGCTTTCCTCTGAGTATGCCTTCATAGGATTCTCATCGTCCTTCTTCTCGTTGAAATGCTGGTAGCAGTTGCCAAACTCGAAGAACTTGAGGTTTGCCATACGGCGGTTGGCGTTACGCATGATGCTCTCCAAACCGCCGAAGAGCAGTGACTGGCGCATCACGTTAAGGTCGCTTGACAGTGGGTTGACAATAGTAACGCACTTGTCGGCAGGATATGCCTTCAGGTCATTGTAGTAAGCACCCTTTGTAAGTGAGTTGTTGAGTATCTCGTTGAATCCTGCACCTACAAGCTGTTCAGCTACGAGGTTCATCAGTTTGTGGCGCTGGTCTTCAAAGTCCTTGACAGTCAAGGTTGACTTCAACTGTGTAGGTATCTCCACATTGTTGTAGCCATAGATACGCAGGATATCCTCCACCACGTCACAAGGACGCTGCACGTCCACACGATATGCTGGAACAGTTATCTGCAGTCCCTCTGCATCCTCGGCGTTTATCTCAACCTCGAGAGATGTGAGGATATTCTTTATTGTGTCGTTGCCTATCTTCTTGCCTATGAGGTTGTCAACGTATGCGAAGTCGAGGCGCATCTGTGGGTTCTCAATAGGATTTGGATATACATCTTTTATTTCCATAGACACCTTGGCACCTGCCAGTTCCTTACAGAGGATGGCAGCCTGCTTCAGTGCGTATATGGCTCCGTTAGGGTCGATGCCACGCTCGAAGCGGAATGAAGCATCGGTTGACAGGCCGTGGCGGCGGGCAGACTTACGAATCCATGTTGGGTGGAAGTAAGCTGACTCGAGCACCACATTCTTTGTCGTCTCGTATGTGCCGGACCCCTTGCCGCCAAACACACCGGCGATACACATAGGCTCTTCGGCATTGCAGATGGCGAGGTCGTGCTCTCCAAGTATATGCTCCTCACCGTCGAGGGTGACGAATTTCTTGCCTTCGTTCTTGTCCTTCACAACAATCTTGTTGCCCGTCACCATGTCGGCATCGAAGCAGTGCATAGGCTGTCCGTATGCCATCATCACATAGTTTGTGATGTCCACGATATTGTTGATGGGGCGCAGACCGATTACTGTGAGTTTGTTCTTCAACCATTCAGGTGACTCTTTCACCTCGCAGTCAGTCAGGCTGATGCATGCATAGCGACGGCAAGCCTCCGAATTCTGTATCTCTACATCTATCTGCAGGTCGTTGTTGTCAACCTTGAAGTCATCGCATGACGGGCGGTGCAAAGTGGTTTCCTTGCCGTTAGCCTTCATCCATGCGTAGAGGTCGCGTGCCACACCATAATGAGACAATGCGTCAGCACGGTTGGCGGTGATGTCAACCTCAATGAGCCAGTCGCTCTCCAGGTTGTAGTATTCAGCAGCTGGTGTTCCCACAACAGCTGTTTCCGGCAATACGATGATGCCGTCGTGACTTGTTCCTACGCCGATTTCATCCTCAGCGCATATCATGCCGTTAGACTCAACGCCACGAAGTTTTGATTTCTTAATCTTAAATTCCTTGTCGCCGTCGTAGAGCACGCAGCCCAGGTCGGCAACGATTACCTTCTGTCCTGCTGCCACATTGGGCGCACCACATACAATCTGTGATGGAGCGGCGGCAGTGCCGTCTTCGTTTTTCTTGCCCAAATCCACGGTGCAAACGTGCATGTGGTCTGAGTCTGGATGTGGTTCGCAGGTCAGCACCTGTCCCACATAGAGGCCCTTCAGACCTCCCTTGATAGTCTGTACTTCTTCAAGAGCGTCAACTTCAAGTCCTGTACTGGTGAGTGCAGCGCACACCTCCTCTGGTGTGAGGTCGAAGTCAACGTACTCCTTAAGCCATTTGTATGAAATATTCATATCTTGTTTTAATTGTTATCAGTTTTTCTTTTCACTCAGTTTGCCGTCCTCGCATTGATAGATGATGCCGGGGAACTTGTCAAGGAGAGTCATGTTGTGCGTGGTGATGACCACAGCAGTGCCTGTGGCGGATATATCACGGAACAGTCCTATGATACTCTCTGCCGTCTCTGGGTCAAGGTTGCCAGTAGGCTCATCGGCAAGAACCAGCTTAGGAGAATTGAGCAGTGCACGCGCTATGGCTATGCGCTGTTGTTCGCCGCCCGACAGTTCATGTGGCATACGTTCCTCGCATCCCGTCATGTTTACAGCCTTCAGCACCTCCCTTATACGTTTGTCAATTTCAAACTCGTCTTTCCATCCCGTAGCCCTCAGCACGAATTCAAGGTTCTTACGCACGGTGCGGTCAGTGAGCAGTTTGAAGTCCTGGAACACTATGCCCAGTTCGCGGCGCAGGCTCTGCACCTCGCTGTGACTGATGTCGGTCATGTCGCGACCCAGCACATTGGCAGTATAGGCACTGTCTATCTCCAGGTCACCATACACGGTGCGCATCAGTGAACTCTTTCCTGAGCCCACCTTGCCTATGATGTATATAAACTCCCCCTCGCTGACCTTGAAATCAACGCCGCGGAGCACCACCTCGTCATCGTGGTGGCTGATGTTTACGTTTTTATATTCGATTAACATCGTCAATCAATGTTTCTTCCATCCTGGATTGTGACGCTCGGCAAGTTCTGCAGCGAGGTCTTCTATGCGCAGTCCCTTAGACGTGAGCAATACAATGAGGTGGTAAAGCATGTCCGAACCCTCATATATCAAACGGTCATTGGTGCCGTTGGTTGCCTCAATAACAAGTTCCAAAGCCTCTTCGCCAACCTTCTGTGCCATGCGGTTAAGACCGTCCTTGAACAGTGATGTGGTGTACGAGCCCTCGGGCATTTCCTCGTGGCGTTTCTCAATAAAGTCTTGCAGTTCACTGAGGAACAGCAGCGGATTTTTCTCTTCCATTGTCTATATCTGTTTTTTTATTATTCCTTTAAGAGTGCAAAGTTACTACTTTTTTCTGACTAACAACAAAAAATTCCGCAGAAACTTCTGTTTCCCTGCGGTATATACTTTTACTATTTCAATATTTTAACCCGAAATAAACTCTTAATAATCCAACTGAACATCAGCGGAGTCCAACTCAGTTCCACTCTGAGCCAACTCTTCCATATAACTGCGTATCCTGTTCAGTCCGTCGCCACTGGGCTTGGCATTATTTCCATGTGAGTATATCTCTGTACCATCTGAAAACACAGCCTTGAACCCCCAAGTCCAACCATCGTGCACACGGACGTGGGGCAAATACCTTTCCTTGTACTTATACATCTTCTCTTCCTCTATTATCTTGCGGAAGTTTGCCACCATCACGTCATCAAGATGTTTCTCATACAGAGGGCTGCGGCTTTTCTTCATGGCCCGCAACACATAGGCACCTGTTGAGTCGCGCTCCATACGTCCGAAATACTCATAACCCATCATTGTGCCTTGGCGTGAATACTCCACGCTGACGAGTTCTCCCTCAGGCATTCTAGCACATGCCGTCAGAGTCATCAGAAAACCAGAGATGAGCGTTGTCATTGACAAGAAAGCCTTTCCCATAACGATATAATGCTATCTGTTCACACCGACAGTCGGCTATTGCTTAACCTTGATATATACACCATCAAAAGATGCACCCATGCCAAAGCAGCCAAGTGTTTCCGGACCAGAAACAGTCTTCAGCACCACAAACTTCTTGAAGAAATGTGCACTGAAACCATATCCGCACTCGTTCACATTATTATAAATGAAGTAGTCGTGTGTTGTCTCGCCCAATACTGCCGGACGACTGGGACTGCTCTTGCCTTCTGCGATGTTGTGTGCACAGTTGCTCACCTCAAAATGCAACTTATTCTTACCTGCACCACGAAATTTCACATTACCTCCCATCATGGAGTTATAATGACGGTTCCACATGGAATAGGAATATTCACGCCCTATGTTCTGTGGGTCCTCATAGTCAAGATACGAAGTCACGTCAACATACTCGCCATTCATATGGACGTTCTTCATCCTTATCTCCTTGCCAGTCTTCGGATTCGTCCATATTCCATCGACGATGCGTGCTTCTTCATTTTCATCTTCTATGATGCCGAACATCAATATGCCGGTAACAGTACCGTCACTCTGGAACTCTCTGAGATAATAGTGATCCTCAACCATTGACCCTACGAGCAATATCGGAGCAGGATGCTTTGCCTTAGGGTAGTATATCTCACCTACGACAATCTCGTCGCCATTAACGCAGAACTTAACCTTGAAAGGAATGTTGTCTCCAATCTTTCCTTCAAAACTATACTCTCCGAGTACGTCGGCATGAGCTGACAATGCCAACAAGGATATTACAATAACAAATAACAGCTTTCTCATAATAATATTGTTTAGTTTGTCAATACATATAACCACAGAACACACATGACACGTGTGCTCTGTGGTCTTTAATCATCACTTACTTATTCTCTTCACCCCAACAGGTATCGGTGCCGGTATGACACGTCGGACCATGCGGATGAACCTTTACAAGGAGCGTATCATTGTCACAGTCCACCTTGATGTCAACGAGGTCAAGGAAGTTTCCACTTGTCTCGCCTTTAGTCCACAAGCATTTACGGCCACGACTCCAGAATGTTACCTTCTTCGTTTCCAAAGTCTTGTTGTAGGCTTCCTCGTTCATGTAACCGAGCATCAGGACGTTCTTCGTAACTGCATCCTGTATTATGGCAGGCACAAGGCCGCCACCTTTTTCAAAGTCTATCGTCATTTTCTTTTGAGTTATCGGAATTATCGGAATTATCGGAGTACTCAGAATATTCTGAATAATCGGAGATTCCTTTATCAATTAATTCTCACTGTTATACCTTCGTTTCTCAACCACTGTTTCAGTTCCGGCACTGGTATCTCACCGAAGTGAAATACACTCGCTGCCAATGCGGCATCTGCCTTTCCCTCTACAAACACATCACGGAAATGCTCTCTCTTGCCTGCACCGCCTGATGCAATGATTGGTATTGGCAGAGCATCTGACAGCATGGCAAGTGCTTCGTTGGCAAATCCCTGCTTCACACCGTCATGGTTCATCGACGTGAAGAGTATCTCTCCAGCGCCACGGTCTGCCACTTCCTTTGCCCAGTCAAGCAGAGTGCGCTCCACACGTATGCGACCGCCGTTGACATAACAGTGCCAGCCGTCCTCATCATTGCGGGCATCTATGGCACATACGCATACCTGTGAACCAAAACGATTCACTATCTCGTCTATCAACTCCGGACGGCGCAATGCCGCACTGTTGACACTTACCTTGTCGGCTCCAGCAGCAAGCATGCGCTCCACGTCTTCAAGAGCATTAATACCACCACCAACGGTGAACGGTATGTTTATCTCCTCTGCCACACGCGTCACCATATCGGTGAAGGTCTTTCTGCCCTCATGCGATGCCGTGATGTCAAGATACACCAGTTCGTCAGCGCCCTGGTCGCTATACATCTTACCCAGTTCCACCGGGTCGCCGGCAGAGCGCAGATTAACGAAGTTTGTGCCTTTTACTGTCTCTCCGTTCTTTACATCAAGACATGGTATGATTCTTTTTGCTAACACAGGAGTTCTGAGTTTAAAGTTTACTGTTTTTGGTTTACGGTTGATAGTTTACTGTTTACCGTTTACTGTTGAAAGTTGAAAGTTTAAATCCGCAGGGCATTTTTCACTTTTCACTATTCACTTCTCTCACTCTGAGCGAAGCGAAGCAACATCTATTCTTCCTTCATAATATGCTTTGCCGAACACCACTGCTGGTATATTGCTCTGCTCAAGGCGTTTGATGTCGTCGTTGCAACTCACACCGCCAGAGGCTATGAGGTGCAGCTGTGGCCAGCGTGCCATAATCTGCTCATACAGTTCTACGGCAGGACCAGCCAGCGTGCCATCTTTTGATATTTCAGTACACAGCACGTTCTTCACGCCCAACTTGATATAATGTTCAAGGAATGGAATAAGATCCTCTGCAGAATCTTCTTTCCAGCCGTTGATACTTATCTTGCCATTGCGCACGTCGGCACCGAGGATTATCCTGTCGGCACCATATTTCTTTATCCACTCCTCACAGAGTTCCGGATTGGTCACGGCAATGCTGCCAAGTGTCACCATCGTGGCACCAGCATCAAATGCTTTCTCTATATCCTCTGCCGTCTTTATGCCGCCACCGAAATCCACTACCAGACTGGTTGCCTCCGTTACTGCACGCAACACTGCATCGTTGACGATATGCTTTGACTTTGCACCGTCAAGGTCAACCATGTGCAGGCGTTTGAAGCCGAGTCGTTCAAACTCCTTAGCCTGGCTCACCGGGTCTTCGTTGTATATTTTCTTGCTGTCATACTCACCCTTGGTAAGTCTTACGCACTTACCGTCGATGAGGTCTATGGCTGGTATAAGTTCTATCATGCCTCTATTCTCCCCTCCTTATTTTATTTCAAAGAAATTACGTATTATCCTCTCTCCTACCCTGCCGCTTTTCTCTGGGTGGAACTGCGTTGCATAGAAGTTATCCTTGTGCAACGAAGCAGAATAGTCGAGTGTGAAATGTGTCTTGGCGATAGTATATTCCTCACTGTATGGCACATAGAAACTATGTACGAAATACACGAAGTCATTCTCGTTCAGCCCTTCATACAGCGGTGTCTTCAGATTGGCGATACTGTTCCATCCCATCTGCGGAATCTTATCCTCATGCCGCGTAGGCTGAAAACGCTTTACATCGAGCGGGAATATACCTATGCAGTCAGTGTCGCCTTCCTCTGAATGGCGGCACATCAACTGCTGACCTATGCAGATACCCAGCACAGGCTGTTTCAGATCTTTTATCACGCGGTCAAGTCCACGCTCACGCAGATACTGCATGGCACCGTGCGCCTCTCCCTGTCCAGGGAATATCACACGGTCAGACGTCATCAGTTCCTCCGCATCATCCGTGAGCAGAGGTTCTATGCCAAGCCGACGCACAGCGTTTATCACACTGAAGATGTTGCCGGCATTATATTTTACTATAGATACTTTCATTTGCGTGCAAAGGTACACATTTTTCCCGACATAGGCAAATTATTTTCATTTTTCCTCTACTGCCTACTCTTCTGCAACATCTGCCACATCACACACAGCACGCACACTGCGTCCCATATAACGCTCTGCGATGCCAATTTCGTTGCGTCCTGTCGTTTCAGAGAAATTATGATAGTAGGCTTTGTAAGGCTCGTTAGCCCTGAGGTCACTCGACCAGTAGTTGCCCATCTTTCCGTAAGACCATACGCCTGCTTTGTTGAAATTCGTAGTATTGACTCCTCCTTCACCACGGCGATACCCAGCAGCAGGCAGGAATATGTGGGTATCATTCAACGTGTATTCTGCATCCAACACGGGTTTATCATACGAAAATTTCCCCTTATCGCCTTCCGCCTTGGCACGATATACTATATATCCATTCACACCTGTACCGGCGTAACTGTTGGTCCACTCCCAATAGCATTTATTCTTGAGTTCTATCATCTCTCTCCTTGTAGGTATGCGCCATCCCTCACCCATGTATCTCAATGCGGCATCGTCATCAGCGACCAGCGAAGACAATTCATCGGTGTAGCGTACAGCCTCAGTGGAATCTGTGGCCTCAACCGCTACACATCCATATTCTGGCCTGTCGCAGTATTTCGTGAGTGTTTGGTTCGAGCCCTTACTATACTTGTAAGTGTCCCACGTGAATGCTCTTTCATCCACCTCGAAGTCAACATAGCCCACGGTGTCGCCCCAGGCTATATAGTAACCTGCTTCTTCCGCCGACTGAGCGCCAACATTGCATGTTGCCCACTTAACGCTGAGACCAAGGTCCACATACTCGTAACCGTTGAGGTAAGTCCTGTACTTGTCATACACTATGCTGTCCACGTCAGACAGGCGATATTGCACAGCCTCACCACTTTTAAGATAAACAATCATTGCTTTTTCTTCGGCATTTACTACCTGCAACGTCATCACAGCGCTCAATGCTAAGATAATGAAGTAAGAAATGCTCTTCATGATAAAATAATCCCTTCTTTTTATTTTGCGACTGCAAAATTACTAAAAATTTTCTAAAAAAAGGACTACAATATACTAAAAAATATTAAAGACACGTTATCTATACACTGTGCCCAGTCTGCGGCGCAGACCATGATGCAGACGATAAATAATCATGCAGACACATATAGTTATCACATAGATGATGATAGTCTGCACCTTATTTATATATGTCATCGAAAGAAGCTTGTGGCAGAGAGGCTATCCATGCGAGATAGCGGTTAAGGTACGCAGTGACATGCTGCAGCGCCCATGCAACGATGGCGGTGAGCGACGTAAAGGGGAGAACGGCACATACAAGCAGTAAGATAGCAAGATATATGATGAGGGCGGCAAGCAATGGCACCGGCAGATTAGTAAGCAGGAAATAAGTAGAGAAACGATGGAAATAAAGTGCTATGAGCGGTGCCACGCCAATCTGAGCACAGGTAGAGATGAGCATGGTGCGCAGCAGCAAGCGCGGCACAGCATACTTCCATCCGTATGGCATGCGTTCTGTCAGCCAACGGTTTACTGGTACATAAAGCAGGGTAATGCTCGTCACCGCCATGAACGACATCTGAAAGCCTACGTCAAACAGCCATTCGGGCCATATCACAAGCAACAGCATAAGGGTGAACACAAGCACGCTGAGACCATCGGGACGGCGTGACAGCCTGCGCGCCATAGTATATACAGTAAGCATCACCGCAGCACGCATAATTGACGGGTGTGCTCCAACAAGCATCACGTATGCCCACAACGTGAACACCATCAGCATGGCAAGAAGAAACTGCGCCAAACGACGCATTCGTCCAAGATGTGCAGTCATCCGCCACGGCAACAACATTGCGAGGAGTGCATAAATGATGCCCAGATGCATGCCCGACAAAGCGAATACATGCGATGCTCCACTGACATTGTATGTTTCCTTGAGGTCACTGCTCACATGAGTGCGCTCGCCCAACGTCATGGCTGTCACTACCGCATACTCATCATCTTCCAGTCCACATTGCCGGTATGTATCTATCAGTTCCTTGCGCTTTTCATTCATGAAACTCACTATACTGTCCTCATAGGGAACCGTATAGGTGTTCCGCTCACTTTTTATCAGAAAGACACCAAGGGAGAACACTGCAACAATGATGAAAGCCGTAGCCACCCTGCCGTATCGTCGCAACAGCGCAGACAAAAACAACGCCGCCAATGCGACACACGCACTGACAGCGGATATGCTTGTTCCATACGACAATACTCCATTAGGCAGAGCCATATGCTCTCCCAATATGATGCCTGCAATAAGCGCCATGCACAGAATGAGTGACGGTGGAAACTTCATGCGAATAAGTTTACGATTTCTTATTGTACAGCAACAAGCCTATGGTAAACGGAATTGCTCCAACAGCAAAAGCCACCAAGGCGAAGAATCCGCCAAACAAAGTTGCAAAGCCTCCCTGACGAATCACTGGCCGTGGGTATTTCTCATATATTATCGAGTCAGCCACACCAGCTTTTTCAAGTGAATCTATTTCTGTCAGATGACTGTTGTATTCTTCCCACTGAACTTGATTCTTCTCACCGGCTTCTTTGTCGGCGATAAAGCACGCAACGGCAAAGAATACCGCCAATGCCATAATCATGGAACCAATGATGGTTGAAACACATCCAAAGCCTTTTGCCAGTTTCATGTTGGTTAATAGTTAAAGTGGAGCATGAAATTACATTCAAAGAATCACTTCAGCAGGTCTGGGCGCAGACGTTTTGTCCTTTCAAGTGCCTGTTCCATTTCCCATTCCTTAATCTTTGCCTCATGACCGGAGAGCAGTATGTCTGGCACCTTCCATCCCTTATAGTCGGCAGGACGTGTATATATTGGTGCAGACAGCAGGTCATCCTGGAAACAGTCAGAGAGTGCACTCTGTTCATCGCCTATCACACCGGGAATGATGCGCACAATGGCATCAGCCATGACTGCGGCTGCCAGTTCACCCCCCGTAAGCACAAAGTCGCCGATGCTTATTTCGCGTGTGATGAGGTGGTCGCGTATGCGCTGGTCTATGCCTTTGTAGTGACCGCAAAGAATGATGATATTGCCTTTCAGCGAAAGATCGTTGGCCACATGCTGGTTGAACTGTTCACCATCGGGAGAAGTATATATTACTTCATCATAGTCACGTTCTGCCTTCAGTGCACTTATGCAACGGTCTATCGGCTCGCACTGCATCACCATGCCGGCAAAGCCTCCGTATGGATAGTCGTCCACGCGTTTCCACTTGTCAAGCGTATAATCGCGCAGGTTGTGCAGGTGAATCTCCGCCAGACCTTTCTTCTGGGCTCGTGCAAGAATGGACTCGTTGAAGAATCCTTCAAGCATCTCTGGCAAAACAGTAATGATATCTATTCGCATAAAAGGTATTTTCGTGTTATTCTGATGCAAAGTTACACAAAAAAAATGAAAGATGAAAGATGAATGTTGAAAGTTTCAACTTTTTTTTGTAATTTTGCAGAAAACTTTCACCAATCTACTTTCAATACTCAACTATATGACCGAACAAGAACGCATACAGCAGTTGCGCAGTCAGTTGCACGAACACAATCACCGATACTATGTGCTAAACCAACCCATCATCTCCGACCAGGAGTTTGACCTGATGATGCACGAGCTTCAAGACCTTGAAGCCCGCCATCCAGAGTTGTATGATGCCAATTCGCCTACGATGCGCGTGGGCAGTGACATTACCAAGGAATTCAAGCAGGTGAAACATAAATACCCCATGCTGTCGCTCGCCAACACTTACAGCGAGCAAGACGTAGCCGAATGGTACAATCAGGTGAGCCGTGGTCTTGAGGGCGAACCGTTTGAGGTTTGCTGCGAAATGAAGTATGATGGTCTGTCAATATCGTTGACATACGAACATGGACGACTGACACAGGCTGTGACACGCGGTGATGGTGTGCAGGGTGATGATGTAACTGCGAATGTAAAGACTATACGTTCCATTCCGCTTGTATTGCAACCTGGACTTGGTTGGCCGGACGAGTTTGAGATACGCGGTGAGATACTCATGCCGTGGGAGTCGTTCAACCGCCTCAACGCTGAGCGCGAGGACATCGGCGAACAGCCTTTTGCCAATCCGCGCAATGCTGCCAGCGGAACGCTGAAGAGTCAAGACTCGCGTGTGGTGGCTGAACGTGGCTTGGACGCCTATCTGTATTACATCCCGACCCCATCCATTGTCTCCAAGGATGGCGTAGCAGACACAGGTCATTATGAAAGTCTGGAGGAAGCAAGGAAATGGGGATTCAAAATTTCTGAAGGCATGAGGAAAACTCATAGTTTGCAAGAGATTTTCGATTTCATAAACTACTGGGACACAGAACGAAAGAATCTGCCGGTTGCTACCGACGGAATCGTATTAAAAGTAAACTTACAACGACAGCAGCGTCACCTCGGATATACGGCAAAGAGTCCGCGATGGGCCATAGCATATAAGTTTAAGGCTGAGCGTGTATGCACAAGATTGCAGGAAGTGACTTATCAGGTGGGCAGAACCGGTGCTATAACACCTGTGGCAAACATGGAGACGGTGCAACTGGCTGGTACCCGTGTGCATCGCGCCACGCTGAACAACGAAGACTTCATCCGTTCATTCGACTTGCACGAGGGCGACTGGGTGTTTGTGGAGAAAGGCGGTGAGATTATTCCTAAGATAGTAGGCGTTGACGAGAGCCGCCGCGACCCTTCGGCTCAACCGGTGCGTTTCATCACACACTGTCCAGAGTGCGGTGCCGAACTGCGCCGCGTGGATGGCGAGGCAGCGCATTACTGTCCCAATGACACTGGTTGTCCGCCGCAGATAAAAGGCCGTATTGAGCATTTCATAGCCCGCAAGGCAATGAATATTGACAGTCTCGGACCAGAAACCGTTGACACATATTATGAGCGCGGACTAATAGAAAACATTGCCGACCTATACACGCTTACCCCCGACCAGCTGAACTACGAGGGCAACCGCGAGAAATCTGCACGCAAGATAGTGGCAGCCATCGAGGCTTCAAAGCAGGTTCCGTTTGAACGTGTGGTCTTCGCTCTTGGAATACGCATGGTGGGCGAACAGACTGCAAAGATTCTGGCACGACATTTCAAGAGCATCGAGGCACTGCGCAATGCCACCGTCGAACAACTGACGGAGGTTGACGGTGTGGGTGGCATAATAGCTGTGAACATCGTTGACTATTTCCGCAATCCGAAGAACATAGAGATTGTGGACCGTCTTATCAGTTACGGCCTGCAGATGCAGTTGAGCGAGCAGCAGCAGACACAGCATAGCACGTTGCTTGAAGGCAAGAGCATCGTTATCAGTGGAGTATTCACTCACCACAGCCGCGATGAGTACAAGGAGATAATAGAGCAGAACGGAGGAAAGAACGTCGGATCGATAAGCAGCAAGACATCATTCATCCTTGCAGGCGACAATATGGGGCCGAGCAAACTGGAGAAAGCCCAGAAACTCGGTATACAAATCATCAACGAAGATGAGTTTCTTGCTATGTTGTCATAATGACATTTCATAATGATATTCATATAATTAACTAATTAAATATATTGGGATTTAACCCACCTTAAAGTAATGAGCAGATATATAAAGAATGTGTTCACACTGTGTTTGGTGACCATGATATGTACGACAGGCATCCAGGCCTATCCTGTGGTACATTCGGCGTTAGGCGACAGCCTTGTCATTCCTGGCAAACTAACATTGCGTCTCATAACCAAGCACCAGAACTACGAAGGCGGCAATGCAGCCACACGCGACACTGACATCGACTCACCGAAGTCGGTGAATTTCACTCCCGACGGAAGAAAATACTACGTCAACTCCCTCGAAGGATGCTGCACGGTAGTCTTTGATGCCGCCACGCACAAGAAACTGAAGGTCATCAGCCATAAGTTTGACGGCACAGAGACACAACTGTGGGGAGAGAAGAGCAAGTTCTTCCCTTTCAGACATTACTTCGAGAATGTCAACTGTTTTCTGGGCAAACCGGTGGAAGGCACCTTCTCACATGGCGGCAGATATTTCTGGGTGCCATACTATCGCCGTACATTCGACATCAACGCACAAGACCCGTCGGCCCTGTGTGTCATTGATACAGAGAAAGACGAGATAGTACGCTTGATGGAAACCGGTCCGTTGCCAAAGATGGTGACAACATCGCACGATGGCCGTCGATTGGCAGTAACACACTGGGGCGACAACACCGTTGGCATCATCAACATTGAAGGCAACGACCCATTTGCATGGCGCTATGAGTCATGCCCTGCCATAACAAAGAAACTGATACTCAACTACAGTCTGACGAACCAGATAGACCGTGATTCTGACAGCGGCCTGAAACTTCGCGGCACCGTCTTCCTGCCCGGCGACAGTCTGCTGCTTGTCAGCCGTATGTGCGGTGCAGGTGGTTTCGGAGTGGTTGACGTGAAGCACGGCAAATACCTCGGTATGCTTACCGGCATGCTTGAGAACACACGCCACATGATTGTAAGCGGTGATTATCTGTACCTGAGCTGCAACATCGACGGTTATGTGCAGCGCATCAGAATAGCAGACCTGCTGAAGGGCATCCGCCAGCTACGCTCGCCTGACTGCAAGAAATCCTCTGAATTAGGACGCACTGCCAGTGTGCAGGGATTCACCACATGCAAGGTAAACCCTGGTGCACGCACCATCTGCATCTCGCCTGACGGCCGTTGGATTTTCGCTGCATGCAACTCAAGCAGCAGTCTGGTAATTGTTGATGCACAACAAATGAAGGTGGTTGGTTCCATTAAAGCAGACTCCTTCCCTGTAGGACTTGACATCTCGCCTGATGGCCGCTGGCTCATAACGACATCGCAGGGCCGCAGCAACGGCGGCGGCAATGCCGTGGATGTGTTTGAGATAACCACCGTTCAACCTGACTTCTCATTCCTCCCAGCCTTGCTGCAATACATACCCGACATACTTATTGCCCCATCTTGTTCCATACCACTATGTGCCAACCTTGTCGGACTTATTGACGATGCAGGATTAACACTAATTGCATAGCCTGCCAATCATTCCAATATGAATTACCATTTGTTCAACCCCGACCACGAGATTGCACTGGCGATGAACACCCGGAGCTTCGTGCCGTCACGCAACGTAAGACAGATGTGTCACGACCTTGCATTTCTGCCTGCACTGTGGGCGGATGACGGCGACGGTGTGATTGCGGATGATGCGGAGTATGCCAGGCAGGCTTATGAGGCACTTGGGCTGAAGAACAAAAAAAACATGCTGTTTCTTTCCTTAAAGGATGCTGCAGCACGGATTACCCAGCACGACAGTATAAGCCCATGGGGATGGAACATGGCTATACGCGAAACGCTGCGCATTGCCGGCATATCGACGACGATGCTTCCCACTGAAGAACGACTGGAGGAATGGCGCACTTTGTCGGGGCGCGCACTGGCAACGAAGATTCTGGAAGAACAGAAAGCAGTGGAAAGGACTGTGGGAACTGCAGAGGTGTGTGATACGATATGCGCTGTGGAAGATTTCCTCAAAGTGCACCGTGACATTGTAATCAAGGCGCCATACAGCAGCAGCGGCAGGGGGGTGAGATTTGTCAACACCATCGATGAGGCAACCCGCAACTGGGTGGTGCGCACGATAAGGCAGCAGGGATATGTGACGGTAGAGAAGAAATACGCCAAGCTGCTTGACTTTGCCGTGGAATATGAGATAACCGCTACGGGTGAACTGCAACGCAAGGGCTTGTCGGTATTTCAGGCCGACGGTGCCGCATACACCGGCAACTTGCTGATGAGCGAGGAAGAGAAATGGAACATACTGTCACAATACCTTTCCCAAGAGGTTACAGAAAAAGCGCTGTCCTCACTGGAATCCTCACTCGCAAATCATCTGTCGGACAAATATTACGGTCCCTTCGGCGTTGACATGATGATGGTGGACTGCGAACATGAGGCATACCTCCATCCCTGCGTGGAGATAAACCTGCGCCGCACCATGGGACATGTGGCACTTGCGCTCTCGCAGCGTGGTGAACGCGGCGTGATGCGTACCGTATTTGATGGCGGACGATTCGGTCTGAATACTGGCAAAGCATGACATGAGAGTGGCGCGATGGTAGAAAATTGGTTCATGGAGGTTGTAAAGAAATGTCTTTTTGCCTTTGGTGACACCAATACGTGCATTTTTTTACGGCAACAAAGCAAGAGATTGTATATTTTTTTGTAATTTTGTAGCCAAAACATTTATTACAAATAATGAAGAAAACACTTTTTGCTTTCTTGTTGGCACTGCCGTTAGTGACCGGTGCGGTGAACTACAAGTCTGAAGTTTGGTCGCCCGACAACGGCGATGGTACGTTTACCAACCCCGTAATCAATGCAGACTATTCTGACCCCGACGTATGCGTGGGTGCGAGTGGTGAGGATTTCTATATGACCGCCTCGTCATTCAACTGCATACCCGGTCTGCCGATACTTCACTCGAAAGACCTTGTGAACTGGGAAATCGTCAACTATGCCGTAAAGGCATTGCTGCCGCTCGACCGCTATGCCGTGCCGCAGCATGGCAACGGCGTGTGGGCACCGTCAATACGCTACAACGAGCATAACAACACATATTATATATATTGGGGCGACCCCGACCTCGGCGTGTTCGTGGTAACGGCGAAAGACCCTGCCGGCGAGTGGACTGAACCAAAGTGCATCATTCCCGGCAAAGGCATTATAGACACCACACCACTCTGGGATGAGGATGGCAGATGCTACCTCGTGAACGGTTGGGCAAACTCACGCTGCCAGTTCAACTCAGTGCTGACGGTGCGTGAGATGAGCGCCGACGGCATGAAGCAGATAGGCAACCCCGTGATAGTGTTTGACGGCAACGGCACCAACGACCGCACGGCAGAAGGTCCTAAGTTCTACAAGCGCGACGGATGGTACTGGATAATGTGTCCTGCCGGTGGCGTGCCAACAGGTCATCAGCTGGCCATGCGTTCCAAGTCGCCTTACGGTCCTTACGAAAGCAAGACAGTATTGGCGCAGGGCACCACCAACGTGAACGGCCCTCACCAAGGAGGATGGATTCACTTGAAGAGCGGCGAAGACTGGTTCCTGCACTTCCAGGACAAGGAAGCCTATGGTCGCGTGGTGTGGCTCGAACCAGTGAAGTGGATTGACAACTGGCCTGTAATGGGCGAGAACGCAGGCAAGGTGAAGGCTTACGGCAAGACAGAGAAATACTGTGGACAGCCGGTGCTGACATACAAGAAACCTAACGTGGGCGGCACATACCCTGTGGTGAACCCCGTAGAGAGCGACGAGTTCAATACCACCACACTGGGCAAGCAGTGGCAATGGCACGCCAACTATGACCAGACCTTCGGTATGCCTACGCCATACGGATATTTCCGAGTGTTCTGCCACCGTCAGAGTGCAGAATACAAAAACCTGTGGGAGGCCGGCAACCTGCTGCTGCAGAAAACGCCTGCCGACAATTTCACAGCAACAGCGAAACTTACCATGACCGCCAAGGCCGAGCAGCAATACGGCGGCATAATATGCATGGGCATGGACTACTCCTCACTGGTACTGCGCCGCGTGGGCGACGAGTTCCAGTTGCAGCAGATAACCTGCAAGAGTGCCGACAAAGGCAAGCTCGAAACAATAGAAGTGCTTGCCACACTGCCCCCCACCTCTGCCGACAAGATAGACTACCAGCCGTCGCTGCACTGCGACATATACATGCAGATGAAGGTGGAATACATAGGCGGCAAGACCAAGGAAGGCAGCAACAAGCACGAGGCACGCGTGACCTTCGCCTATTCAAAAGACGGCAAGAAGTTCACCCCCTGCGGTAATGCCTTCACCATGCGCCAAGGCAAGTGGATAGGAGCCAAGATAGGCATCTGCGCAGCCGAGCAGCCAGGCAAGAAGGTGCGCGGATGGGTTGACGTGGACTGGTTCCGCATCACGAAGTGACAGACACAACACATATTAACTAACATAACTATTAAGAAATGAAGAAAATTTTAATGCTATTTGTCATGGCAGCCACAATGCTGTCATTGACCTCATGTGATGATGACAAGATTGCGCAGACTCTTGATGGAGTATGGGAAGGACAGGTATCCACAGCTCGTTGGAATTCATACCAATATGTGGATATACAATTCTCAAGAGAAGGATACTCTGACGGCTATGGCGTGGAATACGATTACTTCAGCAGCGGTGGATACGTAGAATGTCCATTCACATACAAAGTCACCAACGGCAGAATATTCATGGAATATGAAGACGGTTCACGCATAGCAATAAGCAATTACACATTGACTGAGACTCAATTCTCTGGCGAGTTCTGCGAGTGGATAGGCAGTTACTCCGTTGGCAATGTGATAGCAAGATTCGACTTCGTGAAAGTAACAAGTTGGAGGCACAACCGCTACAGCAACTACTATTATTATATTGGAAAGTCTGACAGCACTGTAACATCAGAGAAAGAGGCTACACCAATAAAGGAAAAGGCCGACGATGCCGAATAAATTGTTTTTCCTACATGAGAAAATATTTTTCAAAGAATATTTTGTCAGTATAGAAAAAATTATTAATTTTGCATGCTGAAAAAGCGAGAAAAGCTTTTTCAGCATAAGGAAGGTTGGCAGAGTGACCGAATGCGCTGGACTCGAAATCCGGTATACGCTTTACCGCGTATCGGGGGTTTGAATCCCTCACCTTCCGCAAAAAAAAAGCAGCCGAAAGGTTGCTTTTTTTGCGTGAGGGATGAAAACCCAAAAGGGGTTTGTAACCGACGCAGTCGCTTGCCAGAGCAAGAATCCCTCACCTTCCGCAAAAAAAAAGAAAGCAGCCGAAAGGTTGCTTTTTTTGCGTGAGGGATGATTTATAAACACAAACAAAAAAAGCGGAACACAAAATCCGATATTCAGGATTTCATGTTCCGCTTTATATATACCTTATTTATAATATTATCCCTTAGCAGCTGCTACGCCTGGCAGTTCCTTACCCTCGATAGCCTCGAGCAGAGCACCACCACCAGTAGAGATGTAAGATACCTTGTCAGCAAGACCGAACTTGTTTACACAAGCTACAGAGTCACCACCGCCGATGAGTGAGAATGCGCCTTCTGCTGTTGCCTCAGCGATAGCCTCGCCGATAGCACGTGAACCAGCGCAGAAGTTGTCGAACTCGAATACGCCTGCAGGACCGTTCCAAAGGATTGTCTTACAACCCTTGATGGCAGCAGCAAACTTCTTCTGAGCCTCAGGACCTGCGTCAAGACCCTCGAGGTCAGCAGGGATTGCGTTTGCAGGACAAACAGTCTGAGGAGCATCGTTGCTGAACTCAGGAGCACAGATAGCATCAGGAGCCATAACGAGCTCTACGCCGTTCTTCTTAGCGAGTTCCTCTACGCCGAGAGCTACGTCCAACTTGTCGAGCTCACAGATAGACTTACCTACCTCACCGCCGTGTGCCTTAGCGAATGTATATGTCATACCACCACAGAGGATGAGCTTGTCAACCTTACCGAGGAGGTTCTCGATGATACCGATCTTAGAAGAAACCTTAGAACCACCCATGATTGCGATGAATGGACGCTTGATGTTAGAGAGGACGTTGTCAACAGCCTGAACCTCTTTCTCCATCAGGAGACCGAGCATCTTGTTGTCTGCGTCGAAGTAGTCAGCAATGACAGCGGTAGAAGCATGCTTACGGTGAGCTGTACCGAAGGCATCCATTACCCAGCAGTCAGCGTATGAAGCGAGCTTCTTAGCGAACTCCTTCTGGCTTGCCTTCATAGCCTTCTTAGCCTCTTCGTATGCAGGATCTTCCTTATCTATACCAACTGGCTTACCCTCCTCTTCTGGATAGAAACGGAGGTTCTCGAGCAGCAGCACCTCGCCTGGCTTCAGTGCAGCAGCCTCAGCGTCAGCCTTCTGGCAGTCGTTTACAAACTTAACAGGTGTGCCCAGTGCGGCAGACACTGCATCAACAATCTGACTAAGTGAGAGCTCTGGCTTTACCTTGCCCTTTGGCTTGCCCATGTGAGACATGATGATGAGAGAACCACCCTTCTCAAGAATGAGCTTAAGGGTTGGCAGAGCACCCTTGATACGGGTGTCGTCAGTAATCTTACCGTCCTGAAGAGGTACATTGAAGTCAACACGTACGATGGCTTTCTTGCCTGCGAAATTGTAATCGTTAATTTTCATCTTGTTTTTATATTTAGAATTATCTTATTCGAAAACTCATGCAAAGTTAATAAAAAAAGTTGAGAGTTGATAGTTGAGCAGTAAAAGTTTACAATGAAACAGACAAAAATCTTACATTATGTAAACTCAAGTTTGCATTTTTCTGCTTTTTTGTTTCTCATATCGCATTTTTTTTATAATTTTGCAATCAAGTATGATAAACTATGATTTAAGCAAAATTACAACCATCATCTTTGATGTTGACGGTGTACTGTCGGCAAGTACCATTGGCATGAGTCCTGAGGGCGAGCCTATGCGCACGGTAAACATCAAGGACGGCTATGCCATACAGCTGGCCATAAAGATGGGACTGCGCCTGTGCATAATAACCGGGGGCAAGGACAATGCGTTGCCGCTACGCTATGGCAAATTAGGTATGAAAGACATCTTCATGGCTTGCGGAGTAAAGATCGACGTATATCGCAAATATCTCGCAGACAACGGTTTGACTGATGAAGAGGTAATATACATAGGCGACGACATCCCTGACTATGAAATAATGAAGGTGGTAGGATGCCCTTGCTGTCCGAAGGATGCCTGCACCGACATCAAGGAAATCAGTACATACGTCAGCCCATACAATGGGGGAATGGGATGCGCCAGGGATGTGTTGGAACAGGTGATGCGTGCCAAAGGCTTATGGCTTAGTCACGCAAAGGCATTCGGATGGTGAATGCATGACATGGCTATGAATTACGAGCCACGCTTATGGTATCGCCATTACGTATAAGTCGGCGTGCATCGCGCAACTGTTCCTGCAATATCTCATCGGCTATACCATACACCTTGGGCTTTATTGAGCGTGAATACCTATTAAAATAAGGATTGGTACTGACATACCACTTACACTCTGCCACTCCTACGGCCTTCGGGATTCTGTCCCAGAAATCAAAGAGCCGCGTAGAAGCGGCAATAGTTATGCCTACCCTACCGTCATTAAACCTGACGACACAGATAAGATGCTGACGCTTCTGAGTGTCACCGTCCTTCTCTGCTTCAGTACGTCTATGGCTTATGGTGATGTGGCGACCAAAGCGCTTGTTTATGTCGTTCATCATAGTACGGAACAATCTGCCATGGGAAGAAGTGTCCTGCAGCTGGTTTGACAAAATGTAGTAATGTATCATCTCATGGAGTATGGTATCCTCCACGATGTTCTCGGGCATGTCTATCAACGTGCTGATACGAAATTCAAAATTCTGATAGTGCCATGTACCATTGAGTCTACGGCGACGCGTATATGCCACCTGTCCCAGAAAAGTCCTTGCCCTACTCAGACGTATAGGCAGAGGTTGAAGCTGACCGCCAAAGCATAGTACATTGTATTCATTGAATTTCTTCTCTATATATTCTTTCGTTGCCCTCATATTGCCAGACTGTTTTTAGGTGGGTTCTAATAATTCCCACTGTCAGATTTTTGAATTTGTTTCAAGGGCAAAATGTTAGCTGATAAGGAAGCATAGCGGGCTATGTGACCGCAGAAGCTAACAGTTTGTACTGAAAGAAAACAAAAATATGACATAATGATGTTCATATAATAAACTTAATTCGTGGGAATTTTTAGAACCCACCTTTACACATTTGAAATGCAAAGTTAACAAAAATATGCAAGAATGGAGCTTATAATGAAAAAAAATTAGTAACTTTGCAAGATAAAAACAAATACAGACAGAAGAAAACATGGAATACCTACATGAACATAGAGACAAGGTACGCGACTATGAATGCGACCTTCAGGGTATCGTAAACAATGCAAACTACCAGCACTACGTAGAACATGCAAGACACGAGTTCTTGCTTTCGCGCAACATCAGCTTTGCCGACCTGCACGACCAAGGCATCGACTGCGTCGTGTCGGGCATAGAGATGCGCTTCAAAGTGCCACTACGCAGTCGTGATGAATACATAGTACGCACTAATGTAAAGAAGGAGGGCATACGCTATATCTTCCTGCAGGATATCTACCGCGCCAGCGATGACAAACTATGCCTTAAGGCTAAAGTGGAAGCTGTCTGCATAGTAAACGGCAAGCTCGGCGACAGCAACCTGCTAATGGAAGCGATAATGAATGCATAATTCATAATGCATAATTCATAATGCATAATTCATAATTCATAATTCATAACTCATAACTCATAATTCATAACTCATAATTCATAACTCATAATTCATAATTCATAATTCATAACTCATAACTCATAACTCATAACTCATAACTCATAACTTGCGCAGCACCATGCAAGAACTGAAAAATCTATATACAGAATGGAAAGGTTGCGAACCTGTACAGATGGAACGTCTGCCTGGGGCAGGAAGCAACCGCGAATATTACAGGATATCCGATGCTGACGGTAACACGGTGATAGGATGCAAGGGAACATCCAAGGAGGAAAACCATGCATTCATACAACTTGCCAAGCATTTTACCAAGCGCCAGTTGCCCGTACCGAAGATTCTCGCCAAGAGCAGCGACGAAATGCGATACCTACAGGAAGATCTCGGCAACATTTCGCTGTTTGATGCCATCAAAGGAGGTCGCGATGCCGGAGGCAGATACACCGTAAAGGAGCGTGAGCTGCTGAAACGTACCATCAGGCAGTTGCCTAACGTACAGATACGCGGTGCCCGCGGATTGGATTTCTCCGTATGCTATCCACAACCGGAGTTTAATCAGGAGGGGGTACTCTTTGACCTCAACTACTTCAAATACTGTTTTCTGAAAGCCACCGGGCTCGACTTCCACGAACTAAAACTGGAAGCAAGCTTCCGTATGATGGCAAAAGACCTGACTAACAACGACAAAACTGTCACAGAGGCTTTCCTGTATCGTGACTTCCAAGCTCGCAACGTAATGCTCGACAAGGACGGTAATCCTTATTTTATAGACTTCCAAGGAGGCAGGAAAGGTCCATACCACTATGACGTGGCATCGTTCTTGTGGCAGGCATCGGCACGATACAGTGACAGCCTACGCGAAGAGCTCATCAAGGAGTATTATGATGCCTTACAGCAATATACCGAGGTACCTTCATATAAGGAATTCAACGACCGTCTGCAACTCTTCGTATTGTTCCGCACCCTGCAGGTGCTTGGTGCCTATGGCTTCCGTGGATATTTCGAGCGCAAGGCTCACTTCATACAAAGCATCCCACCTGCCATACAGAACTTGCGCCAACTGATGGACCGCAACGATTTCCCTTACCCTTATCTGATGGACATACTGAGGCAACTTACCGAACTGCCGCAGTTTGCAGTGCAGCCTGAAAAGCCTGCAGAGCGTAAGGATGGCTATAAGACCACGGACAATAATCCCTATGATGCGAAGCCAAGCGACGGCAAAGCTACATTCTCTAAATACGACGGCAAAGGTCCGCTGGTGGTGAAGGTATTCTCATTCTCTTACCACAAAGGCATACCGGAGGATGAGAGCGGCAACGGGGGTGGATACGTATTTGACTGCCGAAGCACACACAACCCCGGACGCTATGAGCCTTACAAGAAACTTACCGGACTTGACGAGCCTGTAATACGCTTCCTTGAAGATGACGGTGAGATACTTACGTTTCTTGAGTCTGTGTACAAACTCGCCGACACTCACGTGGCACGCTACATACAACGTGGGTTCACCTCACTGATGTTCTCTTTCGGATGTACTGGTGGACAGCATCGCAGTGTGTACAGCGCACAGCATCTGGCGGAGCATATACATGAGAAGTTCGGTGTAGAGGTAAGGCTTGAGCATAGAGAACAACATATCACACAAGTTTTCAAAAAGAAATAAGGAAAGTTGAAAATCATACGATTTCTAAAGAACTGGACTCTTCCTGTCTCCATGACGTCGGGTGTCCTGGCATATTTCATAGGTAGTAGCCTGCCGTTGTCGGCAGAGTCAAAGGGTAGCATACTGCGTTTCATTGAGATGCTGCAACCTACCCTACTCTTCATTATGCTGTTCGTAGCATTCTGCAAGGTAAAGCCCTCTGCACTGAAGCCACGCCGTTGGCATCTGTGGCTCATACTTACACAGACAGGTTTGTTTGCCGCCTGCGCCGCACTACTATGGCTATACCCCGACACTGACGCAAGGCTCGTACTTGAGGGATTCATGCTCGCAATCATCTGCCCTACAGCCACAGCCTGCGCCGTGGTGACGCAGAAACTGGGAGGCGACTCTGCCACCACTACTGCATACACCATCCTCATTAACCTTGTCGTGGCTGTCATGGCACCTTTATTGCTACCATTTGCACATCCACAGGCTGGCGTAACATTCGTACCTGCCTTCATAACCATCATAAAGAAGGTGTTCCCTTTGCTTATGCTGCCATTGCTGCTGGCATGGTTGGTCAGATACTGCCTGCCACGACTGCACAAAGCCATACTCGCTACCAAAGACCTGGCATTCTATATGTGGGCAGTGGCACTGGCGCTGGCACTTGCCATAACCGTCAGAGCACTTGTTCACAGCAATGAATCACTATGGCACGTGGCAGCCATAGCCGGCGCCACACTGATAGCCTGCCTGTTCCAGTTCGCCTTTGGCAAATGGATTGGTGGCAAATATGGGTTTCGCATGGAGGGAGGTCAGGCTATGGGACAGAAGAACACCATCTTTATTATATGGTTAGGCTATACCTTCCTGTCTCCTATTACGGCTACAGCCGGCGGATTCTATTCTGTATGGCACAATATCGTTAATTCATGGCAACTGTATAAAAAAAGAAAGGCTTGAAACCCATCATACAAAATTAATCCAGTATATTAATCCAGCAGTTTCAGTCCTTCAATTTTTAGTTTTTTCAATTCTTAAATGCGTTACTTCATTCACCTATCATATGACGGAACCCGCTACCACGGATGGCAAATACAGCCAAACGGCATCAGCGTGGAGGGCGAGATAGAACGCTGTCTGTCTACGTTGCTGCGCACTCCCATCGACATTGTCGGCGCAGGGCGTACCGATGCCGGTGTTCATGCGCGCCATATGGTGGCACATTTCGAATTGGTCTGCAATTCACAATCCATTATAAAGGGGTTGGTTTCCGCTTCTGAAAACGAGTCATGCACCTTGAACTGCGAACAGCTGACCTACAAACTCAACCGAATGCTGCCGCCTGATATCTGCATACACAAGACAGAGCCCGTGGCTGACGATATGCACGCACGCTTCTCTGCCACCGCACGCACCTATCATTATTATGTAAGTACACAGCGCAATCCATTTAACCGTCAATATACTTGGGTTACGCACTTCAATCTTGACTTCCCACTGATGAATGAGGCGGCAGCCATACTGATGGAGTACAGTGACTTTGCCTGCTTCTGCAAAAGTCACACGGATGTCAAGACCACACTGTGCGACATGATGGAGGCACGATGGATACAGACATCCGATACAGAATGGTATTTCCGCATCAAGGCTAACCGTTTTCTGCGCAACATGGTGCGAGCCGTAGTTGGAACACTCGTAGAAGTGGGACGCCACCGCATGACATTGCAAGACTTCCGTGCTGTCATCGAGGGCAAGAAGCGCACACAGGCTGGCGAGTCGATGCCTGCCAATGCACTTTTCCTTGAGCGAATAGATTATTAACTAAACAATACTATAACTATGATGAAAGACAAACTACACTCTTATGTCAGAAGCATTGCTGCCTTCATACTATTGATGGCTATCGTCACACCCACCAGCGCAGAGACACGCAGGGACAGCATACTTGCACAGGCAAGGTTGGCAAACAAATACTTCATGGAGTCAACTCCTGACCCTACCGCTAACAGTGTAACTGACAAGGTACGTCCAAGCCACATCTGGACTCGCGGAGTATATTACGAAGGACTGATGGCACTCTATGACATTGACCCGCAAGAACAATACATAGACTATACCGACGAATGGGCTGGATTCCATGAGTGGGCACCACGAAGCAGCGTATGGAAGGTACATGCTGATGACCAATGCTGCACACAGACCTACATGACACGCTATTTCCAAGTTGGCGGCAAGGAGAAATACGAGAAAGCAAAGCTGGACTTTGACAATCAGATTGGTGGCAGTGACCGCACGCGCCATAACCGCGACTGGACATGGATTGACGCCATACAGATGGCCATGCCTGCACTTGCTATGATGACCAACATAACGGAAGATCGCAAGTACATCGACTTTGCCATACACTCATATCTATGGACACGCGACACATGCGACTCCAAACCTCTCTTTATAAAGAATGAGGGACTATGGTGGCGCGATGCAAAACTTTATGGCGTAAAGGAAAGCGACGGCAAGAACAGCTACTGGAGCCGTGGCAACGGATGGGTATATGTGGCACTGCAGCGAGTGATGGACCAACTGAGCGAGGATGACGAATACTATCCTTTGCTGAAAAAAGATTTCCTGTCAATGAGTAAGGCTTTGCTTCCTATACAACGCAATGACGGCTTCTGGAATGCCAGCCTTATCTCTGGAGAATATAACGGACCGGAACTTACGGGCACAGCACTTTTCCTAAGCGGACTGGCATGGGGAATACGCAAGGGTTACCTTACCGACGACGCTTACCGCAAGGCTGCCGACAGAGCCTGGGACGCTTGCAGCTTATGTGTTCACGACAACGGATTCCTTGGCTATGTGCAGGGTACCTCCGACAGACCATCAAAAGGATGGCCTTTCACATACGACGCCGTACCTAATTTTGAGGATTACGGCACAGGCTGTTTCCTGCTCGGTGCAACCGAATACTACAAGCTGTTGACAGCATCACAGACTGACGGCATAGACGGAGTAAGGGAATCAATGAATGAAAATGCCACAGACCTCGCCACATACGACCTCATGGGCAGGCGCATTATCAATCCTGTTGACGGCAGACTGTATATCAGGAACGGCAAGAAGTTCATACAAAGATAACGCCCAGAGGAACTCCACCCTACTCTTTTCTAAACTCAAATACGCACTTCTATATAATATAAGGTGGGTTCTAAAAATTCCCACGAGTTAAATTAATCAATTATATGAATATCATTATGTCATCTTTTTGTTTTCTTTCGGTGCAAACTGTTAACTTCTGCGGTCACATAGCTCGCTATGCTCCCTTATCAGCTAACATTTTGCCCTCGAAATAAATTCAAAAATCTGACAGTGGGAATTATTAGAACCCACCATAAGGAATACGCAGGTAGCAATGTTTCGTTTGCCACCTGCGTATTCCTTTTTCACATTTATGCACACCTATTAATATATTTATTTTATAAATTAATGCAAAAATTATAAAAACGAATAAAAAAACGAAACGCCCACTTCTCACGAAGTAAGCGTTCCAATCTCAATAGGTATTAGCTTTTTTTTAAGGTAAAAAGATTGTATTCAGGATAACACTTGCAAAGTTAAAGCAATTTTTTTGTATTTGCAAATTTTCACGACTTTTTTTTATATGAAAAAATGTGGTTTAACATATTTTTACATTGTGTAGGCACACAGTTTTTTACTTTTCTTTACTCTTGCCCCAAAAGTGTTTTATTAGGAAAAAGCAAACGACTAAAATCACTATAATGATTATAGCATATTTTATATACTCGCTATATTCCTCTATCTTCGTGTTTAGTTCTGCCTTCGTAACGAAGGTATGCAGGTACCATCCCAGTCCGGCAAGTATGCAGTTCCATACGCCAGCGCCGAGTGTGGTGAAGAGCAGGAAACGCCAGTAATTCATCTTTGCCAGTCCGGCAGGAATGGATATAAGATGGCGTATGCCAGGTATCAACCTGCCTGTGATCGTAGCCACGGCACCATTGTCGTCAAAATACTTCTCTGCCTGCTCTACCTTCTTTTGGTTAAGCAGACAAGCCTTGCCCCACTTACTATTAGCAAACTTATATATCAGCGGGCGTCCGAGGTAATAGCCGGCAACATAGTTGATGGTAGCACCGCAATCGGCTCCTATCGTTGCAAAGAATATCACCAGCCATATATTCAGTGCTCCCTCCGCAGCATTGAATGCAGCAGGTGCCACTACGAGCTCAGAAGGCACAGGAATAACGGTGCTTTCGAGCAACATTAGGAAATACACCCAACCGTAGTTGAGGTTATCCAAAGCATAATTAAACAACTCTGTCATAAGAAATACTTGTTTTTTGGTTATCCTTTAAATTGGTTATATTTATCTATTACAGGCTTCGTTTGCCTTTTTGTGCGGAGGCATAGGAAAATGCCATATCCCATCCATTCGTTTAACGCCATGACTCATCACAGTTGGAATCTGTCTATGCGCTCTTTGTATTTTGTGTATTCGTCGTCCTTACCGAGGTCCTTACAGCACTCCATCAGCGCTTCCAGCAGCATCATAGGGCAATCATCCTCCTTGTCGTTCACTACATACGAAATCTCTATGCTCCTAAGCAGCTTGTATGCCTGCTCCACATAGGTCAGCTCGCGCAGCATCATGCTGACCTTTATTATCACTTCCACGTCATAGTCTGATTTGTCTATGGCACTGCTGAAGTGGTCCATGCCCGTAGCACTGTCATTCTTCGCAAAGTATAGTGTCCCTAAGAATATATCAGCCTGCGGATCGTCTGGATAAACATCGGCATAGTGACAGAACAGCTCCATTGCTTCGTCTATCCTGTCCAGCGAATACAGGCTTGCTCCCTTCATGTTCAAAGCATCCTGCAAATCTGGCTCAATGGCAAGGGCAAAGTTGGCACTCTGCAAACAGTCTTCAAACTTCCCTGCAATATATTGTGCATTACCCAGCTGCACCCACACCCCGATGTTATATGCATCAATGTCAAGTGCATTGTTCCATGCCTTTATGGCCTCCTCCGTGCGTTTGGTCTCAAGATATATGCGTCCCCATGTCTCCCAATATTCAAACAGCATGTCCTGCAGGGGCTTGTCCATCATCTTCATCCATTTCTCCGCATAGCCGAAGCAGCAATGGTCGCAGAATATCATGGCGGTATTCAGCGGGAAATGGCTATAATCTTCCATCAGCCAGGCCTCATCGCTTTCTTCATCGTATTCTGAGTCAAGTGCCCCGCCATATATACCGTCCTGGCTTTCCACCTGACTTTTCAGTCTTGCATAGCGTTCCCTCAGTATCTTGTCGGCTCCTTCACTGTCACCATATACGATTTTCACCTCAGCCTCTATAAAGGTTTTCTCCACGTTATCATCATCCTCTGGCAGGCGTTTCAGTAATCTCATGGCCTCATCTGGATTACTATGGTCCGTCAGTTCCATGCGCGACTTGAAATAGAGTGCCGTAGCGCAGTCTGGATATTGTTCCAGGCAATAGTCTGCTGCCTCCTCTGCCTTCTCCATCATGCCGCTGTAATGATAATACTCGGCAATATCCACGAGGTCTTCAGAGTCAATGAAATTATCTACACCCGAGTTCAAGGCCTCCTCATATTTATTGAGCAGAGCCTTAAACTCGGGTGTACGTATGTATTTGATAAAATCAGTTTGTGACATCTATTTATTTCTTCCAAGTATCCTTCAGTCCTACGGTCTTGTTGAACACGAGATGCTCTGGCGTAGAGTCATAGTCTGGAGTGTAATAGCCTATGCGCTGGAACTGCAGGTAGTCGAGAGGCTTGCGTGTGGCACACCATTTCTCTACGTATGCCTTCTTTATCTCAAGGCTGTCAGGGTTTATGAACTTGCGCATATCCTCTACGTCGATGCGGTCCTTGCCCTGCTCCTTAGAGTAGTTGGCAACCTCATCACGTGGGTTCTCCACCATCCACAGGCGGTCATAGTTGCGCACCTCTGCCTCCAGGCAGTGCTTGCAGCTTACCCAGTGTATGGTCTTGCCCTTTATCTTCATGTTGGCATTTGCCTCACCTGTCTTTGTCTCTGGTATCAGCTCTGCATATATCTCAGTGATGTTGCCGTCGGCATCCTTCTTGCAGAAGTTCTCCTCTGGGCAGCGTATTATGTACGAGTTCTTCAGGCGCACCTCCTTGCCTGGTCCGAGACGGAAGAACTTCTTCGGAGCATCCTCCATGAAGTCGTCACGCTCTATCCACAGTTCGCGGCTGAACTCTATCTCATGTGTACCGTCTGCCTCGTTCTCCGGATTGTTCTGTGCGTTATACACCTCTACTCCGTCCTCAGGGAAGTTCGTTATAACGAGTTTCACAGGGTTGAGCACTGCGCTGACACGCTGTGCACGCTTGTTGAGGTCATCACGCACTGCACTTTCAAACAGCGACATCTGGTTGAGGGCGTCAAACTTAGTATAGCCTATCTTTTCGATAAATGCCTTGATACCCTCCGGACTGTATCCGCGGCGACGGAAGGCACTGATTGTCGGCATGCGTGGGTCGTCCCATCCCTGCACTATGCCCTCCTTGACGAGTATCAACAGGTTACGCTTTGACAGCAGTATGTGGGTAAGGTTGAGCTTGTTGAACTCAGTCTGACGAGGACGGTTGTCGTCCATTGGCTTATCGTCACCGGCACACTCCTTTGCCCAGTCCACGAACAGGTCGTAGAGCGGACGGTGGCTGGTGAACTCCAGCGTACAGAGTGAGTGCGTCACACCCTCCCAGTAGTCACACTGTCCGTGTGTGAAGTCATACATAGGATATGCGTTCCACTTGTTGCCAGTACGCCAGTGTGGTATGTTAAGCGTACGGTATATGATAGGGTCACGGAAGTGCATGTTATCGCTTGCCATGTCAATCTTAGCACGCAGCACCATCTTGCCTGGCTCCACGTTGCCGCTGTTCATCTCATTAAACAGGCGCAGGCTTTCCTCTACAGGGCGGTCACGATATGGTGAGTTGGTGCCAGGCACCGTTGGCGTACCCTTCTGTGCTGCTATCTGTTCTGCCGTCTGCTCGTCCACGTAGGCCTTGCCACGCTTTATCAGTTCCACGGCGAGGTCCCACAGCTGCTGGAAGTAGTCAGAGGCATAGAATATGTTGCCCCACTTAAATCCGAGCCATTCTATATCCTTCTTGATAGCCTCCACGTACTCCGTGTCTTCCTTCTGCGGATTAGTGTCATCCATACGCAGGTTACACACACCGTCATACTTCTGTGCTATGCCGAAGTCAAGTGCTATTGCCTTGGCATGGCCTATGTGCAGGTAACCGTTAGGCTCTGGCGGGAAACGTGTCTGCACCCTACCGCCGTTCTTACCTTCTGCAAGGTCCTGCTCTATCTTCTGCTCAATAAAGTTAAGCGACTTCTTCTCCTCGCCCTCTATGTTCTCTATGTTCTCTGCCATAATATGTTGTTATCTAAATTTATGACTGCAAAGTTACAAACTTTTTCGCAATCTCGCAAATTATGTATAGTAAATAGTCTTCCTGTCCTGCAGATTCGTGTAGATTCGTAAGATTCGTCTAGGAAGTTTTTGTCCCGGATTACACGAATTACACTATTTTTTTTGAAACGAATTATACTAATTATTTTTAATTTCTTTCATTGAAAAATCCTTGTAATCCTTGTACTCTGTGGTTCGTATTGCTACTCCCGAAACTTGAATAAATAATATAAAAGATGTCTGAAATCATTGCAGGTGCAGGGATTTCAGACATCTTTTAATGTGAGGCCTTCCGCATGGTATTCTTCACTTTTCACTTTTCACTCTGAGCGAAGCGAAGTCACTGTCCCAAGAAAATATTCACTATCTGGTTGGCGTCTGCCATGGTGATTGCAGGTTTATCGTTGTTGTCGGTATCTCCGTTCACGTTAGCATTGTCAACGTCAAAGTCGGAAGGCTTGTCGGTAGCAAGGAAATAGTTCACTACGGCATTGGCGTCTGCCATAGTGATTGCACCGTCATTGTTCACGTCGCCCAGATGTGAAATGCGCACGGTCTTGAAATTGCCTACTACGTTGCCGTCCTTGTCGCACACGGCGTGGTTATCAAACTTTGCTCCTATCGGTGCGGTCAGCGAGAGACCGTCACTGAGAACAAGGTTCTTTATGTCACTGATAGCAGATGTGCTGGCCATAATGCTGACATCGGTCATGCCGCCGCTTACGTAGAGCTTATTTCGGTACAGAGTAGCTGTTTTGTCTTTGTTGATTCTTAATGACCACGTTTTTCCAACTATACCAGTAATGACAAGCAACATATTCAAGCTGGCCCCATCTGTTACCCTGATGTTGCAGTCACTATTTCTTGTCATAGATATGCCAGTGGTGCAAAGCCCCCAGTCCAGTTTGCCGGGACCGGCAATGGTCAGGTCGCCGTTGCTCACTATGCCTGTATCCGCCGCGGCTATGGAGTTGCTTCCCACAAGGTGTATGGCGAGGCTGTCCATGGTGCTTATTATTCCGTTAGTACCTTCGGTTAATTTGTCAAAAATGATGCGGCAGTCGGTAAGCGTCAGCGTCCTTGTCTCGTCATCGTAGGTGGCAGTGCCCTGTTTGATGTAGCGGCCGACGATGTTGTCACAATTGGCTGATGTCACTGGCACACCGCCAAACCACAGACCGTATTTCGTGACTGGTCCTATCTTCACACTCGTACAATATACGCCGTCAACGGCGACAAGTTTACCTTGAAAGAGGTGTGGTGGCTCCGCCGGTTCAAAAATATCTATACCATCACCAAAAATAAATTGAGAGATACCTTCCAAACAAGGGGAAGTACCTCCTGAAGGAAGATTAATATTATTTGCTTCTATAAACGTTTGCTCACCGAGCACCTCAAGTGTCACGGTACCAGATTGTTCTTCTGCTATGTAGTTTCCCACTATACACTCATATCCTTTCAAATCAAGATGTGCATCATTGGTAACGCTCATCTTGTAATGATTATCACCAAAAAAATTAATGGCAGCCATTGCCGTCACTTTCAATGCACAGCCACTCACTGTCAAATTACAATTATCAAGGTATATTCCGTATGCAAAACTTTCAAAATTACTCCCATTTATAGACAGTGTGCCACTACCATTTATAATGAGGTCACCAGACGCATATATAATTCTACAGCCTTTAGCATTAGACGAAATACTGTTCGTTCCGCTCACATTCATCGTCAATCCGTCTATTTCGCTTTTAATTGGACTTACAATATCACGCGTCATAGTTGCATTGTCCAGCGTCAAAGTCTTAGTTGACGGATTATATTTTATGGTGCCGCTCACACCATTAATGACCGACAGGTCATCTTTGTTTGCATCAGTCACTCGCGTACCACAAATCACTAGGTCATAGCTCGCTGCACTGACGTTCATGACCGTTGCCACGAGGAATAAGGTTAGGAGACAAATTCGCCTCATTCTGTTTTTTGTTTTCATCGTTTTATTCTTTATGTTTGTATGTTATTTATTTCGATAATAATTTCATGAATAATTACATGGGGATTATATGGACATTATATGTTTCAAAGCGAGGGTCTGCTTTAGCAGGCTCGCGGTCGCTTAAAGCGATTTCCTGAGTGCAAAGTTACAATTATTTCATGAAACCGCCAAATAAAATTGAAAGATTGAAGGATTGAAAAGTTGAAGCACATGGCAACACGGAAAGCTTCAATTCTTCAATCCTTCAGTCCTTCAATTTTTTCAATTCTTCAATTCTTCAATCCTTATTTTTTTTGTCCAATTTCTCCACTGTCAAGAAAACTCATTTTAAGCGAGGATAAAGAACTCGGTGGACAACATTCCCAGAAAAGGGGTACAATGCGATAGAGAGGCCTTAAAACGCTTTTTTCAATTCAGAATTCAGAATTCATAATGCATAATTGGGCCATGCAGGATAATAAATGCGAACTATACGTAATAATTGTGCATTGTGCATTATGCATTGTGCATTGAAAAGGCTGTAAAAGCAGCCAAATTACACTGTAATAGCTATCAGATAGCCCAGTAATACGACAGCTTTTACCATGCAATATGATAGCTTTTACAGCGCATTAAGAAAACTTTACATTTTTAACATTTGCCTAAATGTCGGATTTCAGACATCCAAGGATAATGTGAACTTGGCATTTTTCTTATCGTTAATGCCATAAATATTAACCATTAATGTCATTAATAATCTTTGGGTAAAGCATTAACGGTATTAACGTAAAAAAAGATCACTATGTATCACAGAGAACAAATACCATTATATATGACTTCATTTCATGACAAAAAACATCGAATTAACCAGAGAAAGTACACTTTTATTATTTTTTCACAAAAAAAAATCACGGAGAAAACGCTCTATGTCATTTTTTTTCCGTACCTTTGCACACAAGACTAATAAAAATACTAACTATACTACCATAAACGTACTATGGAAAAGAAAGAAAACAACGAATGTTTTTTCGCCGTTGACCTCGGCGCCACCAGTGGCCGCACCATTATCGGAGCCTTGAACAACGGCAAGGTAGAGCTTGAAGAGCTCACACGTTTCGACAACAATCTCATAGAGGTGAATGGACACTTCTACTGGGACATCTATGCTCTCTACTTCGAGATTGTAAAGGGATTGAAGAAGGCAAAGCAGCAGAACCTGCAGATTACCAGCATCGGCATCGACACATGGGGCGTTGACTTCGTTTGCGTGGCAGAGGACGGCAGCGTTAGCCAGCCGCTGGCATACCGCGACCCTCACACGTTTGACGCCATGGACGACTACCTTGAGAACGTGATGTCGCGCGAGATGGT
>JAEEGH010004198.1_pt1 | contig 37175 bp, 22 predicted proteins | sample 9134181 | NCBI WGS metagenome assembly JAEEGH01 (sample SAMN16246544, study PRJNA631951) | gut metagenome | biome: gut microbiome; feature: rumen; material: DP-attached | host: Bos | place: Iran: Karaj | collected 2018-10
CCTTGCGGGGTATCGTCAGAAATGCCTTGAAATCTCCCATGATGCGTCAGTATTGGATTTGGAGATGCTGCACCTTCTCGGCCAGGCTGCGCAGGCGCTCCTGCTCGAGGATATGCTTGTATTCGAACGGGATCACCTTGATGAAGTCATCGACGGAATGGATCCAGTCGTCCAGCAGCGTCCGGGCCAGGCTAGAACCGGTGTAGAGGTAATGCTGGCGGATCAGGTCAAGCAGTTCCCTGCGGTCGAGCCGGTCATCCACCAGGGAAATCTCGACCATATCGAGGTTGCAATGATAATCGAAGGAGTGCGAAGGATCATAGACATAGGCTACGCCGCCGGACATACCGGCCGCGAAGTTGCGGCCTACGGGCCCCAGCACGACGACGCGCCCGCCCGTCATGTATTCGCAGCAATGGTCGCCCGTCCCTTCCACGACGGCCTTAGCGCCGGAATTGCGGACCGCGAAACGTTGGCCCGCCCGCCCGGCGACATACATTTCACCGCCGGTGGCTCCGTAGAGGCAGGTGTTGCCGACGATGGTGTTGTCCTCCGCCTTGAACGCGGCGCGCGGGGAAGGCCGGATGGCCACCCGGCCGCCGCTCAGGCCCTTGCCGACGTAGTCGTTGGCTTCGCCTTCGAGACACACGTTGACGCCGCCGGAAAGGAAAGCGCAGAAACTCTGGCCCGCCGAACCCTTGAACTTGAGGTTCAAGGTCGAATCCGGCAGGCCTTCGGCGCCGTATCGGGCGGCGATCCGTCCGCTCAGCATCGTGCAGACCGCCCGGTCGGTGTTGGCGATCGGGTACTCCAGGCTGATTTCCTCTTTCCTTTCGATGGCCGGCTGCGCCACCCGGATGATTTCCAGGTCGCGTACCGGCGCGAGGGCGTGCAGCGGACCGCCGGCCCAGCAGCTGTCTCCGCTTTCGCGGAAGAGCAGGCGGGACAAGTCGACGGCCGCAGCCTTGGAGGCGGGGACCGCCGGCTTGCGCTCCAGCAGTTCCGTATGCCCGATGATGTCGGACAATTTCGTATATCCCATCTCCGCGAGATACTCCCGCACCTCGCGGGCCAGGAAGGTGAAATAGTTGACCAGATACTCCGCTTTGCCGAGGAAGTGCTTCCGCAGCGCCGGATCCTGGGTCGCCACGCCCGTAGGACAGGTATTCAGGCTGCACTTGCGCATCATCACGCACCCGAGAACGATCAGCGGCAGGGTGCCGAAACCGAACTCATCCGCACCGAGCAAGGCCAGCAGGATCACATCGCGGCCGGTCTTCAACTGGCCGTCTACCTGGACGCGGACCTGGCTGCGCAGGCCGTTCCGGACCAGCGTCTGCTGCGTCTCGGACAAACCGATTTCCGGGCTGATGCCCGCAAAACGCATCGAGGAAGCCGGGGATGCACCCGTCCCGCCCTCGGCGCCGGACACGACGATCAGGTCGGCCTTGGCCTTGGCCACGCCGGCGGCGATCGTACCCACCCCGCTCTCGGACACCAGCTTGACGCTGACAGCCGCGGATGGGTTGACGTTCTTCAAGTCGAAAATCAGTTGCGAGAGATCCTCGATGGAGTAGATGTCGTGGTGCGGCGGCGGGGAGATCAAAGAGATGCCCGGGATGGAATTGCGGGTCTTCGCGATGATCGCATTCACCTTGTATCCAGGCAATTGGCCGCCTTCACCCGGCTTGGCGCCCTGGGCGATCTTGATCTGGATTTCCTCCGCATTGACCAGGTATTCGGTCGTGACGCCGAAACGTCCGGATGCCACTTGCTTGGTCTTGCTGGACAGCGAAATGCCGTCCACCTGCGTGTGGTAGCGTGCGTTGTCTTCGCCGCCTTCGCCCGTGTTGGAGCGGGAACCGAGCCGGTTCATGGCCAGCGCGATCGCCTGATGCGCCTCGATGCTCAGGGCGCCGAAACTCATCGCGCTGACGACGAAGCGCTTCACGATGTCCTCCACGGGTTCCACGGACTCGACGGGGACCGGGGTGCCGCGCTTGAAGTCCAGCAGGTCGCGCAGGAAGATCGGCTCCTCCTTGCCGTCCACGGCGGCGGTGAATTCTTTGTATTTCTTGTAACTGCCGAGGCGTGTGGCGATTTGCAGCGACGAGATCGTGTCGGGATTCCACGCATGCCGAATCCCATCCTTGCGGTAATGGAACTGCCCGACGTTGGGCAGGAACTCCCTATGCTGGACATCCGCATAGGCCTGTGCGTGGAACCACATCGCGTCGCGGGCGATGGTCTCCAGGCCGATGCCGCCTATGCTCGAGTTCTCCGTGCCGAAATAATCCCGCAACAGGCCCTCGTTCAGTCCGATGCTCTCGAAGATCCGGGCGCCGCGGTAAGAACGGATGGTCGAAATGCCCATCTTGGCCATGATCTTCAACAGGCCTTTCTTCATGGCCTCGATGTAGTTGGTGCGGGCCGTGGCATAGTTCAGTTGCATCTTGCCGCCGTGCGTCAGGCTGGAGATGATGGCGAAGGAGAGGTAGGGGTTAATGGCGGAGGCGCCGTACCCGAGCAGGAGGGCGGCGTGCATCGTCTCGCGGATTTCCCCGCTCTCGACGATCAGCGCCGTCTGCACGCGTTTGCCGGTGGCGATCAGGTGGTGATGCACGGCACTCACGGCCAGCAGCGAGGGGATGGGCGCGTGCGTGGGATCCACGTCGCGGTCCGACAGGATGATGTAGTTGACACCCTCGTCCACGCATTGTTCCGCCTTCCGGCACAGTCCGGACAGCGCCTTGCGCAGGTTGGACGCCGCGACGGCCGTGTCTGCCGCACATTCGAAGAGCATCGGCAGCTTGACCGTATTGAAGCCTTTGTAGCGGATGTTGCAGAGGAGGTCGAGCTGCGTGTTAGTCAGAATCGGATGCGGCAGACGCACCATCTTGCAGTTGTCCCCGTCAGGGGTCAGGATGCCCGTCCCCACGCGTCCGATGTACTCGAACAGCGACATGACCATCTGCTCCCGGATGGAATCGATGGGCGGGTTGGTCACCTGGGCGAATTGCTGGCGGAAATAGTTGAAGAAACTCTGCGGCCGCTCGGTCAGTACGGCCAGGGGCGTGTCGTTGCCCATCGAGGAGGTGGGCTCGATACCCCGTTCGCACATGGGCTTGAGGGAATTCTCGATGTCTTCCGCCGTACACCCGAACAACAGTTCCTTGTGCAGGAGGTCTGCCTCGTTGTGCTCGATCTTGCGCCCGCTGTGCAGGTCTTCGAGTTGGATGCGGCCGGCCGAGAGCCATTTGCGGTACGGGTGCTCCGAAGCCAATTGTTCCTTGACATCGTCGTCGTGCCAGATCTTTCCTTCCTTCGTGTCCACGAGCAGCATCTTGCCGGGTTCCAGCCGTCCCTTGCATTCGATTTCCGTCGGGTCTAGGTCCAGTACGCCCACCTCGCTTGCGACGACCAGCAGGCCGTGCTTGGTGATGGTGTAGCGCCCGGGGCGCAGGCCGTTACGGTCCTGGATGCCGCCGGCATAACGCCCGTCGCTGAAGAGCAGCGTCGCCGGACCGTCCCAGGGCTCCATCAGGATGGAATGGTACTCGTAGAAGGCGCGCAGGTCCTCCGAAATCGGGTTCGTCTCGTCGAAGCTCTCCGGCATCAGCACGGAAACGGCCTGCGGAAGGCTGAGTCCGCTCAGGGTCAGGAATTCCAGGACGTTGTCCAGGCTGGCGGAGTCGCTCATTTCGGGCTGGATGATCGGCGTGAGGTCGCCGATATCGCCCAGGGCGCCCGAATTCAGCACGCTCTGGCGGGCTTGCATCCAGCTCCTGTTGCCGCGGATCGTATTGATCTCGCCGTTGTGGCAGAGCATCCGGAAAGGCTGGGCCAGACTCCACTGGGGGAAGGTGTTCGTGGAGAAACGCGAGTGGACGATCGCCATCGCGCTCGTGAACCAGGGGCTTGTCAGGTCGGGGTAGTACTCCCGCAGTTGACGGCTCGTCAGCATGCCCTTGTAGACGATGTTGCGGGCGGACAGGGAGCAGATATATCCTTCATCGCCCAGCCGCTCGACGTGCTTGCGGATGCGGTAGAGCTTGCGCTCGAAATCCGGTTCCTCGACGAATCCGGCACTCGTCACGAACAGCTGTACCGTGAAGGGTTCGTTCTTTGCGGCCTCCGCGCCCAGGCAGCCGGCGTTGACGGGCACTTCCCGGATGTGGCTCAGGATACAGCCCTCGCTTTCCACTTCCTTCTGAACGGCGGAAAGGATCTGCCCGCGCCGGTCGGCCGCTTTCGGCAGGAACATCAGCCCCGTGCCGTAGCGACCCTTTTCCGGCACGGGTATGCCCTGGAGCAGGATGAATTCGTGGGGAATCTGGACCATGATGCCGGCCCCGTCGCCCGATTTGCCGTCGGCGCCCTCCGCCCCGCGGTGACTCATGTTCTCGAGCACCGTCAGGGCGTTGTCCACCAACTCGTGGGTCTTGTCGCCACGGATGTTGACGACCATACCGACCCCACAGGCATCGTGTTCCGATGCCGGATCGTATAATCCGTATTGCATAAAGCAACTAGCTGATGAACAGGAGTTCGCGGTACTTCGGGAGCGGCCACATCTTGTTGTCGACCAGCTCTTCCAGCTTGTCGATCGGCTTGCGCAGGTCGTACAGGCTTTCGGCGATGTCGTGGTAGGCCAGGGCGCGCTCGTAGATATCCTCGGTCATGTTGGCCGCCTTGCGGGCTTCCCGCATCGCGGTGGCCTTGACACGCACGGCCTCGACATACTTGTTGATGTCGTCGAGGATGAGCAACTCGGTGGTGCAGTTGTCCAGATTGCCGTAGATCTCCTTGGCGAGCGCCACCTCCTTCAGGAGCTTGGCCTTGTACTCGAGGGCGGCCGGGACGATGTGGTTGAGAGCCATGCGCACCATCACGCGGGACTCGATCTGGACCTTCTTGACATAGGTCTCCCATTTCACCTCGTTGCGGGCTTCCAGCTCCTTCTCGGTATAGACGCCCGTCTTCGTGAACATCTCGACGGACGCGGGCTTGGTGAATTCGCAGAACATCTTGGGCACGTTGGTCTCCACGTCGAGACCGCGGCGGATCGCTTCCTGTTTCCATTCCTCCGTATACCCGTTGCCGTCGAAACAGACGACATCGATCACGGAACGGATGATGGGCTTGAGGGCGTCCATGATGGCCACGCCCGTCTCCTTGCCAGCCGCCAGCTCCTTGTCCACCGCGGCCTTGAATTCGATGAGCTGCTCAGCCACGGCCGCGTTGAGGGTCGTCATGGCGCCGGCGCAGTTGGCGCAGGAACCCACGGCGCGGAACTCGAAGCGGTTGCCGGTGAAGGCGAACGGCGAGGTGCGGTTGCGGTCGGTGTTGTCCACGAAGACTTCCGGGATTTCCACGAGGCCCACGCTCTTGCTCTTCTTGCCCGCGATTTCGATCGGCGTATCCGAAGGCAGTTCCAGGAGCTTGTGCAGGACCTCGGTCATGGTGCGGCCGAGGAAAGCGGACACGATGGCGGGCGGCGCTTCATTGGCGCCGAGCCGGTGGGCGTTGGTCGCGCTGGCAATGGAGGCCTTCAGGAGGGCGTTGTGCTTCTGCACGGCGGCCAGCACGTTGACGAAGAAGGTGACGAACTGCAGGTTGCCCTTCGCGTCCTTGCCGGGAGCGAGCACGGAAACGCCGGTGTCCGTACCGAGGGACCAGTTGTTGTGCTTGCCGGAGCCGTTCACGCCGTCGAAGGGCTTTTCGTGGAGCAGTACCACGAAACCGTGCTTGCGGGCGATGCTGTTCATCAAGTTCATCACGAGCTGGTTCTGGTCGTTGGCGAGGTTGGTCTCGCCGAAGATGGGCGCCAACTCGAACTGGTTGGGCGCCACCTCGTTGTGACGGGTCTTGATCGGGATGCCCAGCCGGTGGCCGGCGATCTCGAGATCCCGCATGAAGGCTGCCACGCGCGGCGGAATCGCGGCGAAATAATGGTCGTCCAGCTGCTGATTCTTGGAAGAGTTGTGGCCGAAAAGCGTGCGTCCGGTAATCATCAGGTCCGTGCGGGCGGCATAGAGCCCCTCGTCCACGAGGAAATACTCCTGCTCCCAACCCAGGTAGGAATAGACCTTCTTGACGGCCGGATCGAAGAGTTGGCAGATGGGCACGGCCGCGTCGCTGACGGCCTTGAGGGCCTTCTTGAGGGGCGTCTTGTAGTCCAGGGCCTCTCCGGTATAGGAAATGAAGACGGTCGGGATGCAGAGGGTGTCATCCAGGATGAAGACCGGTGAAGTCGGGTCCCAGGCCGTATAGCCGCGGGCCTCGAAGGTGGCGCGTATGCCTCCGCTCGGGAAAGACGATGCGTCCGGCTCCTGCTGGGCCAGCATTTTCCCGTCGAAGGTCTCGATGACACCGCCCTTCCCGTCATAGTCGATCAGGGAGTCGTGCTTCTCAGCCGTACCTTCCGTCAAAGGCTGGAACCAGTGCGTAACATGCGTCACGCCGTGTTCCATCGCCCACACCTTCATCCCGGCAGCCACGCCGTCGGCCGTCTTGCGGTCGAGCGGCTTGCCCCTTTCGATGCAGTCGAGCAGCGCCTGGAGGCTCCCGGCATCCAGATACTTTGACATCTTTTTGCGGTCGAAGACCAGCTCTCCGAAGTAATCGGAGGTTTTGCCTGCGGGAACCGAGGCGGGGACTTCCTTCTTTACGAAGGATTCCTTGACTAAATCAAATCTGTCCATAACAACTCTATTTTTATGATACTAACCTGTTTCCCAAAAAGCAGAGAGGCTGGTCCGCCGGACCAGCCTCTCTATTTTTTATCTTAAAACTTGCTTCTTTTCATCATTGTGCCGCATCGGCTGGTGTTATACGCACAAAGAAGCGCCCGGGACCCACTGGTTCTGGGAATTCTGCTTCTGCTGCTGATTGAAGGTGCGTTTCACTGCTTTAAGCCAAAAACTCAGTCGCAATTTACGAAGAAAAAACAATAATGCAAAGTTTTTATAAATTATTTTCAAATTTTTTCAAGGCCGCCGCCACCAGGCCGACGAAGAGAGGATGCGCTTTTTCAGGCTGGCTCTTGTATTCCGGATGGAACTGGACGCCGATGAAGAAGGGGTGGTCCGGCAGTTCCACGGCCTCCACAAGACCCGTGTCGGGGTTGTGCCCGACCGCTTTCAGACCGGCCTTTTCGAAGTCGGCCAGGTAGGCCGGATTGAACTCATAGCGGTGCCGGTGCCGTTCGGAGATGGCCGTCGTCCCGTAGAGGCTGGCGATGCGCGACCCGGCTTTCAACACACATTTGTAGGCGCCCAGCCGCATCGTGCCACCCTTGATCGTAGTCTTCTTCTGCTCTTCCATCATGTCGATGACCGGATGGGGCGACTGCGGATTGACCTCCGCCGATGCGGCGTCGGGCCAGCCCAGCACGTGGCGGGCGTATTCCACGACGCACATCTGCATGCCCAGGCAGATGCCCAGGAAGGGGAGTCCGTTCTCACGGGCATGGCGGATGGCGCAGATCTTTCCTTCCAGGCCCCTTTCCCCGAAGCCCGGGGCGACCAGGATGCCGTCCACGTCTTTCAGCCACTCGGCGACGTTGGCCTCATCGATCCTTTCGCTCTGGATCTCCAGGACGCGGACCTTGCAGGAATGGACGGCGCCCGCGTGGACGAAGGCCTCCAGGATGGACTTGTAGGCGTCCTGCAGTTCGACGTATTTGCCGATTAGGGCGATGGTGACTTCCCGGGTCGGGTGGGCGATCCGGTCCAGGAATTCCCGCCAGCGGCTCAGGTCAGGCTGCGTGTAGTTCTCAATCTGCAGCTTGCGGACGGCCAGTTCGTCCAGGTGCTCCTCGTGCATGTTGAGCGGGACCTGGTAGATGCTCCAGGCATCGATGCTCTGGATGACGTGGCCGGGCTTGACGTTGCAGAAGAGGGCGATCTTCTTCCGCAGCTCGGGCGATAGGGGATGCTCCGTCCGGCATACGATGACGTCGGGCTTCACGCCGCTCTGCTGCAGCGTCTGGACCGAATGCTGGGTGGGCTTGGTCTTCAGTTCCTTGGCGGCGCTCAGATAAGGGATCAGCGTGAGGTGGATGGACATGCAGTCCTCTTCCGGGAGCTCCCACTGGAGCTGGCGGACGGCCTCGACGAAGGGCTGGGACTCCATGTCACCCACGGTCCCGCCGATCTCGGTCAGGATGACGTCGTACTCGCCGCTCTGCCCCAGCAGCAGCATCCGGCGTTTGATCTCGTCGGTGATGTGGGGCACGATCTGGACGGTCTTGCCGAGGTAGGCGCCTTCCCGTTCCTTCGTGATCACGGTATGGTAGATGCGCCCCGTCGTGACGTTGTTGGCCTGGGAGGTGTAGACGCCCAGGAAACGCTCGTAGTGGCCCAGGTCGAGGTCGGTCTCCGCCCCGTCTTCCGTGACATAGCATTCCCCGTGCTCGTAGGGATTGAGCGTCCCCGGGTCGATGTTGATGTACGGGTCGAACTTCTGGATGGTCACGCGCAGGCCCCGCGCCTGCAGGAGTTTGGCCAGGGAGGACGCGATAATGCCTTTCCCGAGGGAGGATGCAACGCCTCCCGTGATGAAGATGTATTTCGTATTCATAGGTATGAATGTATAAATCAGGCGAATTCGTCCCAGCTGCGGATGGGAATGTCTTCGACGCGGACCGTGCAGAACGCCGTGATGAAGGCGGCCGCCAGGCGGGCGTTGGTGATCAGGGGAATGTTGAGGTCGATGGCGGCGCGCCGGATCTTGTAGCCGTTGGATAGCTCCCGGGGCGTCAGGTCCTTGGGAATATTGACGACCAGGTCGATCTCGCGCCGGTGCAGGAGTTCGAGCGCCTGCGGCTCCTTGTCGGGCTCGCTGGGCCAGTGGACCAGGGTGTTGGGGATGCCGTTGTCGCTCAGGTAGCGGGAGGTGCCGCCGGTGGCGAAGAGGCGGTATCCGTGTTTGTGCAGCATGCGGGCGGCATCCAGCATGCCGGCCTTCTGCTGCGCCGTACCGGTCGAGAGCAGCACGTTCTTCTCCGGGATGCGGTAGCCTACGGAAAGCATCGATTCCAGGATGGCGCAGGGCACGTCGTCGCCGATGCAGCCCACTTCGCCGGTCGAGGCCATGTCCACGCCCAGGACCGGGTCGGCTTTCTGCAGCCGGTTGAAGGAGAACTGGGACGCCTTGATGCCGACGTAGTCCAGGTCGAAGAGGTCCTTGGACGGGGGCGCGGGCGATTCGCCGAGCATCACCTCCGTGGCCAGTTCGATCAGGTTGATCTTGAGCACCTTGCTGACGAAGGGGAAGCTGCGGCTCGCGCGCAGGTTGCATTCGATGACCTTGACTTCGTTGTCCTTGGCCAGGTACTGGATGTTGAAGGGGCCCGAGATGTGGAGGCCCGCGGCGATCTGGCGGCTGATGCGCTTGATGCGCCGGACCGATTCCACATAGAGTTTCTGGGGCGGGAACTGGATGGTCGCGTCGCCGGAATGGACGCCGGCGAACTCCACGTGCTCGCTGATGGCGTAGGCGAGGACTTCACCGTTTCGCGCTACCGCGTCGAATTCAATCTCCTTGGCGTTCTCGATGAAGCGGCTGACCACGACGGGGTGCTCCTGGGAGACCTCGGCGGCCATCTGGAGATAGCGTTCGAGTTCTTCTTCGTTGGAGCAGATGTTCATCGCGGCGCCGGACAGGACGTAGGACGGGCGCACCAGGACCGGGAAGCCGACCCGGCCGATAAAGCGGTCGATGTCGTCCCGGGAGGAGAGTTCGCCCCATTCAGGCTGGTCCACGCCGAGGGAGTCCAGCAGGGCCGAGAACTTCTTGCGGTCTTCCGCGTGGTCGATGTCTTCCGCGGCGGTGCCGAGGATGCGTACGCCGCTCCGGGCGAGCTTGAGGGCCAGGTTGTTGGGAATCTGGCCGCCGGTGGACACGATGACGCCCTCGGGTTTCTCCATATCCACGATGTCCAGCACGCGCTCGAAGGTCAGTTCGTCGAAATACAGGCGGTCGCAGATGTCGTAGTCGGTGGAGACGGTTTCGGGGTTGTAGTTGATGATGACGCTCGCCAGGCCCTTCTTGCGCAGCGTGTGCAGGGCCTGGACGCAGCACCAGTCGAACTCTACGGAGGAACCGATGCGGTAGGCGCCCGAGCCCAGGACGATGACGCCCTTGCGGGTGTCGGCGGGATCCCGGACCGGGTCGCTGACGGAGCCCTGATAAGTCAAATATAGGTAATTGGTGCGGGCCGGGAACTCTCCGGCGAGGGTGTCGATCTGCTTGACGACGGGCGTGATGCCCAGGCGCCGGCGTTTCTCGCGGATGTCCAGCAGGCCGACTTCCGCTCCGGGGCGCGACACGGCCCGGGCGACCTGGAAGTCGGAAAAGCCGAAGACCTTGGCCCGGCGCAAGAGTTCCGGCGGGACCTCGGGGCCGCAGCGCTTCAGGTCGCGTGCGACTTCCACGATGTTCTTCAGCTTCCGCAGGAACCAGCGGTCGATCTGGGTGAGGCGGTGGATCTCCCCGATGCCGTAGCCGGCCTCCAGGGCCTGCCCGATGGCGAAGATGCGCGTGTCCGTGGGCTCACGCAGGGCCTTGTCCAGGTCCGGCAGGGGAAGGGGACGGTTCATCACGAAGCCGTGCATGCCCTGCCCGATCATGCGCAGGCCCTTCTGGATGGCTTCCTCGAAGGTCCGGCCGATCGCCATTACCTCGCCGACCGACTTCATGCTCGAGCCGATGGCGCGGTCCACGCCGTGGAATTTCCCCAGGTCCCAGCGCGGGATCTTGCAGACGATGTAGTCGAGCGCCGGCTCGAAGAAGGCGGAAGTGGTCTGGGTGACGCTGTTGCGGAGCTCGAACAGGCCCTTGCCCAGGCCGAGCTTGGCGGCGACGAAGGCGAGCGGGTAGCCCGTGGCCTTGGAGGCCAGGGCCGAGGAACGGCTGAGCCGCGCGTTCACCTCGATGACCCGGTAGTCCTCGGAATCCGGGTCGAATGCGTACTGCACGTTGCATTCGCCGACGATGCCCAGGTGCCGCACGATGCGGATGGCGCGTTCCCGGAGGAAGTGGTATTCGCTGTTGGTCAGGGTCTGGGACGGAGCCACGACGATGCTCTCCCCGGTGTGGATGCCGAGGGGGTCGAAGTTCTCCATATTGCAGACCGTGATGCAGTTGTCGTAGCGGTCGCGGACGACCTCGTATTCGATTTCCTTCCAGCCCTTGAGGCTCTTTTCGACGAGGACCTGGGGGGAGAAGGAGAAAGATTTCTCGGCCAGGGCGAGGAGCTGCTCCTCGTTGTCGCAGAAGCCGGAACCCAGGCCGCCGAGGGCGTAGGCGGAGCGCAGGATGACGGGGTAGCCGAGCCGTCCCGCCGCCGTCCGGGCGGCTTCGATGCTCTCGCAGGCCTCGCTGCGTATGGTGCTGACGCCGATTTCGTCCAGGCGCTCGACGAAGCGCTCCCGGTCCTCGGTGTCGATGATGGTCTGGACCGGCGTCCCGAGCACGCGCACGCCGTAACGGTCCAGCACGCCGCTCTCATACAGGCGCACGCCGCAGTTGAGGGCGGTCTGTCCGCCGAAGGACAGGAAGATGCCGTCGGGGCGCTCTTTCTCGATGACGCGCTCGACGAAATCCGGGGTGACGGGCAGGAAATAGATCTTGTCGGCGACGCCCTCGCTGGTCTGGACCGTGGCGATGTTGGGGTTGATCAGGACGGTGGATATGCCCTCTTCGCGCAGGGCCTTGAGAGCCTGCGAACCGGAGTAGTCGAATTCGCCGGCCTCGCCGATCTTCAAGGCGCCGGAACCCAGCACCAGGACCTTCCGCACGGGGGCTTCCGGCTCCGTACCGGTCTCGGGGGCGATGTGCCCGCTGATGGGCGGCATCCCGGCCTTCGCGCCTCCGTCCATCAGCGCGACGAAGCGGTCGAAGAGGAATTCCGTGTCGAGCGGTCCGCCGCTGGCTTCCGGGTGGAACTGCACCGAGAACCAGGGCATGGTCGCGTGCTCCAGGCCTTCATTGGAGCCGTCGTTCATATTGACGAGCAGCGCGCGCCAGCCGTCCGGCAGGGTGTCGCCGTCCAGGGCGTAGCCGTGGTTCTGGCTGGTGATGAAGCAGCGGGTCGTGCCTACCAGCCGCACCGGCTGGTTGTGGCCGCGGTGGCCGTATTTCAGTTTCAGGACGCGGGCGCCGGCCGCGATGCCGAGCAGCTGGTTGCCCAGGCAGATGCCCATGATGGGGCGGACGTGCCGGCCCGCGCGTGCATCTTCCAGGCCGCGTTCCATTTCCTTGCGGAGAATGGCCACGGTCTGGGGACATTCTTCCGGATTGCCGGGGCCGTTGCTGAGGAAGACGCCGTCGTATTCCAGGCCCGTGTAGTCATAGTCCCAGGGGACGCGCACCACTTCCAGGCCGCGGCCCAGCAGGCAGCGTATGATGTTGTATTTGACGCCGCAGTCCACGAGGATCACCCTCCGGGGGCTGTCTGAACCCGTTTGCGCGGGCTTGTACAGAATGGGTTCGCGGCAGGAGACGTCGGCGACGAAATTGTGGCTGCCGTAGTCGGATTCTTCGTCCACGGGGACCCCTGCCCCTTCCGGCACGATGCGGCCGCGCATCACGCCCTTCTCGCGCAGGAGTTGGGTGAGGGCGCGGGTGTCGATGCCCGTGATGGCGGGGATGCCTTCCCGCCGGAGCCACTCGTCGAGGCTCTCCTCGGCGTCCCAGTGGCTGTAGGCCTTGCTGTAGTCCGCCACGACCAGCCCGCGGGCATAGATGTGGCTGCCTTCGAAATGCTCTTCCAACCCGTCGTCTTCCCGCCTGTGGGAGGGAACGCCGTAGTTGCCGATGAGGGGGAAGGTGGTGACCAGGATCTGGCCCGCGTAGGAAGGGTCCGTTAGACTTTCGGGGTAGCCGGTCATCGCCGTGTTGAACACTACTTCGCCGGACGTGCACCCGATGTGGCCGAAGGCTTCACCCTGGAAAAGGGTTCCGTCTTCGAGTATCAAGTTCGCTTTCATAAAAACAAAAATCCGGTCCTTGGGGTAGGACCGGGTTACAAATATAAAAACAGGATTTTATTTGCGCAATATTTTTTTACGGCATCGTCTCGATTTTCAGATGCTGGATCTTGTAGCCGGGACCGTCGATGCTGACGAAAAGGGTGACCAGGAAGGTCTCTCCGCCCGTTTTCAGCGAGCCGATGGCATATTTCTTATTGCCCTTGCCGGCCGTATGGGAGATGGTGAAGGAGCGGGGGACATTGGCTTCGAAAAAGGACTTCACGATCTGGCGCGCCTGGTTCTTGCTGCAGTTGTTGGACTCCTGCCCGATGCTGATGTCGAGGTTGTCCGCAAACCAGGCCGACAGGCTTTCCCCGTCGCCCTGCGAGATATATTTGGAAATCGGTACGAATACGTCGTATTCCCCGCTTTGCGCTTGGGAAACGCCGGGCAGGGCCAGCAGGAGCCCTACGGCGAGCGCGATGATTTTAGCTGTTCTTTCCATACTGCGTAAGGAATTGATTGCAAATATCAAGCCACCTTCTTATCTTTGCTTGAAAGTATGAAGATTAGTTTGCTCACCGTCGGGAAAACCGATGTGAAATGGGTGCGGGAGGGCTTGGACCTGTATGTGTCCCGCCTTTCCCACTACGTCCCGTTCACGCTGGAGGAGATTCCCGAGCTGAAGAACGTTTCCGCCCTGAGCCGGGACCAGATCAAGGAGAAGGAAGGGGAGCTGGTGCTGAAACGGATCAAAGATGCGGACGAGCTGGTCCTGCTCGACGAGCGGGGCCGGGAGCTGCGTTCCGTGGAGCTGGCTTCCTGGCTGCAGGACCGGCTTGCCCGGGGCGGCCGGGACCTCGTTTTCGTCATCGGCGGGGCCTACGGATTCTCCGACAAGGTCTATGACAGGGCGGATGGAAAGCTGTCCCTGTCCCGCCTGACTTTCTCGCATCAGATGGTTAGAACGATTTTTGCAGAGCAATTATACCGCGCATTTACGATTATCAAGGGAGAGCCCTACCACCACGAATGAAATCCTGCCTCAAGAAGATCGATAAGAAAGACTGGCTGGCGCTGGCGTTGCTTTTCGTCGCCTTCGTCTTCCTGCCGTTCTCGCTGCCTTTCAACTCGGGCAGCGTGGATACGGCGGGCGAGGCCCGCAAGACGGGCCGCCAGCTGTCCCGGCGGATGATCAAGCTCGAGGCATACATGAAGGAGACGCTCAGCGAGCGGGACGAGAGTTGGCTGGAGCTGACGCCCCTGCCGGAGGATATGGTCATCTACAAGTATGTGGATGACACGCTGCGGGCCTGGGGCAACCAGTTCTCTCTCAAGAACGACGACATCTCGCACCGGATGGTGTATCCGATGTTTTCCAATCCCAAGGCGCAGTTCGAGTCGCCCCTGACCGCCGTGACCGCGGAGCCGTCCCTGATCTGCATGGGTCCGAAGTGGTATCTGGTCCAGAGTCTGGTGCAGGATGACGTGGAGATCATCGGGGGCCTGAAGATCGTCGACGAGTATGACGCGAGCCTGCCGAACAAGGTCAACCGCCTGTTGCGCCTGCCGGCGGAATACAGCGTCCGGCCCCTGACTTTCAGCGGGGGTACCCCGGTCGAGCTGGACGGAAGACCCGTGTTCAAGGTGGTCTCGGAGTCCCTGCAGCGGGATTTGCAGCGCCACGCCGCCTTCGTCTGGCTTTCCTTCGTCTTTTTCGCCGCGGCGGCGCTGTTGTTCCTCCACAACAAGAAAACATTCCGGCGCTACGCCATCGTGCTGCCTTTCCTGATGGTGATGACGGCAGCCCTGTATTTCTGGGGCCGTGGCGCCAACAGCCTCAGCAGTCTCTTCTCCCCGGCCGTCTATGCGGATGGCAACGTCCTCTATTCGCTGGGCGCCGTGTTCATCCTCGACATCGGCATCATCCTGCTGGTCCTGTGCACCTATTTCGTCCGCACGGACCTGTACCGCCGGGTACGGGGGAGCCTCTGGCTGGACCTGCTGTCCATCCTGGGCATCCTGCTGATCGGGGCGATCTGGGTCTATTCCGTCTTTACGGTCCGCAGCATCGCCCTCAATTCCAGCATTTCCCTGGAACTGTACAAACTGAACGAGCTGTCGCTCTGGTCGGGGCTGGTGTACCTCTTCTTCATCGCCCTGCTGATTCAGGTCGCGCTCCTGCTGCAGATGCTGCGTCCGGCGATCCGGAAGTGGTTCGGCTTCCGTTATGACGCGTTTTCCGCCACTTCCCGTTCCCTGCTCGCCATCCTCTTCTCCCTCACCCTGGTGCTGGTGACGGCGCTGGCCGGATTCCGGAAGGAAGAGAGCCGCCAGGCCGTGTGGGCCAACCGCCTTTCCATCGACCGCGATATCGTGGCGGAGCTGAACCTGCGCTCGCTGGAGCGCCCGATCGGACGGGACGGGGTCATTGCCGCCATCGCCGGAATGCCCAACAGCGCCGGTATCATCCTGAACCGCATCACGGACAACTACATGTCCCGCTTCACGCAGGATTATGACATTTCCGTCTATCTGCTGAATGAGTCCGACGCCACGGCCGAGAGTACCGAATTCCTGCGCCGGAAGACGGAAGACGGAGAGCCGGTGGCGAACGGGTCCCATTTCCTTTATTCCTATCCCGTCGGCGTCCACGCCGTGTACACGGGCGTATTCCGTTACTACAACGCCTACACGGGCGCGACGGACATGCTGATCGAGCTGGAGCCGAAGGCCAACAAGCAGGACAAGGGCTATTCGACCCTGCTCGGCGTATCGGCGCCGGGCCGCGTGCTCATCCCAGCCAGTTACGACTATGCCAAGTACAACGGAAGGGATCTGGTCACGCTGCGGGGCAATTACGCCTACCCGACGGTGCTGAACGAACAGCAGGACCGCATCATTTACCAGACGGAGCAGTCCCGCTTCGTGGAGGACGGCTACCTCCATTTCATCAACCGCATTTCCGACGAGGATGTCATCGTGATTTCCCGTCCCCGGGTCAAGGCGAGCCGTTTCGTGACGGGCGGCGTGTTCCTGGCGCTGATGGCTTTCTTCGCGCTGACCCTGCTGCTGCTGACGCGCCGCCAGAAGGCGTCCACCGTCTTCGAGCGGAACTACTTCCGTTCCCGCGTGTCGAGCATCCTGGTGCTTTCGCTGGTCATCACCCTGGTCGTGCTGGCCGCCGTGAGCGTCTATTTCGTCTATAACCGCAGCAACGAGAACCTTTCCGCGATGATGTCGGACAAGGTCAATTCCATCCAGGCGCTGCTGGAAGCCGCCTGCCGGGATGCGAAGTCGGTCGAGGACCTGATGGACAAGGATTTCCAGGATGCCTTCGAGTCCGCGAGCAACACGCTGAAGTCCGACATCACCCTGTATGGCACGGACGGCAAGGTCTTCGATTCCACGACGCCGGAAATCTTCGACCGGCTGCTGCTGGGCTGCCGTGTCAACCAGGTGGCCTTCCACGCCATCACGCACGAGAACAAGCGCTATTTCATCCAGCGGGAGAAGATCAGCGGCAAGCCGTACAGCGCCCTGTATGCGCCGATCCGCAACGGGGAGGGGAAGATCCTCGCCCTGATGAGTTCCCCATACACGGAGGAAAACTACGACCTGAAGATGGATGCGGTGATGCACTTCGTCACGATCCTGACCGTGTTCCTCATCCTGCTGATCATCGCGCGCTTCATGATCCGGGCGATCGTAGGCAAGATGTTCAAGCCGCTGGAACTGATGGGCAAGAAGATGAGTGCCGCGGATGTCGAGAGCCTGGAGCACATCCGATACGACAACGATGACGAGATCACTTCGCTGGTGCGTTCGTACAACCGCATGGTGGACGACCTCACGCGGAGTACCCGCGAGCTGGCGCAGGCGGAGCGGGACAAGGCCTGGAGCGCGATGGCGCGCCAGGTGGCCCACGAGATCAAGAACCCGCTGACGCCGATGAAGCTGCAGATCCAGCGCCTGATCCGGCTGAAGGAGCGGAACGCGCCGGGCTGGGAGGACCGTTTCGACGAGATGTCCGCCATCGTGCTGGACCACATCGACATCCTGACGGAGACGGCCAACGAATTCTCCACCTTTGCCAAGTTGTACAGCGAGGAGCCGACACCCATCGACCTGGATCGCCTGATCCGGGAAGAACTGGCGATGTTTGACAACAAAGAGGGGATCCGCTTCGAGTATCTGGGCCTGGAGGGCGTGACGATAATGGGCCCGAAGCCGCAGCTGACGCGCGTGATCGTCAACCTCGTGGCCAATGCAGTGCAGGCCGTGGAGGCCCGCATGCAGGAGGAGGCCGAGGGCGGGAAGGAGCCTGCGCCGGGCCGCGTGCTGGTGCAGTTGCGTCAGTCTTCGGAGGATGGTTTCTATGACATCGTCGTGGAGGACAACGGCCGCGGCGTGTCGGAAGAGAACATTCCGAAGCTCTTCACGCCCAATTTCACGACGAAGAGCGGCGGCACGGGCCTGGGGCTCGCGATCAGCCGCAGCATCCTGGAGAAGTGCGGCGCCACGATCGAGTACGCCACTTCCTTTGCCTTGGGCGGGGCTTGCTTCACCGTCCGTTATCCGAAATAATAATTAATGTACTGAGATATGAAAAAGATTTTTGGCCTGATCATGGCGATCCTTCTGCTCGCTTCTTGTTCGAAGAAAGCGCAGATCCCCGTTTACGTATGGGCTTACGCGTCCCCCGATACGGAGGAGAGCGCCTTGCGGGAGCAGTTCTCCCTCTTCCAGCAGCACCGGGTCACCGGCGTCTGCGTCGATTGCGGCTGGGACCTGGACCTGATCGGAAAGGCTTCCGCCCTGGCCCACGAATACGGCCTGGAGTTCCACGCCTGGCTTCCTGCGATGCTGGATGGCGGGCAGGATCCTTCCTGGTACACGGTCAACCGCCTGGGTGAGTCTTCCTACGACAACCCTGCGTACGTGCCGCTTTACAAGACGCTGGATCCGCACAATCCGGAGGTCATCGATTTCCTGGTCGGGCGCTTCTCGGAGGTCGCGGCCATCCCGACCGTGGATTACGTGCAGATGGATTACATCCGTTACGCCGACGTCATCCTGCCGCTCGGCCTGTGGGACAAGTACGGGCTGGATATGAACGAGGAGTATGCTCCGGCGGATTATTGCTACTGCGACGACTGCGTGGCGGATTTCCTGGACAAGACGGGGATAGACATCCGCGCGATGGAGGATCCTTCCAAGTGCGCCGAGTGGGCAGAATTCCGCTGCAATGTGCTGACCGCGCTGGTCAACCGGATCGCGGCGGCCGTCCACGCACAGGGCAAGAAGATCAGCGCCGACGTGTTCCCGGGCCCGGACAGCTATGCGCGCTGGATGGTGCGCCAGCAGTGGAACGACTGGGCGGTGGACGCTATCTTCCCGATGAATTTCAACGACTCCCACCTGGAGCCGGTCACCTGGATCGGTGATGTCACCCGGGAGGAAGTGGTCAGCGTCGCCGGGCAGGGCGTCCCGATCTACAGCGGCCTGTCCATCTGCGGCAACTGGGAGAACAAGGATGAGATCACGGATCCCGAAGGCCAGGGCCTGCTCCCCTCCGAGTTGGAAACCGCCGTCTGGGGCGCCATGGACGCCGGCGCCGCCGGCATCTGCCTCTTCAGCGCCAACTCCATGACCCCCGACCACTGGGCGGCGCTGGATCGCCTGCGGTAGCTAAGATGGTTATTGGGGGCCTCGAGGACTTTTTTACTCAAACACACTCTTTCATCCAGAAGATTGGCACATGGTTAAACGAGCACTTTCTCTTTTCTTGGCTGCGCTGATTCTGGTTTCCTGTGTGCATGTCGTGTTAAAAAAAACATATACTGTTTCAGGGACGATATCTGATTGCTATTCGAATGATAGTCGCCTCTTATTCTCAGGGGTGAATGTGAAAGTAACGGATAATAGAAAGAAGGTTATCTTAGATGGGCCCTTACCCATAGTCCAAACGATTCCGTATCGATATTCTTTGACGGGTATCCCTTCTGGAGAGTACGATTTTGCTTTTGGAGGTGAATATTATGATGTGGAACACTATAATGTCAAGGTCACGGCAGATAAGAATCTGGATGTAGTGTTGTCACCTAAAGACATCTTCGAATTTGACACGGATAGGGTGTTCTTCAAGTCCAGAGACAAAGTCCAAGAGTTTTCAGTCACGAATGTCAGTGGAAAAGAACTACCCATGATTATTCATGCTGATCCGAGAATCAGTGCTCATATTTTGAATATAACTCCTCAGTCGTGCACCCTTGCACCGGGGGAAACGAAGTTAGTTACCATCAAGATATCTCGTCTCAGAACAGAGCTTGGGTTGACAGAGGGGAGTCTAAGCATTAGTGATAACAATGATTGGGACTATATTTCGATTCCTGTAGCCATTGAAACAACAAGAAAGGATTACATGGCAAAATTAGTGGGTACGGTCTCCGATGTCCAAGGAAATCCTCTCAAAGATGTTTTAATTTATGGCAATGGATTTGGGAAAGCAGCCTTTACCGACGAGAACGGATTTTATTGTATGGATGAGATTCCCTACCGGAGTAGTTTTTTTATTAACGCTCTATCTGAGTTTCATGAAGAACAAACTTCGGGGCCTCATGCCTTTTCAGTTGATGATACTGAGATTGATTTTACCTTAGTCCCGTGTCAATACCATCTGTCACTTGATCTTGATGAAATTGATTTCGGTACAGGTTCCGTTTCTCAATCTCATTCTCCAGAAACAATAGTTCTCGGTGTAACGTCCAACAATGACGTTCAGTTAATCCTTTCCGTCCAAGTTCGTGATTCTTCTTCTTTTGAGCAATTACCCGTTCCGGGATTATCAATTAGTCCCGCGACAGGTCTCATTTCCACTCCATTTCAGATTGTATTTCAGTTGTATCGAAACACGAGTAATGTAGGAAACTATAATCTGACAGTCCTGCTTAAAACGGATTATGCTGGAGCTTATTTGTTACCTCTCCGGATCAATAATATTCCATAGAATCAAATACAAGGTGCAAGGTGGCTACGATTCGCACCTAGAGTCCTGGGATTTCGTGGTCAGAGGTGCGAGAGGGGGCATCTTTGCACCTGCAGGCGCTTCCGGAGTGGGTTGGAGGTGCGGGGAGGGGTTTCTTTGCACCTCGGGGCTTGCAAAATGGGGGTTGCAGGTGCAAATAAGGGCATCTTTGCACCTGCGACACAAGGGTCGGATAAAAAATGCTATTTCTGCCGGATAAAAATCTGGATCGGGCAGCCGCAGAAGTTGAAGTGCGACCTTAACTGGTTCTCCAGGAAGCGCTTGTAGGGGTCCTTGACGTACTGCGGGAGGTTGCAGAAGAAGGCGAAGGACGGGAAGCGCGTGGGGAGCTGGGTGATGTACTTGATCTTGACGTACTTGCCCTTCCAGGCGGGCGGGGGAGTCTCCTCGATGATGGGCAGCAGGGCTTCGTTCAGCCTCGCCGTCGGGATCTTCTGCGCGTAGTTAGCCGAGACTTCGGCGATGGCGTCCAGAACGTTCAGGATGCGCTGCTTCTCCGTCACGGAAGTGAAGATGATGGGCACGTCGTCGAAGGGGGCGATGCGGCGCCGGAGGGCCTCCGTGTAGTCCCGCATCGTGTTGCTCTCTTTCTCGAAAAGGTCCCATTTGTTGACCACCAGCACGCAGCCCTTGCGGTTGCGCACGATCAGGTTGAAGACGTTCATGTCCTGCGACTCCATGCCCTGCGTGGCGTCGATCATCAGCACGCAGACATCCGCATTCTCGATGGCCCGGATGGACCGCAGCACCGAATAGAACTCCAGGTCCTCGGTCACCTTGGACTTGCGCCGCATGCCGGCGGTATCCACCAGCATGAACTCGTGGCCGAACTTGTTGAAATAGGTCGCGATCGAGTCGCGCGTCGTGCCGGCCACCGGCGTGACGATGTTGCGCTCCTCGCCCAGCAGGGCGTTGGTCAGCGAGGACTTGCCCACGTTCGGCTTGCCCACGATCGCCACGTGCGGCAGGTCGGGACGGTCCAGCGGATCCGGACCCTCATCCGGCGGCAGCACCCGTACGATCTCGTCCAGCAGGTCGCCCGTCCCGCTGCCGTTGGCCGCGGAAATGCTCCAGATCTCACCAAGGCCCAGTCCGTAGAAGTCATAGGCGTCGTACATCTTCGCCCCGGAATCCACCTTGTTGACGCAGAGGATCACCGGCTTTTTGGAGCGGCGCAGCACATCTGCGATCTCCGCGTCGTAATCCGTGATGCCCGTCGCTGCCTCCACCATGAACAGGACCACGTCCGACTCGTCGATCGCGATCTGCACCTGGCTCCGGATCGCCGTCTCGAAGACATCGTCGGAATTGGTCGTGTAGCCGCCGGTATCGACGACGCTGAACTCCCGGCCGCACCACTCGCAGCGGCCGTAATGGCGGTCGCGGGTCACGCCCGCGGTGTCGTCGACGATGGCCTTGCGCATGCCGACGAGGCGGTTGAACAGAGTGGATTTGCCGACATTCGGCCGGCCGACGATGGATACGAGTGCCATAAGACTATTCTTTTTGATACAGGCTGCAGCCTTCGCAGGAAGGATCCGTACTCCCCGTGCAGGCTGCGTGCAGGGGGCGCTCCTTGCGGTCCAGGTCCTCCATTTCCTCCTTCATGCAGCGTATGCCCAGGCGCCGCATTTCCTTGTTGGAACCGACCTCGTACTCAGGGAAACGCCCGTCTTTCCGGAAGAGCAGGTTGAAGCACATCCCGAAGACGCCGAGTCCGACGAGGACCAGTGTGACAAGGAAAAGAATCATGAAACAAGACTAATGGATGAACTCCGGGCTGATCGGTTCGTAATTGTAGATCTTGCGGATGATGCGGGCGAGGACGCCGGTCATCGAGATCACCTTGATCTTGCTCGTGTCGACGGAAGGATCCGTCGTGAGCGGGATGGTATCGGTGATGTACACCGCCTTGAGGGCCGAATTGTTGATGTTGTCGAAGGCCTTGCCGGAAAGGATGCCGTGCGTCGCGCAGGCCATCACGCTGGCGGCTCCCTTCGACATCAGCACGTCGGCCGCCTTGCTCAGGGTGCCGGCCGTGTCGATCATGTCGTCGACGATGATGATGTTCTTGCCCTCCACTTCGCCGATGGCCGTGATCGAAGAGACAACGTTGGCCCGCTCGCGCGACTTGTGGCAGATCACCACCGGGCAGCCCAGCTCCCGGGCGTAGGTGTTGGCCCGCTTGGCGCCGCCCATGTCGGGCGCGGCGATCGCGAGGTTGTCGATGCCCAGGGACTTGATGAACGGGATGAACACCTTGCTGGCATAGATATGGTCCACGGGGAAATCAAAGAAACCCTGGATCTGGTCGGCGTGGAGGTCGCAGGTCATCACGCGGTCCGCGCCCGCGGCCTTCAGGAGGTTGGCGACGAGCTTGGCGCCGATCGACACGCGGGGACGGTCTTTGCGGTCCTGGCGCGCCCAGCCGAAGTAGGGGATCACCGCGATCACCTTGTCGGCGGAAGCCCGCTTCGCGGCGTCGATGGTGAGCAGGAGCTCCATCAGGTTGTCGGTCGGAGGGAAGGTGGACTGGATGATGAACACGGTGGCGCCGCGCACGCTCTCGGTGAAAGCGGGCTGGAACTCACCGTCGCTGAAAGGGGTCACGACTAAGTCGCCGAGCCGGTAGGGGGTTTCCCCCTCTTCGCGGGTAGCGTTCAGCTCGTCAACGACTTTGGCAGCAAAATCTTTGGATGCCCGGCAGGCAAACAACTCGATGCGGTGTTCTTTGATCATGACTATGTGGAGGATAAGATTGAACCGATGTAAGAAAGGATCTCTTCCTTGCCCCGGCCGGTCTCGGCCGAGCTCAGGAAACAGCGGGGCAGCTCTTCCCAGGCCGTGAGCAGCCGCTCCCGGTCCCGGGCGATCTGGGCCTCCAGGGCGACGGGCCCCAGCTTGTCGCACTTGGTGAAGATGATGGCGAAGGGGATGCCGTTCTCCCCGAGGTCGCAGAGGAAGTCCCAATCGGCGGCCCCGATGTCGTGGCGCGCGTCGATCAGGACGAAAAGGACCTGCATCTCGGCGGAATTGAAAACGTAGTCCCGGACGATGGTCCGCAGCTCCTCCCGGCCCTTCTGCGAAAGCTTGGCGTAACCGTAGCCGGGCAGGTCCACGAGGTACCAGCGGTCGTTGATGAGGAAGTGGTTGACAAGCTTGGTCTTGCCGGGGGTGGAAGAGGTCATCGCAAGCTTGGAGTTGCCTGCGAGCATGTTGATCAAGGAGGATTTGCCCACGTTGGATCGCCCGATGAAGGCGAACTCAGGCAGGGCCGGCGACGGTTTCCTGTCGGTCCGGGTGCTGCTTCCGGCGAATCGGGCTGAAACAATCTTCATAACCTTTCTTCAAATGCAATGCAAAGATAGCAAAAAAAGCCTTTAATTTTGCTAAATTTGCAACAGTTCGACACGCTTTGTGATGGAAAAAGATTTCGTGGATTTACTGACCCTGCAGCGGCACTTGCAACAAGGGATCGTGGAATTGTTCCCGGAGCGGATTCCGGTGCGGGCGGAGGTCAGTTCGGTCAGCGTGAAAGGCGGCCACTGCTACCTCGAGCTCTCCCAGACGGAGAAGGGAAAAGTGGTGGCCAAGGTGCGGGCGGTCGTCTGGCGCGACCGCTATTTCATGCTTTCCGCCATGTTCCGCGAAGAGACCGGCTCCGACCTCCAGGCCGGGATGACCATCCTCGCCGAGGTCCGGGTCTCTTACCACGAGGTGTTCGGCCTGACGCTCGTCGTCGAAGAGCTGGAGCCCGGCATGACCCTCGGCGAGCAGGAGCGCATCCGCCGCGAGACCATCGCCAAGCTCGAGGAAGAAGGCCTGATCGACCGCCAGAAATCCCTGTCCCTGCCGGACCTGCCCTACCGCCTTGCGGTCATTTCGACCGACACGGCCGCGGGCTGGGGCGACTTCCGCCACCACCTGCTGGACAACGAATACGGCTTCCAATTCCAGCTGGACCTCTTCGAGGCGAAGATGCAGGGCGAGGGGGCTCCGGCCTCCATTTCGGACGCCCTCGACGCCGTCTCGGCCGGGAAGGAGCCCTACGATGCCGTTCTCATCCTGCGGGGGGGCGGCTCCAACTTCGACCTCGCCTGCTTCGACGACTACGGCCTGTGTTTCAATATCGCGAATTGCCCGATCCCGGTCCTCACCGCGATCGGCCACGAACGGGACCGGCACGTGGCGGACCTGGTGGCCTGTCAGGACGTCAAGACGCCCACGGCCCTGGCGGACCTGCTGCTGGACATTTACATCGGGGAGGACGAGACGATCTCCGGCTATGTCACGCGCCTGCGGCTGGCCTTCGTCAATAAGATCAACGCGATGTCCTCCCGCGTCGAACTGCTCGCTTCGCAGATCAAGGCGGCGGACCCCCGCGGCATCCTGTCCCGGGGCTATGCCCTCGCCACCGATGCGAAGGGCGTGGTCCTCAAGAGTGCGGCCGGGGTGCAGCCCGGCGACAAGGTGAACGTGCTGTTCGCCGACGGTAAACTGAATTGTACGGTAGATGGAAAAGTTTGATTACAAGGAAGCGGTCGCGACCCTCGAGAAGATTCTCGCCAAGGTGGAGGATCCTGCGACCGGCGTCGATGACATCGACAAATATGTCCGACAGGCGGAGGAACTGACCTCCCGCTGCCGGGAATACCTGCGCGGCGTGCGCGAAAAAGTGGACGCGATATGAACATTTACGACACGGATCCCTATCTGATGCCCTTCAAGGCGGCCATCGACGCGCGTCACGAGCGCATCCTGGCCTGCCGGGACCGTTTCGCCCGGAACGGTTCCCTGAGCGCCGGGATCAACAACCACCTGTACTACGGCCTGCATAAGGAAAAGGACGGGAGCTGGGTGTTCCGCGAATGGGCGCCCAACGCCACGCGCATCTGGCTGATCGGCGAATGCAACAACTGGCACCGTACCGAAGGCTGGGCCCTCAAGCCCATTGGGGACGGAAGCTGGGAGCTGCGCATCCCCGCGATGCTGCTGCACCACGGCGCCCTGTACAAGCTCTTCATCGAATGGCCCGGCGGCGGTGCCGAACGCCTGCCTTCCTACGCCACGCGCTGCGTCCAGGACCCGGATACGAAGGTCTTCTGTGCGCAGGTCTGGGACCCCGCCCCTTATCAGTGGAAGCACGGCCGCGCCGGCAAGCGCCCCCACCCCCTGATCTATGAATGCCATATCGGGATGAGCGGCGAGCAGGAGAAGGTGTCCAGCTTCGAGGACTTCCGCCGGGACGTGCTCCCCAAGGTCGCCGACCTGGGCTACAACGTCCTGCAGATCATGGCTTTGCAGGAGCACCCCTACTATGGTTCCTTCGGCTATCAGGTGTCCAATTTCTACGCCCTCAGCTCGCGTTTCGGCACGCCCGAGGAGTTCAAGGCCCTGGTGGACGACGCGCACGGGAAGGGGATCGCGGTCGTGATGGACATCGTCCATTCGCACAGCGTCAGCAACGAGGACGAAGGCCTGAGCCGCTTCGACGGCCGCGAGGACCTGTATTTCTACAACGGTCCGCAGGGGCACCATCCCGCCTGGGGCTCCCGCTGCTTCGACTACGGCAAGGACGAGACCAAGTATTTCCTGCTCTCCAACTGCAAGTACTGGCTGGAGGAGTACCGGCTGGACGGATTCCGCTTCGACGGCGTGACGAGCATGCTGTACTGGGACCACGGCCTGGGCAAGGACTTCGGCGATTATGCGCTCTATTTCGACCAGGGCGTGGACGAGAATGCCGTGACCTACCTCGCGCTTGCGAACCTGCTGGTCCACGAGATCGCCCCCAACGCCATCACCATCGCGGAGGACGTCAGCGGGATGGCCGGCCTGGCCGCACCCCTGCGCAAGGGCGGCGTGGGTTTCGATTTCCGCATGTCGATGGGCGTGGCGGACCACTGGATCAAGTGGATCAAGGAGCGCCGCGACGAGGACTGGTCGCCCGGCGAGATCTGGTGGGAGCTGACCAACAAGCGCGAAGACGAGAAGACCATCAGCTACGCCGAATGTCACGACCAGGCGCTCGTGGGCGACAAGACGCTGATATTCAGGTTGATGGACAAGGAGATGTACTTCTCGATGGCCAAGGACTCGCAGAGCCTGGTCGTGGACCGGGGGATCGCTTTGCATAAGATGATACGCCTGGTCACCGCCGCGACGGCCGGGGACGGCTACCTCAACTTCATGGGCAATGAGTTCGGCCATCCCGAATGGATCGACTTCCCCCGGGAGGGGAACGGCTGGTCCTACGCCCACGCCCGCCGGCAGTGGTCGCTCGCCGAGCCCGACTACCTGCGCTACAAGTACTTGCGGGACTTCGACAAGGCGATGGTCCGCTACATCAAGAAGAATCGCATCCTCTCCGCGCGGCCGGTGCTGCTGGTCGCCGACGAGGAGAAGAAAATATTGATATTCAGCAGAAATAACAGTATCTTTGCATTCAATTTCCATCCGACCGGCTCTTTTGCCGATTATGGATTTTCGGCGCCGGCAGGCACGTACAGGCTCGTGGGGAGCACGGACGACGAAGCCTTCGACGGTTTCGGCCGCCTCAAGGCAGGGGAAACCCACGTCTCCGTCCACGAGAAATCCCCGAACGGGAACCCCGCTTTCGAGGATACGCTCTATCTGTACCTGCCCGGCCGGTGTGCCGCAGTATATGAAAAACTGTAAGAACTGATATGGCTTTTTTGAAATTCAACAAGTCCGAACTGGTCAACCTGTCCTACTCGCTCAAACGCGAGATCATCTCGGCCAGCAAGACGGGAGCGTACTGCAACACTTCCATCCTGACTTGCAACACGCGCCGCTACCACGGCCTGCTCGCCGTGACGCTGGACCGCTTCGGAGGCGACAAGTTCCTGCTGCTGTCCTCCCTGGACGAGAGCCTGATCGTGAACGGCAAGCAGTTCAACCTCGGCATCCACTGCTACGGCGAGCTGTATGAGCCCCGCGGCCACAAATATGTCGTGGACTTCGCCGGCGACCCCGTCCCGCAGATCACCTACAAGGTGGGGGACATCCTGTTCCGCAAGAGCATCCTGCTCGTGCCCGACCAGGACCAGGTGCTGATCAAGTTCGAGTTGCTGGAAGCGCCCGCCAAGGCCACGCTGCAACTGCGGCCCTTCCTGGCCTTCCGCAACATCCACGCGCTGACGAGCCAGAACGCCGAGGCCCGCACGAGTTATGAGAACGTCGCGAACGGCGTGTCGTTCCGGATGTACCCCAACTTCCCGGACCTCAACCTGCAGGTCAGCGACTCGAAGGCGAAGTTCGTGTCCGCGCCCTACTGGTACAACGGCATCACCTATTCCGACGAATACCGCCGCGGCTTCGACTGCAAGGAGGACCTCTTCGTCCCGGGCTGGTTCGAGCTGAACATGACTCCCGGCACCGAGGTCGTCTTCTCCGCCTCGATGAAGGAGGAGGCGCCCGCCGGCTTCAAGCGCAAGTTCAACGACCGCCTGCGGGCCACGCCGCCGGTCACCGACAGCCGCGACCAGCTGGTGCGCTGCGCCGACACGCTGGTCTGCAACCACAATTACCGCAAGAAAGTCACCGCCGGCTTCTCATGGCTTTATACCGGCCTGCTTCGTGAGACGCTGCAGGCGCTCGCGGGCCTGACCCTGTACGCCAAGGGCGATGCCGCCGAGTTCGAGGAGATCCTGGACAACATCGTCGCCGACGAGCAGGAGCGGCTCTTCTGCCGCACCACCCAGGTCGAGGCGCCCCTTTACATGACCTGCACCCTGCAGGCTTATCTGGACTTCGGCGCCGATCCGGCCCGGGTCTGGAAGAAGTACGGCACCGTGATGCGCGGCATCGTGGAGAGCTATGTGCCGGGTGAACGCAAGGAAGTTGCCATGCAGCCCGATGGCCTGCTCTGGGCCCAGATGGACGGGGTCGCCCTGTCCTGGATGAACGCCTACATCGGCGGCCGCGCCGTCACCGAGCGGGCGGGCTACCAGGTCGAAACCAACGCCCTGTGGTACAACGCCATCTGCTTCGCCCTGGAGATGGAGCGCCGTTACGGTTCCGGCAATGGGGATTTCGTCACCCGCTGGTCCCGCGTCCGCGACCTGATCAAGGACAACTACCAGAAGACCTTCTGGAACGACTATATCGGCTGCCTGGCCGACTATGTGGACAACGACGGCCAGCACCTGGAGATCCGTCCCAATCAGCTGTACGCGGCCTGGGTCAAGTATTCGCCGATCGAGGAGGAGATCATTCCCCAGATCATCCGCGTCGTGGACCGCGAGTTGCTGACGCCGCGCGGCATCCGCACCCTGAGTCCACGCGACGTCCTCTACAAGGGCGTTTACGACGGGTCCCAGATCGAGCGTGACCGCGCCTACCACAACGGCAGCGCCTTCCCCTTCCTGCTCGAGCCGTACGCGGACGTGTGTTTCCGCGTCAAGGGCGAGTCCTTCACGGCGAAGGCCCGCGCCCTCGTGGACGGCTTCTACGAGGACCTGGGCAAGCACGGCGTCGGCGCCTTCTCCGAGTTGTATGACGGCGATCCGCCCCAGGAGCCGCACGGCGCCATTTCCTCGGCGCTCAGCACTGCGGCCCTGCTTGCGATCGAGTATAAGTTGAACCAAAACCGCCCCGAGAGATGAGAGTGCTAATGTTCGGCTGGGAGTTTCCTCCCCACATCGCCGGCGGTCTGGGCACCGCCTGCGAAGGCATCGTGAAAGGCCTCGCCCACAACGGCGTGGAGACGCTCTTCGTGATGCCCTCCGCCTCCGGAGACGAGGACCAGAGCGCGACGACCATCCTCAATGCGAGCGACGTGGAAGTGCGCAACGTCAGCAACACGGTCGAGGAATTCATCAACAAGACCAAATACGTATATGTGGATTCCAGCCTCGTGCCTTACGTGGATCCGGAGGAGTATTTCTCCGCCATCGAGGAGATGAAGCGCGAGGGCCGGCTGGAGACGACGGTGGGCTTCGGCCAGAAGTTCAAGTTCTCCGGCAAGTACGGCGCGACCCTGATGGAAGAAGTCGCCCGTTACGCGCAGGTCGGCGGCACGATCGCGATGCAGTATGCCGACCGTTTCGACGTCATCCATGCCCATGACTGGCTGACCTACCTGGCCGGCATCGCCGCCAAGGAACTGACGGGCAAGCCCCTCGTGGTCCACGTCCACGCTACTTCCTACGACCGCGGCGACGAGAAACACATCGACACCCGCGTCCTGGACATCGAGACCCGCGGCATGCAGGCGGCGGACCGGGTGGTCACCGTCAGCGACCTGACGCGCAACATCGTCATCAACCGCTACCACATCGATCCCGCCAAGGTCGTCACGGTCCACAACGCCGTGGACTTCAGCGGCCGGGAGAACCTCCAGGTGGAGCGCGGCGTCCGGGACAAGGTAGTGACCTTCCTGGGCCGCATCACCTTCCAGAAAGGCCCCGAATATTTCATCGAAGCCGCGGCCAAGGTCCTGAAACGGACCAAGGGCGTGCGTTTCGTGATGGCCGGCAGCGGCGACATGATGAACCGGGCCATCCGCCAGGTGGCGCGCCTGGGCATCTCCGACCGCTTCCATTTCACGGGCTTCCTGCGCGGCGCGGACGTCCAGAAGATGTTCGCCCTCTCCGACGTCTACATCATGCCGTCGGTCTCCGAGCCCTTCGGCATCTCCCCGCTCGAGGCGATGCGGACCGGGGTGCCTTCCATCATTTCCCATCAGTCCGGCGCCGCCGAGGTCCTGAAATATGCCTTCAAGGTCGATTTCTGGGACGTGGACGCGATGGCCGACGACATTTACGCGCTGCTCCAGTATCCCGTCCTTTCGCAGTTCGCCGCCAAGAAGGGGTTCGACGAAGTGAATGAGCTGAAATGGAACAACGCCACCGCCAAGTTGAAAAAAGTTTACGAATCGCTGATATGAACAAGAAGAGCATTTGCCTGTACTTCCAGGTGCACCAGCCTACCCGGCTCCGCCTCTACCGTTTTTTCGATATCGGGAAAGACTCCCACTACTATGACGACTTCGGCAACCGGACCAACATCCGGCGGGCCATCCAGGAATGCTATCTTCCGATGAATGCCATCCTGCTCGAGCAGCTGAAGGCGAAGAAGGGCGCGTACAAGGTGGCGTTCTCCATCGCGGGATCCACGCTCGAGATGTTCGAGCGCTACGCCCCCGAGGTGATCGACAGTTTCCGGGCCCTCGCCGACACGGGTCAGGTCGAGTTCCTCTGCGAGACGTATTACCATTCCCTGGCTTCACTGGCCTCCCAGGCGGAGTTTAAGCACCAGGTCGTCAAGCAGCGGGACAAGATCAAGGAGCTTTTCGGTGTCAAGCCGGTGACCTTCCGCAACACCGAGCTGATCTATTCCGACAGCATCGGCGCCGCCGTTTACGACATGGGATTCAAGACGATGCTGACCGAAGGCGCCAAGCACATCCTGGGCTGGAAGAGCCCCGATTACGTGTATTCCTGCGCGGCGCAGCCCAAGCTGAACGTGCTGATGCGCAACTGGTCGCTCAGCAACGACATCGCCGTGCGTTTCTCCCACACGGACTGGGATGTCTGGCCGCTGACAGCCGAGAAATACGTGGAATGGCTCCGCGGTGCCGAGGGCGACATCGTCAACCTCTTCCTGGACTACGAGGCCTTCGGCATCTTCCATCCGGCGTCGAGCGGCATCTTCGACTTCATGCGGGCCCTGCCCGACGCGGTGCTCGCCGACGGCACGATGCAGTTCGTGACGCCCGCCGAGGCCGTGAAGAACCTGAAGAGCGTCGGCCCCGTCGAGGTGGAGGACGCGATCTCCTGGTCCAACGTGGAGAGCGACATGACCGTCTATCTGGGCAACGAGCTCCAGCAGGACGCCTTCAACAAGCTTTACGGACTGACCGAGAAGCTTTCCATCCTGGGCGATCCCGTGCTCTGGGCGGACTTCGGACATCTCCAGGAGAGCGCCAATTTCTACTATATGGGCACGCAGTTCTTCTCGGACGGCATGCCGCGGAAATTCGCCAACCAGTATGAGACGCCCTACGAGGCCTTCATCAACTATATGAACATCCTGAGCGATTTTATCATCCGGGTGAACGATGCAATGGAAGTCAAGAAATGAGCGCTAGCGTGAAGAACCATCCCGACTATTTGTTCGAGGTAAGCTGGGAAGTTTGCAACAAGGTCGGCGGCATCTATACCGTGGTTTCCACCAAGGCGCTTTACCTCAAGGCGCAGCTCAAGCGGCACCATATCCTGATCGGACCGGACGTCTGGATGGACGTCGAGGCCAATCCCGATTTCATCGAAGATCCTTCGCTGTACGCCCGCTGGAAGGCGCAGGCCGCCGCGGAAGGGCTTCGCGTGCGCATCGGCCGCTGGAACGTGCCGGGGCGTCCGACCGCCATCCTGATCGACTACAAGAGCCTGCTCGACCGCCAGGACCGGATCCTGGGCCAGCTCTGGGAGAGCTTCGGCGTGGATTCGATCACCGGCAACTGGGACTACAAGGAGTCCGCGCTCTTCGGCTATGCCGCCGGCTGCGCGATCGAGAGCTTCTACAAGCACAATCTCTTTTCCTCCGACAAGGTGGTGGCCCAGTTCCACGAATGGCAGACCGGCGCCGGACTGCTGTATCTGAAGGAGCATTGCCCCGCCGTCGGCACGGTCTTCACGACCCACGCCACCATCGTCGGCCGCTGCATCTGCGGCAACAATTACCCGCTCTACGGCCGTTTCGACGAGTACAACGCGGATGAGATGGCGTCCCGGCTGGGCGTCAAGGCGCGTTACAGCCTGGAGTCCAAGTCCGCGCAGAACGCCGACGTCTTCACGACGGTCAGTGACATCACGGCGCGCGAATGCGAGCGTTTCGACGGGCGTCCCGTCGACATCGTGACCCCGAACGGCTTCGAGGACAGCATCACGCCCGCTTCCAAGGAGGCGTTCTTCGAAAAACGTGCCGTCGCCCGGGCGAAGATGATCGAAGTGGCTTCCGCGATGTGCGGGTCGCCGATCGGCAAGGATGCGCTCCTGGTGGGCATCGGCGGCCGTTACGAGTTCCGCAACAAAGGCATCGACATCTTCATCGACGCCCTGGCGGCACTGGACCGCGAGGGCTGCAAGGACCGCCAGGTCTGCGCCTTCATCATGATCCCTTCGGGCCACAACGGGCCGGACCGCAACCTGCTCCGGAAGCTTGCCGGGGAGGGCTGCGCCGACTACACGACCCAGGTCACGCACCAGCTGATGAATCCGGAAGGGGACACCGTGACCCGCCGTTTCGCCGAGCAGGGGCTCTACAACCATCCGGACAGCGACATCAAGGTCTTCTTCGTCCCTTCCTATCTCAACGGTTCGGACGGCATCTTCGACATGAAGTACTACGACCTTATGTCGGGCCTGGACCTGACGCTCTTCCCGTCCTATTACGAGCCTTGGGGCTACACGCCGCTGGAGAGCGTGGCGTTCGGCGTCCCGACGCTGACCACGAGCCTCGCGGGCTTCGGCCTCTGGGTGCGCGACCACTACGGCAAGCCGCATCCCGGCATCGCCGTCGTGGACCGGGACGACGACAACTATGACGCGGTCGTCGGCGCGGTCAAGGCCCGCATCAGGGAGCTGGCCTCCATCGACCAGGATACCCGCCTCAAATATATGGAAAATGCCAGGGAGCTGTCGCGTATCGCACTCTGGCAGAATCAGATAGAATATTACAAGCAAGCCTATTCGCTTGCCCTCGATAAAGTAGTGTCCAGGATGGGCGAGTACCCGTCCCTAAAAGAAGAAAGATTAATGAAAGAAAACGAAATGCAGATCAGCGCCCCGACCTGGCGCAGCGTGATGGTGACCCGTCACCTGCCCGACGCCCTGGCCGGACTGGAGAAGTTGAGTGAGAACCTGTGGTGGTGCTGGAACGATTCCGCCAAGGCCCTGTTCAAGACCGTGGACCCGGACATCTGGCACAATTCCGGTCACAACCCGCGCGAGGTCCTGGATACCGTCAGCCTCAAGCGCTTCAAGCAGCTGGCCCAGGATCCCGAATTCCTGGCCCGGATGAACGAGGTGCTCGCGGAGTTCGACGCCTATATGGCCGCCAAGGCCGAAAGGACCGACCCGTCCATCGCCTATTTCAGCATGGAATACGGGCTGGATACCTCCCTGAAGATCTATTCCGGCGGCTTGGGCATCCTGGCCGGCGACTACCTCAAGGAGACCAGCGACATGAACGTCAACCTCGTGGCGGTCGGCCTGCTGTACCGCTACGGCTATTTCACCCAGAAGATCACGGCCTACGGCGACCAGGTCGCCGAATATGACGCCCAGGACTTCCTGCGCATTCCGGCGAAGCCGGTCTTCGACGCGGCCGGGAACTGGCTGACGACGAAGGTCGCCTTCCCGGGCCGCACGCTCAACGCCCGCGTCTGGAAGGTGGCGGTCGGCCGCACCGACCTTTACCTGCTGGATACCGACTATGAGGCCAACCTGCCGGAGGACCGCCAGGTGACCTATCATCTGTACGGCGGCGACTGGGAGAACCGGCTCAAGCAGGAGTTGCTCCTCGGCGTGGGCGGCATCCGCGCCCTGCGCGCCCTGGGCATCGACACCCAGGTCTACCACTGCAACGAGGGCCACGCGGCCTTCATCGGCCTGGAGCGCCTGCGCGAATACATCCAGGACAAGAACCTGGACTTCGCGGAAGCGATGGAAGTGGTCAAGGCTTCGTCCCTGTTCACGACCCACACGCCGGTGCCCGCCGGCCACGACGCCTTCGACGAAGGCCTGCTGCGCAAGTATATCGGCCACCTTCCGGAACAGTTGAAGATCAGCTGGGAGACGATGATGGGCCTGGGCAAGGTACGGGCCTCCGATCCGGGCGAGAAGTTCTCGATGAGTATCCTGGCGGCCAACGTGTCGCAGAACGTCAACGGCGTCTCCATGCTGCACGGCAAGGTCAGCCGCGACATCTTCGCGAACATGTATCCCGGTTACCTCCCGGAGGAGCTGCACATCAGCTACGTGACCAACGGCGTGCATTATCCGACCTGGGCTTCCAAGGAATGGAAGGCCCTCCACGCGACGGTCTTCGGCGAGGAATTCAAGACCCACCACTACGACAAAGCCTGCTTCGAGGGGATCTACAACCTTTCCGACGAGCAGGTGTGGGACGTCCGCAAGATCCTCAAGAAGGAGCTGGTCCGCATCATCAACGACCGCCTGGGCAACCAGGCGCTGAGCAGCCATTATTCCCCGAAACAGATCGTCAAGATCAAGGATACGCTCGATCCGGACGTGCTTACGATCGGCTTCGCGCGCCGTTTCGCGACCTACAAGCGGGCCACCCTGCTCTTCACGGACCTGGACCGGCTCGACGCGATCGTCAACAACCCCGCGCGCCCCGTCCAGTTCATTTTCGCCGGCAAGGCGCATCCGGCCGACAAGGCCGGCCAGGACCTGATCCGGCAGATCATCGAGATCTCCAAGCAGGACCGTTTCATCGGCAAGATCGTCTTCGTGCCCGGGTATGACATTTCCCTGGCGAAGCGCCTGGTCCAGGGCGTCGACGTGTGGATGAACAATCCCACGCGGCCCCAGGAGGCCTCCGGCACGTCCGGCGAAAAGGCCGCGATGAACGGCGTGATGCATTTCTCCGTCCTCGACGGATGGTGGGTCGAAGGCTACAAGCCGGGCGCCGGCTGGGCCCTCCCGCAGGAGCGCACCTACGACGACCAGAGCTACCAGAACGAGCTCGATGCCGCGACGATCTACAACATCATCGAGAACGAGATCGCGCCGACCTATTACGACAAGGACAAGCGGACCGGCCTGTCCCCGGAGTGGATCGGTTACATCAAGAACACCGTCGCGCAGGTGGCGTGCAACTTCACGACCAACCGCATGCTGACGGATTACTGCAACCAGTATTACCTCCCGCAGGCGGAGCGTTCCGCGAGCATCTGCGCCGACGACTTCGAGAAGGCGCGCCGCATCGCGCTCTGGAAGAAGGAAGTGCGCCGGGGCTGGGACAACCTCTCCGTGGTGTCCTACACGCAGCCGGCGGCGTCCTATTCCCTGTCTCCGGACAACGAGCTGAAGGCGGAAGTGGTGCTCAACATCGGCGACCTCAAGCCCGAGGATATCGGCGTGGAGATGCTCTTCACGACGTCGGACCGCAAGGGACGGCTGCATCTGAACAATCTCTTCGAGTTCGCCCTGGTGGATTTCAACGACGGCGTGGCGACCTTCCAGGCGTCCATTCTTCCGGAGGTGACGGGCCTGTATCAGGTGGCGACGCGCGTGTATCCCAAGAACGCGGAGCTGCCGCACCGGCAGGATTTCCCGCTGGTCAAATGGCTGTAAATCTGTGATATGGTCGTAGCCACCGGCTTTTTCGACGGCGTCCACCGGGGACACCGGATCGTGATCGGGGCGCTGGTCCGTGCCGCGCGGGAGCGGGGCACGGAGAGCGTCGTGGTCACCTTCTGGCCCCATCCGCGCAATGTCCTGCAGAATGACGCGCGGGGCTTGCGCCTGCTGTCTTCTTTCGCTGAGAAAGAGGCGATGCTCCGGGAGCTGGGCGTGGACCGGGTGGAGACGGTTCCGTTCACCCGGGAATTCAGCCGGCTGACGACCGAGGAGTATCTGCGCTCGCTGGTGATGGAGCGCTTCGGGGCGGATGCCATCGTGCTGGGGCCGGACAACCGCATCGGCTATCAGTCCGGGACGACGGACGAAATCGCCCGGATCGCGCAGGGGCTTGGCCTGGAGGTGATCCGCACGGAGCCTTTCGTCCTGGACGGAGTGACGGTCAGTTCGACCAAGATCCGGGCGGCGCTGTCCGACGGGGACGTGGTGCTGGCCCGGGAGATGCTGGGTTATGCCTATCCCTTGTCCGGTATCGTCGTGGAAGGGGAGCGGATCGGGCGCTCGATCGGTTTCCCGACGGCCAACATGCAGGCTTCGGACCCGCTGAAGGTGGTGCCTGCCAATGGGGTCTATCTGACGCGCGTCGAGACGCTGGGACAGTCTTTCTTCGGGATGACCAACATCGGCACGCGGCCCACGGTGACGGGCGTGACGGCAGGGGAGGCCCTGTCCCGCAAGGTGCGCACGGTCGAGACGCACATCTTCGGCTTCGACGAGGAGATCTACGGCCTGGACATCCGCGTGGAGTTCATCCGCCGCATCCGTTCCGAGCAGCGCTTCTCCTCCCTGGCCGAATTGCGCGACCAGCTCGTCCGCGACCGCGCCCTCTGCCAGTCCCTGCTATAGGATAATCAAAAATAATTCGTATATTTGCAGTCGCAAAAGGGGTTCTGCCGTCCAGGCAGGACTCTCTTTTGATTACTTTGTTTGACAAATAACCAAGAGTAATATGCCACAAGTCCATTACATGACGGCGGAAGGTCTCGAGAAGATCAAGGCCGACCTCGCCGAAGCCCTCGCCCAGCGTCCGGTGATCTCCGCGCAGATTGCGGAGGCCCGCGAGAAGGGCGACCTCTCCGAGAACGCCGAGTACGAATCCGCGCGCGAGGCGCAGGGTCTGCTCGAAGTCAAGATCGCGAAGCTCCAGGACCTGGTTGCGAACGCCAAGATCATCGACGAAAGCCAGATCGGCACCGACGTGGTGCGGATGATGAACAAGGTCAAGGTCCAGAACCTCGCCAACCAGATGGTGATGGAGTTCACCATCGTCGGCGAGACCGAGGCCGACTTCGCCCACGGCAAGCTGGCCGCCACCACCCCCATCGGACGGGCCCTCATCGGCCACGCCAAGGATGAGGTCGTGGAGGCCCAGGTGCCTTCCGGCGTGATGAAGTTCAAGATTCTCGACATTTCAATCTAAGCGCAACATGGCCACGATCTTCACCCGCATCGCCAACGGCGAGATCCCTTCCTGGAAGGTCGCCGAGAGCGAAGATTTCTACGCTTTCCTCGACATCAGCCCCCTTGCCAAGGGTCACACCCTCGTGATTCCCAAGAAGGTGGAGGACGACTACATTTTCCACCTGGACGAGGAGACTTACGCCGGCCTCTGGGCTTTCGCCCGCAAGGTCGCCGTCGCCCTCAAGGCCGCCGTCCCGTGTCAGCGGGTCGGTGTTGCCGTGCTGGGCATGGAAGTGCCGCACACGCACATCCACCTCGTTCCGCTGCAGACGGAAGGGG
>JAEEGH010004199.1_pt1 | contig 37165 bp, 22 predicted proteins | sample 9134181 | NCBI WGS metagenome assembly JAEEGH01 (sample SAMN16246544, study PRJNA631951) | gut metagenome | biome: gut microbiome; feature: rumen; material: DP-attached | host: Bos | place: Iran: Karaj | collected 2018-10
ACCTGCTCCTTGATCTGCTCGAGCTCGTCCTTCATCTTCACCACGATGTTCTGCATCTCGGCATTGTTGCTCTTCGAGCCGGTAGTGTTGATCTCGCGTCCCATCTCCTGGGCGATGAAACCCAGTTTCTTGCCTTGTCCGGCAGGCTCGTCCATCGTCTCGCGGAAATACTTGAGATGGTTGGTCAGGCGCTGTTTCTCCTCGCTGATGTCGAGTTTCTCTATATAATAAATCAGTTCCTGCTCCAGCCGGTTCTTGTCGTATTCGGCCTCAGGGATGGACTTCAGTCCCTCAATGATGCGGCTGCGGATTTTCTCAACACGCGCTTTCTCGTAAGGCTCTATAGAGGTGAGCAATGTGGCGATATTGTGAATTTTCTCGTTGAACTTCGCCTGCAGGGCAGCACCCTCTTGCTGACGGAAGACGACGAGCTTGCCGATGGCATCGGCTACGGCGCCCTTCACAACAGCCCACTCTTCTTCGCTGAGCACCTCCGTCTCGGTCTTCGTGAGCACGTCGGGCATGCGGAGGAGCGTGTAGAACCAGTCTTCGGGAAGGGGGATTCCTGTCTTGGCAGAAATATTATTAATCTGATGGTAATAATTCTCAACAAGTGCCGCATTGATGGGAGTCGCATCGGAGCCTGCCTCTTTCTCTATCCACACATTAAAGTCAACCTTGCCGCGAATGAGTGCCTGTGCAATCATCTGCCGCATCTCCATCTCCTTCTCGCGATAGAGCGGAGCAATGCGCGTAGAGAGATCAAGAGCCTTGCTGTTTAATGATTTAATCTCAACATTTATTTTCTTCTCCTTATAGGTTACGGTAGTCTTTCCGTAGCCTGTCATCGACTGTATCATATCACTTTCTTGTTAATTTTTTGCAAAAGTACAAATATTCTTCGGAAAAATGAGTAATTTTGCAAATTATTTAGAGTCTTTTGAATATGGCTTGCATTTTAAATATAGAAACGAGTACGGATGTATGTTCGGTGGCAGTAAGCCAGGACGGAGCCTGCATCTTCCACAAAGAAGACCACAGCGGCCCCAACCATGCGGTCAGTCTGGGCGTGTATGTCGACGAAGCCCTGTCGTTCACCGACAACCATGCCATTCCGTTCGATGCCGTGGCTGTGAGTTGCGGTCCCGGCTCTTATACAGGCCTGCGCATCGGCGTGTCGATGGCGAAAGGCATCTGTTATGCCCGCGACCTGAAACTGTTGGCGGTGCCTACACTGGAGTTGCTGTGTGTGCCTGTGCTGCTGCGCGAACTGGTTGACGAGAACGCCCTGCTCTGTCCGATGATTGACGCCCGTCGCATGGAGGTGTATGCTGGTATCTACGACCGTGCGCTGCGCCCTGTGCGTGAGGTGCGCGCCGACATTGTTGACAGCGAGACATACAAGGAATATCTGGACGAACGGCCTGTCTATTTCTTCGGTAACGGAGCCGCAAAATGCATGGAGGCCATCAACCATCCCAACGCCCACCTGATAAAAGGCATTGAGCCGCTGGGCAAATATATGTTCCCGCTGGCAGAGCGCAAGTTCCTGCGCGAGGAGTATGAGGATGTGGCCTACTTCGTGCCTTTCTATCTGAAAGACTTTGTAGCGAAGACGCCCAAGAAACTGCTCTAAGACAGCAACGCCGCTGAAAAGAAGAGAGTAAGAAACAATAAAAAACAACCCTATAATTGCGAAACAGACACAATGAACATCGAAGGTTTGGACTATAACACGCAGCGCGAGAAACTGGTACTTCCCGAGTACGGACGCGAGATTAAGAAAATGGTAGACCATGCCATCTCACTGCCCACGAAGGAAGAAAGGCAGAAGTGCGCCAACAGCATCATCGCCATCATGGAACGTATGTTTCCGCAGAACCGCGAGAACCAGGACTACAAGCACAAGCTTTGGGACCATCTGGCTCTGCTGAGTGATTTCAAGCTCGACATCGACTGGCCATACGACGTGGATGAGGCGCAGAAAATCACATCGAAGCCCGAGCCGCTGAAGTATCCAATGGAGAATATTCCTGTTCGCCACTACGGCAAGATGATGTTCGAGATTTTCGAAAAACTGAAGACCATGGAGCCTGGCGAGGAGCGTGATGAGCTGGTGCGCATCACCGCCAACCAGATGAAACAGAACCTGTATCAGTGGAGCCACGGCTCGGCAGACGACGAGAAAGTAATCTCCGACATGGCCCGTTTCACCGATGGAAAGATTCAGATTGACATCGACACGTTCAAGTTTGAGAAACTCATGCCCAAAGAGACTGAGAGGAAAAAGGGCAAGAAAAGATAATCGAGATTAAGCAGGTTTCATTGACAGTATTATGGCAGCATTTATCATAGAAGGCGGACATCCGCTCAGCGGCACGATTACCCCACAGGGTGCCAAGAACGAGGCCCTGCAGGTGATTTGTGCCACCCTGCTGACGGAGGACGAGGTGCGCATCAACAACATCCCGAACATTCGCGACGTGAACAACCTGATTCAGTTGCTGAAGGATATTGGAGTGAAAGTGACAAAAATCGCAGCCAGCGACTATTTGTTCAAGGCTGACGACCTGAACCTAACCTATCTGGAAAGCGACGAGTTTGTGAGGAAGTGCGCCGCATTGCGTGGCAGCGTGCTGATGATCGGTCCGCTGCTGGCACGATTCGGTAAAGCTGTCATCACCAAGCCGGGCGGTGACAAGATAGGGCGCAGGCGTCTGGACACTCACTTCCTGGGATTCAAATATCTGGGTGCCAAGTTTCAGCACTTGGACGACCGTAACGTATACGAGATTGCCGCCAAGCAGCTGAAGGGTTGTTACATGCTGCTCGACGAAGCCTCGGTGACAGGCACGGCCAACATTATTATGGCTGCCGTTGTCGCCAAAGGCACGACTACAATCTATAATGCTGCTTGCGAGCCTTACCTGCAGCAGCTTTGCCACATGCTGAACCGCATGGGAGCCAACATCAGCGGCATCGGCTCGAACCTGATTACCATTGAGGGCGTGAACAAACTGCACGGCACGGAGCACACGACCCTGCCCGACATGATTGAGATAGGCTCGTTTATCGGCATGGCTGCCATGATTGGCGACGGAATACGCATCAAGAACGTGTCGTTGCGCAACCTGGGAATCATTCCCGATGCCTTCCGCCGGCTGGGCGTAAAAATCAAAGTGGAGGGCGACGACCTGATTATTCCACGGCAGCCGCACTATATCATCGACTCGTTTATTGATGGAACAATCATGACTTTGGCCGATGCGCCTTGGCCCGGACTGACGCCCGACCTGCTGAGTGTGCTCATCGTTGTAGCCACCCAGGCACGCGGCTCGGTATTGTTCCACCAGAAGATGTTCGAGAGCCGTTTGTTCTTCGTCGACAAACTGATCGACATGGGTGCACAGATTATTCTCTGCGACCCGCACCGTGCCGTCGTTGTAGGCCACGACAGGAAAATCAAACTCCGTGCCCAACGCATGTCGAGTCCCGACATCCGTGCAGGTATAGCCCTGCTCATTGCCGCCATGAGCGCCAACGGAACCAGCCGCATCGACAATATCGAGCAGATTGACCGTGGTTACGAGAATATTGAGAACCGACTGAATGCCCTCGGAGCAAACATAAGAAGAGAGGATTAGGATAATCCAAAGATTACTGACGAGCCGAAGAAACCGGTATAACATAGCAACGATGATCAAACCAGAGGATGTATACAAGATAGGAAAACTGGGGAAACCGCACGGTGTGAAAGGCGAGCTGACGTTCATGTTCGACGACGATGTCTTCGACAGAACCGATGCCGACTATCTCGTCTTGCTCATCGATGGCATTCTGGTGCCTTTCTACATGGAGGAATACCGCTTCCGCAGTAACGAGAGCGCCCTGGTGAAATTCTGCGATATTGACACGATGGACCGGGCCAGGGAACTGACAGGCTGCGAGGTGTTTTTCCCGCGCCATCTGGCCGACAGCGACGAAGAAATGGTCACGTGGGCGGAGATTGTCGGATTTACGCTCATCGACTCGAACACAGGACAAAAGGCAGGCACGATTTCCTCGGTAGACGATACGACTATCAACATTCTTTTCGAGTTGGACAACGGAGCGCTGATTCCTGCCAGCGAGGAGCTGATTACCGGTGTGGACAAAGAAAACCGAACCATTAGCATCAGCCTTCCGGAAGGAATCTTGGATTTGTAACGAAGAAGAAATACTGAATTAGAATAAACAATGAAGAAACAAATAGCCATACTCGGCAGCACGGGTTCGATAGGCACGCAGGCACTTCAGGTGATCGAGGAGCATAGCGACTTGTATGAGGTGTACTGTCTGACAGCGAACAACAGGGTGGAACTGCTGGCCCAACAGGCACGGAAGTTCAAGCCTGCCGCCGTGGTGATAGCCAACGAGGCAAGATACGACGAGCTGAAAGCACTCTTGGCAGACCAGCCCGACATTAAAATCTATGCGGGAGCGGCCGCACTCGACCAGATAGTGGAGGCCGAGCCCATCGACATGGTGCTGACTGCCATGGTAGGATTTGCAGGCCTTTCGCCCACCATCCATGCCATTAAGGCCCGGAAGACCATCTGCCTGGCCAACAAAGAAACACTTGTGGTTGCCGGTGAGCTGATTTGCGAGCTGGCGCAGACATACCACTCCCCCATCCTGCCGGTAGACAGCGAGCACTCTGCTATCTTCCAGAGTCTCGTCGGCGAGGACCAGAACGAGATAGAGAAGATTCTGCTGACTGCCAGCGGCGGACCGTTCCGGCTGATGAGCGAGGACAAACTCGCCACCGTCACCAAGGCCGACGCGCTGCGCCATCCGACATGGGACATGGGCGCAAAGATTACCATCGACAGTGCCACGATGATGAACAAAGGCTTCGAGGTTATCGAGGCCAAGTGGCTGTTCGGTGTAGAGGCCGACCAGATACAAGTGCTGGTACACCCGCAGAGCATCGTCCATAGTGCCGTACAGTTTCGCGACGGTTCCGTGAAGGCACAGTTGGGTGTTCCCGACATGCGGTTGCCCATTCAGTATGCATTCTCATTCCCCCAGCGGCTACATCTCACGGGCGAGCGACTGGACTTGTTCAAGCATCCGCTGGAGTTCTTTGAGCCGGACTTAAAGAAATTCCGCTGTCTGGCATTGGCGTTTGAGGCCATCAGGCAGGGTGGCAACATGCCGTGTATCGTCAATGCCGCCAACGAAATAGTGAACCGCGCATTCCTGGAAGACCGTTGCGGATTCCTGCAGATGAGCGACATTATTGCACAGACCATGCAACGTGTGCCGTTTATCAAGGCGCCCTCGTACGAAACATATGTGGAGACCGACCGTGAGGCCAGGCGCGTGGCAAGTGAGCTTGTAAACGGATAACAAACAAGCGTTCAATACATAGCAGAAAGCATAGAAAGAACAAAAACATTTTCAACTGTAAATTACAAATAATAATATATGGAAATTTTCATGATCCGATTGCTCCAGTTCATTCTGGCAATCTCACTCTTGGTACTGCTCCATGAGGGCGGCCATTTCTTCTTCAGCAAGCTCTTCGGTGTGCGCGTGGAAAAATTCTTTATCTTCTTCGACCTCGGCATCGGCAAATGGAGCGGCAAACTGTTTAAGTTTAAACCAAAGAAAAGCGATACCGAATATGGCGTTGGCTGGCTTCCGTTAGGTGGTTACTGCAAAATATCGGGTATGATTGACGAGAGCTTCGACACTGAGCAGATGAAAAAGCCTGTGCAGTCGTGGGAATTCCGCTCGAAGCCCGCATGGCAGCGCCTGTTGATTATGATTGGGGGCGTGCTGGTCAACTTCCTGCTGGCTCTCTTCATCTATTCGATGATTCTGTTCCATTGGGGCGACACTTACATTGCCTCGAAGGATATGACTTACGGAATGAAGTTCAACAGCGAGGCCAAGGCACTCGGTTTCAAGGACGGCGACATTCTGTTGGGCACCGACAAGCGCCCGTTCAAGGACTTCAGCGTCGATATGTTCCGCGACCTGTCATCAGCAACCCGCGTAGACCTGATTCGTGACGGCAAGAAGATGAGCCTTCCGCTGCCGGGAGAGATCAGTCTGCTCGACATGCTCAAGGCTGAGCCTTCGTTTGCCCGTCCGTTTATTCCCGCAGTTGTCGACACCGTACTGCCCAACACGCCTGCCGCCAAATATGGTCTGGCCAAAGGCGATACGATCAAGGCCATCAACGGTAAAGCCGTCGACTCACAGAATGAGGTAACCTTCGAGCTGGGAGTACTGGAGGATATGATGACCAGTGCGAAGACGCCCGCCGACAGCATGCGCATCCGTACCGCCACCTTCGTCATCGCCAAAGCTGGAGCACCCGGCACCCAGCATCTCGACACCATCCAGACCGTGCTCACACCTGAATTGCGATTCGGATTTGCGCCGAAGGCACTCAACCAGATGTACAAATCCACACATGTTGACTACGGCTTCCTGGAAAGTTTCCCCGCTGGAATCAAGTATGGTGTTGCCGTGCTGAAGGGCTACGTCGACGACATGAAATATGTGTTTACAGCCGACGGAGCCAAGTCGCTTGGCGGATTCGGAGCCATTGGCAGCCTCTTCCCCGCATCGTGGGACTGGTATCTGTTCTGGAAGATGACCGCCTTCTTGAGCATTATACTGGCATTCATGAACATTCTGCCCATTCCTGCACTCGACGGTGGTCACGTTCTGTTCCTGCTCTACGAGATGGTTACCCGCCGCAAGCCCAGCGAGAACTTTATGATCAAGGCTGAGTATGTGGGATTCGGCATCCTTATCCTGCTCATGGTAGTAGCCAATCTGAACGACATCCTGCGCTGGCTGGGCTACATGTAAGAGCATTCTTCGGAAACGGAGAGGCCCTTCACAAACACGGAGCAGCCTTCCACAAACACGGAGCAGCCTTCCACAAACACAGAGGGGCCTTCCATGCTCCATGTAATCATCACGCTCCATGTAGCCACAAAGACTTATATAGAGGATTTTCCCACGAAACATTAGGGAAAATCCTCTAACTGTTTAGGTATAATCCCTTTGCGGAGTGGAAAAAATGTAGTTATTTTGCCGATGAGAACAAGAACAGGATGTATAACAATTAAAGATGTACGACTATGAAGAAGATGATGTTAATGGCAGTACTGATGACGATAGCCATCACTGCATCGGCAATGACTTACACAGAGGCACGCAACGAGGCACTCTTCCTCTCGGACAAGATGGCCTACGAGCTGAACCTGAGTAGCGCACAATATGAAGATGTATATGAGATTAACCTCGACTACCTGATGAGTGTCAACCATTACAACGATGTGTTTGGCATCTACTGGGATCGCCGCAACGCCGATTTGCGCTTTGTGCTCACCAGCTGGCAGTACGATCGCTATATGGCAACAGCTTATTTCTATCGTCCCATCAACTGGGTGAAGAGCAACTGGGTGTTCGGCATCTATAGCCACTATACTGTAGGACGCATGTTCAATGCTCATCCGAAGGTATATGTAACCTACCGTGGTGGAAATAACCGTCTCCACAGCAACTATTACGCAAATCGTTCTGCTGGCAGATCGGGTGTTAACATCACAAAAGTGATAAATGTAAATACTCACAAGCCTATGGCTGGTATCTCTAAGCACACAACTACGATGAACAACCGTCGCACGGGCACCATCAACAGTGCACCGACCCGGGAGATGAACTCTCGCACCGTAGCTGTCAACAAGACAAACTCTCGTCAGACGAATAGTCGCAGCGGTATGAATCCCAACGGCAACTTCGGAGGACGCAGAAAATAAGATATAACTTCCAATCTAATGGCAGGGTCCGCTCAAAGCGGGTCCTGCTTTTTTCTGTCGGCCATCCACTTCCTCCGCCTTCTCTCCATTAGCGATACATTACCCGGTGAACCCGCAAAAGTTTATTTGCTCATTTTATAGTAACCTATCATCGTTTCTCGGAAAAAATATGTAATTTTGCAAGCAAAATAATAAAATAGGTAACAAAAGGATGGCTAATTTAAGATTTCAGGTAGTCGAGGAGGCTTTCAAGAAAAAGCCTTTAGAGGTGATTGCACCGGTGGAAAGACCATCGGAGTATTTTGGCAAATACGTGTTCACGCGGTCGAAGATGTATAAGTATCTGCAGCGCGACGTATACGAAAAGCTGATCAATGCCATTGACAACGGTGCGCCTCTCGACCGTTCCATCGCCGACGATGTAGCACGAGGAATGCAGCAGTGGGCAGAGGAAAACGGTGTGACACACTACACCCACTGGTTCCAGCCACTGACTGAGGGTACTGCCGAGAAACACGACGCCTTCATCGAGCACGACGGAAAAGGCGGCATGATTGAGGAGTTCAGCGGAAAACTGCTCGTTCAGCAGGAACCCGACGCCTCCAGTTTTCCTAACGGAGGCATCAGGGCAACATTCGAGGCACGTGGCTACTCTGCCTGGGATCCGACGTCACCCGTGTTCATCATCGATGACACGCTTTGTATTCCGACCATCTTCATCTCCTATACCGGCGAGGCCCTCGACTATAAGGCACCGCTGAAGCGCTCGTTGCGAGCCGTTGGCGAGGCTGCGGCAGCCGTCGTGAAATATTTCGACCCTCATGTGAAAAAGGTAGTATCGAATCTCGGTTGGGAACAGGAGTATTTCCTGGTCGACGAGGGTCTCTACTCGGCGCGCCCGGACCTGATGCTTACCGGCCGCACGCTGATGGGACACGACTCAGCCAAGAACCAGCAAATGGACGACCACTATTTCGGAACAATACCCGACCGCGTGCAGGCATTCATGAAAGACCTCGAGGTACAGGCGCTGGAACTGGCCATCCCCTGCAAGACGCGCCACAACGAGGTGGCTCCCAACCAGTTTGAGCTGGCCCCCATCTACGAGGAGACCAACTTGGCTGTCGACCATAACATGCTGCTTATGTCGCTGATGAAGAAGGTGGCAAGGAAGCATGGATTCCGTGTGCTGCTGCATGAGAAACCGTTCGACGGCATCAACGGCTCAGGAAAGCACAACAACTGGAGCCTCTCTACCGACACGGGCGTGCTGCTGCACGCACCGGGCAAGACTCCAGAGCAGAACCTTCGATTCGTAGTCTTTATCGTTGAGACGCTGATGGGTGTCTGGAAGCACAACGGTCTGCTCAAGGCCAGCATCATGAGTGCCACCAACGCTCACCGATTGGGCGCCAACGAGGCTCCGCCCGCCATTATCAGCAGTTTCCTCGGCAAACAGGTAAGCGAGTTGCTTGACCATATAGAGAAAGCCGACAAGGAAGACTTGTTCACGATGGCTGGCAAGCAGACCGTGGAACTTGATATTCCCGAGATTCCCGAACTGCTTATCGACAATACCGACCGAAACCGCACGTCGCCCTTTGCCTTCACCGGAAACCGCTTCGAGTTCCGCGCACCTGGCTCTGAGTGTAACTGTGCCAGTGCCATGATTGCCCTCAACACGGCGGTAGCCGAGGCGCTGACTAACTTCAAACGGCGTGTCGACGCGCTGATAGCCCAAGGACAAGACCAGACCAGCGCCATCATCGATGTGGTGCGTGAGGATATCCGCACCTGCAAACCCATCCATTTCGACGGCAACGGATACTCCGAGGAATGGGTGGAAGAGGCTACCCGCCGCGGACTGGACGTGGAGAAGTCATGCCCCGTCATCTTCGACCGCTATCTGGACCCTGAGACGATCGAGATGTTCGAGAGTATGGGCGTGATGAACCGCAAGGAACTGCGGGCCCGCAACGAGGTGAAATGGGAGACCTACACGAAGAAGATTCAGATTGAGGCGCGCGTGCTGGGCGACCTGACCATGAACCATATCATTCCTGTTGCGACACATTACCAGTCGCGGCTGGCCAAGAACGTGAAGAGCATGCTCGACATCTTCCCATTGGAGGAAGCTACAAAGCTCTGCGCGCGGAACATGGGCATCGTCCGTGAGATTGCAGGGCGCGTGCAGACCATCGAGACAATGGTTGAGGAACTGGTTGAGGCCCGCAAGGTTGCCAACAAGATAGAGAGTGAGCGCGAGAAGGCTATCGCCTACCACGACACCGTGGCTCCGAAGATGGAAGAGATCCGCTACCACATCGACAAGCTGGAACTCACTGTTGCCGACGAGCTGTGGACACTTCCGAAGTATCGCGAACTGCTTTTCATCAGATAATGAAGAACGGATTAGTGCTCGAGGGAGGTGCCATGCGAGGTTTGTTCTCGGCCGGCATCATGGACGTGATGATGGAAAACGGCATCACATTTGATGGCGTGATAGGCGTATCGGCTGGAGCGGCGTTTGGGTGTAACTACAAGTCGAGACAGCCGGGAAGAGCTATCCGATACAACAAGCGCTTTGCGAAGGATAAACGGTATTGCAGCATGCAGTCGTTTCTGCGTACCGGCGACCTGTTTGGAGCTGAATATGCCTACCATATCGTCCCCAATGAATACGACATCTTTGATAATGAGACATACGAGCAGAACCCTTTGGAGTTTTGGCTGGTATGTACGGACGTGGAAACGGGACAACCGGTTTACAAGCGTTGTGAAAAAGGCGGCGACGTGACATTCGACTGGGTGCGCGCATCTGCCTCAATGCCTGTGGTTTCAAAAGTGGTAGAGCTGGAAGGCTACAAACTGCTTGACGGCGGCATCACCGACTCTATTCCGCTGAAGGCTTTCCAACGGGAAGGCTTCGAGCGTAACATCGTGATACTGACGCAACCGCTGGGCTATGAGAAAAAGCCCAGCCGTTTTCTCCCCATCATCCGCATGAGCCTGCGGAAATATCCACGCGTGGTGGAGGCTATGGCTATGCGCCACCTGATGTATAACGAAGAACTGGCATATGTGGAACAGGAGGTGCGCCGCGGCACCACAATGGCCATTTATCCCGACAAACCTCTGCCCATTGGCCACATCTCGCACGATCCGGCAGAAATGCAACGTGTCTACGACATCGGCCGCGAGATGGGAGAAAGAAAACTGGAAGAGATGAAGAACTTTCTCCATATAAAATAAAGGATAATAAAGTTTGAGGAATTCTAGAATATACTCCCAGCATTATAGATATCATTACCATTTTTCTGGAGTATAATCCTGACAATATAGAGAAGGCTTCCAATTTTCTGGAGTTGCCTTCCAGCTTTCCAGAAGAGCCTTCCAGTTTTCCAGAGAAGCCTTCCAGTATTCCAGAGTAGCCCTCCAGCACATCGAAACACGGCTTCTTAAAACGTTTTTTCTAATCGATGCCTGATTAGGTTGTAACTGATAGACTAATTAAGTTCGAGTTAATGCCTGATTACACTCTAATTAATGCCTGATTGGAGTGTAATTAATGCCTAATTGAAGGTTAATCAGGCATTAATTGGAAATCGAAGGGTCAATGGCTTCATCATCAAGCTATCTCAGCAATAAAAAAGTGAGTCCGACACGATATGTGTCGAACTCACGAAACACCTTTTTTTATAACTAACACCTATATTGTCTGCAGTTCCAAGCAAAGCGATACTCAATCAGAAGCACCGCTTTTTGTGTGCTTAGAATCTATACAGTGCAAAGGTCTTGGCAGGAACGGTAACCTTCAGAACATTGCCTTCTGCCTCAACATCGGCAGTCTTCGGAGTAACCACATTCTTGTTCTTTACTGTATTCACGGCATCCATACGGTCGGCATGGAGGGTAGTAACCTTGCCTTTGCCAAGCGACTTAATGCCCTTGAAGGTTACCTCAATATCCTTGGCGGCACCGCTGGTGTTGACAATCTTCACCACATAACCGTTGGTGGCCTTGTCGTAGACAGCACTTGCGCAGAGACCATCCTGTCCGGTAACGGGCTTCTTGTTCTCGGTGAGCTGCAGGACATGAGTACCCGGATTGCAAGCATACATCTGCTGCACATAATAGTTAGGAGTGCGCACGGTGCTCAGATTGTCCATCCAAATCAAGTCAGGACGCCACTGCCAGCCCTCCTCATGTGCGAAGAGCGGAGCATAGGTGGCCATGTGCACAATGTCGGCATTACGCTCAAAGCCCGTCATGACAGCAGCCTCGGCAAGAGCGGCCTCAAACACGTTCTTTCCCTCAGGCACTCCGACAGCCTTCTCTTTTACATGACAAGCATACTCACCGGCAAACACACGCGGACCCTTGCGGTCGTAAGAGTCATAACGAGTCACATTCTGCATGAACCAGTCCTGATCACGATAGTAATGCTCGTCAACGAGGTCGGCCTTCAGTCTCTTCATCTGCACCCATCCATAGGTAAATTGCTTGCCATCCTTGTCGTCAGGACTTGGACCGCTTGAGCCAACAATCTTCATTTTGGGGTATTTGGCACGGATGGCAGTCATAAACTTCTCCAAACGCTCAGGATACAATGGTCCCCACTGCTCATTACCGACACCAATCTGCTGCAGATTAAAAGGCTCGGGGTGGCCCATGTCGGCACGAAGACGGCCCCACTTGGTGTCTGTTCCGCCATTAGCGAACTCAATCAGGTCGAGTGCGTCGTCGATATACGGCTGCAAATCGTCAACTGCCACATGCACGCGGGCAGCGTCTTTGTCGTCGTTCTGGAACTGGCATGCAAGACCCACGTTCAAGATGGGCAGAGCCTGGGCTCCAATCTCCTCTGAAAGCAGGAAGAACTCATAGAATCCCAAACCGTAAGTCTGGTAGTAGTTGGGGAACAAACGATGAGGGAAGGTGTAGTTCCAGCGGTTCTCGTTCAGCGGGCGGTTCTCTACTTGCCCCACGCTGTTCTTCCATTGGTAGCGGCTCTCCAAATCGGTACCCTCAACGATGCAACCACCGGGGAAGCGGAACACACCGGGATGAAGGTCTTTCAGGTCCTTCACCAAGTCAGCGCGCAGTCCGTTCCAGTTGTCAGCCGGGAAGAGGCTCACATGGTCGAGGTCCACTTTCACCTTCGACTCAAGATAGATACGCATAAAGCCTTTGGCATCTGTTTTGGGCGACTGAATGGTTGCTGTATACTTTTTCCAGTCGTTACCCTTGATGCTCACGCTCTTTTTGGCCATCACCTCATCGTCGGCGCCAACCAGCTCAACGCGAATCTTGCTCTCGCCGGGTGTGCGGGCATACACAGAGAAGTGATAATCCATGCCTTTCTTCAAACCAATGCCAAAGAATCCATGGTTTTCCAGACCAGTATATTTCTCCTTATGTCCTGCATCGGAGAGAGTCACATAGTGCGGATTGCGGTCGAAAGCAGGATTTGCGTCGTTTACCTTCACGTTTCCGAAGGTGTTCCATCCCATCAGCTGCTGGGGGAACTCGAACGAGCGGTTCTCTATCAACTCTGCATAGAGACCACCGTCAGCACCGAAATTAATATCCTCGAAGAAAATTCCGTACATCGTGGGCTGAACGGGAGCGCCCAGCTTCTTTGCGTTTACGGTGTACTGGTGTTGTGCATTGACTGTCATGGCAGCCATCATGGCAACCAGGGTCAGTGTGAAAATCTTGATTGTTTTCATTGGGTTAGTTTTATTTTTTAAGTTTACAATGATCAGCATTCAGACACGGTTTTTCCGTTTTGATTGCAAAAATACAAAAATCCACCCCTACAGAGGTGGATTTTATGCTCTTAATGGTGGATTTTATGTTATGTTAAGATTATCTCAGCGGTGCAAGCGTGAAAACGAAAGTCTTGTCACCGTAGTTCACACGATACTGCGGAAGAGCTATAGCATCCATATTCCAACTGTTCACGCCACCCACACCGGCATGCTCCATGTCGATGAAGAGATTCGTGAATTTCGACTTCTTCAGCTGCGGACTATGGCGCTGGGTTTTCTCCATGCCCTCATCCAACTCGTCCAAGTCGTAGTGCAAAGCACTGGCGAAGAACGGTTTGTCTGCCATCACGCGCAAGCCCTCACCCGTGGCGTCGGTCTGATTCCACCAGCGCATGTCGCTCTTCGTACCTGTCTCCTGCGGACGAATATAGGGGAAGAACTGCTCGTCGGCGGTCTGGCGATAAACACCCATCGGCTGCGAGCTCTTACGGTCGGCATAGTTCTCTATCGGGCCACGGCCATAGAACTCGCTCTTGTCCATGCTGTAAGGCAGCTGTATCACCACACCGAAACGGAACATATCGCTCACCTCAGCACTCTTGTCGGCAATCATCTGCTCGGTAACGTCGATGCTTCCATCCGGACGGATGCCATAGGTCAGTACGATACGGGCCTTTACGTCGGCCAACTCATACTCTGCCTTGACGCTCTTCGTCTTCTTGTCAGTTGTCAATGAGAGCAGACGCAGGGTCGGGTTGCGCCACACAGCATACTTCTTCTGCACACCGGCACCCATATCGTTGTCGGTCACGGCGCGCCAGAAGTTTGGCTTCAGCGTTCCACCCTCGCCCAGCAAGTTCTTTCCGTTGGCCACATACTGAGTCATAAAGCCAGTAGTACGGTCGAACTGTACGCTGAACTGACGGCCAGTGACGGTAATGGCTGGCTCGCTCTTCTTATTCACAATCTTGGCAGCCTTGCCCGTGGCAACACGGCTGGCAACCTGATTGCTCGCAGTCTCCTGGATGGCCAGTTGATTGTAGGCCACCACCTGTCCACGCTGCATCAGCGGTTCGCTGCTCTTCAGGGCGAAACGGACATTCAGATAGATGTCGTTAGCGCCTGAGATGTCGCGCAGCTCGTACGGCAAAGTGACGTTGACACGCTGCTGCGGCTCACAGTTCAGTTCGGTGACAGTGCCCTTATTAGCCACCTCACCATCAACGAGCAGTTCCCAGTCGAGATTCACATTCGACAGATTGCGGAAGAAATTCTCGTTGTATACGCTGATTTGTCCGTTCTGCAAATCTACAGGCTCAGCCCAGATATTCTGGTACTGGTGAGCCACCTCGTAGGCATGCGGATTCAGCTGGCGGTCCGGGCCAATGATTCCGTTACAGTTGAAGTTGTTGTCGGATGCATCGTATGTGTTATAGTCGCCACCATACGTATATATCTCGCGACCCTGGGCATCCTTGCCACGCAGAGCCTGGTCGACAAAGTCCCAGATAAAGCCACCCTGATACTTCGGATACTTACGAATCAGATCCCAATATTCCTTCAGACCGCCGCTTGAGTTACCCATCGTATGGTTGTACTCGCACTGGATAAGGGGTTTCGTCTTCGAGGCGTCGTTGCAGTAGTCCTCGCACCACTTATGAGTGGCGTACATCGGACACATGATGTCGGTATTGGCACCATAGTGGGCACGCTCCCAATGGATGGGACGGCTGGGGTCGTAGTTCTTAATCCACTTGTAGGCCTCAGTGAAGTTCGGTCCGTCAACGGTCTCGTTACCGAGCGACCAGATAATCACACTCGGATGGTTGAAATGAGAGGTCACATTGTGCTGGTTACGCTCCAGAATCTGCTTGGCAAACTGAGGTTTGCGGCTCTCGGCTGACTCGCTGTAGCCGAAACCGTGGCTCTCCTGGTTAGCCTCGGCACAGAGATAGATACCATATTGGTCGCAGAGGTCGTACCAGACGGGGTCGTCGGGATAGTGACATGTGCGCACGGCATTGATGTTCAGCCGCTTCATAATCTGCAAGTCCTGAATCATACGCTCCTTCGACACGATGTAGCCGCCATCGGGATCCATCTCATGACGGTCGGCACCCTTGATCAGTACAGGCTGACCATTAACCAGCAGCTGTGCATTCTTGATCTCCACCTTGCGGAAGCCTACCTTCAAGGGGATAACCTCGCTCAGCGCTGCCACATCCTTACGCTTCACGCCACCCTTTACCTGACGAGGTTTCGGGGCTTTCCATACTTTGGCAAGCAATGTATAGAGGTAAGGGGTCTCAGCAGTCCACTTATTCACGTTCTCCACCTGAATCGTATCACTGGTGGTCATCGTGACCAGCTCGCCATTGGCATCGAACAGATAGTAGTCGACGCGTACGTTGCCTGCCACCTGCTTCTTAATCTGCAGCACACCGTTCTGATAGTTGTCTGTCAGGTCGGGAGTCACCTCGATATTCACCAGACGCTCCTCTTTGTCCTGACAATACAGATAACTGTCGCGTGCCACACCGCTCAGGCGCCAGAAATCCTGGTCCTCGCAGTACGAGCCGTCGCACCAGCGGAACACTTGGAAAGCTATCAGGTTCTCGCCTGTATGCACATATGGAGTAATATCAAACTCGGCGGCAACCTTCGAGTCTTCCGAATAGCCCACGTACTGTCCATTGACCCACAGGTACATGTTCGAGGTTACAGAACCGAAATGAGCTACCACCTGCTTTCCTTCCCACCCCGCAGGAATATTGATTGTGCGACGGTAAGAGCCTACATGGTTGTCTTTCACGGGCACGTTGGGAGGGTTGTTCTGGAAATGGCCGCGCCATGCAAAGCCTATATTCACATACACCGGGTCGCCAAAGCCGTTCAGCTCCCAAAGGCCAGGAACCGGCATCTTGCCCCAGCCTGCATCATTGAAGTCGGGATTCCAGAATCCGTCGGGACGCTGGTCGGCATTCTCCACCCAGTTGAACGCCCAGTCGCCATGCAGCGAGACGAAGTTCTTCGAGTTCCGCATATCACCTTTCAGCGCTACACTCTCACTCTCGTAAGCAAAGAATGTGGCATGCATCGGCAACCGGTTCACTCCGTTCACCTGCATGTCCTGCCACTCGGTGAATGTCGGCTGCTGAACCACGGGAGCTGCCTGCTGAACAACTTCCTTTTTCACCGCTTTCGCTGGTGTTTTCTTCACTTTCTTCACGGTCTTGGCAGTCATTCCCGTGACGGCCAAACCCATCAAAGCCATGATGAATAATTGTCTTCTCATAAAACGATATTTTGTGTTATTTAGATTTCTGACTGCAAATATAGGAAAAATATTGTGACAAGAGGTACAATTATCAATCAAAAAAGAGTATTAATCGTGAAAAATGTTTATTTTTGCAGTCATGGAAAACCCCTATATCAAACAGTTTCCCGACCTGATGTCGGGTAAAAAGATTCTTTACGTCCACGGTTTTGCCTCGTCGGGACAATCAGGAACTGTCACCCGCATGCGTGTGGCGATGCCCTCGGCAACAGTTGTCGCTCCCGACCTGCCACTCCATCCCGAGGAGGCTTTACAACTGCTCCGCACCACTTGTGAGGCCGAGCAGCCTGACCTGATTATGGGCACGTCGATGGGCGGTATGTTTGCCGAGATGCTTTATGGCTACGACCGCATCATCATCAACCCTGCGCTGCAGATGGGCGACACGATGGTCAGCCACAACATGATGGGCGCCCAGCGCTTCCAGAATCCCAGGCAGGACGGTGTACAGGATTTTATCGTGACAAAGGCATTGGTCAAGGAGTATAAGGAAATATGCGCCCAGTGCTTCAGCGGCGTCAGCGAGGAGGAGCAGTTCAACCACGTCGTTGGCCTCTTTGGCGACGAGGACACGACAGTTGACACCTTCGACCTGTTTCGCGAACACTACCCGCGTGCCATCCGCTTTCACGGAGAACACCGCATGAATGACAACAGCTTCATGCATTCGGTGGTTCCCGTCATCCGGTGGTTCGACGACAAGCAGGAAGGCCGTGAACGGCCGATCGTTTATGTCAGCATCGATGCTCTGCGCGACAAATGGGGTAAGCCGACGAGCAGCAGCCAGAAAGCCTTCCGCCAGCTGATAGAGTCGTATTTCGTCTATATCGTTGCACCGTCAACCTCCAACCAGCCGCAGCTAATGGACGACGTCATGGCATGGGCAGCCGAGTACATCAATGTGCCTGCCTACGACCATGTGGTCTTCACCAACCAGCTCAACCTGCTCTACGGCGACTACCTCATCGCCCCGGACCGTCTGTGTGGCTCGTCCGACTTCATGGGAACACGCATCGCATTCGGCAGCGACACGTTCAAGACCTGGGAGGACATCATCGAGTTTTTCGGCAGGCTGGGCGGACAATAAACGACGAGACAAGCATGCCAACGGATGGGTAACCCTCCCCTTCTCGCCGGGTAATAAAAGTCCATGAAACAAAACACTTTCCCTGAGTATCATCAACAAATGGTGGCCGACTACATTTAGTCAGCCACCATTTCATATTTCCTTTCCCGCAGGCAGTTTCCTGCCGCTTACAGTCTTACTGTCAACGACAGTTTCTTTTTCTTCACGGTCAGAAGGATGCTTCTCGACCATCACAACCTGTTCTTATGCGTACGAGTGCATGCCGCCAAGGAAGTAGTTCACGCCGAAGTAGGTCATGAGAATGGTGAGGAAAGCCAGCAGACAGTAGACGTGGAAGCCAACAGGACTTTCAAGGAAAGGCATCGAACGGTCGTGAACAGCCACAGCATAGATCATAAACGTGATGAGCGCCCACACTTCCTTAGGATCCCAACTCCAATACGTGCCCCACGAAACATTGGCCCAGATCGCCCCGACAAAGATGCCTATGCCAAGACAGGTGAGTGCGGGATAGAGGAAAATGAGCGAAAGGCGATGGGTGACATGCGTGAGACTTCCTTTTCTGCCCAGCAGACCTGTAATGGCGCAGATGAACGTAAGCGAGAGCAGGGCAAACGACATCATGATGACACTGACGTGCAAACTGAGCAGGGGTGAGTTAAGCACAGGCATGAGATGAGTTATTTGCGGATCCATCTGACTGATATGCGACACCAGCAGAAAGAATCCCGACATGATGAAACCAAAAGTGAGCATGACAGGATAGCGCCGCTGCATGAAGAGCGTGACCAGCATTACCGTCCACGCTAAAAACAACATCGTCTCATATCCGTTCGACATAGGTACATGTCCAGTGACTATCCAGCGAAGAGAGAGACAAAGAGTCAGTGCTATGAACGACAATACCATCATCACCATAGCAAGTCCCTGCCTGCGTTTGAGTATGGTGAGAAACAAACAGACGAAGCCCATGCTGAGATTTACCATAAACAAGATGGTTGCAAAGGGAATGCGGTTGTATAGCCGCTCGGCCTTGACTCGCATGGGCGATGGAAGGGACGAACCACCGTAGCGCTGCTGATAGCGTTGCATTTTCTCAACAGTCTCGCGCATACGGTCGTAATTCTGAACTTGCGCATCCATGTTTAGCAGTGAGAAAATCTCATGAATATACTGTTGTCTATCAGGTTCCATCACTTCGGGCAGCCCGTCGGTAGGGGCATACCAAGTAATCTGTGAGGTATGTTGGCTGGTGGGGGATGATGGCTTATAGGGGAAAAGTTTTAGAGGTTTTCCCTGCCGCAATTGCATAATAAGCCGCAAGCGGTCATCCATCTTGGCAATCTCCTGATGAAATTTGTCATTCTGTCCGCTGTAATACTCCCGAACATACGGCCCTAAAATGTAGCCACCCATCTGCTCGTTGAAAAAGGTGTTTACACTACAGTATTTGGGCAGCTGCAACGTCTCGCGCAATGGTCCGCTTTTCAACTTGATGACAGGCTCATTGCTCCACTCGTCGCCGAAGAATATGAAACCTGTCAGCACCTGCTCGGCCGACATACCGTTGTACGAGCGTTTGCCATAGAGTTTTTTGGTAAAATCAACGGCAAAAGTCTGCAGAGGACAGATTCGGTCATTATAAAGCACATTAAGACGGCCGAACTCAGCGGCAAGGTCTTTGGGCAGAACGTGGTCGGAGGTACTGTTTTGTGTGCCACCCACACACAGGCTGCTGACCGAAAACAACAGTAGTAACATGAGCGAGCGCCTCGCATTTCTCTCTCCATGAAGTTTACACTCTGCGACACACTCGTCTCTCAGCAACGCACGATAGCGTCCCTTGGGGTCGACGAGCATCCAAACAAGGGAGATAAAAAGCAAGGCATAGCCCAGATAGGTAACAGGGATGCCCCACGGATCGCTATTGACGGCCAGATAGCTGCCCTGCAAGTCTTCGTCATAATTGCTCTGATAAAGGCGAATATTGTTGTGCGAATAAATATGGTTCATCGAGACTATGCTATTCTCTTTCTGCGCTCCGTGGCTGATGGTAAGGTACGACTCATAGTCAGCCACAGCCTGCGTGCCCTCGTGATAGACAACTCTGAAACTGTTCAGACGGATGCTGAAAGGCAGCTGCTGTGTAAGCATACCCTCTTGCGTGTTGACTTGGAACTCTTTGACTGTCTCTCCTTTACGCAGATGTACCACACCCTGACGCCCTGTAAGATGAGTGATGAGTGCTCCCAGCAAGATAACAACAAACGACAAATGGAGAACGACGACTGACAGACGGCGCACCCTTCTCTTTAAGAAATAAGCTATGGCCACTGCCGCCAGCATTGCCCATAGCAAGCTGAACCACCAGGCACCATAGACGTTGGCTGAGACGAACGAAGTGCCTTGATACTTCTCAACAATTGTGGCGGCAGCCATTACAGCAACCACCACAACATATAGAACAATCAGTGTCTTCTTCATCAAATAGACTCAATAAACCTCACCACGGCATCGCGGTCGGCCTTGGGCAGATTGTAGAACTTCACTGTCGAATCGTAAGCATCGGATTTCTTTGAGTAGCCATGCCACATGATGGCCTCTACTATGGTACGTGCACGACAGTCGTGCAGACGGTCGTCGGCACCAGTGAGCTGGCGAGAGAGTCCGCGTCCCCACAATGGTGTGGTACGGCACCAACCCGTGCGGATGTCATTCACCATCCACAAGCGGTGCTGAACCATATCTGTGTAGGGCCAGATGGTCTGGTTGGGATATTTGGGTAGTACCGTCGCTGCGTCTTTGCCGATGCTGGCAGCATAGGCTTTGATGCTGGCATCAACCCACATGTTGTCGTTGCCAGTCTTCCACGACGGACGGTGACACTGGGCACAGCCCATCTGAGTGAACAGCGTCTTGCCGCGTTTCACGGCAGCATCGCTCAGGTTACGGGCAGCAGGAACAGCCAGGCCACGATGCCACACCATAAACTGATAATACTGTTTGTCGGTCATCTCTTCTTGATGATTATAGGGAGCACCGTTGAGCAGATATTTCTCAAAGGTATTTTTGTAAGCCACCGACGGAGTGTTCAGAATCTCATATACACGGCTGGCAATGCCCTCGTTAGTGCCGTCGGCATAATATGGGTGCAGAATGCTGGCCTCCGACTGACCATGCTGTTTGATGTAGTCGATGACCTCCTGATCTTCACTCTGAGCCTTGGCCCATGCCGTTGTGGTGTAGAGCCAGTGGCGGTCGGAGCGTGTAACGTTGGTAATATTCCAGATGGCATTGGCTCCGGCACCGTCTTGCAGCGAGCCACGGGTCATGGCATAGGTAAAACGCTTCAGCGGACCGTGAGTGCCGCGATGCGAGCCGGTATCGTTGTAAGGCGCTGAGTAGTAGGCACTGGCCTTGAATGTGCTGGCAGCCTTGTCCCACATGGCGGGATTCAGGTCTACATAAGGTGCCTCGGCGCGCCATTGTGCCTCAATGTCCTCATCGCTGATAGCGTCGAGCAGTCCTGTTCCATACACTCCGATAGTCGACTCCAGCCGCACATCATAGTTGGTGGGCTTAGGATTGGTGTTGAAAGCATGCTGCGGAATGGTCACCTCTGGATAGATGAGCTCGTAGGCCTCGCCGTCGGGGAACTTCATGGCCAGCCCGCTCTCCATCTGCGAGACGGTCTTCCACTGTATGTTGATGAGATTCTCGTCGATAGGCGCCTTGAAAGGCGACATGGCTTGCGTCTGCGGCATGCCTGTCACCTCGCTGATGTAGGCATTGTTGTCAGGATGATAGATAACGAGCAGATAGCCATTGCCAATCGTGTTGGCCCGGTATTCTGTCTGCCGCTTACCATGTCCGTAGCTGGGGTGGCAGGCAATGCAGCTGTTGCGCACCCAGGCCGGGCCCAGGCCCTTACGTGGAGCCTGCTCAAAAGTATAAAGATGTTCGAAGAAATCCTCACCGGTGTTGAAGTCTTCCTCCATTCCGCTGGAATTCTCGACAGCCGGTGTGGCAGCCGAATAGCTGGCTTTCTCGGTGGTACCGAGCTGTCCTCCGGGATACCATTCCTCGGCGCTGAACACGTCGTTGGCTTTTCCAAAGACTTCTTCGCCCGGAACCAGCGGTCCCAGATCATCACCGTTGTCGTCGTTGTCAGAACAGGCAGTAAGCATAGGGGTAGCAAGCAAGGCGGCAAATGCCCATTTCAATAGGTTTTGCATGTTATTCATTGATTCTTATTGTTAATGTATGATCGTTTCTTAGTGCGAAAGCGTCTCACTTTAGAGTGAGGCGCTGCCATGATATGTTGATCAGAAGATGCGGGTTAGTCCCAATCCTCATCATCGACAAACTCCTTGCCCCAAACGGTGCTGCAGTACTTCACGAAGGGAGCGGGCATGGCACCAATTTTGCTGATAGCGTTGCTGAAGGCATTATTCACGCTGCTATTGGTGGCTGTCTCGCCTACACTCTTGAAGAATCCGTCGAAGCTGACGCTGGCTGCACTGCCGCTGGTGCTGCAGTTCCACACGTTGCGGATGGAACGGATATTGTCCTGGAAGTCGCGGATGGAGTTGTAGCTGTAGGGCGACTCCACATAAGAGATGTCTCCTGCCGAGAAGGGGTTGGCAATCTTGGCTGTACCCACCTCATTGGCAATACCCACGCACGAGCCCTCGTCGTCGGAAAGCACTTGTGCAATGGCTGCTTTCAGCGAGGTGAAGGTGCTTTTACTATTCTGTCCGGCTGTAATGAGATTCTCACCAAACGAGAGCCCGTTCTCAGTCTGATAGTCTAATTTGGCATTTTTTACTACTGCCAGGCGATTGGCGTTCTTTGCTGTTTGTCCTTCCCATGCCACCTGCAACTGGAAGCAACGCTGTTTGAGCAGATTACAGATGGTCTGCGCATACTTCAACTCCTGTGCACCGGTGATGCGCTCGAAGTTTTTGTAGGTATCGTTGCCCTGAAACTCAGCCACTTTGCGGGGCTGTCCGTTGCGGAAGAGGATAAACTCCAGGGCGTGGAAGCCGAGGATAGTAGCATCTTCAAGCATCTCGTTGTTCATGCCGTTGTTGAAATAGCTCAGCAGCAGCGAGCGGTTGAGCGGCCAGGAGTCGATGGTAGGATCAATATCGAAGTCCGAGGCGGCACCCATGAGGAATGCCTCACTGCGCTCCCAGTTCTCGCGGGCATCCTTGAAGTCATCGCAGGCCTCGTTGATTTGTGCCTGAGTGATGTTGCTGACGGTCAGCCCGTTCAGTGTCTCCTCCAAATCCTCTACGTCGTCGGCCAGATCGGTATAGGTGGGAACAATCACGTTGTTCACCAGATTGGTGAGCACATTGCGCAGGTATGTCTCCTGCTCAGCTGTCAGATTAGCCTTGGCAATAATGCTGTTAGCCGCCTCAAACTGGTTGACAACAGCTGCGCAGGCATCAATAGCCTCATTGCCATAGGTCTTATCCTTAAACCTGGCATCATCGACAATGGTCGAGCCGTCCTCTTTCTTGTTGTCATCATTATCGTCGCCGCACGATGTAAATGTCAGCGCACCCAAAAGAACTGCCACCGACAGAATCAAATACTTTTTCATTTTTCTCTTTTTTACTTTATTATTTACATTTAATCAAATCTCTTGTTTCTTGCCTCTACAAGAAAAACCCCTCGTAGACTACACCTATGTTAACAGACGGCTCGTTGTTGTAGAGCGACTTCAGGAACCGGTTGCTGTATTCGGCCTTGATGGCTATCTGCGGTACAGGATGGTAGTTCACTCCCACGGCCAGGCGCTTCACTTCCGTATAGTCGTAGGCCGTTCCCTTCGTGTTGCTGGCGTAAGGATTATACTGCTCGTAGCGGCCGAAAAGATACATTCTCTTCTTCAGCTCGCGCAGCCGGCTTATCTGCGAGAAGATGTCATAACCTGCCTCGATGCCAATGGCATAGGCATTCTTACTGACGAATGCTGAATGCTTGAACGGCGACTTCGAGTTCAGGCGGTTGTAGACATACTTCAGCTGGGCCGCATCGCCCAGATAACCATAGTCTGCCTGCCCGCGAACAATCCAGTTGTGGGCATTGTAGGTGAAGTCGAGCGCTCCGATAAGCACTTGTCCTTTGTATTCTGCATCGACACCGGCGGCATTACGGGGATAACTGTTGCCGATGCTCTCGCCAAAATAGCCGCTCAGGCCGATGCGTAATCCGGGAATGGAGTAGTTGTCGAGACGCAGGGCCACACCATATTTATTGGCTACATCATACTCCAGCGGCGACGTAGCACCTTTATGTATCCATCCGGTGTTGGTGAAGTTGTCGGCATTCAGGCCTGCCAGCAACTGAGCCTCGTAACGGAAGTCGCCCATGCTGCCGAAGAAGCTGACACCCGTCTGGTGCCATGTTGACGGCAATACGGTGTTCTCGCCTTCCGGACGATAAACGGTGAAGAAGTTCAACGGCTCATGGTGGGCATTGTTCAGGCCCACGGGCACCACAATATGTCCGAAGCGCAGGTTGGCAGCGCGCGAGAAAGTCTTCTGAATCCAGAACTGCTCGAGCTCCACTTCGCCGCCTTTCTCCACTTCCTGCTCCCACTCTCCGCCTTCCTCGTCCTCTTTCTCGTAGGCCAGCCCGTTGCCGCCATGCTCAAACTCGATTTCCGTGCCGAGCTTCCAGCCCTTGCCGAAGTCGTATCCCAGGTAGACCACCACATGGGGAAGGTCGAAACGTCCATGGCTGGGATCGTTCTTATGCTGTTCGGGCTGACTGTAGCGGCTCACGTGGTCGCTGAAGAAATTGCGCGAGTAAGCCACCTCGCCATAGCCGCCGATGCTGAGGCGCTTGCCACTGGCATGGTTCATCACGCTTTCGCCGGCACTCACCTGCGCCAGAGCAGCCGTAGCACCTAATATGATACCAAAGAAGAGGGTCATTAATCTTTTCATCTTCATCCACTATTTTTATTCCGACTGCAAAGGTAGCTGAATGGAAACAGCCTCGCAATACCTAAAAATAATGGATTTCACGAACCGCAAAACACAAAAAATGGGGATTCCCGCCGCAACGGGGATAAGGGTGCGGCGCTCCTGGCTCTCCCGTCTTTCTGCTTTCGTCTCATTGACAACAAACTGGAAAGCACTCAGGGACTTCCATCTCCTTCCTGACGGGAAAGACCGTGATGGCCGCACACCTGTATGCTGATGATAACTTTGCCGTCGTCATCACCAACATACAGGTGCGTAATACTTATAAATGGGTAATCGGACCGTGACTATTTGTGGGTATCCCAACGAGTGGTCCTGCTCGTGTTCTTGTAGCCTTGCTACTATCAGTATGAATATATTTCAGTCCTATTTCAAGCTGACAGAGGCTGACTTGTTCTTGCCTTTGACCGTCAGTTGGACGGCACCCTTGCCCGTCTTCTCGACCATCACCACCAGCTGGCCGTGGAAGAGGCGCATGCGCGGCTCGGCAAACGACTCCAGCGAGGTGGCGTCGCCATTGCAGACCGCCTTGAACTTGCCGTCGCCCCTGACTGCGAACTCCAGCTGGTCGGCGGCGTCAGGACAGAGCGTGCCTTTGCTGTCCACCATGCTCACCGTCACAAACACCATGTTGTCGATAGTCTCGGCGTCCAGCTTCAGACGGCTGGGCTTGCCGGCGGTACGGATGCTGCGCTCACCAGCCTGCTTGCCTGCCTCGTCGTACACCACCACGCGCACCTCACCGGGCTCGTAGCGCACGTCGTTCCAGCGCAGCCGGTAGCGGTCCAGCCGCTCGGCGGCATTCTTTCTGATTCTTCCCTGGCTCTTGCCATTGACGAACAGCTCCGCCTCAGGGTAGTCGGTATAGCAGTACACGGGCGTCACCTCTCCCTTGCGGCCGGGCCACGTCCAGTGTGGCAGCAGATGAATCGTGTGCTCCTCTTTGTTCCAGTGGCTGCGGTACAGATAGTAGCGGTCCTTGGGCAGTCCTGCCAGGTCGCAGATGCCGAAATAGCTGCTGCGCGACGGCCAGTACTCGTCGTAGGGCGACGGCTCGCCCAGGTAGTCGAAGCCCGTCCACACAAACTCGCCTATCACCCACGCCTTGTCGTCCTGCCACTGCCAGTCGTCATCGGGCAGGTTCGACCACGAGCAATGCTGCACGTCGTAGCTGCTGCACTGGCCGTTGTAGTGGCTCTTCCGCAGGTTCGACGTGGGCATGTCGGCAGCCTCCACCACCACGGGGAACTGATACTCGCCACGGCTGCTCACCGTCGAGGCGGTCTCCGAGCCCAGCAGGAACCCCTGCGGCAGCTGGCTCAGATTCTTCTCGTATTTATGCACGCGGTAGTTGAAGCCCGGCACGTCCATCACCTGGGCGAACCCCGACCCCAGCGCCGCCTCGGCACGGTCCATGCCCTGTGTCACCGGACGCGTCGGGTCGAGCGAGTGACAGAGTCCCTGCAGCTGGATGCTGATCTGCCTGCCCTCCTCGCTCCATTGCTCTGGTATCTCGTTGCCTATCGACCACATCACGATCGAGGGGTGGTTCCTGTGGTTCAGCACCAGGTTCGTAATATCTCTCACTGCCCACTCCTTGAAGAAACGGGCATAACCGTTCTTGCATTTCTTGTAGATCCACATGTCGAACGACTCGGCCATGACCATCATGCCCATCGAGTCGCACACCTCCATCTGCATCGTCGACGGCATGTTGTGCGCCGTACGGATGGCGTCGCAGCCCATCTCCTTCATCCTGCGTATCTGGCGTATCAGCGCGGCCTTGTTCACGGCAGCGCCCAGCGGGCCCAGGTCGTGGTGCAGGCATACGCCCTTGATCTTGCGTGTCTGTCCGTTCAGCTCAAAGCCTTTCTCGCGCGAGACGCGCACCGTGCGGATGCCCGTCGTCACGGTCTTCTCGTCCACAATGTCTTTTCCGTTTTTCACCACGCTCACCTTCACCTTGTACAGATGTGGCGTCTCGGGCGTCCAGAGCTGCGCATTGTCAACCTTCATCCTGACATAGAACTTTCCGTCCCCGCCTATCTCTGCGTCACCACCGCCTGCGCGCTGACCGTCGGGGGCCGTGAGCGTCACCCGTGCCGCCATCGTCTTGTCGGCACCGACAATCTTTCCTTCCGCCTCCACCTCGGCCTTGCCGTCCTTGATGCCCATCGTTCGCACATACAGGCTCCAGTCGTCAATGCGTGTCGGCTGCGTCATCACCAGCGTCACCGGACGGTAGATGCCCGCTCCCGGATACCAGCGCGAGCTCTCCTCCACATTGCTCAGGCGCACCTCCAGCTGGTTCTCACCACCGTTCAGGAAGCTTGTCACGTCCACACGGAACGCATTATAGCCGTATGCCCAGTAGCCCGCCTTCCGGCCATTCACCCACACCTCCGGCTCTGCCATTGCACCATCGAACAGCAGCTCGGCATGCCCGTAGTCGGCAGGAACGCTGAACGTTGTCCGGTACACGCCCTTGCCAATCCAGGGCAACGAGCCCGAGCGGCCGCTCTTCTCCGTGGCCTCCTTCTCGCCGTTCTGCTCGATGCGCACCACCTGCAGGTCCCATTTCTTGTCGAACGGACCGGCAATGGCCCAGTCGTGAGGCACGCTCACCTGCTCCCACGTCTGTCCGTCGTGCGAGAACTGCCACTGTTCCAGATTCACTTCCTTGCGGGTTTGAGCCATGGCGACGGCTGCCGTGCACATGGCTATGACGAATAGTCTTAGTTTCATAGCATTTCTTTTGTTTGTGCTGCAAAAATAATGGAAATTGACGAGAATACAAAAAATAATGCGTATTTTTGTGCCACGATGCAGGCATCCGAACTTTTCGAGCGCATTCACGACGCCGTCACCACCGCCATGCCCGTGGCGGCGGCCTACAAGCAGTTACATGAGACGCTGGTACTGGCGTGTCATGAAGGTGTCAGTGGCTCGCAGCAGGCCTTCGGCAACCTCTTCTCGCAGGTCGACTTCCTCTGCAAGCGTCTCTCCGTCAGCATCCCCGACAAGATTGCCATCCAGGAGATGCGCCGCCACTCCAACCATCCCGACGGCCTCGGCTGCGACGACCTGCTCTACGATGCCCGCGCGCTCTGCCTGCTCGTCTCTGCCGTCTTCGCCGAGCATGTCCCCTCCAGCCTCACGCCCATCCTCCCCACCGAGAACCGCCCCTACGTCCACGGACGGAAGGTCAACCTGCGCTACGTGCGCTGCATCGTCCAGCGGTGGGACGACCGTCTCATCGAGGTGACTGCCGAACAAGGCTCCGACGAGGACCGCCTCACCGTCGACTACAGCCAGTACCCCGAACTGAAGAGTCTGCTCCGCGAGGGCATGCAGCTCAACCTCCTCGACTGCACCGCCTCGGCGTCGGGCTCTCCCCGCTCCATCATCCCCGGTCTCATCGTCGTCGAACCCGACTTCCTCATCGACATCAGCAGCATCGCCGCCTGCTTCCAGGAGTACGGCCACCACCCGCTGCTCTATACGCTCAACCGCATGCGCCGCCGCGCCAACTCGCAGGCCACCCTCCTCGGCAACTTCGCCGGAACAGCCCTCGACGAGGTCATCAACGACCATGCCCGCCATCATTCTTCCACCACCGCTGGCGGAGCGTCAGCCAGCGCCGACCCGTCGTTCACCATCGCCCTGCGCCGCAGCTTCCGCGAGCGCTCGCTCGAGTATTGCACGTGCGACGGCTTCGACCCCGTGCGCTTCAAGACCGACGCCGCCACTCAGGTCACCAACATCCGGCAGGCAGTCAGCCAGCTCAGAGCCCACCTCGCCGCCTCCGGCGCCCCCTTCTCGCCCCTTCTCGAGCCCTCCTTCGTGTGCGAGCAGCTCGGCATCCAGGGACGCGTCGACCTCATGACCGCCGACATGCGCCTGCTCGTCGAGCAGAAGTCGGGCCGCAACATGAACATCGAGCGCCGCCAGCCCAGCGCCTACGGCAGTTTCCAGCTCGAGCCCCACTACGTCCAGCTGCTGCTCTACTATGGAGTGCTGCGCTACAACTTCCAGCTCGGCAACAACCAGGTCGACATCCGGCTGCTCTACTCCAAATATCCCGCCCGGCAGGGACTCCTCGTCGTCGCCTACTACCAGCGGCTCTTCCGCGAGGCCGTCCACTACCGCAACCAGCTCGCCGCCTCTGAGCTGGCCATGGCTCGCGCCGGCTTCGACCCCGTCATCGACCGTCTCACGCCTGCCACACTCAACACCAACGGCGTCGTCAACACGTTCTACCAGCGCTACCTCCTGCCCGAGTTGCAGCAGCTCACCGACCCGCTCCACCGTCTCTCGCCCGTCGAGCGAGCCTATTTCTCCCAGATGATGACCTTCGTCTACCGCGAGCAGCGCGTCAGCAAGATCGGTGCCCAGGAAGGTGTCACCGGCAGCGCCTCCGACCTGTGGAGCATGCCGCTCAGCGAGAAACGCGAGACCGGCAACATCTATACCAGCCTCACCATTGTCGGCCGCGGACACACCGACCCCGACGGCGGCTGCGACCTCATCACCCTCAGCGTGCCCGACCAGGGCGACGACTTCCTGCCCAACTTCCGGCGCGGCGACATGGTCTACCTCTATGCCTACCGCAGCGGCAGCGAGCCCGACATCAGGCGCAGCATCCTCTTCCGGGGCTCCCTCAAGGAGATACGCACCGACCGCCTCACCGTCTTCCTCCTCAACGCCCAGAACCACCTCGACGTGCCACCCCCCGCCACCGGCGACGGCGACATCCTCTATGCCGTCGAGCATTGCGCCAGCGACGCGTCCTCCTCCGCAGCCATACGCGGCCTCTACGAGCTCATCACCGCGCCCCGCGACCGCCGCCACCTGCTGCTCGGCCAGCGCGAGCCCCGTGTCGACACCTCCCTGCGCCTCACCCGCAGCTACCATCCTTTCTACGACGACGTCATCCTGCGCGCCCGGCAGGCCCTCGACTATTTCCTCCTCGTCGGACCGCCCGGCACCGGCAAGACCTCCATGGCGCTCCAGTTCCTCGTCCGCGAGGCACTCGCCGCCGACGCCACCGCGTCCCTCCTCCTCATGGCATACACCAACCGGGCCGTCGACGAGATCTGCGCCATGCTCGCCGACAACCACATCGACTTCGTCCGCATCGGCAACCCGTTCAGCTGCGACACCCGCTTCGTGCCCTGGCTCCTCGACAGCCTCGTAGGCAGCCATCCCCGCGTCACCGACATCCGCGCCTGCCTCACCGCCAAGCGCGTCGTCGTCGGCACCACCTCCATGATCATGGCGAAGCCCTTCATCTTCCAGCTCAAGCATTTCCGCCTCGCCATCGTCGACGAGGCCAGCCAGATACTCGAGCCCGACATCATCGGACTCCTTGCCACCCACCGCGACCACCACTGCCGCATCGACAAGTTCATCCTCATCGGCGACCACAAGCAGCTGCCCGCCGTCGTCCAGCAGAGCGAGCGCGACGCCCTCGTCAGCGACCCCCTGCTCCATGCCATCGGGCTCCACGACTGCCGCTGCTCCCTCTTCGAGCGCCTCTTGCAGTCAGCCGCCCCCGCCGACGGTCAGCCGTCCGGCTGCACCGCAGTCCTCCGCCGTCAGGGACGCATGCACCCCGACATTGCCGCCTTCCCCAACCGCATGTTCTACGCCCGCGAGCAGCTGCAGCCCGTGCCCCTGCCCCACCAGCTGCAGACGTCAGCCGACAGCCTCTACCTCCGCCGCAGGCGCGTGTTCATCCCCTCGCGTTTCTGCCGTCAGCCCGGACTCTCCGACAAGGTTAACATCCACGAGGCGCAGATCGTCGCCAGCCTGCTGCGCGACATCCGCCACCACTACGCCGACCGTTTCGACCCCACCAAGACCGTAGGCGTCATCGTGCCCTACCGCAACCAGATAGCCATGATCCGCAAGGAAGTCGACCGCCTCGGTGTCGAAGGCGTCGAACAAGTGTCCATCGATACTGTCGAGCGCTACCAGGGCAGCCAGCGCGACGTCATCATCTATTCGTTCACCGTCCAGCACCGCTACCAGCTCGACTTCCTCACCAGCAACTGTTTCGAGGAAGACGGCCACGTCGTCGACCGCAAGCTCAATGTCGCCATCACCCGCGCGCGTGAACAAATGATTATCACCGGCAACCCCCATATCCTGTCTGCCAACCCCCTCTTCAAGGCGCTCATCGAGGAATACGAAAAAGAGTAAAAAGGGGGGAGGAGAGAGAACGGAGAATGTTTTAAGTTAAAGGTTGAAGGGATTAAAAATAGTTAGGAGTCAGAAATAAAAAGATTTTATTCAAAAAAAAACGTTTTTTGTGCCGTTGGGACATTTTTATGTAAGAACTCCAGTCCTTTCGGGCTGGAGTTTTTTGTAAATATCCGATTATGAATCCCGAAATCCCGAAAAGTGGCTTTTTCTCTCCCAAACATGGGGGTGTGCGGGATGGAGCGAAGCGAAAAAAAGCGGGCAACCGGAAAACTGGTTGCCCGCTTGTGTGGTCAGATGTTTATCTGAAGATTGATGATGGGTCAGCAAGTGTGTGATTACTTGCGGTAGTTCTGGAGTCCCTGGTTGAGGAATTCCATATAGCCAGCCACATCCTCCTTATAGACGAAGGACTTGCCGAGGGGGTTGCCCTCGTTGTCGACGGTGACATAGAACGGCTGGGCGTTGGTGCCGAACTTATAGCGCTGCAGGTAGCTCCACTTGTCGCCGACGGTGCGCAGGGTGCGCTCGGTGCCGTCGCTCTCGACGACCTTGATGTGCTCGGGCAGCGGGGTCTTATCGTCGACGAAGAGGGAGATGAGGACATAGTCCTTGGTGAGCTTGTCGGCTACGCTGGGGTCGGTCCATACGGCGGCCTCCATCTTACGGCAGTTGACGCAGCCGAAGCCGGTGAAGTCGAGCATGACGGGCTTGCCCTGTGCCTTGGCGGCTGCCATGCCTTCCTCGTAGTTGAGATAGGCGGCGCGCACTTCCTTGGTGTTGAGGTTGAAGTCCTGGGTGTACATAGGCGGTGCGAAGGCGCTGACGGCCTTACAGGGTGCGCCCCACAGTCCGGGGAGCATATAGATGGCGAAGGCGATGGAGCAGAGGCCGAGCATGATGCAGAGCACGGGCATGGGCTTCTCCATCTCGCCGCCTTCCCAGTCGCTCTGGAACTTGAGCTTACCGATGAGGTAGAGGCCGAGGGCTCCGAAGATGACGATCCACAGGCAGAGGAACACCTCGCGGTCGAGGAGGCGCCAGCCGTAGGCAAGGTCGGCTACGGAGAAGAACTTCAGGGCGAAGGCGAGCTCGATGAAGCCGAGCACCACCTTGATGGTGTTCATCCAGCCGCCCGACTTGGGGGCTGACTTGAGCCATGTGGGGAACAGGGCGAAGAGGGTGAACGGCAGCGCCAGGGCGATGGCGAAGCCGAGCATTCCGATGGCGGGTCCCCAGAAGTTGCCGCTGGTGGCGAAGTCTACGAGCAGGAAGCCGATGATGGGGCCTGTGCAGGAGAAGCTGACGAGGGCGAGGGTGAACGCCATGAGGAAGATGGAGAGGAGTCCGCTGGTGGAAGAGGCCTTCGAGTCGACCTTATTGGTCCACGAGGCGGGCAGTGTGAGTTCGAACCAACCGAAGAAACTGAGTGCGAACACTACGAGCAACAGACAGAAGAAGATGTTGAAGATAGCGTTGGTGGAGAGCGCGTTGAGGGCGCTGGCTCCGAAGATGCCGGTGATGGCGAGTCCGAGGGCGAGGTAGATGACGACGATGGAGATGCCGTAGGTGATGGCGTCCTTGATGCCTTTCTTCTTATCGTCCTTGGCGCGCTTCAGGAAGAAGCTGACGGTCATCGGGATGATGGGCCACACGCAGGGGGTGAACAGGGCGACGAGGCCGCCGAGCAGTCCCATGAGGAAGATGTAGAGAAGCGAGCGGCTCTTGGTGCCGTCCTCACCGTTGAGGGTGGCGAGCTCTTTGACGACGGGCTTCCAGAGGTCGCCCTTGGAGATAGCAGCCGTATCGGCTACGGCTGCTATGGTGCTGTCGGCGGCTGCGGGTGCTGCCACCGTGTCGGTCTTCACCTCGTCGGCAGGCTTCTCCTCTTCCTTGGCCTTAGGGTCTTCCTTGGCTGCGGGGGCGTCGGCAGGGCCGTTGCCTTTGTAAGAGAACTCCACGGACGTGGGGGGCATACAGTTCTGGTCGTTGCAAGCTCCATACTCGAGGTATCCGGCTACATCGTAGGTCTTGCCAGTGATCTTGTACTTCTGCACGAAGGTGACGTTGTTCTCGAAGTAACGCAGTTTCATGCCGAAGAGGTTGTCGAACTGACTGATTTCCTTGCCTTGTGCCTTCAGGCCGCCTACGGGCTCGACACCTTCTTTCTTCTCGGTGGTGAGGGTGGCGGAGATAGGACCGTCGGCAGGCAGACCTGTGGAGTAGACGTGCCAACCCGGAGCAATCTTACCGGTGAAGATAACCTCCAGTTCGGTGGGAGAGACTTGCTTCTGCTGTACGCTGAAGCTGACGGGGTTCTGGGCGAATGCTGCCATGGTGAACAGGGCGAGCATCATCGTCAAAGCGAATGTTTTCAGATTCTTCATTGTTGTCTATTTGGTTCGTTGATTGTTTTTTTATGATGCGGTCTTTATTGTTTCTTGCTCTTGTGGGTCATGATGTCGAGCACGAAGCGGTCGGTGACGTCCATGCCCTTGCTGCCGATGGCGGTAAGGTTGCGGATGCTCTGGTCGACATCGTCGTCGATGATGCCCTCGACGGAGGTGACATACTTATGCTGCATGGCGAGCATGGCGCTGAGCACGGCGGTGCTGACGCCGGAGGTGAGCTTCAGGGCGCAGCTGGGCTTGGCGCCGTCGCAGATCATTCCGGTGAGGTTGGCAATCATATTCTTCACGGCATACGACATCTGCTCGTAGGTGCCGCCCATGAGGTAGGTGATGCCGCACGAGCTGCCGGTGCTGGCGACGACACAGCCGCAGAGGGCTGAGAGGGCGCCGAGGTTCTGCTTGATGTAGATGGCGGTGAGGTTGCTGATGATGAGGGCGCGGATGAGCTCCTCCTCGGTGTTGTGGTTCTCCTCGGCAAAGACGACGACGGGCATGGTGGCACAGATGCCCTGGTTGCCGCTGCCGCTGTTGCTCATCACGGGCACCATGGCTCCTGCCATGCGGGCGTCGCAGGCACAGCTGGTGACAGAGAGCACCTTGGCAAAGATGCCGTCGCCCATGATGCCGCGGCCCAACGGGCTGCAGAGGGTCTTGCCGAGCTGGTGGCCGTAGTTCTCGCGCAGGCCGCTGCGGGCAGCGTTGGAGTTGAGCTCCTTGGCCTGAAGGATGAAGCGGATCTCGTCGACGTCGGCGGTGGTGGCAAACTCGTACACTTTCTCAAGGGTGAGCTGGATGTCGTCGCTATGGACGCTCTCGGCGGCACATGCCGACACTTTGTTGAGCATCACGTCCTCGTCCTTGCGCAGATAGACGAAATTGGTGTGAGTGCCTTTTATGATGGCTTGCGACTCATGACCGCCGCCGGTGCAGGTGACGCTGATGTAGAGCTTGTCGGGGTCGTTATCCTCGAGGGCAATGTGGATGCGGTCCTCGGCGATGAACGCCTTACCCTGCTCGACAGCCTGCTTGGTGCAGTCCTGCAGTACCTCGAGCTGCAGCTCGGAACGGCCGATGAGGGCGCCAAGTGCAATGGCGATGGGCAGTCCGACCATGCCTGTGCCGGGAATGCCGACACCCATGGCGTTCTTCAGGATATTGCCACTGAGACTCAACTCGATATGCTCTGGCAGACAACCGAGGATCTCGCGTGCCTTCGTGACGCACAAGGCTACGGCAATAGGCTCGGTGCACCCGATGGCTGGCACCACCTGGCGGTGAATGAGGTCAATAATAGACTTCTTTTCTTCTTGTGTTAACATTGTGTTTTCAAATTTTTAGGCTACAAAGATAGCGTATTTTTATTTATAATACGTCGAAAGAGTTTTTTTGTACCCTAAAAGTTGGAGTTTTAAAAAAAAATAACTATCTTTGTGCCCGAAAAAAGAAAAACAGACACACAGGATACTGGATTCCGACATTGAAAAAGATGTCGGAATTCTTTGTTTTGTTATTCAAAAAAGCTACAAATAATAAAAAAAATAAGAATTATGGCATACATGTCACAAGAAGGCTACGACAAACTGGTAGCCGAACTGAAACGATTGGAGACCATTGAGCGCCCGAAGGCTTCGGCAGCCATCGCCGAGGCTCGCGACAAGGGCGACTTGAGCGAGAACTCCGAGTATGAGGCAGCCAAAGAGGCACAGGCTCACCTGGAAAGCAAAATCAACCGCATGAAGGTGCAGATCTCTGAGGCAAAGATCGTAGACACATCGCGCCTGAGCGCCGACTGCGTCCAGATTCTCTCGAAGGTGGAGATGACCAACCTCACCACCAAGGCTAAGATGACCTATACCATCGTCAGCGAGAGCGAGGCTAACCTGCGTGAGGGAAAGATCAGCATCACCACTCCTATCGCACAGGGCCTGCTGAACCACAAGGAGGGCGACGAGGTGGAGATCAAGATTCCACGCGGCACCATCAAACTGCGCATCGACAAGATCACGGTGGGATAAGGCGGCAAGCCGCTGGCTAAAGGTTCAAAGGCGCTACGCGCGTTCAAAGTTCAAAGCCCCCTCCATCTCCCCCCAAGGGGGAGAGACCGGGAGCGGTTCAAGGTTCAAAGGTGGCTCTGCCGCTATTTACTATTCACTATTAACTGTAAACTGTAAAAAAGATGAGTATATTCAGTAAGATTGCCGCTGGCGAGATTCCCAGCTACAAATGTGCCGAGAACGAGAAGTTCTATGCGTTCCTCGATATCAACCCGCTGAAAGAGGGCCACACACTGGTCATCCCGCGCCGCGAGGTTGACTATATCTTCGACATGGACGACGACGAGATTGCCGAGTTCCAGGTGTTCGCCAAGCGCGTAGCTCTCGCCATCAGAAAAGCGTTCCCCTGCAAGAAGGTGGCGCAGGTGGTGCTCGGACTGGAGGTGCCGCACGCTCACATCCACCTGATTCCGATGGACTCGGAGAAGGACGTGGACTTCCGTCGTGAGAAACTGCAGCTGACACCTGAGCAATTCGAGGAGATTGCCGGAAAAATCAGGGCCGCGTTCTAAGATTGTTCCTGTGAGAGGAAAAATGAAGAGGCAAGGGAAACAACATGCTGTTCCCTTGCCTCTTATTGTTTTTGTATTCTCCTGAAGGCTGGCAGGCACTATACGTAGTCGTCGCCCATCTTGATCTTCATCTCGTTGACGTACTTCCTGATGAGCGCCGACGAGTCGCCCTTCTTACAGATGAGCAGCACATTGTCCTTCTCGGCTACGATGCAGCCCTCGAGGCCGTTGATGATGCCCAGATGGTCTTTCGGCAGCTTGATGACATTGTTCCTGCTGTCCTCGAGCACCACCTCGGAGTCGATGACCACATTGTCGTCCTCGGTCTTGCTGAACGCCTCGTAGATGGAGTGCCACGTGCCCAGGTCGGCCCATCCGAAACTGCACACTTTCACATACACGTTGTCCGACTTCTCGAGGATGCCGTAGTCGACCGACAGGTTGGGGAACTTCGAGAAGTTCTCGTTGATGAACGCCAACTCGTCCTCACGGCTCAGCAGCAGCCCTTCCTTGTCGATGAGACGGAACACCACAGGCAGGATTTTCTGCAAGCACTCTACCAAGTAGCGCACGTTGGCGAAGAACACGCCCGTGTTCCAATAGAACTCGCCACTCTCGATGAACATCTTCGCAAACTCGCGGTCGGGCTTCTCGGTAAACGACTGCACCTTATACAGCTCCTTGATGCTGGTCTCCTCGCCCAGCTGAATATAGCCGTAGCCCGGCTCGGGACGCGTCGGCTTCACTCCCATCGTGATCAGACAGTCGCGCATCTGGGCAAACTCCAGACACTCCATGACGCTCTTCTTGAACACATCCTCCTTGATGACTGCCTGGTCGCTGGGCGTCACGACGATGTTGGCGTTGGGGTTGATGTGGGAGATGCGGAAGGCGGCCCACGCCGTGCTCGGCGCCGTGTTCCGGTGGACAGGCTCGCTCAGGATATTCTCTACCGGCAG
>JAEEGH010004200.1_pt1 | contig 37149 bp, 35 predicted proteins | sample 9134181 | NCBI WGS metagenome assembly JAEEGH01 (sample SAMN16246544, study PRJNA631951) | gut metagenome | biome: gut microbiome; feature: rumen; material: DP-attached | host: Bos | place: Iran: Karaj | collected 2018-10
CAAGTAAGGAGGGTGATCTGTTATGGCCTCAATGAGAGACATAAAAAGAAGAAAACAGAGTGTTAGTAGCACTCAGCAGATCACTAAGGCCATGAAGCTTGTATCTACAGTAAAGCTCCAGAAGGCTCGTACCAAGGCAGAGCAGACTACACCATACTTCAATGCTATGTACAACACGATTTGTAGTATGCTTGCTAAGGCAGGAGCGGTTAACAATAAATACCTTAGAGACAATGGCTCAGAAAAAATTGGCGTTATCGTCATTACTTCTAACCGTGGTCTGGCAGGTGGTTACAACTCTAACGTTGTAAAACAGATAACTGGTTCTGATATGAAGCCTGAGGATGTAAAGCTTTACGTTATAGGACATAAGGGCGGTGAAAGCCTTTCTCATAAGGGATATACAATTGAGAAGGATTATTCTCCAGTAATGGAGGCACCTACCTATGCAGATGCAATAGCTATCTGCAAGGATGTCCTTGAAGCATATGCAAGTGGGGATATCGGGCAGATTTACCTTGTTTATACTCACTTCAAAAACACAGTTAGCCAAATTCCAAAGCTTATGAAGCTACTTCCAGCAGAGGTTGCTGAAGAGGATGTTGAGGCAGCAAAGAGTGCCGGTCCAGAGGCTCTTATGAATTTTGAGCCAAACGAAGAGGAAGCTCTTGACCTTATCGTTCCTAAATACGTAACTTCTCTTGTATATGGTGCATTAGTAGAGGCTGTTGCCTCAGAAAATGGTGCTAGAATGCAAGCAATGGATTCAGCAACAAACAACGCTGAGGAAATTATTAGTGATCTATCATTAAAATACAATCGTGCCCGCCAGGGATCAATTACTCAGGAATTGACCGAGATTATCGCTGGTGCAGAAGCTTTAAGCTAATCAATAGTTTCAAAGAAACTGTTGATTACAGCACATCCTTGCCGATAGGCAATTTAAAATGGATGTGCAACCCGCAAATAAAATAAAGGAGTGAACAAATGGCAAATAATATTGGTAAAATCACTCAGATTATCGGTGCCGTACTTGACGTAAAGTTCGCAGAAGGCGAGCTTCCAGAAATCAACGACGCTCTTGAAATCACAAGAGATAACGGTGAGAGACTGGTTGTTGAGGTAGCACAGCATTTGGGTGACGATACAGTTCGTTGTATTGCCATGGGTCCTACAGACGGTTTAGTACGTGGAATGGATGTTTTAGCTACAGGAGCTCCAATTTCAGTTCCTGTTGGTGAGGCAACATTAGGACGTATTTTCAACGTACTTGGTGAAGCTATTGATGAGCAGCCAGCACCTGAAGGTGTTGAGAAGATGCCAATCCATAGAAAAGCACCAGCGTTTGAGGAGCAGGCAACATCAACTGAAATGCTTGAGACAGGTATTAAGGTCGTTGACCTTCTTTGCCCATATCAAAAAGGTGGAAAAATCGGTTTGTTCGGTGGTGCCGGTGTAGGTAAAACCGTACTTATCCAGGAGCTTATCCACAACATCGCTACTGAGCACGGTGGATATTCAGTATTCACAGGTGTAGGTGAGCGTACACGTGAAGGTAATGACCTTTACTACGAAATGAAGGAGTCAGGCGTTATCGACAAGACCTGCATGGTTTTCGGTCAGATGAACGAGCCACCAGGAGCTAGAATGAGAGTTGGTCTTACTGGACTTACAATGGCTGAGTACTTCAGAGATAAAGGTGGAAAGGACGTACTTCTTTTCATCGATAACATCTTCCGTTTTACTCAGGCTGGTTCAGAGGTTTCAGCCCTTCTTGGCCGTATGCCTTCAGCCGTTGGTTATCAGCCAACACTTCAGACAGAGATGGGTGCTCTCCAGGAGCGTATCACATCTACAAAGAACGGATCAATTACATCAGTACAGGCTGTTTACGTGCCTGCCGACGATTTAACTGACCCAGCTCCAGCTACAACCTTCGCACACTTGGATGCTACTACAGTTCTTGAGCGTTCTATCGCTGAGCTTGGTATTTATCCAGCTGTAGATCCACTTGGTTCTACATCTCGTATCCTTGACCCACGTATCGTTGGTCAGGAGCATTTCCAGGTTGCACGTGGTGTACAGGAGATTCTTCAGAAATATAAGGAATTACAAGATATTATCGCCATCCTTGGTATGGATGAGCTTTCAGAAGAAGATAAGCTTGTTGTTAACCGTGCTCGTAAGATTCAGAGATTCTTGTCACAGCCATTCTTCGTAGCTGGTCAGTTTACTGGTCTCGAAGGAAAGTATGTGCCAATCGCTGAGACAGTACGTGGCTTCAAGGAAATCCTCGAAGGAAAGCATGATGACATTCCAGAGAGCTACTTCCTTAATGCAGGTACAATCGACGAGGTTCGTGCCAAGATGAACGCAAAGTAGGAGGTGGCAAATGGCAGATAACACCTTTAAAGTTTCAATCATAACGCCTGAGCGGACCTTTTATGAAGGAGAGGCTACAATGGTTGAATTTAATACAGTCGAAGGACAGATAGGTGTGTTTCCAAAGCACATTCCTTTGACGACTGTTATTGCGCCGGGTATTTGCACAATCCACGAGGCAGAATCTGAGAAAAAGGCTGCAGTTCATGCGGGACTTGCTGAGGTTTTACCTGATAAGGTTACAATATTAGCGGAGATTGCTGAGTGGCCAGATGAGATTGATTTAAATCGTGCCCGCAGCGCAGAAGATAGAGCTAGAGAACGCCTTGAGAAAAAGGACGAAGGAATCGATGTTCTCAGAGCAGAAATAGCTCTTAAGAAAGCTTTAGTTAGACAAGATATTCTTGCTAAATAAGGAGGCATGACCATGATAGATGCTGATACAAAAAGAGATATTGAAGACCTCAAAAGACAATTAAAAACCTTTGAGGATGAAGAAGCTCAGTTACTTAAAGAGCTTGAGACCTGTCGTGCTCGTAAAACAGAAATTAAAGATAAGCTCAAGGTCCTAAGTAATGACGATAAGTACCAGCAGGATATGCTGGCTATGGTCTATCAGCAGCGTCATGGCACAGGCAAAAAACCAAGTGAATAAAAAATAATATTTATGGCGTCGCATTTTGCGGCGCCATTTTTTTATAGAATTTTAAGAAATATTAAATCTAGCTTGCATAATCATTCGGAACAATGTATGATTACATGCGATATTATATTCGCAGGAGGGGCAATATGAAAAAGTTACTTTCAAAAATGCTTGTTGGTGTAACAGCAATGTCATTGTTAGTTGGCTGCGGTAGCGATGCTGCAAAGACTAATACAGCAACAACAGACAGCACAGGAACTGTAAAAATCGACAAACTTACAATAGGTTTCGTACCATCACGTGAGCCAGATGAGATTGTTACAGCTACTGAACCACTTAAGGAGATGCTTACAACAGAGCTTGCAGGCCTTGGATATGAGGTAGGCGAGGTTGAAATTACTGTTGGTACAAGCTTCGAAGCAGTAGGCGAGGGATTATCAGCTGGTACAATCGACGTTGGTCTTATTCCAGGTGGTACATATGTATTATATGATGATGGTTGTGACGTTCTTCTTACAGCTACTAGAGATGGTCTTTCAATCGAAAGCGATGATCCTAAGGAGTGGAACGATAACAAGCCAACAGAAGCAGTAACAGATCAGGTTACATTCTATAGAGCACTTATCATTGCAGGTCCTTCAGAGGCTGGTCAGGCAGTTGCTGAGAAGGTAAACAATGGAGAAGAGCTTACATGGGAAGATTTAGATGGTCTTAACTGGAGTGTTATGAACTCATCATCTCCAGCTGGTTATATCTATCCTTCACTTTGGTTACAGGATAAGTACGGCAAGCACATTACAGACCTTTCACACACAGCTTTATCAGACAACTATGGTACAGCTTTCTCAAGACTTGCATCTGGTCAGGTAGATGTACTTGTTACATATGCTGATGCTAGACGTGACAATGAGGAGAAATGGACATCAGAGTATGGCAGAACAGCAAGCATTTGGGATGAGACAAATGTTATCGGCGTAACAGACGGTATCTACAACGATACAATCAGCGTAAGCAAGTCATCACCAATCATGGATGATGCATTCAAGGCTGCTCTTTCACAGGCATTTATCAACATCGGTAACACAGATGCTGGTAAGGAAGTAATCTCAATCTACAGCCACAACGGTTATGTAGAGGCAAATTCTGAAGATTACGACTCAGAGAGAAAAGCTCAAGAATTAATTATGTCATTACAATAATGTTTATTTTATTGGAATAATCGATCTATTTAAAGGAAGATATTTCGGTATCTTCCTTTTTTTAAAGAGAACAGGAGTTATTAAATGATTAAATTTGAAGATGTTGGAAAAAAATATCCTAATGGTTTTGAGGGGCTTAAGCATGTAAATCTTGAAATCGAGCAGGGAGAGTTTGTAGCTATTATTGGACTTTCAGGAGCAGGTAAATCAACTCTTATCCGTACGATCAACAGAATGCATGATGTTACAAGTGGAAAACTTACTGTAGATGATGTTGACGTAATGTCACTTTCAGGTAAGCAGCTTCGACGCTTCAGAAGAAAAATCGGAATGATATTCCAATCATTCAATTTGATTACTAGAACAACAGTTATTAAAAACGTACTTACAGCATTTGTACCTGATATGCCTTGGTACAGATCTGCATTTGGAATTTACTCAAAAGAAGAAAAGATGAAGGCACTTGAGTGTCTAGATAAGGTTGGAATTTTAGATAAGGCATTTGTTCGTGCTGACCAGCTTTCAGGTGGACAGCAGCAGAGAGTAGCTCTTGCCAGAACACTTGCACAGAGTCCTGCAATCATTCTTGCCGATGAGCCAGTAGCTGCACTTGATCCAGTTACAGCAAACCAGGTAATGGGTGATTTCAAGAGAATTAACGAGGATATGAATATTTCTATCTTGATTAATATTCACCACGTTGATTTAGCGCTTAAATACGCAAACAGAGTTGTTGGTATTAGAGCCGGTGAAATTGTTTATGATGGACCTTCTAGTGAGGTTACACAGGAGGTTTTAGCAAATATATATAATGGCAAAGTTGATGCCGAGGGTAATGTTCAGGAAGAAGAGGAGTAGACACATGAGTATATATGATAAGATTTTTAAACCTCATGTTTATACCTTGCCAAACGGTAAATCCGTAGAGAAGAAAGCTTCCAGAGGCCCAATTTATGCGATTGTTATTTTGGCGATGTGTATTTTATCTGTTGATATAACAGGATTTGACATGACGGTTCTTGCTCAGAGAATTGGTGAATTCTTCGTTATCATTGGAGATATGTTCAAATCACCAAGACTCGAGTTTATGGAGTATGTATGGGGACCTATTTTTGACACTATCAAAATGTCATTACTTGGTTCTTTAATTGGTTCATTATTGTCTGTACCATTCGCAATGCTTGCTAGTACAAACATATGCCCAAATAGGGTTGTTGTATCTATAGTTAGATTGTTCTTCAGTATTGTTAGAACAATTCCTACAATCGTTACAGCTCTTGTAGCTACACTTATTGTAGGTTTCGGTACACTTGCAGGTACAATTTCTATTGCAGTTTTCTCTTTTGCTTACATTGGCAAGCTTACGTATGAGGAAATCGAGACAGTAGATATGGGCTCATTTGAGGCAATGGAAGCTATTGGAGCAACTCGCTCAATGGCATTTATTACAGCAATTATCCCACAGGTATTACCATTTTTCTTATCAAACTGCCTCTTCAACTTCGAAGGAAATGTTAGATATGCAGCAGTACTTGGTTATGTAGGTGCCGGTGGTATTGGTATTATTCTTAATGAGCGTATTTCTTGGAGAGATTATCCAAGTGTTGGTATGATTCTCATCGCTCTTTTTGTTACGGTATTTATCATTGAATCAATCAGCAGATATTTCCGTAAGAAATTGGTTTAATGGAGGATGAGTAATGAATAGTAGAATAGAACAAGCTTATGAAAATAGACCCAAGAATTGGGTTTACAATACATGTGTAGCTGTTATCACATTAGCCCTTATTTTCTGGAGCTGTAGTGCAGTTGAAGCAACAGGCGCTGCAGATGGTAGCAACGCAATTGCATGGAATATTATCAAGGGACTTTTTACACCAGACCTTGGATTTTTATTTGACTTTTCCACATCTGGAGTTCCTTACTTAATGCTTGAAACAATTTGTATCGCTTTCTTAGGTACAATTGTTGGTGCGATTATTTCAATCCCACTTGCATTTATTTCAGCAAACAACTTAGTTCCAAAGCCAATCGCATTTGTTGGACGTATTGTGCTTATGGCCATTCGTACAATCCCAGCATTTGTATATGGTCTTATGTTTATTAGAGTTACAGGCCCTGGTGCTTTTGCAGGTCTTCTTACAATGGGTGTTTGCTCAGTAGGTATGATTACAAAAATGTACACAGAGGCTATTGAGGATTTGGACATTCATGTAATCGAGTCTCTTGATGCAGCAGGATGTAATACATGGCAGAAGATTCGCTATGGTATTTTGCCACAGCTTATGCCAAACTTTGCATCTACAGCAATTTACAGATTTGATATTAACCTTAGAGATGCGACAATCCTTGGATTAGTAGGAGCCGGCGGTTTCGGTGCACCACTTATCTTTGCAATGAATGCATATAGATGGAACGAAGCAGGTGCAATCCTTGCTGGACTTATCATATTAATCCTTATTATTGAATACATTTCAACTAAGATTAGAACAAAGCTCACTAGAGGATAAAGGAGGCTATTTATGCGTATCTTATTTACATCAGATACCCATGGTCATCTATTTCCAGTGAACTATGCAAAAAACTGCCCTGAGAATACAGGGCTTTTTTGCATTTCGTCCCAGATAGAAAAAGATGACAATACATTGATTATTGACGGTGGTGACTCTCTTCAGGGCACACCTCTTATGACCTATTATTTAGAGCATAGAGATGAATATGATTTCCATCCTATGGCAGAAGGCTTTAATGAAATGGGCCTTGATTACTACACATTTGGCAATCATGATTTCAACTTTGGATATGATGCAATCGTTGATTATGCAAACGCAATGAACGCCACATTGGTTTGTGCAAACGTAATTGACAAGGGTGGAAAGCTTGATATTAAAAAACATGTGATTCACACTATGGCTGATGGCACAAAGGTAGGTATTACAGGGGCAGTTACAGGCTATGTAAATATCTGGGAGCAGCCAGTAAACCTTGAAAAGCTTACTGTTTTAGAGCCAATGGATGTTCTTAAGGATGAGTACGAGTACTTAAAGGACAAATGTGATATTACAGTTTGCGTATATCACGGTGGCTTTGAGGAAGATTTGGCTACAGGCCGTTTATTGTCTGAGACAACTGAGAATCAGGCTTGTAGAATTGCTAGAGAAATGGGCTTTGACATTCTCCTTACAGGACATCAGCACATGCTTGTAGAGGGTGTTACTATTGAGAATACATATGGCGTTCAGCCACCTTCAAATGCTACAAAGTTCTGTGAGCTTGAGATTGAGAGAAAGTCAGAAGGACTTGAGATTAGCTCAAAGCTTGTGGATGTGCAGCCTCGCAAGGAAATCTGCAATGAGATTCTTAAAAACCATAGCTTTATGAATGGTTTAAATGATTTACTTAATGTATGGCTTGATGAGCCAATCGGATGCCTTGCAAATGAAATTGCCCCTGAATCAAAGCTAGATGCAGCTACAAATGGCAGCAAGGTAGCAGCAATGTTTAATCAGGTTCAGCTTGATTTCACAGGTTCAGATTTCTCATGTACAAGCTTGGCAAATGATCCACTTGGACTTAAGAAGGATATTACAGTTAGAGACGTTCTTGCTATTTATCAGTTTGCAAATACAGTAGTGGTAAAGGGCGTTACAAAGGCGGTAATCAAGGAAGCACTTGAAAGATGTGCAGAGTATTTTGATTATGACGAGAATACAAAACAGGTTTCTATTTCAAAGGCATTTTTAGAGCCAAAGGTAGAGCACTACAACTATGATTTCTACGCAGGACTTGAGTACGCTTTTGACCTTACTCGTCCAGTGGGAGATAGAGTAGTAGTACTCAGAAAGCTTGATGGTACTGAGCTTAGCGATACTGAGGAATATACACTTTCTACAAGTGATTATAGAGCTTCTGGTACAGGCGGATATGATTGCATAGGCAAATCAAGAACTGTCCGTAGCTACTCAGAGGAAATGCCTGATTTGGTTATTAACTTCATCAGAAAGAATACTCCTGTTCAAGAAATCACAAACAACAAATTTAGTCTAATTCTCTAAAATGTTTAATGTGATATAATATAATCTGACTTCGCTAAAGCTGGGAAGTTAGAGACTATTAATTAGTTTGGAGGAAATGTAATGGGTGAAAGACTTACACAAAGTGATGTAGATAAAATACAGGCAGAAATTGACGAGCGTAAGCTTGTACTTAGACCAAAGCTTCTTGAAGAGGTTAAGGAGACCAGAGCGCAGGGAGATTTATCAGAGAATTTTGAGTATCACGAAGCAAAACGTGCTAAGAACATGAATGATAGCCGTATCAGATACCTAGAGAAAATGCTCAAATTTGCTGATGTAATAGATGATAGCAGTGCAGATGATGAGGTAGGTATTAACAACACAGTTACTATTTATATTCCAGAGGATGATTGTGAGGAAACATACAAGCTTGTTACCAGCATTAGAGGAAACTCACTTAAGGGACTAATTTCCATTGAATCTCCGCTTGGTTCCGCAATACGTGGCAAACATGTTGGTGACAGAGTCATGGTCAAAGTAAATGATGATTATTCCTACGAAGTGGAAATTAGATTGATAGACAAGTCAACTACCGACGAAGATGACGCTATTAAAGAATATTAAATATTGGTCTGACACGAATCTACCAAAAGCTGCCTGTATACGGCAGCTTTTTTCTATTACATACGAATAGAATTTACACTCAATAAATGGTATAGTTATTGTAGATTTTTATGAGAAAATTCCAGTATAGTGGATGACTTAATCAAAAGCTTGCTGGTGTTTATGAGAAATATAGTTAGGAGAGTAATTTAAATGGCAGTTTTAAGTGGTTTAAAGCCAGAGAGAGTATTTCATTATTTTGAGGAAATATGTTCAATTCCTCACCCAAGTTATCATGAAGAAAAGATTAGTGCTTATCTTGTAGATTTTGCAAAGGCACATAACTTAGAGTATTACCAGGATGATTTATACAATGTCATCATGATCAAGGAAGCATCTGAGGGCAAGGAAAATGTAGCTCCTATTATCCTTCAGGGCCACATGGACATGGTTGCAGAGCAGGATCCAGATTGCACAAAGAATATGCTTGAAGAAGGTCTTGACCTTGAAATCGTAGATGGATTTGTTACTGCAAAGGGCACTACACTTGGTGGTGATGATGGCATCGCAGTTGCTATGGCTCTTGCTATTTTAGAGGACGAGGAGCTTAGCCATCCACGTCTTGAGGTTATTATCACTGTTTCTGAGGAAGTAGGAATGGAAGGCGCAGCAGGCATTGATGTTTCTATGCTTAAGGGCCGCAAGCTTCTCAACCTTGACTCAGAGGAAGAAGGACATTTCTTAGCAGGCTGTGCAGGCGGATGCCGCATGGATGTTAAATATCCATTTAACAAAACTGAGCTTAAGGGTGCACTTGTTACAGTTAATGTTAAGGATTGTACAGGTGGACATTCTGGAGCAGAAATCAACAAGGGTAGAGCAAATGCTACACACATTGTAAACAGAATTCTTTGCGCAGGTGTTGAAGCAGGTGAGATTTGTCTTGTTGATTATGTTGGTGGAACAAAGGATAATGCTATCCCACGTGCTACAGTTGCAAAGGTTGTTGCAGCAGCTGATGCTATTTCAGCAATGGAGACAGAGGCAAAGGCTATCATCAATGAATATGCAATTACTGACCCTGAGATGAAAATCGATATCGTTAACGAGGGAAATGTAGTTGTTGATGGTGTTAATGCTTCAGATTCAAGAAGAGTTATTGAGCTTATTAACTGCATGCCAAATGGTATCCAGGCAATGAGCCACGACATAGAGGGCTTAGTAGAGACTTCATTGAACTTAGGAATCCTTAACTTACTTGAGGATGGACTTCAGTTCTCATGCTCACTTAGAAGCTCAGTTGATAGCGCTAAGATAGCACTTATAAGAAAGGTTTCTATGGTTGGTAAGGCATTTGGTTGCGAGATTTCTGTACACGGTGAATATCCAGCATGGGAATATGTTAGAGAGTCAGCCTTCAGAGATGAGCTTGTAAAAATCTACAAGGACATGACTGGAGAAGAGGCAATCGTTGAAACTATTCACGCTGGAGTAGAGTGCGGACTTTTAGCATCAAAGCTTCCAGGTCTTGATGGCGTTTCAATCGGACCAGAGATGTACGATATTCATACTCCAAAGGAGCGTTTATCAATTGCTTCTACAGAGAGAATATACAATTACGTAAGAAGAGTTATTGAAGAAAGTAAATAATTAAAGATTTAACTGTGACTATCATTGGTCACAGTTAAACCCAGAAAGTAAATAATTAATTGAAGGGTTTTGCACGAGGAAGGAGAAGAGACTATGTTTAGAATCGGAATGCTTACTAGTGGTGGTGACTGCCAAGCTTTGAACGCTGCTATGCGTGGTGTTGTAAAGGGTTTGGCTGCAAATGTAAAGGATCTGGAAGTATACGGATTCTTTAATGGCTATAAGGGCCTTATCTATGGGGACTACAGGCTCCTTACCAGCTCAGATTTTTCCGGTATTCTTACACGAGGCGGTACTATATTGGGCTCTAGCCGTCAGCCATTCAAGCTCATGCGCGAGCCAGATGAAAATGGACTTGATAAGGTAGAGGCTATGAAGTCTAATTACTACAAGCTCAATTTACAGTGCCTGGTTATCTTAGGTGGTAACGGTACTCAAAAGACAGCTAATTTGCTTCGTGAAGAAGGTCTTAACATAATCCATCTTCCAAAGACCATTGATAATGATATCTTTGGCACTGATTTCACATTTGGATTCCAAAGTGCCATCGATATTGCATGTAATACAATAGATTGCATCCATACTACTGCTTCCTCTCACAGCCGCGTATTTATCGTTGAGGTTATGGGACACAAGGTTGGTTGGCTGACCTTGTATGCAGGCGTTGCTTCAGGTGCTGATATTATTTTGCTTCCAGAGATACCATATGATATCAAAAAGGTAGTAAAGGCAATTAATAAGCGTGCTGAGGAAGGCAAGGGCTTTACTATCCTTGCAGTTGCTGAGGGTGCTATCTCAAAAGAAGATGCAAAGCTTTCAAAGAAGGATTACAAGAAAAAATTAGAGACTTCTAAATACCCATCAGTTTCATATGAAATTGCAGATAGAATTCAAAAGGAAACAGGTATTGAGGTTCGAGTTACTGTACCTGGCCACATGCAGCGAGGCGGTAGCCCAGATCCTTATGATAGAGTTCTTTGTACACGCCTTGGCTCAGCAGCCGCTGCAGCTATTATGGATGGCGACTATGGCAATATGATTGCTATGGTAGATGGCAAAACAAAGCGTGTACCACTTGAAAAGGTAGCTGGAAAGCTAAAAATGGTTGAGCCAGATTGCCAGATGATTGAAGAGGCAAAACGAATCGGAATTAGTTTCGGTGATTAATTATTAGAATTAGGTAGGTAAACTAGTATGTCCTATATGGCATTGTATAGAAAGTTCAGACCACAAGTCTTTGATGATGTTAAGGGTCAGGACCATATCGTAACAACATTAAAAAACCAAGTGAAAAATGACCGTATAGGACATGCATACCTTTTTACAGGAACTAGAGGTACAGGAAAGACTACTGTTGCCAAGATTCTTGCCAGAGCAGTTAATTGCGAGAATCCAATAGATGGATGCCCATGTATGGAATGTGCCATGTGCAAATCCATAACAGACGGTACCTCGATGAATGTAATTGAGATGGATGCTGCATCAAACAATGGTGTAGAGGACATCCGTAAAATTAAAGAAGAAGTTTCCTATGGACCTACTCAGGGTAAATACAAGGTCTATATTATTGATGAGGCTCATATGCTTACAGATGCAGCTGAAAATGCATTGCTGAAGACACTAGAGGAGCCACCTTCATATGTTATCTTTATTCTAGCAACAACTGAGGTTGATAGAATCCAGATTACTATCAGAAGTAGATGTCAGCGATATGATTTCCATCGTATTTCCATCGACACAATTGCCGGTCGACTTCAGGAATTAATGGATAAAGAAAACATCGAAGTAGAAGAAAAGGCTATTCGCTACATTGCAAAGGCAGCTGATGGTTCAATGCGTGATGCCTTGAGTCTTCTTGACCAGTGTATAGCATTTTACATTGGACAAAAGCTTACCTACGACAATGTACTTAAAGTACTTGGAGCTACAGATACCGAAGTTTTTTCTAGATTGACTCGTAGCGTAGTAGGCGGTCAGGTTATGGACTGCGTATCAGTTCTTGAGGATGTTATTAATCAGGGACGTGATATGAACCAGTTTGTAAATGATTTTACATGGTATCTTAGAAATCTGATGCTTATTAAGAGCGCAGACAACATGGAAGATGCAGTAGAAATGTCTTCTGACAATCTGGCTCTTTTAAAAGAAGAAGCTCAGATGATTGACACAGAGATTTTGATGCGATACATTCAGGTTCTGTCAGCATTGTCAAACGATATCAAATTCGCTAGTCAAAAAAGAGTGCTTATTGAAATAGCTCTTATTAAATTATGCAAGCCAGAAATGGAGCAGGATATATCTGCTCTTAACAATAGAATGGCAAATCTTGAAAAAAAGGTTGAGGCTGGAGTTCCTGTAATCATGGCACCTGCAGCAGCAAATGCAGGACCAGCACCCAGTGCAGCCCCTATAAAAAAGGAGCCACTTCCAGCAGCTGTACCTGAAGAGGTTAAACAGATTTCTCAGCAGTGGAGCTCTGTTCTTGGAAAGGTTCCAGCAAATATAAAGATTTGTCTTAAAGAGGTAAATACAGTTACAGTTAACGAAGCTGGAGACTTGGTATTGGTTTATGACCAGCCAGAGGGTTCAGGCAGAATGTACGGTGATTTGGCAGCTAGACCAGAGGTTATAGAAGAGGTTCAGCAGGTCATTGAGCAGATGATTCAAAAAACTGTAAATGTAAAAGTAGAAATCAATTCAAGCGGAGTAGGCTCACAAAATACAATGACTGATGTGAGAGATTTTTTCGCTAGTGTAGGAGTAGAGGTCGAGTCAGACCCAGTATAGAAAGAGAGGATTTAAAAATGGGAAAAGGTAGAGGCGGATTTCCAGGTGGAGCAATGGGTGGAGCAAACATGGCTAACCTTATGAAGCAGGCACAGCGTATGCAGCGCCAGATGGAAGAAGCTCAGGCAAAATTAGAGGAAACAGAAGTTACTGGTACAGCAGGTGGCGGTGTTGTTGAGGTTACTTGCACAGGAGCAAAGGAAATCACAAAGGTACACATTGATCCAGAAGCTGTTGATCCGGAGGACGTAGAGATGCTTGAGGACCTTGTTATGGCTGCTACAAATGAAGCTCTTCACAAAATCGATGAGATTACAGCAGCATCTATGCCAAAGATGCCTGGAGGATTAGGATTTTAATTAAATGGAATACTACAGCAAAGAAATTAGCAATTTAATAGCAGAGCTAAGTGATTTGCCTAGCATTGGAAGTAAGTCAGCCCAGAGGCTGGCTTTCCATATATTAGGGATGGATGAAGAAAAGGTTAATGATTTGGCCAATGCCATCATTACCGCTAGAAAAAATGTGCGTTACTGCAAGGAATGCTATACATTAACAGACGACGAACTTTGCCCAATATGCTCTAATCCAAAGCGTAATAAAAATATTATCATGGTTGTTGAGGATACTAGAGACTTAGCAGCCTATGAGAAGACAGGCAAGTTCGACGGAGTTTATCATGTTCTTCATGGAGCAATTTCTCCAATGGCAGGTATTGGGCCAGGAGATATTAAGCTCAAGGAATTAATGGTGCGTCTGCAGCAAAATGATGTAGAAGAAGTCATAGTAGCCACAAATTCTTCCCTTGAGGGGGAGACTACCGCAGCCTACATTAGCAAGCTTATCAAGCCAACAGGTATAAAGGTAAGCCGTATCGCATCAGGTGTGCCAGTCGGTGGCAACTTAGAATATATCGATGAAGTCACACTACTTAGAGCATTAGATGGTAGAACTGAACTTTAAATAATAATAAGCCGAAATTCTCGGCTTATTTTTTTGCAAATTTGTCCGACATATATGTTGTAAGCGAAAATACCCTGGAGGAACTGTATGCAAATTGAAGGACTCAAGGTAACGGATTACATCAAAACAGAAGGTGCAGACGACCAGATGATGGGCGTTGGAACCAGCGGTATCAAGGATGATAGCAAAGCAAATAAATATAAGGAGCTAAAGGCTCTTAGTGTAGATAATGCATTTTATGATAATAGGGGAAAGATGACTGATGAGGAGTTCATGAAGGACGTGGACAAGGCATCAGCTCTTGGCATGTCTACAATTGACAAAGTGAAAAATGTAGAGCGTGGCTGGGACGAGGAAGCTACTGCAAAAACAAGGGAAGACGGACATAATCCAATGGATATGGACGTAGATACTTTAGTTACAGTAGTTGACGAGATAAAGATGAACCTTGCTAAGGGCGGAAAAGACATTAGTAAAATGGGTGGTCTTGATACAGATGAGATAGAGGCAATGTCTAGCTCTATATCTCAGGCTGTAGAAATGTCAAAGGGCTTAACACAAACCCTTCCTGTAGAGACCCAGGCATATCTTGTTAAAAATGATTTAGAGCCAACTATTACTAATATCTACAATGCCACATATGCAGCCCCTGCAATGCCTGAAGAAAAGGCAGTTGAATCGGATGAGGAAATCATCAATTTATTAGAAAAATTAGGAGATAAGCTAGATTCACTTATAGCTGAAATAGAGAGTGAACAAACCGAGTCTGCGCAAAGACCTATGTCACCAGAGGAACTGAAAAATATGGTGGCAACCATGATGAAGCAAGATGTTCCTGTTACAAAGGAGCATCTTGAGTACATGGTTGAGTTGGATCAGTATGAAAAACCATCAGAGGATAATATCGTAAATGCGATAACGGATATTGTTGCTGAGGGCAAGGAGCCAACCGATGCATATCTAATCGAAGGCTATTCATTAATGGATCAGGCAAAGAAGACATTTGATGAGGTCATGGAGATGGACCCTTATGCCCTTCAATCTGTAACTGCACAGCGTCAACTCACAGAAATTCAGCTGACAATGACAGTGGAAGCTACATTTACCATGATGAAAAATGGCGTCAGCGTGAATACCAATGATTTATCTGATTTACTTGATAAGCTTAAATTACAGGAAACTAATTTGCTTCAAATTCTCATGAAGGCAGAAACTGGGGAGGCAACTACAAATAATGTAAATCTTTTCAAGCAGGTGATGAATAACATTGCAGATATTCAGGAAGCACCAGCTGCAATGCTTGGAAGATTTTCGAATATTAATGCAGAGACTTTTTCATATGTTCATGAGGTAAGTGTTTCTGTCACTGCAGAATACTCACGTATGGAAATGACCTATGAGTCTGTTGGTACCCAGGTTAGAAGCGACCTTGGGGATAGTATGCAAAAAGCCTTCCAAAATGTGGATGATATTTTAGATGATTTAGGCATACAGGCTAATGAATCAAGTCAGAAGGCTGTTAGAATACTTTCCTACAATCAAATGGAAATTACTGCAGAGTCGATAACAACAGTGAAGGCTTCAGCAGAAATGGTGAGCCGCACATTTAAGAGCATGACTCCAGCAGTAGTGGCTGAGATGATTAAGCGCGGAGAGAATCCTCTTGATATGAAGATGGAGGATTTAAAGAATAAAGCAGAAGAAATTAAAGCAGAGCTAGGAAGTAGCTCTGACGAGGAAAGTTTCTCTAAATTCCTTTGGAAAGCACAGCAGAGTTCTGCAATTACAGAGGAAGAAAGAGAAGCCTATATTGGTGTTTATAGACTGTTACATCAAGTGGATAAGTCTGATGGCGCAGCCATAGGAGCGTTGATAAGTCAGGGTACAGAAGTAACTCTTCGAAATCTTATGACAGCAGTCCGCTCTAGTAAGCACACAGGAAGAGAATACGAAATCAACGACAAGTTTGGCGCTTTAGATGAAATGGTAGTCAAAGATCTTTCTATTACAGAACAGGTTGAAAAAGTATTTTTGACAGACCGCTGTCGTGATGCCAAAGAGGCAATGACTCCTGCAAAGATGGCTGCTTTTGGCGAAGAAAAAATTCTTAACATGAATCCAGATGAATTCGCAACAGCTATGGAAGAGCAGGCTGATGAAGCATCTGAGGCTGCCTACAACAATTATGTTACTGAGCAGATAAAGAATGCCTTTAGAGTTAATGAACAGGTTGAGAATGTAATTGAAGAATTCAACATTCCTAATTCTGCCAACATGATTACAGCAGTAGAAGCTCTTATGCAAAACAATAATTCCTATATTAAGGATTTGTATGGACGAGCTGCAAAGCAGCAGGATATGGAAATTGAAGATTTAATTGACTTGGCATATCAGAGATTTTCTGATGCATGTCATACACCTGAAGATATGGCAGACGCTGAGGAAGCTCTTGGAGTTCTAGCTGAGAATGTCATGAAGACCATGGTTCAAATGGAAGACGTTCGCACAATCGAAATGGATGAAATGAAGCTTGTAGTTCAGCAATCAAAGGCTATTGAGGAAATGGCGAGAAATAATGAGACCTACCATATTCCAATTATGATTGCTGATGAAGCTGGAAACATGAACCTTAGAATCGTAAGAGGTGACGGCGAATCAGGTCTTATTAAGATGGCATTGTACCTGCAGCAGACCGGCACAGTTTCAACAACATTCCGTTATGAAGCAGGCTCCGTAAGTGCAAATGTAGAATGTGAAACGGCACAAATGCGAGATGAATTTGCTTCAAAGGCAGAGCAGATTGCTGAAAAAATGCAGCAGGAAACTGGTTTTAGCTTTAGCTTTTCGTTCACCAGAGAAGTGGGCGTAAGCGTAAATGATGTATATAATTGGCAGCTTGGAAACTTCAAAGAAAATTCTTCAAAAGATAATGAGGTTCAAACCGAGGCTTTATACGGCATTGCCAGAGGATACATAAAACTTATCGGAGAAATGTTCTAAATTCAGGTTTAGAAATTTTTTACTTAACCGATATTAATGTTGTAAGGACATGGATGCCTTTACAATTCAAATACACCGCATGGATGCTAGACTTGTTTTACGGCTATTAGGAGGCGACATATGAGAATTAATAACAACATGTCAGCGGTGATTACTAACAATCAACTTCTTGGTACTGAAAGTTCCCTTTCCGATGTAATGGAAAAATTAAGTTCTGGTTTTAGCATTAACCACGCATCAGATAACCCATCTGGTATTGCTATTGCGGGCAAAATGCAAGCTCAGATCGATGGTTTAGGCCAGGCATCAACAAATGGTTCAGATGGAATTTCCGTACTGCAGACAGCAGAAGGTGCTTTAAATGAAGTAACAGACATGATTCAAAGAATGCGTGAACTATCAGTTCAGGCAGCTAACGGTACAAACTCAGACTCAGAGCGTGAGTCAATCCAAAAGGAAATCGATTCACTGTTAAGCGAGATAGACAGAGTAGCTCAGACAACAGAATTTAACACAATCAATCTGTTAGATGGTTCATTAGATTGCAGAACTTATGCAAACAATGTTACCAGAATTGCTACTTCAAACTCGGTGCCATCAGGTATTTACCAACTAAGAATTACCCAGGCAGCTCTTCGTGCAAGCAAGAGCACAATAACAGTATCAACAGGTGAAACCTTCGTAGAAGATTTCGATAACACCTACACAAAGGTACAGACTACAACTACGGTAACAACACCTAAATTAACAGCAGGAAATTTTGATTACAAGAAATTTATTGACGGGACAAAATGGGAGACTGTTACCAGAGATTATTCTGGAGAAACAACTGAAACTACAACAACTGGAGAACAGTCAGGACTTGGTATATCGGGTTCCATCACAATTAATGGCTATCCACTGACATTGGCGCAGGGCTCATCAGGCGAGATGGTTTACGGACAGCTTAGAGCAGCCTGTGAAAAGGGCGGAGCAATTATTTCAGACTACAACGCAGAGGAAGGCTTGGTGATTTCCTCATATAAATATGGTGCACAGGCAGAGCTCAAGGTTGAATTTACCAGCGTAGAATTCGCCAAAGCCCTTGGCTTTTCAGAGGATGTGCTTGACCATGATGATGCTGGAAATGTTCTTCCAACAATGAATACTACAGGAACAGATGCCAAGCTCAAGCTGTACACAGAAACTGATACGGTTGATGAGAATGGTAATGAGGTAAAATCCCTATTTGGAACTCAAGCTACATATTCAACCGATGGACGCCACATCACAATAAGAGATACACAGGGATTTGAGATGTCATTCCTTGCAGATGATGGCTTCATGGAAGGCGTAACTCTAGCAGATGGCACGGTTTCTGATGGTATGGTTACATTTAACGTAACAGATATCGGCTCAATGACACTTCAGGTTGGTGCAAATGAAGGCCAACAGATGAAGGTTAGAATTGCAGCAGTTACAACAGAATTTATGTACATCGATGATGTGGATGTAACAAGATCAAATGGACCTGAGGACGCAATGGATGCCTTGGGAGATGCTTTAAGCTATGTTACATCTGTACGTTCTCAGTTAGGTGCATATGAAAACCGACTAGAGCACACAACAAAGTCGCTTGATGCAACAGAGGAAAATATGACCTCTGCTATTTCTCGAATCGAGGATGCAGATATGGCAACAACAATGGTTGAATATACTAAGCTAAATGTATTGGAACAAGCTGGTGTATCAGCATTAGCACAGGCAAATGAGCTTCCACAGTTGGCATTGCAGCTTTTACAGTAACATGATGCTAAAAACTTTCCGAAGGAAATTTTTCGCATCAGGAGAGCGCTAGCTCGACGAAAATGACACTTTCATCAGGAGAGCTTTAATTAGCCTAATAAGGAGTAATAGTAATATGAACAAAGATATGATTTCGGCTTTTACCTTAAAAATTGCATCAAGCAATGGATGTGGATTGATTTCCATTCTTTATGAAATATATGAAGAATATGAGAAGGACGCCATAGATTATTTTAAAGCTGGGAACGTGGACGAAGCAGTTGAGGCCCTGAAAAAATGTGCTGAGGTTGTCAGTCATCTCCAGAAGGATTTGAACTTTGAATACAAGGTAAGTTGGAATCTGTACGCGCTGTACGATTATGTTCAGCGAAATGTTAGCAAATCCATATATAAGGCTAATGACGAAGGATTAAAAGAAGCAAAAAAAGTAATGGATAGTCTAGGTGATGCGTTTGGGCAAATCGCAAAGGAGGATAAATCAAATCCAATTATGAAAAATACGCAACGTGTAGTTGCTGGAATCACCTATAGTAAGAACTCACTTAACGAAAGTATGGTGGGGAACCAAGTAAGTAGAGGCTTTTGGGCATAAATAAAATAGTAATCACATGGCTCTCGGCAATGCCGAGGGCCATTTTTGTGCAGAGCTATTATGATAATCAAAATGTTCTCTTAATAATCAGCAATGTGCTGTATTTTTTTATGGCGTCTTTCGCTATGGGAATAGCAGATCTCGCATTCTATAATCGTGTGGAAACGGAGGTGAAAAAGACGGACAAGTTCCTGGTTTGGAGTATTCTGACGACGGCGAACTTATTTGACGCCAGAAACTACAAGATTCCAAATGAGTTAATTATCTTAGGTTATTGCGCAGGGGTATTCCTAAATGTGCAGAACCATCAGATGATGGGAGTTGTCTTCTTTATCGCAAAGGCAATATGGCCGATCCTCTTATTATTTTTGCTGACTGATATAGGAGGTTTGGGAGCTGGTGACGTTAAACTATTTTCTGTAATGGCCACAATGGTGGGAGCCAAAGAAGTAGTGGACACCATGATTTACTCGGTGATGCTTGCTGGCATCATAGCCATATATATTTGTGTAAAGGAAGGACATATAGTTAAAAGAAAGCTTCATTTTTCTCTATATATTACGTTCGCGTTTTTTTTACTGCAGTTCAAATAAAGAGAATAGATGGAGGTATAAATGAAAAATTTGGAAATAGCCTTATGTGACTCCTGTGATGATTACATACTAAAGTTTGCTTCGTACATTATGGAGCGAGCAAAGGTAGGAGTTCATATATTTACAACTCCGGAGAGCTTTTATTCAGATGAAGGCGACTATGACTACGCCTTGATTGCTGAGGAATTTAAAGAGGTCATGGAGTTTCGACCAAAGGGAGTTGTAAAGAACAAATATTACCTGGTTGAAAATCAAGAGAATGAGCAGGACAACAATATTTTCAAATATCAATCTGTTGAAAAAATATTGAACAAGATCCCGATTCTAAAGGAGACAAAAGCTAGTATTAAAAAGTCTAATGAAAAATCTAGAATTATTGGAGTTTATTCTCCAGTAAGTCACGAATTGCAGTTGCCATTTTCTATGGCACTGGCTCAATCATATAGGACAAATGGAAATGTCCTATTCATTGATCTTGAAGAATTGTCAATCATGCCAAAGCTAATTGGTAACCAAAATGATTTCAATTTGATGGATTTTCTATATGAAATTAATACTAACTCAAAAGAAGTAAATATATCTAAATACGTACAGAGCTTTATGGGGTTCGATTACATTGAACCATTTGTTAACCCAAGCGAAATAAGTGAAATTGATGAGGATGCATGGAGTATGTTTTTCTCAGTGATTTCTAAGGCATCCTATGATGTTGTAGTTGTGTTGTTTGGCCGTGCAATAAATGGATTTTCGAAATTCATAGAAGCTGTGGATAAATTATATATCCTGGGAAAACCAGGGGATTATTTTAGAAAAGGTCAAGAGTTGTTCTGGAACTATTTAGATAAGCTTGATATTCAGACTGAAAGGCAAGAGGTTATTCTTCCTATGTCTGCAGGAAACTTATCGGATGGAGCTTACCAAATAGAGGAACTTTTGCAAGGGAACCTGGGAGTGTTTGTAAAGAAACTGATTAATGAAAATGGAAAATGTGAGTATAAAATGTGCGGATAATATCGAAGATGAAATTAGAGCTCAAGTAATGGACGAAATCGATTTATCCTACGATGTGTCAGATGAAGAAATTCATAAACTAATAAAAGAAAAAATAATTTTAAAAGCTAGACAATATCCCATTTCTCTCAAGAAGAGGCAGCAGATAGAAAGCCATGTTTTTAACTCCTTAAGAAAATTAGATGTGCTAGAGGATTTGCTGAATGATGAGGATATTACTGAAATTATGATCAACGGCCCAGACCATATTTTTATTGAAAAGGCAGGGCGAGTCATACATTCAAAGGAGAGATTTTCTTCTGAAGAAAAGCTGAATGACATAATACAAAACATAGTTGCAAACAGCAACAAAATTGTAAATGAGTCAAATCCAATAGTGGACACGAGGCTAAAGGATGGCTCAAGAGTAAATATTGTTTTAAAGCCTGCAGCAGTAGACTATAGCATTATTTCTATCAGAAAGTTTCCGAAGGAACAGATGACTATGTCTAAGCTGGAGCAATATGGATCTATTTCAAAGGAGCAAATTCAGTTTTTGCAAAAGATGGTAAAGGCTGGATATAACATATTTGTATCTGGTGGAACCGGTAGTGGCAAGACCTCCTTTTTGAATGCCTTGGGAGAGTTTATTCCAGAGGACGAACGAGTAATAACAATAGAAGATTCAGCAGAGCTCCAGCTGAAGAAGGTGGAAAACCTAGTCAGACTGGAAGCTAGAAATGCGAATCTAGAGGGTAAAAACGAAATCAGCATTAGGGATTTATTGAAATCAAGTCTTAGAATGCGACCTAATAGAATCATAGTTGGTGAGTGTAGAGGTGCAGAAGCGCTGGAAATGCTTCAAGCCTTTAACACAGGTCACGACGGGAGCTGTTCGACGGGCCACAGCAATTCATGTAAGGATATGCTGTCACGTCTTGAGACTATGGTGCTTATGGGAGCGGAAATTCCGTTGCCGGCCATAAGGCAGCAGATTGCCTCAGGAATAGATATTATCGTTCAACTTGGAAGGCTTCGTGACAAAAGCAGAAAGCTGCTTGAAATAGCCGAAGTTGAAGGAATTGAAAACAATGAAATAAAGCTAAATACCCTTTATAAGTTTAAAGAACAAGGCGAAAAAGAAGGGAGGATAATTGGCGGATGGGAAAAAGTAGGAAAGCTGATTCACACCGACAAGCTGTACGCAAGCGGTCTCTCCCTAGATTAACAAAAACAAATTTAAAGGATTTTGGACAGGCAGTAGCACTGAGCGGAATCATTGCCTATTTATTTTATAAATCATTGTACGGCTTATTAATAATGCCGATAATTGTGCCTTTTTGGATGAAACTATGTGCCAAGAAGCATGAAGATGAGCAGATGGCAAAAACGGCAGTAGAGTTTAAAGAGTACATGATGCTTATAGTGACTTCGCTACAGGCAGGGTACTCACTAGAAAAATCTCTTTTGCAGTCCGAAAAGGAGCTGAGCCGACTTTATTCCAAGGATGCAGTGATTATAGGCCTTGTTCATATAATGAATCAAAAAATAGCAATGAATGTCCAGGTTGAAAAGGCATTTGAAGAATTTGCAAATGCTATAGGCCTTGATGATGCCATGAGCCTTGCAGAAATTATTGCATTCGCAAAACGAAGCGGTGGTAACTACGGTAAGAATATTCATGATACAGCTATAAAGATAGAAGAGAATTTAGCAGTCAAAGAAGAGATAGAAACCATAACAACCGAAAAGCGATTAGAGCTAAAGGTTATGTGTGTAATGCCAATGGGAATCCTAGCTTATATTTCTATAACTTCAAAGAGCTTTATTGCTCCCTTGTATGGTAATTTGTTAGGAATTTTTGTTATGACAACATGCCTGATTATATACGGAATATTGATTTTGATAGGAAGAAAGATAATTACCATAAAGGTTTAGAAAGGAATATAGGTTGAAGAATATAAAAATCATTCTCATAGCAATAGTAGCGTTGGGAGTTCTCCTGTTGGTTGTTGATTATAGGGCCACAAAGGTTGATTTTGATGGAAGGCTCGAACGAAATGCAGCAGGCGGTTCAGCTAGACGTGAAACATTGGACCTGAGCTTTCTAGAGGAAAATCAAGAGTTGGAAGTAGAGGTATCCCCTAAGGGTTTGTCTGAAAAGGAGATAGAACAGGCCTTTGAGACTGCAGTTGCAGAAATTGATAAAACCTACCTAGGTGAAAATGTCAGTGCCAATGAAGTAAGTCATAATCTGGTTCTGAAGGATAGATATGCAAATGGCTTAGTTGAAGTGGAATGGACATTTGATAAATTCGGATACATTTCCGAAAAGGGAGTAATCAATAAGGACAAAGTCCCAACGGATGGCCAATTAATAACCCTTACTGCAAATATGTTTTGCCAGGAAGCTCAGCGAATATACAGCTTTTGTCTAGTGGTTGTACCGCCTGGATTAGATACAACAGAAGGCCAATTAGATGCAATAAAAAATGCTGTGAAAGAGGTGGACGAAAGTAGTCAAAAGGAGGATGCGCTTGTTCTCCCTAATCAGGTGGCTGATATGAAGCTTACCTGGAAAAAGAAAATGGATTACCGAGGTCTACAAATTATCATACTTGGCTTCATTACTGTTGCAGGAATAACGCTAGGTAAAAAGAAGGATCAGCAAAAGCTAAAAAGCCAAATGATTGATGAGATGGATATTGATTATCCAATGATTGTAAGTGAGCTCTGCATATTAATGGGAGCAGGTATGAGCTTTAGAAAAGCCTTAGAGCGAATGGTTGTTAAATACAGCAATAGCCTAAAGAAGGGCAAAACTCAGAAGAGACCTGGCTTTGAGCAGATGCTGGTTACCTATAGGCGAATGACAGATGGATTAAGTGAAATTCAAGCCATAGAAGAGCTTGGTGCAAAATGCGAAAGCAAAAATTATAGAAAGCTGTCAATGTTGCTAAGTCAGAATCTAAGAAAGGGCTCAAAGGATTTGATAGATTGTTTGGAAAAAGAACAGCAGAACGCCTTTGAGCTAAGAAAACAAAGGGCGATCAGAGCAGGTGAGGAGGCATCAACAAAGCTGCTTATTCCAATGGCTGGGATGCTGTTTATTGTAATTGTCATTCTTGTTATACCTGCTGTGCTTCAAATAAACATTTAAAAGAGAGGAAAGAAAAATGTATTTAATAAAGAATAAGATAAAGAAATTTCTAATTGAAGAAGATGGAATTGGTACCGTCGAGATGATACTTATCCTGGTTGTTCTCATTGGACTTGTTATCATCTTCAAAACACAGTTAACAGAGCTTGTTAATAGCATATTTGAGAAAATCAATAGTCAAGCTGGTAGAGTGTAGTGCTTAAAGGTTCGTTAACGGTATTTCTGTCTTTAATCATGGTGTCAGTAATGACCTTGATATTTGCTATGTCTGAATTGGTTCGTTTGGTTTCAATAGACCGGCTGGCACAGGAATATACAGACATGGCAGTGGAGAGTGCGTTTTCAGAATACAATCCCTACCTTTGGACTAACTACAGGATACTGGCAATAGATTTAGGCTACGGGACAGAAAATGTAGGTCCTGAAATGTTTGAAACAAAAATTGCTGATTACTGTCAGGTGAATTCTGATGTGGAAGAAGGAAATAACTATGGTCGCCTACCTGTGGCCAGCTGTCAGGCGTTGAAATATGGTTTGCTAACAGATAAAAGTGGCCAGCCAGTAGTAGAGCTTGGCGTAAAGGCTGCAGGGGAAGGCTTAGCAGCTCAGATAATTGATGGAGTCCAAGGCAATATTGATGAAATCAATGGAGTTGAAAAAGTAGAGGTTGAGGAGCAGGCAAGCTCTGGAAATAAAGAATTAGAGAATGCCAAGGCTGCTAATGCAGAAGCAAAAAGAAGAGCAGCTGAAGACCATAACCCGCGAACAAATCCATCTGATTATCCTGACCCAGGCAGTGTGGAGGACGACCCCTTTGATGCATTTGATGTTTTAAAGGAATCAGCATCCACAGGCTTGTTATCAATGGTGGTAGCAACAGATAAGGTGTCAAACCTAGAAATCGATGTAGATAACATGCCAAGCGCCAGACAGTTAAATGTAGGCAATCTAGAAATAGAAGCTGATACAGGGATGATTGATAAAGCATTGTTTATTGACTATTTAATGACGAATTACAGTAGCTATAACAATAGCTTGAAGCATGATGGCATCCAGTATGAGGTTGAATATTTAATAGCTGGAGCCCAGTCAGATACACAAAATCTTGCGGCGGTGGTGGGAGAGATTCTGCTGCTTAGAGAAGCTGCAAATTTTGCCACCATAATGAACAATACCCATCTAAATCTTCAAGCTGAAGCAGTAGCTGAAACCCTTGCAGGATTTACTATGAATCCCGCAATTATTAAGGCGGTGAAGCTAGGTTTAATAGCTGCATGGGCATATGCAGAAAGCATACTTGATTTACGATTGTTACTCTCTGGCGGTAAGGTGCCCATAGTCAAAAATTTAGATCAATGGACATCAGACATTTACCATTTGTCCCAGATAGCAAATTTAAATACAAAAGCAAAGGATTGCAGCAGCGGAATGAGCTATGACGCATATCTTATGGCTTTTCTAGCGCTAAATTCAAACGAAACACTTGGAATGAGAGCACTGGACGTTATGGAAAATGCATTGGCACAAACAGAGGATTACAAAACTGTAAAGATGGACAATATGCTTTATGCAGCAGAGATAGAATTAAGCTTTGCTCCAGAAGAAATGTTTTTGTCACTACTGGACAGCAGTAGAGGAGCAGAAGGCTACAGCATAGCAAAAAGAAAATTCCTGACATATTAAAAAGGAGAGGAGGTGTAAAAAGGTGTCTCTAACAATCAAAAATTTATTTTTTCCCCATAACTCTAATACTAAAAAATATACAACAATCAAATCGCCTATCTGTATACAATCAAAAGAGATGCCTTTTTATGCCTCCTCTAAAAAGGCAAGCTACACAATTGAAGCGGCAATCATAATGCCCCTTTTTATAACGATGATGATTTTTGGAGTATTTCTTTTTCGAGTTATACAAGTGCAAACAGGAGTGCAGCAGGCCATAGATATCTCCAGTAGAACTATGGCAGTGACCCTTGGAAATGTTTTAAACGAAGGGGAGTCAGACAAAGATGTTGAACCTTCTGAACAAAATCCTAGCAGCGAAGTGCTTTTGGTGGCAACGATTGCCATGTCAGAAGCAGAAATATTGGAAAAGTCAGTACCTGCTGAATTTGTAGATGGCGGATATGCTGGTTTTAATTTTCTGGAGAGTAATGTTGAAGGAAATTATATAGATTTAAAAGTCAATTATACTATGACATTTCCGGTTGGATTGTTGGGAGACTACTCCTTTGGAGTCAGTCAAAGAGCAAGAAATAGGAAATGGGTAGGCTACGATAAAGCTGAGAATACTGTGGATTCACAATATGTGTACATTACGGATCATGGAGAGGTTTACCACTCAAGCTGTAACTGCACCTATTTGAGGCCATCGGTACACCGAAAGCCAATTGAGGAGTTGGCAACTGCTAGAAATATGGGTGGAGCAATTTATTATGAGTGCCAACGATGTAAAAATACCGTAGCCCACGATTTTGTATTTTTGACAGATTACGGAACCGCATATCATAACGATGCCAATTGTACAGAGATAAAGCACAACATTAAAAAGGTTTTATACGAAGAGGTCAAGGACACCATGAGACCCTGCAGCAAATGTGGAAAAGTTTACGAATAGGATACTTAAATGAGAGAAATAGGATTAATTTGCCTGTTTGGCTTTACATCCTTTGATGATATAAAAACCAAACAGGTTAGAGTGTTAGAGCTGATAGTTTTTGGATTGCTTGGAATAATTATTAATTTCATAAGTCCTTCGATTACCCTAAAAAGCATTGCTGGCGGGGTAGGGATAGGACTAGTACTATTTTTTTTTTAGTCATATTACGAAGGAAAAAATTGGCAAAGGGGACGCTATCATCATAGCGATTACTGGCTTATATCTTGGATGGATAAATACGCTAGTTTTGCTTTGGATTAGCTCAATATTTGCATTGATCGCCGGAGTAATAATTATTAAAAAATATGGATTAAGGTCAGATCATGAGATTCCCTTTATTCCATTTTTGACACTTGGGTATTTATCCATGTATTTAATTCGTTTTATATGGAGCGTATTTTTATGAGATTAAAAGCCAGCTACACAGTGGAGGCAGCTGTTATTATTAGCTTTAGTTTTATTGTGTTTGGTATGGCAGTAGGAGTTGTCTATGAAGTGTTTCAACAGTGTGTATCCTATCCAGCTGAACACGGCAGTTCCTTTGACGCAATCCAATTATTCAGACTAAAAGAAGCTTTAATGGGAGTTATAAATGCAGTAAAGGATTAGTTATATGGAAATCAACTATACACGAAAACACAATGATAGTGTTATGTCGATTGTAGGGCAGGTTGATGCAGTAGATTACGAAAAGAAAATGATAGAGGCCAACAAGATTGGCCTGTTACTGGATTTTTCAGTTATGGAAATCAATGGTATGACACATTATAACTACACCATCAGTCGAATGGAAAATGTGGAAGACTATTTAGAAGGCATGAACTTTTCACTAGAAGCCATAGAAAAAATCGTAATCAATTTGCAAATCGCCCTGTCCGAATTAGAAAAATATTTAATTGATGAAAACCATATTCTTCTAAGAAAAGAAACCCTGTTTTTAGAGAGAGCTAACGGTAGCGTTAGGACTCAGCTATGTTATTATCCAGCAGACAATGGCACCATACAGGAACAATTTAGAGGGCTGATGGAATATATTATTACCCATCTTGATAGTGGTGACAGAAAAAATGCCGAAAAGATTTTTGGGCTTTATGACATCTGTGTGAAGGATGATTACACCTTAGAAGAACTTAGGGATTTCATACAAGAAAACAAAGACGAAGGGCCGGAAATAATTATAAATAAAATTGAGCTTGAACCTGCAAGCGCTGAAAGTACCGAGGATTGGCAGGAGCCAAATAATGATTTTAGCGAAAATCTATATGACTTATATCCTCAGGAAGAAAAGAAAAATATATTCTCGGAATTGTTTGCAAAGGTCAAAGGTTCATTTGGAAAAAATGGCAGTCAGTCATTTACAAAATCTTTAAAATTCGAAGATTTTATAGTAGAGCCGACTGAGGAAATCGAAGAGAAAACAGTCTTGTTAAAAGACGCAGTTCCGGCCGGAAAATTGGTATACGACGGCCAAAGTGATGAGGAGAACTTTATTATCACGAAGGACATTTTCAGAATTGGAAGTGGGAAAAATAATGATGCAGTCCTTCATTCTAGAGCAGTTAGTTCAACTCACGCCAAAATATACCGGGAAAATGGTAGTTATTTTCTAGAGGATTTAAATTCTTTAAATGGTAGCTTTGTGGGAAGTAACCTTTTGGAATACAAGAATAGAGTGAAATTAAAAACAATGGATGTTATCAGATTTGCTGATGTGCAGTTTGTATTTATGTAAGCAATTTATTGTTATAATCCCCTATATTTGGTACAATAGTCTAAGTTTCGGGTGTTTGTACCCAATTATAGTTAGGAGATATATAAATGGGAATCATTGATAAGGTATTTGGCACACATTCTGAGCGCGAGCTCAAAAGAATCAAGCCAATCGTGGATAAAATAGAATCCTACAAGGATGACATGGGCAAGCTCACTGATGAGCAGCTTCGTGACAAGACTACAGAGTTCAAGGAGCGTCTTGCTAAGGGTGAGACATTAGATGACATTCTTCCAGAGGCTTATGCTACCGTTCGTGAGGCAGGCAAGCGTGCCCTTGGTATGGAGCACTTTAGAGTACAGCTCATCGGTGGTATTATTCTCCATCAGGGTCGTATCGCAGAGATGCGTACTGGTGAAGGAAAGACACTTGTATCTACACTTCCAGCATATCTTAATGCTCTTGAGGGCAAGGGTGTTCACATCGTTACTGTTAACGATTACCTTGCTAAGCGTGATGCTGAGTGGATGGGTGAGGTTCACCGTTTCTTAGGCCTTACAGTTGGTGTCGTTTTAAATGATATGACAAAGGAAGAGCGTCAGGCTGCTTACAATTGTGATATTACATACATCACAAACAACGAGCTTGGTTTCGACTATCTTCGTGACAATATGTGCGTATATGAGAAGGATCTCGTTCAGAGAGGACTTCACTACTGCATCATCGATGAGGTTGACTCAGTTCTTATTGATGAGGCTCGTACACCACTTATCATTTCAGGTCAGTCAGGCAAATCTACTAAGCTCTACGAGCTTTGCGATGTTTTAGCTCGTCAGTTAAAGCGTGGTGAAGATTTACCAGAATTCTCTAAAATGGATGCCATCATGGGCGTTGAGAGAAATGAGACAGGTGACTTCATCGTTGATGAAAAGGACAAGGTTGTTAACCTTACAGCACAGGGTGTTGAAAAGGTTGAGCAGTTCTTCCATATTGAGAACCTTGCAGATCCAGAGAATCTCGAGATTCAGCATAATATTATCCTTGCACTTCGTGCTCACAATCTTATGTTCAAGGATCAGGATTACGTTGTTTCAGATGGTCAGGTAATGATCGTTGATTCATTTACAGGACGTATCATGCCAGGTCGTCGTTACTCTGATGGTTTACATCAGGCTATCGAGGCAAAGGAGCATGTTGAGGTTAAGAGAGAGTCTATGACTCTTGCTAACATCACATTCCAGAACTTCTTCAACAAATACGACAAGAAGGCTGGTATGACAGGTACTGCTCTTACAGAGGAGCAGGAGTTCCGTGATATCTATGGAATGGACGTTGTTGAGGTTCCTACAAACAGACCTGTTCAGCGTATCGACCATGATGATGCCGTTTACAAGACAAAGGCTGAAAAGTACAAGGCAGTTGTTGAGGAAGTTAAAAAGGCTCATGCTAAGGGACAGCCAGTACTTGTTGGTACTATTGATATTGATATTTCAGAGCTTGTATCTAAGATGCTTCGCAGAGAGGGCATTGAGCACAACGTACTTAATGCAAAGTTCCATGAAAAGGAAGCTGAGATTGTAGCCGAGGCTGGTAAGCACGGCGCTGTTACAATCGCTACTAACATGGCTGGTCGTGGTACTGATATCAAGCTTGATGAGGAGGCTCGTGCAGCAGGTGGTCTTAAAATCATCGGTACAGAACGTCACGAATCTCGTCGTATAGACAATCAGCTCCGTGGACGTTCAGGTCGTCAGGGTGATGTTGGTGAATCACAGTTCTTCATCTCACTTGAGGATGATCTTATGAGACTCTTCGGTTCAGAGAGACTTATCACTATGTTCAACGCTCTTGGTATTCCAGAGGGTGAGCAGATTAAACATAAAATGCTTTCAGGTGCCATCGAAAAGGCTCAGAAGAAGATTGAGGAAAACAACTTCTCAGCTCGTAAGAACCTTCTTGATTACGACCAGGTTATGAATGAGCAGAGAGAGCTTATTTACGCTCAGAGACGTAGAGTTCTTCAGGGAGAGGATATGCATGATCAGATTCTCTCAATGATTCGTGATAAGGTTGATGAGTGTGTAGAGAAGACTATTCCAGATGATGTGGAAAAAGAACTTTGGGAGTTACCAGAGCTTAATCATCTCCTTTGCCCAGTTATTCCAGTGCCAGTTATGACACAGCTTTCTATCGGCAACATCAAGAGCAAAAAGGAGCTTAAAGAAAAGCTTACAGACATCGCTCTCAAAATGTACGATGCAAAGGAAAAGGAATTCGAACAGCCAGAGCAGTTTAGAGAGGTTGAGAGAGTTATTCTCCTTAGAGTTATCGACCGTAAGTGGATGGAAGAAATCGATGACATGGAGCAGCTTCGTCAGGGTATTCGTCTCCAGGCATACGGTAACCGTAATCCTATCGATGAGTACAAGGCAGCCAGCTACGATATGTTGGATTCAATGAATGCATCAATTATCAACGATACACTTACAATGCTTTACAGAATTCGTATCGAGAAGAAGGTAGAGCGTGAAGAAGTAGCCAAGGTTACTGGAACAAACAAGGATGAGTCAGCTACTCGTGCACCAAAGAAGCGCGCCGAGAAGAAGATTTTCCCTAACGACCCATGTCCATGTGGAAGTGGATTGAAGTATAAATTATGCCATGGTCGTGTGAAATAATATGAATCAATTAGAAGAATACTACAATAAATTCAACGAAGATAAACGCCTTAACAGCCGCCACGGCAAAATGGAGTTTATCGTTACAATGAAATATGTTCATAAGTATTTGGATGTTTTAACAAAGGAAATGGGGATGTCTAAATCAGACATCTCCATTTTAGATATAGGCGCCGGAACAGGTCGCTACAGCATTCCTCTTTACGAAGAGGGCTATGATGTGACTGCAGTAGAGCTTGTTAAGCATAATCTTGGCATGCTCAAGGCAAAAGGTAGCGGAGTTAAAGCATTTCAGGGCAACGCATTGAAGCTCAAGCGTTTTGATGCAGACACCTTTGATTTCACATTACTTTTTGGCCCAATGTATCATCTAAAGACAAAGGAAGAACAGCTACAGGCTCTCTTAGAGGCCAAGCGTGTTACAAAGCCTGGTGGATATATTCTTGTAGCTTATGTTATGAACGAATATGCTTTTCTTACCTACGGTATTAAGGAGGGGCATGTTTTAGAAAACATAGCAGATGGCAAGCTTGACGATACATTTCATGTTCGCCCTGGTGAGGATGACCTCTACATGTTTATGAGAACAGAGGATATCGAGGCATTAAATGCCGAGGCAGGGTTAGAGAGAGTACAGATTATCTCTCCAGATGGTCCAGCGAACCACATGCGCCGTGAGGTCAATGCCCTTACAGAAGAGCAGTTTCAGCAGTTTATCAATTACCAATTAGCAGTTTGTGAGAGAGCTGATTTGCTTGGCGCATCTGCACATACAGTAGACATACTTAGAAAATAACTTTATTTATCCTTCGGTATATCACCGAATTTCCCACTATTTATTAATAAAACAATGACCATAAACTTGGGTCCTATGCAAAGGACCTTAGTTTTTGATGGAAATTTTAGAAAAAATAGAAACAACGAGGATAAAGAATTATGGAAGTTACGAATAAATTAATAGAACAAATTAACGAGAAGCTTGAAAACCATTATGTTACTATAAGCCAGGTGAAAAAGAATAATGTTGAAAAAAAGGGTATAACAATCATCCCTAAAGAAGGCAACAGAACAGTATGTCCCACTATTTATGTAGATGATATCAGTACATTCAGTGAAGTAATGGAGATTGTTAGAGCAGCAGCGGATATTGAAGCACCAGTTCTTGATATAGAAAAACTGACTTCAAGAGAATATATTAGCAATAACTTAAGAGCAGCTGTAATATCAAGGGATAATGTGATTCTAGAAGATGAGGATGTTGTTTACCGCCCATTTCTAGATATGGCCATCATATATAGAATAGTTGTACCTGCACCATCAACTGGGCAAATAGGCACAATTTTACTGAAAAAAAGCATGCTAGAATACAGTGGAATAAAGGAAGTGGAACTCTATGAGATTGCAAAAGCTAATAGAGACTACCAGGTCAAGACCTTGTTTGAAATGCTGTACGATATCACAGGAGTGGATTACGAAGCTAAATACAAAGACGATGCGCCTGAAGTATATGTAGTGACTTCTTTGGACAGAAGATTAGGAGCATCAATTTTATTTACAGATCTATTTAAAGAAGTAGGCGAAAAAATCAGTGAAAAGGTATATGTAATACCATGTAGCATTCATGAGATTCTTTTAGTTCCTTGTGATGAGCGTATTGATATAGATGGCTTGCGAGAATTAGTTAAGTATGTAAATGCGACAGAGGTTTCATTAGAAGATAAGCTAACTGACTCTGTTTATTACTTGGATGAAAATGGAATTAGCATAGCGGCATAGTGATAATGTACAAAATTGACCGTTTCAAATTGTGCAATTCGTACGATTTATCAATAGAACTTTCTGAAAAAGGTGGTATTCTATAGACAACAATTGTTTTACGGTTTTATTTGGAGGTTCTTATGGGTATTTTCAGAGAATTATTTGACAGTGAAGACGGCAAGGTTATGACATTCATAGATTATTTAAAAAGCAGCTACATCGACTAACAGTCGATAGCTGCTTTTGCTTTATTAAAACTAGAAAGATAATGAGGCCTGTGACTCAGCCTTTTTGCGAGGGCTGGTGCCATAGGTCTTTTTGTATGCTCTTAAGAATGTTGAGTAGGTTTTAAAGCCGGCTGCTTCAGAGGCCTCGACAATAGATGCACCGGTATTTATAAAGGATTGGGCTAAGGATAGCCTTTTTATGGTAATATAATTTCCAACTGTATACCCAGTTTCCTGTTTAAAGGTATGCATTAAATAGTATCTAGAGATGTAGAACTGCTCGCTAATTGAGTCAACGGATAAATCCTCTGTTAAATGCTGGTTTATATATTGGATAATTGAAAAAACAGTGCTGCCAGCATAGTTAGTAGAAATATATTCCACCTCGTCGCTTAAAGTAGCTCGATTCAATTCAATCATGAATTCAAGGAAAAGTACCTGCATCAATAGTTCATTGGCATAGGCATCATTTCCTAGATTGTTGATGAGCCTGTTTATAGATGCAGCCACAGGAGAATTCTTGAAGGAGCGGAGCCTCAGCACGTGGGTATCATTTTCAATTGCATTTACAAAACAGTAGGATAGATCGTTGTTTTCCTTGGAATACTCGGCTAGGAAATCCTTGGAAATATAGATAATGATACGCTCATAAACTGAATTGTCATTAAAAATTGGACGGTGGACCTCTCCAGCATTTACAAAAACAATATCGTCAGGCTGCAAGTCATAGTTTTGTCCTTCGATAGAATATGAAGTGTTGCCTGCCAAATGTATAAGAATCTTGTGGAAATCATGATAATGGAAGTCAATTTCCCCAAGATTTGAATCAGAAAGATGGAATATTTTAAAGTCAGAATACAAATAACCTTTTTTAAAGAATTCTGTCATTTTGCGCACCTCCATGAATATTTTAATGCAAAATAACACTATTTGCAATATATAGGGCACTATAAACAATTAACATAGAGAAAAGTGCGATGTATACTAAAATTAATAAAAATGACTATCATTATGTACTCGCACCCGTTCATACAAGAAAGGATAGGATATGAAATTTACAAAAATGCATGGCTGTGGAAATGATTATGTTTATGTCAATCTCTTCCAAGAAAAGCTTGAAAATCCAGCGGAAACATCAATTAAAGTAAGCGACAGACATTTTGGAATCGGCTCAGATGGTCTTATTACAATTGGTCCTAGCGATATTGCTGATTTCAGAATGAGAATATATAACGCAGACGGTTCTGAGGCAGAGATGTGCGGTAATGGAATCCGTTGCGTAGCAAAATATGTTTATGACCACAAGCTCACAGACAAAACTGAGATTTCAGTTGAGTCCGGAGCAGGCATCAAGTATTTGACCCTCTATGTAAAAGATGGCAAGGTTGATCAGGTAAGAGTCGACATGGGCGAGCCAATCCTCGAGCCAGCTCAGATTCCAGTAGTATCTGACAAGGATAAAGTCATCGACGAGCCAATCGAGGTTGGTGGCAAAACATGGAATATGACATGTGTTTCTATGGGAAACACACACGCCGTTGTTTTTGTAGATGACACAGAGCATTTTGAACTGGAAAAATATGGTCCACTTTTTGAAAACCATGAGAGATTTCCTAAGCGCACCAACACAGAGTTTGTACAGGTTATTTCAAGGACCGAAGCAAACATGCGAGTTTGGGAAAGAGGTTCTGCAGAGACATGGGCTTGCGGAACTGGTACTTGCGCTACAGTAATGGCATGTATTTTAAATAAAAAAACAGACAACAAGGTTTTGGTACATCTTAGAGGCGGTGACCTGACAATCGAGTATGATGAGAACACAAACCACGTATTTATGACTGGCCCAGCCACCGAGGTATTTAGCGGAGAAATCGAGGTATAACATGAAATTAGTAGATTTATTAGATAGATTAGATTACGAATTATATGCAGGTGAGCTTGATAGAGAGATTTCTACACTTACATATGATTCTAGAAAAGTTGAGAAGGACAGCGTTTTCGTTTGCATCTCAGGTACAGTGAGAGATGCTCACGATTTTATCCCTGATGTTATCGAAAAGGGAGCTAGCGTTATCATCATCGAAAAGGACGTAGAGCCAGTTGATGGCATTACTTACATCAAAGTAAAAAACAGCCGTGAGGCACTTGCTTACACATCTGCAGCATACTTTGGTCACCCAGCTGAGCAGCTCAAAACAATTGGTATCACAGGTACAAAGGGCAAAACAACAACTACTTACATGGTTAAGTCAATCCTTGAGAGCGCTGGCATCAAAACAGGACTTATCGGTACAATCGAGTCTATCGTTGGTGATGAGCGTATCCCAGCAGTTAACACTACACCAGAGTCATACCGCGTACAGGAGCTTTTCCGCCAGATGGTAGATGCCGGTCTTGACGCAGTAGTTATGGAGGTTAGCTCACAGGCACTCATGCTTCATAGAGTATCAGGCTTTACATTTGATATCGGCGTATTTACAAACCTTGAGCCAGACCATATTGGTGAAAATGAGCACAAGGATTTCGAGGACTATATGCACTGCAAGAGCCTTCTCTTCAGACAGTGTAAAACAGGTATCTTCAATGGCGATAGCGAGCACATCGAAGGCATTTTAAAAGGTCACACATGCGACGTTGTTAAGTACGGTTACGGAAAAGACAACGACCTTATTGCTGAGAATGTTGAGCTCCTTAACGAGAATGGTGCTCTTGGCGTTAGATACCACATCACTGGCAAGGAAAACATGACAGTAGAGGTAAATGTACCAGGAACATTCTCTGTATATAACTCACTTACTGCAGTGGCTATTTGCAAGCAGTTTAATGTTGCTGAGGACAAAATCAAGGCAGCCCTTATGGATGTACATGTAAAGGGACGTATTGAGCTTATCCCAGTATCAAAGAAGTTTACAGTAATGATTGATTATGCGCACAATGCTATGGCACTTGAGAGCTTACTTACTACACTCAAGGCTTATGAGCCAGGTCGCTTGGTTTGCTTATTTGGCTGCGGTGGAAACCGTGCAAAATCAAGAAGATACGAAATGGGTGAGGTTAGCTCAAAGCTTGCTGATTTAACAGTAGTTACATCTGACAACCCACGTAACGAGGAGCCGATGGACATCATCAATGACATTCTCATTGGTGTGCATAAGGCAGACGGCGAGTACGTAACAGTACCTGACCGCAAGGAGGCAATCAGATATTGCCTTACAAATGCAAAAGAGGGCGATATCATTGTTCTCGCTGGTAAGGGCCACGAGGATTACCAGGAAATCAAGGGTGTTAAGCACCACATGGACGAGCGCGAGTTAATCGCAGATATTATTAAGGAGGACGGTCATGACATTATTTAGAGGTGCAGGAGTAGCACTTATCACTCCATTCAATGACGATGAAACTGTAAATTATGACATGCTTGGTACTCTAATTGACAGACAGGTAGAGGGCGGCACTGATGCTATCATTGTATGCGGCACAACAGGCGAGCCAGCTACAATGAGTGAGGAAGAAAAGCTTTCTGTAATCGACTTTACAGTAAAGCGCGTTAACCACAGAATCCCAGTAATTGCAGGCTCTGGCGGCAATTCTACTAGACTTGTAATTGATTTTTCAAAGAAGATTGAGGCACTTGGCGTAGATGGACTTCTTATTGTTACACCATTCTACAACAAGGCTACACAGCAGGGACTTTACGAGCATTATTCAAAAATTGCCAAAGCAATTGATTTACCTATTATCATGTACAACGTT
>JAEEGH010004202.1_pt1 | contig 37146 bp, 28 predicted proteins | sample 9134181 | NCBI WGS metagenome assembly JAEEGH01 (sample SAMN16246544, study PRJNA631951) | gut metagenome | biome: gut microbiome; feature: rumen; material: DP-attached | host: Bos | place: Iran: Karaj | collected 2018-10
GGCTATTGCGTACAGCACTCCATAGATGAGCGGATAATCAAAGGTGACGAATAATCAAAAAAACAAGTTTATGAATTATTAACGAGCCCTGTTTCATGTCTCATTCCACGGGGTGCTGAGTAGTTACTATTAACCTACTCATTGCTAAAAACATTTAATTCTGGATATTCTTCATTAAAACACTTCAGCTCCTCATATTTTCTATGAGGAACTTGTTCCTTATTCCAAGCACTACCAGTACTTTCATCCTCCCAACTTACATCGGAAAAAATCATCGTAGTGTGAATCAAGTGGCGACTTTCAAAGGCTTCATCATCTAGGTCTCTAAAGAAATAGTGATTTTTCTGCCTAAAATCAGCATCATTAAACTTAGAGTTATCCCTCTTATAAAGCAAGACCAAATTGCCGATACAATGCTCAGACCCTTGATAGACATGTTTGTCATCAGGGCACATCCATTTCATATCTTCCCGCCACAATTTTATTTCATCAATATGTTTTTCATCCAACTCTTTATCATCCCATCCAAGAGTTTTGTTTTCATCGTTTCTATGGCCAATCTTTGATTTAGGATAAATGTGTTCGAGAGATCGGTCTCGTTCAATATTGAAATTAAACTTACGTCCTTTCCGCTTTTGGTCTTGATTGTCTTGTTTGATGTTTTGCCTAAGAAGCCATCTATATGCAACTTCGTAATTTTGCAAAAAAAGTAAATTACTTTCTAATGCAGTTAAGAAAACTCTACGAGCATCATTATACTTTTCAATATTAAATGAGACTATATCCTCATGGTTTACACCTATTATTGCCCAATCATAATATCGTTTTAGTTCTTCTTCTGTTTTTGTGTGAGTTTCTTCATACTGATTACTTAATGCAAAGAACCATTTAAGAAAAGCAAAACGTTGCTCAGAACTGTTTCTGATATACAGTATAACACCAAGGTAATTATATAATTTCGAATTGAAATATACATCTTCTATACTCTTCTGAAGAAGTCTCATTCTCTTAAAGACTTCTTTTGATTGTTTTATGCTTTGCTCATTAAGCATTTTATCACGGAAGTCTTTAAATGAAACCCTATAATTGTTGGATATCAGTGGTAATAGCCAACCGAGTTGTTTCCCGTCTGTGCGGAAATATTTAACTATTTCCTCATCATTCCACCAATGCAACCAATAGTCCCATTCACGAGCCAAACGGCTTCGCATTTCTGAATGTTCTGCTTCTAGAATTCTTTTATCCTCACGAGATGCACATCTTAATAACTCCGCCTTTATCAGTTCCTCTTCTGTCATCTTTACCTTATTGCCATTCATCATTGTAAGCACAATTTTGGCTTGCACCTCTGGTATTATAACGAACAAAAACTTGACAAAATCTAATAAAAAAGATAGTAAATCATTCTTGTCATAACCATCAAGTTCTTTCTCAAATATTCGGAGTGTCCGCTTGAAAAAGAAAATATCCTGGAACTCTTCATCTTCTTTTCTTGCTATTGAATCCAAATCAATTATTTTAAGATAATCATTAGATTGAGTTCGTATTTGATACTTAATTCTCAAATTTCCATCATATTTGAGAAACCTTAGTAATAGATAAAAGAATGTAGTGCGTTGCTGTCCATCTACAAGATGAATGTCATATGAATTAATATCTCCATGAACTGTGATTCCTTGTAAAAAGACTTCTTTTTTCACTGAATAGGCATCCTTCAGTGTTTTGATTAAGAATGTGACAGAGTCTACTGTTTCACTCTTTTTTTTCTGTCCCCAAACATATCCTCTTTGATAATCGGGTATAACAAAAGCTCCTTCGTCATGTAGAAGGTTAATATACTCTTTAAGAGTTATTGTTGACTTCTTAATCCTTTCCTTTAATGGAGGAATGTTCATTCCTTTATTGATATTCATTTTTTCAACCTCCTCAAATTTAAATCAATTTACTTGCCAACAACTTGCTTATGATATCATTGTATTTCCCTTTGATCTTGCATGGTGGTTCCTCTTCATCAGGAAAGAGAGAATGCAAATAAGCTTTTTCATACTCTTCTGCAAAAGTTTCAGGGGAATCAATATCGTTTTCTATTGCATACTCAAAGCCTTTCATGTAGCTATTATGTGCCTCAATGCCCAAGAGATTATCGTCATCAGGCCAGTACTCTTCATAAAGGTTTTCAAAAGCTGTAGCTATCCTTCTTGCCTTATCATCATCTCGACCTTTATTTATGCATTCCTCATATTTTGAAGCATATAGTTCGCAATAATCAGGTGAAATAACATCTAAATAGTGAAGTGCATATTGCCTTGCATAAACGCCACTCTTGCCTTTCTCAATCAGCGACTTGTATAGATTTGTGTACTCGTGTGCTCTATTTTCTGCATCCATAAAACCATCATGAAAGAAGTCAATGTATGATTTCACAAAAACAGGGTCATCACAAAGTGACTTGGTAAAGATTGCCAAATCCTTATCTGCTTTTTCTTCACCAAAGTTCTTACATACATTGTTGTATGCTTCATTTGCGCTATCGTCTTTTGGCCAGCTAACTCTATAATCAGCATAGGTACTGACCCATAGCTTGGAAAGGCCTAATTTGATTTGCTCAGCATATATTTTAACCCATTCACCTGCGAGTTCGATGCTTGAGTTAATATCATCTTGCTCTGGCTCATATGAATCTGCAATATCGTTCAACCGCTCAATCGCATTCTTTTTAAACAAGGGGAAATAGAGGACATCTATTCCTAATGTCCTAAATGATTCTTTAAGCACTTCATCAGCGATTGTCCATTTCTGTTTACCACCCATAATCAACAAATTAGTCCAACTTCACGAAATCAAAATCATACTTGGAACAGTTGGCACGCTTGTAGTCGAATTGGAACATGCGCATGTATTGCTCCTGAATCTCCACGGCACCATTGTAGAATGGATCTGTGGTATGTTGGCGAGTGGTCACGGTGATAACCATATCAGGAGTCAGCACTGTGCCATTTGTCCGTTTGGTACGCTTTGGCGTTATACGAAATACTCTGCTCATCGGCTTTTAGCTATTAGTTTCGATTGCAAATATACTGTTTTTTATTGAATTATATGTCATCAGAATCAAAATAATCCAAAAGAAGCATGACACTTTCGCTTTGAAGGCACTTAAGTAAAATTTTTAGCAATCCAAAGGGATTAGTTTTTTGCATTCTTTTCAGTAATGGGGCCATCAATAAACAAGTAATATGGCCAGTATGATTACCAATGGCAGTATAGAGGTTATATTGACTTGCTTCCGTTTCAGACAATAGCCGTTCTTTCGTACTTCCATCCGTCAAGAAAATGTCAACTGTTCTCCCTGCATAATAACAAGAGTTGTCTGTTTGTCGCCTCTCTATTCTTAGATATGCATTCCCTAAAATTTGATACATATCAGAATAACCTTCGTTCTCGTTTTTATATAGGAAAACAACATCCCCTTTTGATAATTCCCTCATGAGACCGGTTTCTGCAGTAAGTTTGTTCTCTGAAAAAGCATATAAAAGATTCCCATTATTAAACATTTTCACATTTACCCTGTTATCGATTGCATTGACGTGCCAGCAATGGATTCTTCCTGTTTTATATTCATCCCACACACGATTAATTACCTGACGTTTCCAATGTGGTTCTGGCTGACAGGTGTTAATATCAATTTTAATTAGCCTATTGAAGATTCGAAACTTCATTGTGCTTTAACTACATAATCTCTAGTATTCACCAGTCATTTTCTTAGGCCTATCATTCAACATCCAACATGCTCTTTGCACTTCGTAAACGCCAATGCCCTCTTGATCATTAACCTCAATCAGATGGTCATAATAGTCTTCTCCAACCAAGATTTTCTCATCATCAAGAATCACGTAGCGGGCATCTTTCGAGGCATGCTTTTGTAACCACATATCTATCTCCAGAGCTTTCGCTAGCTTTGGAGGAGCAGAAAGCAGCTCACCATTGATTGCATCTTGGAAGGTAGTGCTAAGCAGAATGGGAGTCATAGAATAGATTTCTCCTGGCATAGCCCTATCCTTCCACATTAGCTTCATCCTTTCGACTCCCTCATTACGCCAAGTAGAAGAAATCACAACTTTGCAACCAGTCCTGTTGATAATCTGTCGCAGGTATTCCACAGTCTGAGGGTCGAAGATGGGGCCATACTCATCATAGGCATCAATGCCTTCCTTCTTCATTCGTTTCTGATAGTTGCCAGTATTCAGTACACCGTCAAAGTCGAGGAACAGATACTTTTCGCCTTCATCCCTTGGCATTAACTTCTGATACAGGTCTTCCTGAGCCTCCTCTGCTGTATTGCCTATACCTATTAGGTATTCTTTACTCTTTTGTTCCCACCAGGCTTTACAGACATCTTCTGACTCGTCAATATATGGCGAGATACTATTAACACTCTCGTTAAAGGCAATATACTTACCACCAGAGTATTTCCCATCGTAAGGGTCTCTAATAATCGTCAATGGATACAAATCAATACACTTCTTCATTTTCTTTGATTTTTAAATACATACTACAATAATATGGAAAACGTAGGCCGTTTAGATGCACACCCTTCAAAAATGGCCAATTACTAATCATTTTAAGTCTAATCAGATCATTAAGGGCCTCCTCAGGTGTGTCACCTTTGCCAATGATATATTGAGCAGATTCTTCTTCCCAAAATTCTGCGCAATCCACATCGCCACCCCAAGAAATACCCCTTGGAACATCCCATGGCTCCAAGTTAAACGCCAAGTAATGGGCACCAGAATATAGTCCTCCATATCTATCATTGATAATAGTTAAAGGATAGACATGTTTATCCTTTTCCAGATTCAGTAATCTTTTAATAATCTCGCTCATCTCTTATTACATTTTACTGTTTGTGCAAAGATACAAGAAAGGTGCGCCATTTTGGGGCACACCTTAAAAGAAAAGTTCTGTATGTGATGTCTTATTTCACTAATATGGGATCTGGGCAGAAGTCCTTGCGTTTACAGGTTTTGCAATGCTTGCCTATCCAGACCTCATCAAACTGGTTCATGGCTTGCTCTACAATTTCAGGCTCATCGGTCAAGATGCCAGCCTCAAAGTTACGTGTGCCATCAGCCTTCATGCCAATGCCTGCACCAGTGAGATTGGCACTGCCGATATACGCCTCTTTGCCATCAAAGACCATCATCTTGAAATGCACTCTTGGACAAAGTACCCTCTCCAGCCCATCATAGAGGATTGGGAACCTGTCAAAGTCTTCGCGAAAGATTGGTCCAGGTTCCTTGGCATGAATTAGCCTTACAGCAACCCCTCGGCGTATGAGTAATGCTATTACTGCCAGAAAAGGTTCAGTAGAATTACCAACCTTGACATGTAAATCCTTGATGTCTGCAGTCCCTATCCAAAGGTTTCTTTTCACTTTGGCCACCCGTGCAAGCACCTTATTATAATGGTCTGTCCCAGAAATATACTCAATGTTGATCATTCTGCCTTATTTGCCATGAGAGAATGAGAATCAATAAAAGGCAATACCATTAAACATTTCAATGATAAGATCTGCTATTTCTTCTGTCACCCCAGTATCTTTACAAACAAATAGATTCTCCTTCTGATTCTTCATGAATTCATTTTCTTTTCCTCTGGTGATAATGGCATATCTTGCATCCGGTTCAGCATTTAGGCAAAGCCACATTGCTACACCCAATCCATCAAGAGAATTCTGGAAACGTTTAATCCAAGATGCAACAGGACATACCCATTTAATATCGTCAGCCCAGATTGATGGCGTAGCGGAATAGAATTGAAACTGTTTGGGATATCCCATATTCATTGATTTTTCATTTAATGCTTTTACCCAATCTCCTTGTGAACGCATATAATAAAGAGGATTAGAAATCAACACAAGTTTACAACCTGTCTCTTCTATTATTCGGATAACATTTTCCATCGATAGCTTATGAGCTAAAATAAACTTTTCACCATCAGGATACTGACCTGCTGACAAAACATCGCTTGGATCTAAAAACAAATACTTTCCCATAATTATAATGTTTATTGATTCACGATGCAAAGATACAAGAAAGGTGTGCCGGATTGGGGCACACCTTGTAAGAAATGTGATTATTTGTTCAATTGTTGAGGATAGATATGGCTTTGTCTGCTAATTCTTCCGTTATTCCGTCATACGGATTCGTCAGGATGAAGTTAGGAACCTGCGAATCCAATATCACATATTCATCGTCAATGATGACATAGCGAGCATCTGGCCCAGTGTTGTCAGCCAGCCAAGAGGCAATCTCCATTCCTTTGCAATGTCCCATAGCAGGATCGATATCATCAAGATTGGCCGAGAGTAACCATTGGTCGCTGACTGACGACGGAGTAATGTCAATCACCTGTCCTGGCAACTGTCTAACCGTCCACATCTCCTGCATAGACTCCAGCCCAAGGTACTTCCACGACGACTCGATTACAATTTTAGCATTCGTGGCATCAACAATCCGCTTCAGCTGTTTTGTCGCCTCTGGGTCAAATATAGCACCATACTCATCCTGATACGCCAACCCCTGATAACAAAGATAGTTCTGGTAGTACTCAGTATTCAGTACCCCATCGAAATCCAGAAATATAATCTTGTCCATTTTATGATCTATCTTCTTCGATAATCCTTGATATCAGCCGTTCCTATCCACAAAGAGTGCTTCATATGCAAAACATATGAAAGTACTTCTTTGTGGTCGACGGAGTTGGAGATGTATGTGAGCATCAGGATAATAATTTTATGGTCATATCTACTATTTCTTCATATTTTTTTAGTTTGTTTACTATTTGGTGGATATTAACAATCCCATTTCCAAATAACTTATCAGCTTTTACTATACCAATAGTCATGTATGTTCCTGCACCAAACTTATCTGGTCTATCTATTTCTGGAGTGATTTGATTTGAACACTCTAATAGTGCATTAAAACATTTTTCACGTATAGCAGATTTATTATCTTGACCACCATAATAAATTTTGAAACATAATTTCGACTCTTCAAATTGTAAGTACATTTCGAGATTGTCAATATTTTCAGGAGTCATAAAGTGCCAAAAGGCTCCCCAAAAGCCTCCGGCTCGATTGGGAACATATGCCCACCTAAAATCATTAAAATATTCTTCCAATCCCATATAAAAGCCTTGCCATGCATTACCATCCCATTTGTCAACGGTTGTATATCTATAAACATTTGTTAAATCCTCTAAATTCTGTAGATGTTCCCTGTAATTTTGAACCAAAGGATTATTTCCTTTATAATCATTTAATACAGAGAGTATTTGAGAGCGATTAATAGTTGTATATCCCTTTTTCCTTATTGTATCTAAAATTGCAGCAGGCTCATTACCTGTCTTAACATATGTATAAAATTGAATCTGTCGTTTCCCCTTGTATTCATTCTGTATAATTTCTCGATATCGCTCTAATTGATCATCGTGTATAGAGGTATTTGTTTTATCCTCAATAATCAGAATTGTATCATCATTGATCTCTACCCATACATCAATGTTCTGCCATTGCCTACCAACTTCTACAGAATTAATTGTGAGATCATTATTTTGTGCTAGCAGCCGAAGAAAAGATTGTCCTAATAGGCACATTTCTTTATCTATTGAGATATTCTTTGGATTTGCCCATTTGATGAGATAGGCAAACATCGCGTCCTGGCTTAATTCTGATGTCGCAAATGAAAAAATATTGGGAGCTTCTTGTTTATCTACAATACTTGGGCCAGAGTTTTCCAAGATTTCTTTTAGTTTCTGAATCCTTGGAATGTATAGTGACATATTATCATTAATATAGTCTTTTAGAATTTGTATTTCCTGTTTATTTACAGGTTCTTCATCCATTCCACTATCTTTACCACATATAGTTGCGATAACTAGTTTCGCTAAATCAAGCACTCTCCATAAAGGAAGTTCTTCACTTCCTCTTTGCCATTTCTGTGCTTCATCCGAATAACGCCATACTTTTGCGCTACAATCTTCTGAATTCCATGTGGCTTTTCCTAAAGAAAGAAATTTAGCGTCACCAGCACCTGCTTTTTTATCAATATCAGCATACTTCGCGTAGATAATAGGCTGATGTTTATTATTTCGGGGGAGTATATCTTTTTTTTCCATAATAAAATTATCAACTTTACAAAAATGGAATCATAAAACAATAAGACAAGTGTTTATAATCTCAATTCTTTCAACAAACCTTCAACAAAAGATAGGACTTTGTTCTCCTCATAGAAACCCAATCGCAATTCGTACTGATTATTCGCATTAGGTCTTTTCTCAAAACTATTCAAGGATTTAAGAGAATTCTTTAGATCTGCAAAAACCTCTTCATGTATATTCCCTTGGCGATTGAAGAACACAATAGTATAACCATGTTCATTACAATAAATATCGATGGATATGGGGATGTTTTTTACTATTGCTTCATGAAGGACTGCTGCTTTTTGGGATGAAGTCGAGAATAAGAATACTTTCTCAAAGGGCTTATAATTTGAACTATATTTATCAACAATCCTTTTTGCCATATATTCAGGAAGGCCATTCAACATGTCACGTACAGACAAAGCAGTTTCAAGGTTGTCACCTTTTATCATTTCATTGTAGAAGCTTTCTAATGTCATAATGTCTATTGTTAGATTGCGTAATACCGTTTTATACTGTTTAATAATGAATCTTGCATCTTCATTCTCTGTCTTTGTCTCTTTCTCTGCAATTTCCAGCCAGTTATCAATAAGATTCTTTCTTCCGTCTTGATATGCGGGAATAATGATAAGTTTGTCATCTATGATTTTTCTCTCTTCGTCACTCCAATCGGATTTATCAGGAGTCTTATATGGATTTAATGGGAGATAGACAAACTTGTCAATACCTTCAAGGGTATACTCTTTTTCAAGATAGTTGCAGTATTTGACCAACTGTTTATAAGTATCTCCAGCATTATTAAGCTTGTTTTCAACGACAACACAGTGATTGCCTTCTCCTTTGATAAAGATATCTATACGACCACCAAGAGCTCCATCGTTGGTGCCATACTCTTTATAAACCTCAGCATTTTTATAAGGAGCCTTATCAACCTCAATCATATCAAGGAATAAATCTAAGTAAAGATTTCCTTCCCCATGTTTTTCTTTAGGAGATAACAATGCTGCAATGATATCACTGTGAAAAGTCTCACGATAATAGTAATCTGAAATCAAATAGAACAAGTTGAAACCTGTTTCCATCCGCTTTCTTTGCTTTTCTTCACTTTCCTTTATTATAGGAGCGAGACGGTTTAATAATTCTTTAATCTTATCCATGTTAGTCTAACTTCACAAAATCAAAATCATACTTGGAGCAGTGGGCACAGGCGTAGTCAAACTGAAACATGCGCATATACTGTTCCTGAATTTCCACGGCTCCGTTATAGAATGGGTCTGAAGTATGTTGGCGAGTGGTAACAGTGATAACCATGTCTGGGGTCAGCACCGTTCCATTCACTCGTTTAATACGCTTTGGCGTGATACGAAAAACTCGGCTCATAAGCTTTTAGTTATTGGATTCGTTTGCAAATATACACATTATTATTTAATTACGCATCATCTGAAAAGAATTATTTTCATTGAAAGTACTGCATAGCGTAGAATCTCGATTATCGAGAGTCTATTGGTCTGGCGATAGCCAAGAACGGTTCTAAGATGTTGCTGAGGCTCAGCGGAGTGTAGGTTATTCGTCATCTTTATGTCCTTTGGTGATGTTGATCTTGATTTCTGAATAGAACTCGCGTACATAGATGAAGTCGGTGATGGCGAACTCCGTATGATCGAAGAGGTGATGGAACTGCATGAGCAGATTCATGTCCTTGGTGAGTTCAGGGTCAAGTCCCTCATTCCAGTTGGGTGGCGGACAGTCCATGCCTGTGAAGGATTCGAAAGAATCGCCATAGGCGTTATTGGGAATTGTGAGCTGGGTGATACCCTCATCGTAAAGCACATTCCAACCACCATCACAGAGGGCATCCCACAGATCCTGACGGTCATCGCCTTGAACAGGATGTAGTTTGGGGTACTTGTTGTCTAAATACAGGCAGGCGGTCAGCTCTATTTCGTCGCCATAGTCCTGATGCCTGCTGACGTCAGCATAGATGCGGTGGGCTCTGTCGTACATTTCACGAAGCGCCTCCCTCAGACTATCATTAAACTCACGGATGACATCGATGATATCTTCTTGATGCGAAAGCACCATATTATTGATGATGCTACTACGGAGGCTCAACAAGCACTTGTCTTTGTCGTAATCGAATGTATTCTGCGAGAAAGAGATGATGATGTCTTCCTCTATCTCCTTAATAACCCTGTGGGTCAGTTCTTCATTTTCTTTCATAGGCGTGTAGGATTTCCCTTGCTATCCAGGCGCAGGCTTAGGCGTCGGCGAGGGCATGGTATTTGTTATACATCAGTTTCACTCTATTTGCTGTATCATACCTAAACCAATCAGGAGCCAGCACCTCTACATCGCTTCCCATCGAAAGAATCTCTTGCTGGAAATCGAAGGTGGGACGGACTTGGAGCGTAAAGATGCTGTATTCGTCAGTTCGTTCTATTTCCTGCTGAGAATGGTGGAGCCAGAGGGATCGCATATAGTTGGCCTGGTCTGCTGACACCTTGAGCTTGACGGTCTCTACGTTATATTTCTGGTTGGCAATGATGCCGTAGCAATCTTCGAAGAACTCCTTTGCCTTGAAGTCGGCAGGGTAAGCAAAAGTCTTGTCTGTCATCTCCAAATCCTGTATACGGTCGAGGGCGTAGACTCTCACCTTATCGCTACAGGCCACCATATACCAGCGCTGCTTGAAAGCCTTCAGGCAATAAGGCTCTACCTCGAAGGTGTTGGCCTCGTCGCACCAATAGCTTTGGTAGGTCATGTTGAGCACGTGGTTGCTCTTCAATGCCTTGATGATAACAGGAAGGAATTGCTGACCTTCGGGCACCTCCTCTACCATAATCTTGTCCTTCAAGTTCAGATTATCCATCAACAGGTTGCTGACGCTGAGCGTGTTGAAGAGCCAGCTGCGTATGCTGCCGCTGGTCAACTCCTTTGCATTGCCGATGTAATAACAGTAACGGCCCTTGCCTTCGTTGTCGATGTAAAGGCCGAACATCTCTTCGATGGCGACACGCCACTTATGGAATGTGCGCAGGGGCAGCTCTTTGGCTTCTTTCTTTTTCTCGTCATAGTCCATCTCTTCGTCAACCCACTTCTGGTTGATTTCCTCGAAGGTGATTTTACCAGCCCGATAGATGGTATCTACCAGCCATACATACTTACTTAACAGGTTCTTTGCCATACACGAAACAGTTTGATGGTGCAAAGATACGAAAAACCTGTGCCAAAACAAGGCACAGGTTTACTTTTTTCACCCTTAATCACAAAAATTTTTAGTTCTACCTGACCACCACCTTCTTGCCACCGACGATATAGATGCCCTTTGAGGGACGGTCAACCTGCTGGCCGCTCAGGTTATAATACTTGCGGTCGTTAGGAAGTTGGCGGATGGTAGCGACGTCGAGCGTTTCTGCAGAGGGAACGAGATAGGCGGCAGTGACGTTGGCGTTGCTGCCGCTGTTCACTTTCATGGCGTTGATGTGTACAAAGCTGTCGTTGCGCGCCCTGCCCTCGTTGGTGGGAGCCGTCTTCAGGTCGGCCAAGGGCAGGACGACGGCCTGGAGCGCGGCATCCCAGTAGGGGTCGCTCTCGTTGAACGACACGATAATCTGCTTGTAAGGCCCGTGGTCGGTCAGACGGTTGGCAAGGATGCGCAGGCCGCTGCCCTTTCCGCGCAGAACCAACTTCTCGTACTGGCTGACGTCGGCAAAGAGCTTGTAGCTGACGGAGCTGAAGCCTGCCACGGTGCCGCCACCGCCGACATTGTTGTTGAGGTTCCACTCGGTGTTGACGGTCGTGGCCGTCGGCTGCGCGCTGGCGCCCGTGCCGTTCCACTCGTGGAACATCGAGGCCATGAACTTCGTCCAGTCGTCCGGAGCTTCGAAGTCGTCGATGTCAACGTAGCTCATGATATAGCCAAGCACATTGTCGGTACGCACGGGGAAGTACTCCGTCAGCAGGCGCTGGCGCTCGGCCATATAGTGATTGTCGACGGTGTAGAGCTGGCCGCGCGACTGCCACTGATGCACGTCGCGGCGGTAGTCGCCCCAGCGGGCAGCCTCAGCGTAGATGGCGCCCGAGATGGTGTTGTAGAGGCTGTCCCACACCTCGACCACGCTCTGCTCGCCAAGCAGTCCGTCCTTGGCCAGCAGCTCCTTGGCGCGGCGCAGGTAGCGGCGGGCGAAGTCGTCGTTCTGCAGCAGATTCTGGAAGATGCCGGTGGGGAAGGCGTTGCCGTTGTTCTTCGAGAGCACGTTCTCACGGGCACTCTCGAAGATAATCTCCGTGTCCCAGCAGAGGAAGCGGAACCCCTGGCTGTCCTCGCCCCGGCGGCGGATGGCGTACCAGTTATGGTGGTCCCAGTCGGTGTTGCCGCCATACTGGTTGATGAGCATATAGTCAATGAAGGCGTCCACGTTGAGCAGCGTGTCCAGCTGCTGATAGGCCGACTCGTCGGTGGCGGCGCGGGTGGCCGTCTCAACCATCTGTTCCCAGGCGTCGAGTGTGCCCTCGGCAGCTTCGATGTGGTTGCCGCCGTCCTCCTCAATCTTGACCACGTCGATGTCGCTCTTCTTGCCGCCCAGGTGGTCCTTGCCGAACTGCTCGTCCACACGTTCGGCCATGTTGTAGAGTCCCCAGTACATGCCATTAAGAAAGAGGTGGACGTAGAGGGCGTTGATGCCCAGTCCGCTGATGCGGCGCTGCATGCGCCGGGCCCACACGTCGCGGGAGTACTGTGCCTTGGTGCGGTTGCTCTCGCTCCAGTGCTGCCAGGCGTTGCCGAAGTGGCAGCGCACCACCAGCTGGTCGAACTTCGACGGCTCGTCGTCGCCGAAGACGGGGTATTGCAGCGTCTTCGGCCCGTATTTCTCCTTGAACACCAGGCGGAACGAGTGCTTGGGGTTCTTCTCGGCCAGACGGCCGTGACCGCCGTGCAGTCGCAGACCGCAGGTTGTCGACAGGTCGTGCTTCTGGGGTCCGCCTATCAGCTCGATGCTGGCAGGGCGCGTCCAGCCGTGGCCCGTGGCGTCGCCCACCGGCGGACCGGTGAAGATATAGATGCCGCCCGTCTCCTCGTCGGGCTCGTGGCTGAACAGGTTGTCGCGGTCGGTGACGATGGAGAGGATGGGCAGGCCCGACAGGCCATTCACAATCTTCTGCGCCAGCTGGCGGTTGCCGGTCATCTCCGGGTCCATGCCGTAGTCGGCGATGGCCGTGCCCCAGATCTGGGTGTACTCGCCCCATGTGTCGGGATAGCCCTTGGGATTGTCGGGCTGCGTCAGGACGGAGGAGGTGAAAATATACGTTGCCGTGGCTACGGGCGACAGTGAGTCGCCGATGACCTCGACCGCCCTTACCACCGTCGACTGCTCCAAGTGCAGCGGCTCGGTGTAGCGCTGGCTGGCGGCAGTGGGTGTGCTGCCGTCGAGGGTATAGTGGACGTCCGTTCCCTCAATGGCAACGGTGATGGAGCGGTCGCTGTAAAGACCGTGCGGCTTGCTGAACTGGGGTTGTGCCTCAGCCATCAAGGTGGCAAGCAGAAAGGCAAAGATAGTGTTGGCTCGTGTCATAATGGATGCAAAAATACTACAAAAAAGCGAGAAAACACGCTTCCGGCGGCAACTTTTTTGCTTTATGAAACATAAACGAAAGTATGAGACACAAATAATGGCGGTTGATTTCGGCTTTTTTGGCTATCTTTGCACACAGAATGACTAAACCCTAACAAATCAACGTTATGAAACATTATTCAAAGATTGCCCTCGCTGCCGTGATGTTCGCCATGAGCAGTACCAGCACCTGGGCGCAAGGACTGAAGGACGTTTACAAGGACTACTTCATGATTGGTGTCGCTGTGAACCAGCGCAACGTGACTAACCCCGAACAACAGGCTCTCATCAAGAAGGAGTTCAACAGCATGACTGCCGAGAACGACATGAAGCCCGAGCCTACAGAACCCCAGGAGGGACAGTTCAACTGGGAGAATGCCGACCGCATTGCCAACTTTGCCCGCCAGAACGGCATCAAGCTGCGCGGTCACTGTCTGATGTGGCACTCGCAGATTGGCCGCTGGATGCTCGGCGACAACCCCACCAAGGAGGTCTTTTATGAGCGCATGAGAAAGCACATCCATGCCGTCGTTTCGCGCTATAAGGATGTCATCTACTGCTGGGACGTGGTGAATGAGGCTATGGAAGACAATGCCAATGCCACCGACCCCTATCGCCAGAGTGCCATGTACCGCCTCTGCGGAGACGAGTTCATTGAGAAGGCCTTCCAGTTTGCCCGCGAGGCCGACCCCAAGGCCCTGCTGTTCTACAACGACTACAGCACCGTCGACCCCCACAAACGCGACCGTATATATAATATGGTGAAGAAGATGAAGGCCAAGGGTGTGCCCATTGACGGTATCGGCATGCAGGCCCACTACAACATCTATTATCCCTCTGAGGCCCGCCTCGACTCTGCTATCACGCTGTTCAAGACCATCGTGAAGCACATCCACATCACTGAGTTCGACATCCGTGTGAACGAGGAGATGGGTGGCGGTCTGCAGTTCAGCCGCGAGGGTGCCGCTGTCACCGACTCGGTGAAGCAGCATCTGGCCGACCAGTATGCCCGCTGCTTCCGCGTGTTCCGCAAGCATAAGGACGTCATCGACTGCGTCACCTTCTGGAACCTCGGCGACCGCGACTCCTGGCTGGGTGCCGCCAACTATCCCCTGCCTTGGGACTCAGAGTATAAGCCCAAGCTGGCCTATGAGTATATCCGCGACATGAAGGCCCCGAAGTGGGAGCTGCCCGCACGTCCCCCGCGCCGTGCCCGTCCGCAGGGTCAGGGTGGTCCCGGCCGTGGCTTCGGCCAGGGTGGCCGTCAGGGTGGCCGTCGTGGCGGCCCCGGTGGCTTCGGTCAGCAGCGCCCGCCGTTTGACGCCAGCCGTGCCTTCCCCGAGCAGGCCGGCGTGAAGGAGGACTTCGTTCCCTCTGAGCTGAACCAGCCCGGTCAGCAGTATCCGCAGGTGAACTCGCAAGGCTATGCCCGCTTCCGCATTGAGGCTCCCGATGCCCAGGCAGTAACCGTAGGCCTTGGCCTTGGCGGACAGGGTGGCACCAAGCTCAGCAAGACGTATGACGGCTCATGGGTAGGCACCACTGCCGGCCCCATGGACGAAGGTTTCCACTACTATCACCTGACCGTCGACGGCGGTACGTTCAACGACCCCGGCACGGGCAACTTCTACGGCTCCACCCGTTGGGAGAGCGGTATCGAGATTCCCGCCAAGGACAAGGACTTCTACGCCATGAAGAACGTGCCTCACGGCAAGGTGTCGCAGGTCCTCTTCTGGAGCGAGAGCACCAAGCAGTGCCGCCGTGCCTTCGTCTATACCCCGCCGACCTACGACAAGGACCAGAAGGCCAAGTATCCCGTGCTCTATCTGCAGCACGGCTGGGGTGAGGACGAGACGGCCTGGATGACTCAGGGTCATGCCAACCTCATCATGGACAACCTCATTGCCGAAGGTAAGATCAAGCCCTTCATCGTGGTCTGCACCTACGGTATGACGAACAACATCCAGTTCGGTGGCCTTGGCGGCTTCACCGCCCAGGACTTCGAGAAGGTGCTCTGCGACGAGCTGGTGCCTTATGTCGATGCCAACTTCCGCACCATCGCCAAGAAAGAGAGCCGAGCCATGGCCGGCCTCAGCATGGGTGGCATGGAGACCCACACCATCACCCTTCGCCGTCCCGAGATGTTTAACTACTACGGACTGCTCAGCGGTGGTGTCTACACTCCCGACGAGATTAAGGACAAGAATCAGGTGAAGTACATCTTCCTGAGCTGTGGCTCGAAGGAAGGTCCCGACCGCATCAAGGAAGCTGTGGATAATCTGAAGAAAGCCGGCTTCAACGCAGAGGGCCATGTCTCAGAGGGTACTGCCCATGAGTTCCTGACCTGGCGCCGCGCGCTCCGTCAGATGGCTCTGAGCCTGTTCAAATAGTGGTATGTAACATTATTATAAGTTAACGATACAAAATGCGGCACTTGTTGCCGCATTTTTTTATTACCTTTGCACCGTAAAACTGTAAATATGAGGAAAAGTCTACTCTTGCTGGCTTCCATGCTGCTGTCGCTGACGCTGTCGGCACAGCGTGCTACGGTGCGCATCAACGCCCAGACCAAGTATCAACACATCACGGGCTTCGGCGGCTTCGTCTGCTCGCCACAGTTCACCTACAACCACATGTCGACCGCCGAGATCAAGAAGGTGTGGGGCGAGACGAGCACCGTGGGCTGCAACATCATGCGACTCTACATCCCCATCGGCAAGAACTCCTGGGGACAGTCCTTGGCTACGGCGAAACTGGCCAAGCAGATGGGGCTCATCGTCTTCGCCTCACCGTGGGGACAGCCTGCCGAATGGAAGACCAACGGCACCAGCAATGCCAAAAACTCGGACGGCACCCAGGGTTACCTGAAGAAGGAGAACTGGGCCGACTACGCCCAGTATCTGGAGGACTACGTGCAGTACCTGCGCAAGAACGGCGTCGAGCTGGACGCCATCTCCATCCAGAACGAGCCCGACTGGCCTGCCGACTACGCCGGCTGCCTGTGGTCGGCCACCGACATCGCCTCGTTCGTCAAGACCTACGGGCGCACCATCAGCTGTAAGATCATGGCTCCCGAGACACTGGCCGTCAGCGACAGCTACGTCAACGCGCTGAACAAGACCGACATCCTGCCGTGCTTCGACATCTACGGCGGCCACCAGTACGGCGGCATACAGTCGGCCTACAAGAACCTCGCCTCAAAGGGTAAGGAGATCTGGATGACGGAGTACCTTATCAACTGGAACGAGGGCCAGTCTTCCACCCGCAACTTCGACTTCACGAAGGACTTCTTCAACTTCTTCCGGGCCATCAACACGTGTATGCTCGGCAACTTCAACGCCTGGATTCACTACGCCGCCAAGCGCTACTACGCCATGATGGGCGACGGACAAAACGGTGCAGGCAGCAGCGGCGCCATCACCAAGCGAGGCTACGTGATGGCCCACTTTGCACGCTTCGTGACAGGCATGGACCGCATCGGCGCCACATTCGGTGGTGGCCTTGAGGGCTCGGCCTACCAGTCGCAATCGGGCGACACCGTGGCCGTCGTGATGGCCAATGCCACCGACAAGGACGTGGAGCTGACCCTTGACCTGCCTTTCTACACCAAGGGCACGTCCCTCTATACGACAACGAAGTCAAAGAGCTTCACTGCCAAGCAATCGGCGCTCGACGAGGAGACCTGCCGCCCCGTCGTCACCATCCCGGCGCAGAGCGTAGCCACCGTCTACACCATTCGCAGCCGCGACCGCCAGCCTTCGAACATGAAGGGCACGGCCACCCGCTTCGACCGCATCGACGACATGGCAATCACCAAGACGAACTTCGGCACGACCTATAAGCTGTCGGGAAAGAACAAGACCTTCGACAGCAGCAACCCGCTCATATCCAGCCGCAAGAACACCAACTACGGCTACGTGGCACTCAGCGACCGCTATTCGCAGCTGGTGATGCACATCAAGAAGGTGACGACGACCAGCGGACTGACCGCCGGCGGCACCAAACTGCTCTATGTCAACGCCAAGGGACAGGTGGCCACCCACGACTATGGCCGTCTGGACCTGAGTCAGGCCCAGGACTTCGACCTCGTCTTCGACCTCTCGCCCGCCACCCTTGAGGACGGCTGCATCGGTCTGCTGTCGCTGACCTGCGACAACACCCAGTCGCACCTGAGCATCACCTTCGGCGATGTCTACTTCGGCAACGACTATGCCGGCAAGCTCAGCGGTGCCTACGTGGCCGACGACTCGAACGTGATGGACTACAGCGGCGACGCAGCCTGCACCAGCATCGACGTGAGCGGCGTCACCGGCCTGCCGACCCAGCTGCCGTGGCTTGCAGGCACCAACCGCGTGGTCTTCGCTGCCGAGGACAGTCCGCTGACGGGCGACAACATCGTGACGGGAACCACCTGCCGCAGTCTTGTGCTGCGGGCCGACGGCGGCGACTTCCGTCCCGCCAAGGCCTTCACGGCTGACAAGGCCACGTTCACCTGCACCGTTGACGGCTACCGCCTGCTGATGCTGCCCTTCTCGGCCAATGCGCCTGAGGGCGTCAGGATATACACTATCGACCATGGACTTTCACTGGTTGAGATGCGCTCCGTGCCGGCCCACCAGCCCGTACTCATCGAGGCACAGGGCGAAGTGACCTTTACCGGCCAGGGCGAGGTGTCCTACGCAGTCAGTCCGCTCGACGATGTGCTTCGTGGCACATACTCCAGTGCGCCGCTGTTTGCCGGCGAATTCGTGCTCGACAGCCAGGATGGCCAAATAGGGCTGCGCCGCTTAGAAGCAGCCTCCACGCTGCAGCCGTTCGGCGTCTATGCCCGTCCTGACTACGACGGCTCCTTTGTCCCCATGGGCTTAGAACCTAACGGCATAGTTAACGTTAGCGTTAAGGTTAGCGTTAACGACGCATACGACCTGACGGGACGCCGCGTCAGCCCGCAGACCAAAGGACTGATCATCAGCCGCAACAAAGAAGGAAAACCAATCAAACTATTCATAAGATGAAAAGAACAGCATTAGCATTGACAATGGCGCTGGCCCTGACAGCACCGACGGCCGCTACGGCCCAAGACAGCACAATGATCCACAACCCGATGCTCTGGGCCGACACCCCCGACCCCGACGTCATCCGCGTCGGCGACACTTTCTACTTGGTCACCACCACGATGCACCTCATGCCCGGTGCACCCGTGATGGCCTCGAAGGACCTGAAGAACTGGGAGACCGTGGGCTATATCTTCGACCGGCTGACCGACTCGCCGAAGTACGACCTGCAGGAGGGTACGGTCTACGGCCGCGGCCAGTGGGCCACGTCGCTGAAGTATCACGACGGCAAGTTCTGGGCACTCCTGGCCCCCAACGAGGGCGGCCCCATGGGCGACACCTATATCTTTACCGCCCCGAAGGCTGAGGGGCCGTGGACCATCCACGCCCGTCTGCGCCACTTCCACGACGCCACGCTCTTCTTCGACGACGACGGCACGCCCTACGTATTCTTCGGGACAGGCGAGATGTGCCAGCTGACGCGCGACCTGAAGGGCGTCGTCGAGGGCTCGCTCCGTCACTACTTCCAGCGCGAGGCCGACGAGCGCGGTCTGCTCGAAGGCACGCGCGTCATCAAGCATAACGGCACCTACTATGCCCAGCTCATCAGCCACGTCTATGCTCCCGGCCGTCACCGCCGCGAGGTGTGCTACCGCACGAAGGACCTGAAGGGCACGTGGGAGAAGAACGTCATTCTCGAGAGCGACTTCGGCGGCTTCTCCTATCTGGCTCAGGGCACCATCGTCGATACCGAGGACGGCGACTGGTACGGCATCATGTTCCAGGACCGTGGCGGCGTGGGCCGCGTGCTGACGCTGTCGCCTGTGCGCTGGATTGACGGCTGGCCGATGCTTGGCGACGAGCGCGGCAAGGTGCCCGACGTGGTGCGCCCCTACCGCAGCGGTCAGCCCAAGAAGGAAATCGTCTGCGCCGACGATTTCTCTTCGACGAAGTTAGGTCTGCACTGGCAGTGGAACCACAACCCCATCGACGCGGCATGGAGCCTCAGCGAGCGCCCCGGATTCCTGCGTCTGAAGACCAACCGCGTGGTGCCTAACCTCTATCTGGCTCCCAACACGCTGACGCAGCGTATGTTTGGCCCGACGTGCAGCGGTGTGGTCTGCATCGACTTCTCGAAGATGAAGGACGGCGACTGCGCTGGCTTCTGTGCCTTCAACGGCGATTCGGGCGTGCTCACCCTGAAGAAGAACGGCAAGACCGTCTTCCTCGAGATGAGCGAGCAGAAGGTCAGCCTCTCTGACCGCGAGAAGGCCGTCACCAACGTCGACGACAAGATGATTGAAGGCGTGTCGCTGACGAAGCTGGCACCAAAGGCCAAGCAGGTCTGGCTGCGCATCGACGGCGACTTCCAGCCCGGCCACAACGATGCCGCCAACTTCTACTACAGCCTCGACGGACAGGAGTGGAAGCAGATAGGGTCGAAGAACTACCGCTGCAACTTCGACTACCGCCGCTTCTTCATGGGCTCGAAGTTTGCCATCTTCAACTACGCCACCAAGAAGGCCGGCGGCTACATCGACGTCGACGAATTTAAATTACTGTAACCACAAACCATTACCACCAAGATGATGAAACGACACTTTCTGTTCTGCACAGTCTTTATTGCACTGAGCGCTACGGCAGCCCTGCCCACGCGGGTTGAGACATTCCCCATCAGCAGCGTCCGCCTGGGCGACAGCCAGTTCCTCAAGAACCAGCAGGCCGACATCCACTACCTGCTCGGACTCGATGCCGACCGACTGTTGGCGCCCTATCTGAAGGGAGCCGGGCTGACACCCAAGGCCGAGAACTACACCAACTGGGAGAACACGGGACTCGACGGCCACATCGGCGGCCACTACCTGTCGGCGCTGAGCTATATGTATGCAGCCACGGGCAACAAGGAGGTTGAGGCCCGCATGGACTACTTCCTGAGCGAGCTGCGGCGCTGCCAGGAGGCCAGCGGCGACGGCTACCTGAGCGGTGTGCCCGACCCCAAGAAGATTTGGGGCGAACTGGCACGGGGCGACATCCGCGCCAACTCCTTCGGACTGAACGACCGCTGGGTACCTCTTTATAATATTCACAAGATTTACGCCGGTCTGCGCGATGCCTACCTCATTGCCGGACGGAAGGAAGCCCGCGAGATGCTGGTGAAGCTTACCGACTGGATGATTCAGGAGGTGAGCCAGCTCAGCGACGAGCAGATACAGCAGATGCTCATCAGCGAGCAGGGCGGACTGAACGAGACCTTTGCCGACGTCTATGGCATCACTGGCGACCAGAAGTACCTGAGGCTGGCCCACCAGTTCAGCGACCAGCGCATGCTGCAGCCGCTGCTGAAGGGCGAGGACAACCTGACGGGCAAGCACGCCAACACGCAGATTCCGAAGGTCATCGGCTACAAGCGCATTGCCGACCTCGAAGGCCTGGACGACTGGGACCGCGCCGCCCGCTTCTTCTGGGACGTGGTCATCGGCCAGCGCAGCGTCAGCATCGGCGGCAACTCCTTGCGCGAGCACTTCAATCCCACCGACGACTTCAGCGGGCTGTTGGCCTCAGAGCAGGGACCTGAGAGCTGCAACACCTACAACATGCTGCGCCTGACGAAGATGCTCTACCAGACCTCGGCCGACAAGAGCTACATCGACTACTACGAGCGCGCACTCTACAACCACATCCTATCGATTTTCAACCCCGTGCAGGGCGGCTTCGTCTATTTCACACCGATGCGCTCGGGCCACTACCGCGTCTACTCACAGCCGCAGACATCGATGTGGTGCTGCGTAGGAACCGGCATCGAGAACCCCGCCCGCTATGGCGAGATGATCTATGCCCACGAGGGCAGCGACCTGCTGGTGAACCTCTTCATCCCATCGACGCTGACGTGGAATGACCTGACCGTCATTCAGGAGAACCGCTTCCCCCAGGAGCCTTCCACCAAGCTGACGCTGAAGCTGAAGAAAGCCCGCCAGTTTGACCTGAAGATACGCCAGCCCCGGTGGACTGAGAACATGACGGCTTCTGTCAACGGCTCACCTGTTTCTTCCAAGACTGAGGGCGGCTACATGGTCGTCAACCGCAAGTGGCAGGATGGCGATGTCATCAGCATTGAGATTCCCATGCACCTGACCGCCGAGACTACGCCCGACAAGAAGGCCCAGTACTCATTCCTCTACGGTCCCATCGTGCTCGCTGCCAAGACGGGCACCGACCGTCAGGACGGTATGTATGCCGACGACAGCCGTGGCGGCCACATCGCCAACGGTCCGAAGATTCCGCTCACCCATATCCCCGCAATCATCGGCTCTGCCAATGAAATCCTCACCCATCTCGCACCTGTCGACGGCAAGCCCCTGAACTTCAAGCTCAGCGGCCTTACCATCCCCTCGTTCGAGGGCATGACGCTCCAGCCGTTCTACCAGCTCTACGAGTGCCGCTACCAGATTTACTTCCCGCTCTACACGCAGCAGGAGTGGACGGCCCGCCAGCAGGAGATGGCTGCCGAGGAGCAGGCACGCATGGCCCTGGAGGCCCAGACGGTCGACAAGGTGTTCTGCGGCGAGCAGCAGTCGGAGAGCGACCACTTCTTCAGCGGCAACGGCTCGTGGAACGGCTCCGACGAGGGCATCCACTGGCGCCGCACCCGCAGCCAGTTCACCTACAAGGTGAAGGCCGACGGCGCCAAGACGCTCCGTCTGAAAGGCTTTGCCGAGCGTGAGGGCTTCGTCGTGACCATTGCCGACAAACCGCTCGGCACCCTGCGCTTCAACCGTCAGGGCATCGCCACGGCTGAACTGCCCGCCGGAATCGGGGGCACCGTCACGCTCGCCATCGGCTCCGATCAGGGACGACAGACGCCGCGCATCAGTGAAATCAGGTTGTGCAAGTAATAAAACAAACAAATAAACGAAATATGGCAAGAGTACTAATGATTGGCGCCGGAGGCGTCGCTACGGTGGCTGCGTTCAAGATTGCGCAGAACGCCGACGTGTTTACTGAGTTTATGATTGCAAGCCGCCGCAAGGTGAAGTGCGACCAGATCGTGGAGGCCATCCACCGCAAGGGCTACACCTTGGACATCAAGACGGCACAGGTGGATGCCGACGACGTGGAGCAGCTGAAGGCGCTCTTCTCGGACTACAAGCCCGAACTGGTCATCAACCTCGCCCTGCCCTATCAGGACCTCACCATCATGGATGCCTGTCTGGCCTGCGGCTGCTCGTATCTCGACACGGCTAACTATGAGCCGAAGGACGAGGCCCACTTTGAATATTCGTGGCAGTGGGCCTACCGCGACCGTTTCCGCGAGGCCGGTCTGACGGCCATCCTCGGCTGCGGCTTCGACCCGGGCGTGACGAGCATCTTCACCGCCTACGCTGCCAAGCACCACTTCCAGGAGATGCAGTATCTCGACATCGTCGACTGCAACGCCGGCGACCACCACAAGGCCTTCGCCACCAACTTCAACCCCGAAATCAACATCCGCGAGATTACCCAGAAGGGCCTCTACTGGGAAGACGGCAAGTGGGTGGAGACCGAACCGCTGGAGATTCACAAGGACCTGACTTATCCCAACATCGGACCGCGCGACAGCTACCTGCTCCACCACGAGGAGATTGAGTCGCTGGTCATCAACTACCCGACGATCCGCCGCGCCCGCTTCTGGATGACCTTCGGACAGCAGTATCTGAAGCACCTCGAGGTAATCCAGAACATCGGCATGAGCCGCATCGACGAGGTCGTCTACGAGGCTCCGCTGGCCGACGGCTCGGGCGTAGCCAAGGTGAAGATCGTCCCGCTACAGTTCCTGAAGGCCGTGCTGCCCAACCCGCAGGACCTCGGCGAGAACTACGAGGGCGAGACCAGCATCGGCTGCCGCATCCGTGGCATCGGGCAGGACGGCCAGGAGCACACCTATTATGTATATAACAACTGCTCGCACCGCGCCGCCTACGAGGAGACGGGCATGCAGGGCGTCAGCTACACCACCGGCGTGCCGGCCATGATCGGTGCCATGATGTTCTGCAAGGGTCTGTGGCGCAAGCCCGGCGTCTACAATGTCGAGGAGTTCGATCCCGATCCTTTCATGGAGCAGCTCAACAAGCAGGGACTGCCCTGGCACGAGATTCACGACGGCGACTTGGAGTTGTAGAAGTTCTCTGACGAAAAAGGCAGAGATAGGTAAAAAATCGGAATTGCCAAGAAAAAACAAAGGGAAAATTTTGTGTTGTCGCAGATTTATACTACCTTTGCCGATTAGTAAGTGAACAAACAATCAAAGAAAACAGTTATGGCAAAGAAAGAAGAAACCCAGCAGCTGACTCCGCAACAGGAGAAGCTGAAAGCCCTGCAGGCAGCTATGTCGAAGATTGAGAAGGACTTCGGCAAGGGCAGCATCATGCGTATGGGCGAGGAGAAAATAGAGAACGTGGAGGTGATTCCTACGGGCAGTATCGGCCTGAACGCCGCCCTTGGCGTTGGTGGCTATCCCAAGGGACGCATCATCGAGATATTCGGCCCGGAGTCCAGCGGTAAGACGACATTGGCTATCCATGCCATTGCCGAGGCGCAGAAAGCGGGGGGTATCGCCGCATTCATCGACGCTGAGCACGCCTTCGACCGCTTCTATGCCGAGAAGTTGGGCGTCGACATTGACAACCTGTACGTCTCGCAGCCCGACAACGGCGAGCAGGCTCTCGAGATTGCCGACCAGCTGATACGCTCGGCTGCCATCGACATCATCATCATCGACTCTGTCGCTGCTCTGACCCCGAAGAAGGAGATTGAGGGCGACATGGGCGACTCTGCTGTCGGCCTGCATGCCCGTCTGATGAGTCAGGCTCTGCGCAAGTTGACTTCGACCATCGCCAAGACCAACACCACGTGCATCTTCATCAACCAGCTTCGCGAGAAGATCGGCGTGATGTTCGGCAATCCCGAGACCACGACTGGCGGTAATGCGCTGAAGTTCTACTCTTCGGTACGACTCGACATCCGCAAGGTGACAACCCTGAAGGACGGCGACCAGCCCATCGGCAATCAGGTGCGCGTTAAGGTGGTGAAGAACAAGGTGGCTCCGCCCTTCCGCAAGGCTGAGTTTGAGATTACCTTCGGCGAGGGCATCTCGAAGATTGGCGAGATTGTGGACCTTGGCGTCGAGTATGGCATCATTAAGAAGAGTGGCTCGTGGTTCAGCTATGGCGAACAGAAGCTGGCTCAGGGTCGCGACGCTACCAAGGCTCTGCTGAAGGACAACCCCGAGCTCTGCGAGGAACTGGAAGCCAAGATTCAGCAGGCCATAGCCGACAAGGACTGACAAAATGACGTGACAATACGTCATTTCCCTCTCGCAAACCATTTTTGGCACATGCTTTGCTATCTTTCCCATGAGTAATTATGATTATTAACAAATAAAAAATAAGACTTATGGGAAAGATTATTGGAATTGACTTAGGAACTACCAACAGCTGCGTTGCCGTATTCGAAGGCAATGAGCCCGTAGTGATTGCCAACAGCGAGGGCAAGCGTACAACGCCTTCTGTCGTTGGTTTTGTGGAGAACGGTGAGCGTAAGATTGGCGATCCCGCCAAGCGTCAGGCTATCACCAACCCGAAGAAGACCGTTTACTCGATCAAGCGCTTCATGGGTGAGAACTGGCAGCAGACGGAGAAGGAGATTGCACGCGTACCTTATACTGTAGTGAACGAGGGCGGTTATCCCCGTGTCGACATTGACGGACGTAAATACACCCCGCAGGAGATTTCGGCTATGATTCTCCAGAAGATGAAGAAGACTGCCGAGGACTATCTGGGTCAGGAGGTGACCGATGCCGTCATTACCGTTCCTGCTTACTTCTCTGACTCTCAGCGTCAGGCTACCAAGGAGGCTGGTCAGATTGCCGGTCTGAACGTCCGCCGTATCGTCAATGAGCCGACGGCTGCTGCTCTGGCTTATGGTGTCGACAAGGCTAACAAGGATATGAAGATTGCCGTGTTCGACCTCGGTGGCGGTACGTTCGATATCTCCATTCTGGAGTTCGGCGGCGGCGTGTTCGAGGTGCTTAGCACCAACGGTGACACCCACCTCGGTGGCGACGACTTCGACCAGGTCATCATCGACTGGCTGGTTCAGGAGTTCAAGAACGACGAGGGTGCCGACCTGAAGGCCGATCCGATGGCTATGCAGCGTCTGAAGGAGGCTGCCGAAAAGGCCAAGATTGAGCTGTCGTCATCGACCTCTACTGAGATTAACCTGCCGTATATCATGCCCGTCGGCGGTGTGCCCAAGCACTTGGTGAAGACGCTGACCCGCGCTAAGTTCGAGCAACTGGCTCACGAGCTGATTCAGGCTTGCCTTGTTCCCTGCCAGAACGCTATGCGCGACGCCGGTCTGAACACAGCCGACATCGATGAGGTCATCCTCGTGGGCGGTTCGAGCCGTATCCCCGCTGTGCAGACGCTTGTCAAGAACTACTTCGGCAAGGAGCCTTCCAAGGGCGTGAACCCCGACGAGGTGGTGGCCGTGGGTGCTTGCATCCAGGGTGCCATCCTGAACAAGGAAGGCGGCGTGGGCGACATCGTGCTGCTCGACGTGACTCCGCTGACGCTGGGTATCGAGACCCTCGGCGGCGTGATGACCAAACTGATTGAGGCCAACACGACCATACCCTGCAAGAAGAGCGAGACGTTCTCGACGGCTGCCGACAACCAAACCGAAGTGACCATCCACGTGCTGCAGGGTGAGCGCCCGATGGCTGCCCAGAACAAGAGCATTGGCCAGTTCAACCTCACCGGCATTGCTCCCGCCCGTCGTGGCATTCCTCAGATTGAGGTGACGTTTGACATCGACGCCAACGGTATTCTGAAGGTGAGCGCCAAGGATAAGGCCACCGGCAAGGAGCAGGCCATCCGCATCGAGGCTTCCAGCGGTCTTTCTCAGGACGAGATCAACCGCATGAAGGCTGAGGCTGAGCAGAACGCTGAGGCCGACAAGCGTGAGCGTGAGCGCATCGACAAGATGAACCAGGCCGACTCGATGATCTTCCAGACCGAGACCTTCCTCAACGAGAACGGCGACAAGCTCGGTGCCGACAAGGCTAACGTCGAGCAGGCTGTCCAGCAGCTGAAGGACGCTCACAAGTCTGGCGACGTCCAGGCCATCGACAACGCCATCAACAATCTGAACCAGGTCATGCAGGCTGCCAGCCAGAAGATGTACAGCCAGGCCGGTGGTGCCCAGCCGGGTGCCGATCCCAACGCAGGCGCCGGTTTCCAGGGCGGCCAGCAGGCTCAGTCGAACCCCAATGACGACGTCCAGGACGCCGACTTCGAGGAGGTCAAGTAAGTTGCTGATTTACATCATATTAAAGAGGAGGCGTAGCAAATCTGTTTGCTACGCCTCCTCTTTTGTGTAAAGTCATCTAATACTACGATATTCATTTATCTTTTTTTAATATCTCGATAACCTTGACATCTGCAGGCAGCCACTTCACGCTTTCCATTTCTTCTTTTTTGAGCCAGCGGGCGGCTTCATGCTCGTTCAAGTGCAGCGACTCTGTAAGTAGCGAACAGATATAACAATGCATGGTAAGATGAAACTGCGGATAGTCATACTCCACAGTGCAAAGGAACTCATCCACGCTGATCTCTGCAGATAGCTCCTCGCGTATCTCCCTCACGAGCGCTTCCTCTGGTGTCTCCCCTACTTCCATCTTTCCGCCAGGAAACTCCCACCAGTCCTTCCATTCGCCATATCCACGCTGAGTGGCGAATACCTTATCACCTTTGCAAATAACCGCTGCTACGACTTCTATCTGTTTCATAATTATGCAATTTCTTTTATTCGTGCGAAGTGCATCACGCTGCCAGGAATTGGTTCCACCATATTCCAGCGTATCTGCATTTGCATTCGATTCCCTAAATTCTTGTACTTCCAGTCGCTCAGGGTAACACGGCCCAAATAGACGTACCCCATCGTGCGAGTCTTGTCCTCAACAAAATTCTTTTGTTCACGTACAAAGAGCAGCATGGTCTGTGTCTGATTGATATATGCCTGCCCCTCATTCGATTCTGGTCGAACGCGATTCTGCGTGTCCCATTGAAACAGATAGGGTGACAGCGCCTTGTCGTCGTAATCAGTTGTAGAACCCTCTTCACGATTCTTGATGATATCGACGAACATCGCCTCCACATTCAGGAGTTTGTTGCGTTCTACACCTTCGCGAGCTGACGATTTACGCACCAACGTTGATGTTCCGATAGCAACCTGAATCTGTGCCTTTGTATATACTCCATGAAGCTTCAATGGGAAATTTGGCAACAGGGAGTTGTCCGGCTTCTCGTATGCCTTGTTTTCCTGAATCATCAAGTCTGTCACCTCAGCAAGTTCTTCGTAGAATAGCTTGTCAGCAGCAAGGGCGTCAACCATTTCTTGGAGGTTTGTAAATCTTCCAGCCGTCTCAAACAGGTCGTAATAGAGCATCAGCAATCGCTTTTGGTCAACAGCATTCATACTGTTTATTCTCACTCTGAACGCTCGTTTTGCAAGTTGCTCGATAAAGCTCAAATAGGAATATGAGTCCGTTGCCGACCACTTGCGGAACACTGCACGGCTTAGCTCCTCATTAAATCGAGACTGCTTTTTGCTCACCCCAGCCTCAAACAATATCTGATTCCACGTTCTACCTTTGTAGAGCTTATCTACGGGCATCTGATAAATCCTTACGAAATTGGAGAGCGTAAGCGGAACGGAGTGATGTCTTTCGAAGTTCTGCACCAAACCAAGAACCCGTCGAGTCGTAAAACGTTGGATAGCACCTCTGATATTCTGCAGGATATACTCCTTGGCCTTTGGTTCCAGCATGATGCGACAACCCAGCGGCAAGTGAGGACAATCGCGTTCCATCTCTTCGATCACGCTCATCGAAGTGCGCCCAAGCATCACCCTCATGCGGTCAGAATAGTTGAATTCTGCACGACTATTACCAACATAGTCAAAGATGTCCACATGTGTTTTGCCTTCGGCCTTACGTAATCCTCGGCCAAACTGCTGGATAAATACAGTAAGACTCTCCGTGGGACGAAGGAAAAGAATAGTGTCAACCTCAGGAATATCTACGCCTTCGTTGAACATATCAACAACAAACAGATAGTTGATTTCCTTGTTTCTCAAACGACGATAAAGTGGTGCTCGCATCTTAGCATTCTCACTGGTCAGCACATCAGCCTTCAGTCCACAAAGCGTAAACTTTGAGGCCATATATTTGGCGTGCTGCTGATCTACACAGAAACACAAGGCCCTGACGTCGCGAATATTGGGGAGGTATTTTTGTAACGATTGTAAGACGACTGCCGTACGTGCATCGTTATAGCTGTAGATTCGTGAAAGCTCTGATGCCACATAATGTCCCTTATCCCATGCCACTTCAGAGTAATCCACAGAATCCGTGATGCCATAATAATAGAATGGAGCAAGCAAACCTTTGTTCAGCGCATCATCAAGACGTATCTCCGCAGAAATGGTACCATCAAAGTCCTGTGTGATGTCCTCGCCATCCATACGTTCTGGTGTAGCCGTCAGACCAAGCAATACCTTGGGCCTAAAGTGGTCGATAATCTTACGATAGGAAGATGCCGCTGCATGGTGCACCTCATCTATCACGATATAGTCGTAATAGTCAGCAGGGAGTTGAAGATTATCCAGACGATTATTGAGCGTGTCTTTTGATGCGAACACATATTCGTAGTTGGCAGGTTCTTCGCCGCCATACCATTTCTCGCCAAAGTTATAGTCACAGAGCACTTGACGGAATGTCAACAGACTCTGACGCAGAATCTCTTCACGATGGGCAATGAATAATAGACGTGCTCGTTCGTTTTTTTCGGCAAAAGCCTTATAGTCGCTTGCTGCCATTACGGTCTTACCCGTTCCTGTTGCGGCTACGACCAGATTGCGCCAATGACCACGCACTTCCCGCTCTACCTGAAGACGCTCTAATATTTCCTGCTGATAGTCGAAAGGACGTATCAGTTGTAAAAGGTCGAAGTCAATCGCATTATCCGATTCCCCCCCTAGCGCAATCTTTAATCGCTCGTCGTCCTTGCCGCTGACAAAGGTTTCATAGTCCTCAGCCCACCAAGAAGCGTCAAATGCCCCCATGATGGTTTTCATCATTCGAGGCTGTTCCATCTGCGTTACTTTCACGTTCCATTCAGCACCCGTATCAAGGGCCTGCTCAGAAAGATTAGAAGAACCAATATATGCAGTATTGAACCCTGTGTTGCGCAAGAAAATGTATGCCTTTGCGTGCAGTCGCTCATCTGTGACGTCGTAGGTGATCTTTATTTCTGTGTTATTGAGTTCTGCCAGTTTCTTCACGGCTTCAAAGTCTGTAGCCTTCATATAAGTCGTGGTAATCACCTTTAGCTTTCCCCCTCTGTTGGTAAACTCCTTCAACTGCGGCTGTATTAGCGCAAGTCCACGCTTCTTGATGAACGACACCATCAGTCGAATCTCGTCGGCTGAGGCAATTTCTTTTTGTAATTCCGTATATAGCTTAATGCCTTTTCCTGTGAAGAGTGCTCCGTTCACCAATCCTTTGATTGGCATAATCTCCTCCAGCCTCTTAGCCAAATCGGGATAGTCCGATTGCGTTTTGTCAATCACAGCCGTCAGTATCTTTGCTTGTGCCGACAACAGATTTCCCGATTCCAGATGAAATTCATCAATAAGCTTCTTGATGATGGCATTAGCCAGATTCACTCCTTTTCTAACTCCATCCTTCTTCTGCTCTTCAACATCATCGATATCCTCATCCTCCAAATCGGAAACGTCCGACAGTATCTGTTCAAAGATACCTGTCAGATACATCGCAAGCAGTTTGGCTACCTCATGCCGCTCTATGGCCCGTTCTCCTATATAGAACTGCTCTCTGTCTATCGAAGCGATCTTCTCTTCAAATAGCTGATTGATAATTTGTTCGTATATTCCGATTTGCATATCGTCTATATTTATTCTGCTTATATTCTTCAATTATTCAACTTTGCCATGATAGATTACTGTTGTTTGACGGCAAAGTTACAAAAAATAATTGAGACATGTGCTGTTATGTTCAAGAAACTCCATAAATAAGCCAAAGTTTGATTAAAAGGCCTATCTTTTGACGAGTTAAAGACAGAACATGACACTATCAAAATGGCGTGTAGCTCTGGTGAGTTACACGCCATTAGTTTTCTATGGGCTTAAGCTCTAATACTCTAAAATCAGATACTGGAAGGGAGAGAGGACGATGGTCTTTTCTAATTGGAGGTCTTTGCCAGTCATCTTGTCCTTCGCTCCATGACCGATCCAGTTTTCAGGAATCTGAGCCGTCTTCTCCTCGCTACGTACATTGACAAGCACGAGGAAACGCTCTTTGCCGTCAGTCTTTTCAAATACCAGCACATCTGGGTCTGCGTAGGTGGTCAACTCTCCTTTCCGCAGAGCAGGATGCTCATTGTAAAGACCTATCAGTTCTTTGTATTCCTGATAAATCTCGGGCTTGGCACTCCAGTCTACTGGAACATATTTGAAGAAGTTAATAGGTTCAGGATAGCCTACCTCCTGCGAACCATATATCAGAGCGCCGCCATGTGGGAAGATGCTGGCCACGTAGGCTGCCATAGCCCCACGGTCGTTGGTGAACTGAACACAAGGCTCTTTCTCGGTGGCATGGTCGTGGTTGGTGGTGAAACGAAGTTTAACCTTCCCGGCAGGCAGGCTGTCGTATTCGGCCTTGTCGGCTGCTATCAGGTCTGATGCGGGTGCGCCGTCAAATACCTTGACCAATGAATCCTTGTAATCCCAGCCATAGTTCATATCGAAACCGCCAATGGTGAAGTTGTCCGAACGCTTGCCTTCAGCCAACATCACAATCTTTCGGTTGCCGGCAGCAGCACGGAGCTGGTCGATTGCATCCTTCCAGAAGTCGGCCGGCACACCATCGGCCACATCGCAGCGGAAGCCATCGATGCCAACTTCGACAATCCAGAACTTCATGGCGTCAATCATTGCCTTCCTCATTTCCTCATTGTCATAATTCAGGTCGGCCACATCGTACCAATCCCATGGGCGGGGATGAATGATGGTATCGGTCTTTTCATCATGGGTGTACCAGTCGGGATGGTCTTTAACCCAGGGATGATCCCATGCGGTGTGATTGGCCACCCAGTCAAGAATAATGCCCATGCCTTTCTCATGACACGTGTTGGTCAGATTCTTAAAGTCGTCTATGGTACCGAATTCTGGTGCGATGGCTTTGTAGTCACTGATGCAGTAGGGCGAGTTCTTTCCTTTTTCAATACCGATGGGATAGATGGGCATCACCCACATTACATTGACGCCCAAATCGCGGATGGAGTCAATACGGCTGGCTACCGCATTGAGAGAGTTTTCAGCGGCGAACACGCGAGGGTTCACCTGATACATGGCAATGTCAGCAACTGCCGGCATTTCAAAAACAGAAGCACGCTCCTTTGGCGGTTCGCAGGAAATGGCAATTGCTAAAATGGAGATGGATAAAAGAAACTGTTTCATATAAGTAATAACATGATGATTTCGGCTGCAAAAATAAGAAAAATAACAACAGAGGGGATGCCAAATTGTAAAGAAACTGGTCTCTGTCTTGTGCAAACGATTGAATAACGCCCCCATAAGGGTGGAGTGAGGTTGGGAGTGAGGTTAGGAGTGAGGTTCCGTAATCGTGAAACGCTTTGTGAATCGGGGTTTCAGGAGATCGGAGTGAGGTTAAGGCCATTTCTTCATTAACTCGTTCATTTCCCCAGATTCAGCTGTATACTTATGCATGTTATGCATAAACATTCGGGAAAAAGGAACTCCGCCACTTGAGCGTAGTAACCCGGCGAGTTAGTCATGCTAACCCGGCAAGTTAGTCACCGCAACCCGCCAATTTGCTGCGCCCAACCACAAGTGCATAAACATGCAGAACTATAGTCGTTTCGCCCGTCCAAATGTGAAATATCCGTAAAACAATCTATGATTTCAGCCGGAGTCGGTAACTTTTCACTAACTTTACACCCAAACTACGAATTAGCAAGATATGCAAAACGCAAATCGCACAAAATTAGTATTAGTGGAACAAAAGAAGGGAGGAGTCCGAGATGTTGATAACATCGTGGAGGAGCAACAAGAGACACAGTTGTTTCAAGATGCCTGTCAGATTGTCGAGCAGGCACAGGAGACCGCCTATCGCCAAGTCAATGAGACACTGATAAAGCGCAACTGGCTCTTGGGCCTAAGAATTCAGCATGAGGTGCTGAACGATAAACGAGCTGAGTATGGCGAGCAGGTGGTGAGGAATTTGGCGAAGAACCTAACAGATCGGTATGGGAAAGGGTTTCGGCTAGCCAATCTATATCACTTTATCGCTTTTTACAACTACCACCCAGACTTATTCTACGCAGTGAGTAGAAAATCTGAAGAAGACGTTGAGAACATTTTCTACGCAGTGAGTAGAAAATCTGAAAATATTGTGAACGCGCTGCATGCAAAATCTCCTATCCACCTTTCTTGGACACACTATCGCATCATCCTGCAGGAGAACAACAAGGAGGCTCGCGACTGGTATGAGCAGGAGGCTGCTCGCGAAATGTGGGGTACTCGTACCCTGCAGCGCAATGTGAGCAGCCAGTACTATCATCGTCTGCTCCAGTCGCAGAACAAGGAAGCCGTGCGTAGTGAGATGAAACAGCTGACGGCTCCACTTCAGGACAAACTGGAGTATATCAAGAATCCTGTGGTGGCTGAGTTCCTGGGGTTCAAGAATAGGACAGACTACACCGAGAGCGACCTGGAGCAGACCATCATCGACCACCTGATACCATTCCTGATGGAGATGGGAAAGGGCTTTGCGCTGGTAGACCGACAGAAGCGCATTCACACCGAGAAGGATGACTACTACATAGACATGGTGTTTTATAATTATAACTTGCGTAGTTTCGTCTTGATCGACTTGAAGACAACTAAGCTGCGCCATCAGGATGTGGGTCAGATGGATATGTATGTCCGTATGTATGATGAGATGATGTGTCCGCAGGGACACAATCCAACTATCGGATTGATTCTTTGTGCTGACACAGACGACGATGTGGCACACTACTCTGTGCTGAATGGCAGCGACCAGCTCTATGCCGCCAAGTATCTCACCTACATGCCCTCAAGAGCTGACTTGCGTCGCGAAATAGAGCAGCAAAAAGAGTTCTTCCTTTTGCAGCATAAGGGAGACAGCAAAAGGTAAAAGTGACGGTTCTCGTGATCATTTTTCGTTCGAATAATTTGGCAGTTTAAGAATATGTTACTACTTTTGTATAGTCTAACAAGAAAACGATGTAAGATGCCACGACAAGCGAGAAAGCTTAGCGGGACGGGAATTTGCCAACGTCATAAGTGCCGCCATTCGCCAGCCGGCATGACCTTGCAGAGCCAGCAGAGGGCGCTGAAGGCGATTAACCAAGAGCAGCTTGCCCTCTACTACGGTATTGGACGTTATGTTTCGGCCAATACTAGGAAGAAGAACTGGGGTAAGGGAGCATTGGCAACAATCAGTGAACAACTTAGAAAAGAACTACCAGGACTGAAAGGCTTCTCGGAACGTAACTTGAAGAATATGCGTACATTCTTTGAGGAATGGAGGATGCTCGACAACTATAATTCGGCAGGCGAAACTGCCGAATTTACAGAAATTAACACGGAATCGTCAGGTCAGTCTTAAGGATTACAATATGAAGAAGATAATACTTATATTGGTTTTATTGGTTTTGTCGTTGAGAGGTTATGCCGTGAGTGTTGAGACTACAGCTAATCTGAATGTGTATTATCCGGAGTACTCAAAGGTTGATTTGGTATGCGGGCAGATGCCGAAGGGGGTAGACAAGAATGTGGAGTTCTGCTGCGAGGCTGCTTTTACTGGTGAGCTGCTGGCGGAGTTCAAGCATTCGAATATCGCTGACAATCATATCTGTAATGGGGTGATGAAGAAGGGGTATCGCTGCAAGGCGAATACCGGCGGCTTCGTATGGGGCAAAGGCAAATGGAAGTTCATGAGAAAGGCTGACTACCCTGCGGAGGCGAAGGGCTGGAACATGGGGTTCTGTCAGTTGCTGATTATCAAGGATGGCGCGGTCAGGCCCATTGGTGCCAAGATGAAAAACAACAGGAACATCTATAGGGCTTTGTGCGAGAAGGACGGGAAACTGTGCATTGTGGAATCAAGGAAGTATATGAAGTACGAGTTTTTCGTCAAGTGCTTGAGTGCATACAAGGTTACCCATGCCCTTTATCTGGACATGGGACTTGGCTGGAACTATGCCTGGTACCGAGACAAGTCGGGACAGGTAAAGGAAGTGTTCCCTGAAAGTAAATATGCTTCCAGCTACAAATACCGGACCAACTGGATTACATTCTATAAGTAAGGAAGGCCGGCTTTGGACAGGCCGGCATCAGGCTTCCTTGATGATGTTGACGTCCATGCGGTTGAAGGGGAACATGAATCCAAGCGACTTCAGCTCCTGATAGACGGTCTCGTTCATAAATCCTGCAACGGTCCAGTAGTCGGCACTCTTGCACCACTGCCGGGTGGTGGCCACGACGCCGCTGTCGCCCAGTTTGGTCAGGCCTATCCAAGGGGCCGTTACGTTGGGCGAATCGGCCGGTGGAGCCTGTACGATTTGCGGGCAGCGCTGCTGGATTTCAGCAATGGCCTGCTTCACGTCGTTATAGTCGGTGCCGTAGGCAAACTGGAAGTCAAGGTCGACGCGGCGGTAGGGTTCGGTTGAGTAGTTCTTGAGCGAGCCTGTGGCCAGTCCGCCGTTGGGGACGATGATGGTCTGGGCGTCGTTGGTGCGGATGATGGTGTTGAAGATCTGAATCTCCTTCACCGTTCCGGCGTAGCCCTGTGCCTCGATAAAGTCGCCCACCTTATAGGGCTTGAACAGCAGTATCATGACGCCGCCGGCAAAGTTCTGCAGCGTTCCGCTCAGGGCCATGCCGATAGCCATGCCTGCTGAGGCGAAGAGGGCTATGAACGACGAGGTCTCGATGCCGAAGATGGAGATGATGACGATGGCGAGCACCAGCCAGAGCACGACCCTGACGATGCTTGTGAGGAAGGTGTAGAGCGACTGGTCGACCTTGCTGCGCTCAAGTGCTTTGGTGATGAGTCGTGTGACGAGTTTGATGAGTCGGCTGCCGATGTAGAAGACGATGGCGGCGACGATGAGGTTTTTGCAGAAGCTGATGGCCCACTGGCCTAACATGGTGTAGGCCTCGGGCGAGAAGATCTTTTCTATCATTTTTGCTTTGTTTGTTTATTGGCTATATAAATAAAGTTACTATTGTTATTATTCATGCTTGCTTTCGTCTATCCGAAAATGGTGCTGCAAAGGTATGACAATTAGATTGAAAACCGGGCGATTCGATGGTTAATTATTTCTAAATCGGCTTGCGGCGACTCATCCGTTTAGCAGATATTAAAAATGGACTAATATTTTCTTGCCGCCCTTAACATATATACCGGGCTGGAGACGGCTGCTACCGATGCGGCGGCCTTTTAAGTCGTAGATGGCATCAGAGGGAGCAACGGCTGCCTGCACAGGCTTCACATCGGTAACGATGGACCGGTGGCGCAGGGCCGAGCGCACAGCATACCAGGCAGGCTTGCGACCCAGCTGGGCGGTATAGAGCAGGGGATTGGAGCCGCTGCGCCATGAGTCGTTGTCCTTGATGCCCCAGATGACCATCGACGGGCAGTTCGCATTGTTGAGCATGATGTCGGTGACGACGCGGTAGTTGCGGGCCTGCTCCTCCAGGTCCTTGGCCGACGTGGAGCCGACGCCCATGTCCAGTTCGGTGATGATGCACTTCAGCCCGTCGTCGCCGAAGCGCCGGATGGTGCGCTCCAGTTTCACGGAGTCGACGCTGCCCACCGAGAAGTGGCACTGCAGACCGACGCCGTCGATGGGGATACCATGCTGCTGCAGGCGTTTCACGATGTTATAGAACGCCACGGCCTTGGCTTTGCCCTGCATCTCTACGTCGTAGTCGTTCAGGTAGAGCAGGGCCGTCGGGTCGGCCTGACGGGCATAGACGAATGCCGAGTCGATGTAGTCGTCGCCGATGGCCCGCTGCCAGACGTTCTGGCGCAGGGTGTAGGCATCGGGGTTGGTGCGGATGATGCTCTGGTCGTCGTCCAAGCACTCGTTCACCACGTCCCACTCAGTGACCTT